>Ga0164242_10003795_pt1 | contig 17113 bp, 10 predicted proteins | sample OricomgcompostMG_FD_108783 | JGI IMG/M metagenome (GOLD analysis project Ga0164242, IMG submission 108783) | Miracle-Growth compost microbial communities from Emeryville, California, USA - Original compost - Miracle growth compost (MG) ...
CGCGAGCCCGAGCCTGAGCGGTTCCGCGACCGGCGGTTCAAGCGCATCGCCGACGCCGACCGCATCGCCGACGCCGACCGCGACGCCGACGGTGTCACCCAGCCCGACGGCGACGGCGTCCGTGACGGCATCGCCGACGCCGACCGCGAGCCCGTGCGCGAAACCGTCGAAGCCGTCGAAGGGCAAGAAGCCGACGCCGTTCGAGGGCGAGGCGTCCGGATTCAGCCCCGACGGCGGCACGTTCGTCGACGCTCACACGGTCGACATGAACGATGTTTCGCTGAACGTGACGAACCTTGCCGACGGCACAACCGTGCTTCAGCCGCTGCTGAGCACCACGAGCGCCTGGCAGTTCAGCCCGTGCGGCGGCGAGTTTGTGCTCGCGGCGATGAACGGCGACGGCAGCGCGCAGGACGTCACGCTGTACTCGTCGTTTGACGGTCGTGTGCTGGGCCACGCCCAGACGCCGGTCATCACCGTCACGGTGTCGGCGACGGACGGCGCCGTCGTCGTCAGCGACTCCGCGGGCACCAGCGAGACCTTGTGGAACGAGAACCGGGAGTGCGCGCGGTCGCAGACCCGGGTGCCGATGGCGATCTACGGGGGCGACACCACGCCGTCGCTCGGCGACATCACGCTCGATCGGCCCGCGCCCGACGTCGGCTCCACGTTCGCCCTGACCAGCAGCGACCCGGCACACCTGAGCGTTCCGGCGACCGTCACGGTGCCGGCGGGGCAGACGAGCGCCATGTTCCCGATCACCGTGACCCTGCCGGACGCCGACGTCGACGTGACGCTCACGATGACGCCCACGAACTTCGTGCCGTCGCCCTACCTGTGGGTGACCGTCACGTGGCAGGTGGTCGTCGCGGCTGGTTGGGCGGACTCGCTGGATCTCTTCGGCCCCGCCGTCGGCGACGCGAGCAACACGGTCGAAGGCGAACTAACGCTCGCCGACCCGGCCCTGCCGGACGGCGGCGTCGTGGTGCCGCTGACCAGCGACAACCCGGCGCTCGTGGTGCCGGCGACGGTCACCGTCCCCAAGGGCCAGACCGTCGCCTACTTCTCCGCCACGACGACGTCGGTCGACGACCCGGTGACGGCAACGGTGACCGCGGCCCTGCCCAACGACGAAGCCCTCACGACGACCGACACGGTCGAGGTCGATCCGCACGTGCCGTCGGCGCTCACGGCGTCGTCCATGCCCGGCGGCCATGCGTTGCCGAGCGAGGACGTCACGCTCGACGCGACGGTTCAGGTGTCGCCGTCCGGCCCCGATTGGGCAAGCGGGTACAGCGACGAGACGCCGACCGGCACGATCACCGTCGCCGACGGCGACGCCGAGATCGCGACGGCGGACGTCGAGCAGGCCGGCGACGACGAGGGTGTGGCCGACGCGAGCCTCGACATCGGCAAGCTGGCCGCGGGCGAACACGACCTCACCGTCTCCTACAGCGGCGACGCGACCTACGCGCCGTCGCGGGAGACCGTCACCATCGAGGTCGGCGCCGGCCTGACCTGGATCGGCGGTGCGGGCGGCGACGGTCTGTTCTCCGACCCCGCGAACTGGGACGGTGACCGCGCGCCGACGGACGACGACCTGCTGGTGATCCGGTCGGACGACGCTCTCACCGTGCACGACGACATGCCGGGCCTGGCGTTGGACGGCGTCCACCTGTACGGGCCGGTCACGCTCGACGGCCGGCCGATCACCCTGGACGGCGGCATCGTGGGCTCAGGCGACCCGGGGACGGTCGCGACGGTCGACAACGATCTCGTGCTTTCGTCGGGCGACCATCCGCTCACGGCGTCCGACCTGCTGTTCTTGTCCGGCGCGATCTCGGGGCCGGGTGGGGTGAGCGTCGCGACGTCGCACGGCGCTTTCGTCGTCCTCGATTCGAGTTCGGCCAACACCTACACCGGCGTGACCCGGGTGGCCGCGGGCGCGAGCCTGCTCGTCGGGAACGGGGCCAGTCTCGGCGCGAGCGGCGACGGTCAGGGCACGCGGGTGTCCGGAACGCTGTGCGTCGCGCGGGGCGTCACGACCGCCGAGCCGATCGAGTCGGACGACGGCGCGATCGCGAGCTGCGACTCGCCGGGCGACCTGGCGGCGGGAGACTTCGACGACGGCGGTTTCCCGGCACAGGGCCACGCCCAGCCGTACACCGCGACATTGACCGGCCCTGTCGACGAGGTGGGTGGCGTGGCGTTCGGCCAATACGCCTGCTACGTCGGCGATTCCTACGCCGCCGAGTACCTCGCGGACCTCGGTCTCGACGTCGCTCTCGACGTGGACGGCGCGGTCTCTGGCGCCGGAGACGTGCCGGTCGGCTGCATGGTCGGCGACGGCGGCTACTCGGGCACGGTCACGTTCGGTGGCAGCGCGCCCAACACCTATGACGGCGTGACCTCGACCGACCGCAGCACGCTCGCGCTCGCCAAGCCCGACGGCGTGATCGCGCTGCCCGGCGATCTGCACGACGTGGACAAGGGCACGCTGGCCCTGCTGGCCGACGACCAGATCGCGCACGACGCCGACGTCGACGCCGGAACCATCGACCTCGGCGCCCATCAGGTGAGCGTCAATGACGTGTCGACAGGCGAGATCGACGCCACGGTCGACAGCGACGGCTCGTCCGGCGTGCTGCATGCCGCGACGGGCGCGGAGGTTGACGACGACGTCGTGGTGAGCGTCGCCGGTGATCCGGCGGTCGGCTCGTCGATCGTCGTGCTCGACAACGAGTCCGGCGATCCGATCGGGAACTGCCCGGACGGCGACGCCGCCGGTGGCGGGGCGGTCACCAGCTACAAGGTCGACTGCACCGGCGGCGACGGCAACGACCTCGCGGTGAGGGCGATGTGGACGTCGAAGATCTCGGTGGTCGAGGCCCCACCGGACGGCGTCGACACCGGCGGCAGCCCGTCGTTCACCGTGACTGTCGGCGCGCCTCCGGGCGGAACCACGCCGACCGGCCAGGTCACCCTCACGGCATGCACGGTCTACTCCTGCGCCGACTACTATCCGAATCGCGTCACGACATATCAGACGACGCCGCAACTGGTCGGCGGCACCGCGACATTCGCCCTCCCCGACACGTCGTTCCTGAACAACGGCGCGTGGCTGAGGTTCTCCTACCTCGGGGACAGCCTGCACGCGGCGGCGGACTCGCCGATGACCCAGTACCTGACGTGGCCGGCGCCGGGCGCGGGCGCGACCGTGCCCGGCGCGCCGACCATCGACGCCGACAACAGCTATTTCTGTGACAGCCACACGGCGTGCCTGGGCTGGGACGCGCCGGCGGACGCGGGCGGCACCGGCATCGTGGCGTATCACATCACGGTGACGCCGGAGGGCGGGACGCCGTCCACGATCGACACCGCGATCGGACAGCAGCACCCGGAGGACAGCGGCTACGACATCGACGGCCTGCTGCCTGACACCGCGTACACGTTCACCGTGGCCGCGGTGAACCACTCCGGTGTCGGCCCGGCCTCCGCGCCGTTCACGATGACGAGCCCGCCGCCGGGCGACGTGCCCGGCACACCGACCGACGTGACCGCGACGGCCGGGCTCGGAGAGGCGACGGTCGACTGGACCGCGCCGAGCGACGATGGTGGCCAGCCGATCGACGACTACGACATCGTGGTGGACGACGCGAACGGCGACTACGTGACCGATGTCTGGACGGCCGACGCGGCCACGCACGTCACCGTGACCGGGCTGACGCCGGGCCAGGCCTACACGTTCATCGTGACGGCGATCAACGTCATCGGCCTCGGTGACGACTCGGCGCCGACCGCGCCCGTGACGCCGACGGCCTTGCCGAGCGGCGCGACCGTTCCCGCGGCGCCCACCGACGTGACGGCCACGGCAGGCGCGGGCAGCGTCACGGTGAGCTGGAACGCGCCGGCCGACGACGGCGGACTGCCGATCGCGAGTTACGAGGTGACGTTCACGGCCGACGGCCAAAGCTGGTCACCGTTGGTGACGAGCGGCGCCGACACGTCTGTCACGATCACCAACGTCCCGGACGGCACGTACACCCTCACGGTCGCCGCGGCGAACGGCGCCGGCGCGGGCCCCGACTCCGCGGCGTCCGACCCGGTGACGGTCACGGCCACCGGGCCGGGCGAGGCGCCCGGCGCGCCGACCGACGTCCGGGCGAGCGCCGGTGGCGGGCAGGCGTTCGTGACCTGGACGCCGCCGGGCGACGACGGGGGCGCGCCGATCCAGCGGTACGTCGTCACGCCGTACATCGGTGACGGTGCGCAGGCGCCGGTGACGACTGCCGGACCGGTCACCTCGATGACCGTGTCCGGGCTCTCGGCAAACGTGCCGTACTCGTTCACGGTGGAGGCCGTGAACGCGAACGGCGCCGGGCCGGCGTCCGCGCACAGCGCCGTCGCGACCCCGACGCCGCCGGACGCCGTGACCGGCGTGCCGACCGCGCCGCTCGACCTGAGCGATCAGGTCTCCGGGCAGCAGGTCACCCTGAGCTGGTCGCCGCCGGCCGACGACGGCGGATCGCGGGTCACCGGCTACCTGGTCGAGGAGTCCGAGTACATCACCGGAGATCTCGGCCCCTGGCAGGACAAGGTTCTCGTCAAGGGCGGCCCCACGCGCTCCTGGGTCGCGCCGGTCGACGACGTGCCGTTCACCGTGACGTCCGAGCCCATCACGATCCCGTGGACCCGCGGCGCCTACATGTACACGGTCAGGGCCCTCAACGCGAACGGCGACGGGCCGGCGTCCGACAAGGTCTACGCCGCGGCCGTGTGGGTGCTGCCGCCCGGTTACCCCACCGGCGGAGGCAGCGACCTGCCGCCGTGCTCCTCCGTCGACCCCGGCACGCCGTGCCAGGGCCCGCCCGGAGTCTGGCCGCCGACGGGGACCGGCACCGGCACCGGCCCGACCGGCATCGACAACACTCCCGGGGGCACCGCCGACCTGAACGGCGGCGGTTTCGCGCCCGGCGAGCCTGTTAAGGGGGAGTTGCACTCGACAGTGGTCGACCTCGGCACGAGCGTGGCGGGCGCCGACGGTTCGGTTGACGCGCTCGTGACCATCCCCGCCGACATCCCGCCGGGCCAACATGAGTTCACCTTGACCGGTGAGACCAGCGGCCACGTGGTGACGGTCCCGGTCACCATCACGCAGCCGTTGACGGTCGGCGACGTGACGTCGTCGTCCGCGACCGTGTCGTGGCCCGCGCCGCGGTGGGGCAACGTCACCGGCTTCACGGTGGGCGTCGACGGGACGCAGGTCGCCCGCCTGGCGGCGTCCGTCACGTCGTACGGCCTGACGGGGCTGACCCCGGCGGTCGCGCACACGGTCACCGTCACCGCGCAAGGCGACGACGGCCCGCTTGGCAGCATGGCGATCGTCGTCGACACGCTCTCGGCGCTTACGGCGACGCCCTCGCAGGGCGCGGTGGCGCTGACCTGGTCGGCGTCGTCCGACCCGTCGGTGACGGGCTACCGGGTGACGCGCTCGACGGGTGGGGGCGCCTTCACGACGGTCGCGGACGTCGACGCGGCGACGACGTCGTACGTCGACAACGGCCTGCCGGCGTCGACGACGTACGACTACCGGGTGCTGGCGCTGCACGCCGACGGCAGCACGGCCTCGTGGTCGGACGTCGTGTCGGCGACCACGCCCGACCTCGCCGTCACCGCGGTGGTCGTGCGTCCCTCGACGGGACTCGGTGGCGGCGACGTCGCGTACGGCTCCGGCCTCGAGATCGAGCTCGACGGCGACGCCGGGCGAACCGCGACAGCGGCGGTCGAGGGCGAAACAGCCGACGGCACAACGGTTTCGCGCACCGTGTCGCTGACCGAGTCGACACCCGGGACGTACACCGGCACGCTGACCCTCGACGCCGACCTCGCGACGATCGACTCCGTGACCGGCACCCTGTCCGACGGTGCGCACAGCGTGTCGGCGGCGGCGTCCGGAACGCCGCTGACGCAGGGCGGCCGGCTCGCGATCGACATCGCGGCGGGCAACGTCGCGATCGAAGGCGCGCGGCTGGAGCTGATCGACGCCGCCGAAGGGATCGACGACGTCCGCCCGATTGACGTGCCGGGCAGCGCGGACATCGCCGTCGACACCGGCACATGGACCGTGCGGCTCGTCATGCCGGACGGCGACGTGCTCGCCGAAAGCGACGGCGTCGAGGTCGGCGTGGCGGCGGTTACGCCGGTGAGCTTGACGCCGGTGCGGCACGCCTCGCTCGCCGTCGACCTCACGGCGCCGGATGGCCAGGCGCCGGGCGGGTACACGGTGACGGTGACGGACGCCGCGGGCGATGTGCTCGGCAGCTCCGACGTCGCCTCCGGTGACCCGACGGCGGCATTCGACGGTCTCGTGGCCGGCGCCGACGTCACGGTGACCGCGACGCTCGACGACCCGACCCGCGCGCTGGTGTCGACGCTCAGCGGCTCGCTGACGCTCGCGGGCGGGGCCAACCAGGTCGGGCTCGACGAGCAGGCATTGCCGACGGGTCAGGTCACAGGGACCGTCACACCGGCGACGGCACGTGTCGTGGTCGACGAGAAGGTCGACGGCCGGTCGTGGGAGTTCACCGCGATTCCGGATGCCGACGGCAGCTACACGGTCGACGTGCTCGCCGGAACCGCGCACGTCACGCTGAGCGCCGACTCCTACCAGCCGGCAAGCGTCGACATCGACGTGCCCGCGGGCGAGACCGCCTCGGTGAATCCGGTGACGCTCGTGCCGGTCACCGTGCCGGTGACGCTTCGCGCGACGGCGTCGCCGTCCGCGCCCGTCGTCGGCGACGACATCACGGTGTCGGTCACGATGTCGCCGGCGGTGGACGGCGCGACGGTCGACGTCCGCGAGGGTTCGACGGCGCTCGGCTCCGCGACGGTGGGCAGCGACGGGCAGGCCCGCATCGTGCTGAGCAGGCTGGCCGCGGGCACGCACGACCTCACGGTTTCGTACGCCGGGGACGCCGCCCACCAGCCGGCGTCGACGTCAGTCTCGGTGAGCATTGCGGCGGCGGCCGGCACCGCGACCAGGTTGCGGATCGAGCTGCCGCGCACGCTTGCCGACCTGTTGCGCCTGCTGTTCGGCCAATACGACCTGCGGGTGGTGTTGACGACCGATCACGGAACGCCGATCGCCGGCCAGCACGTCGTGGTCTCCACCTGGCATGGCCAGCTCTGCGCGGCCACGACCGACGGGTCTGGTGTGGTCAGCTGCCGGGTGCCGGGCTATCTCGCCGGCGACGTCCTCGCCGGTGAGGTGTACGCGAGCTTTGCCGGTTCGGCGGGCTATCTCGGCTCCTCGGCCGGGTTCCAGCCGCCCGCGCCGCCCACGCACGGCCACGGCGGCTCAGGTCACGGCGGCTCAGGTCACAGTGGCCCAGGCCACGGCGGTCCGGGCCACGGCGGGTTCGGCGGGTTCGGCGGGTTCGCGGGCTGGCTCTGGTGACGGTGTCGACCGGCGTGCGGTCGAGCCACGAGTCCGGCACGTTCGTCCACGGCGTCCTTACCGATCCGGACGATGTCGAACGCGCGGCGCGAGCGCTGGCGAGCGGGTCGCCGGTGGCCTACGGTTTCGCGAATTTCTACGCGCTGGCCAGCCGGCCCGACGCGGGCGCCGTGCGGTCGATGAACCTCATGAAGGGCCGGCCCGCCGAGCAGGTGGGCAGCGTGACCACCATGCTGAGCAGGGGCGCGGCGCTGTTCGATTGGTCGGCGTTGCCGCGCGGCCTTGCGCGGCGGCGAGTGCTCGACGTCATGGATGCGCTGTTTTCTCTTGGTCCGTGCGGTTTTCGCGGCCCAGCGGCGGCCTACGTGCCGGCGCACCTGACCCTTGTCGAGCACGGTGTGCCGACGGTGCAGCTGATCGCGCCGGGGTATGCCTGCCCGTCAAGGCATTTCGTGGCGCGGGCGCTGCACGCGGTCGACGCCGACCTGCTTTACATCACCTCGGCGAACCGGTCGCATCACAAGACTGGCGCGGCCGACGAGCCTGCCCACTACCGAGCCGACGCGCTGGTCAGGGAATTCGCTCAGGAGAAGCAGTTGTGCGTGCTGGCCCATCCCGACGAAGACCGGGCGCAGCAGTCGTATCCGCGACATGCCACGACCTCTGTCACCGTGCTCTCCTGGCACACGTCGGCCTGGCACGCGGCCGCGCGACGAGATGACGACGGGCGGCCGACGCTGGTTGTCGAGCGGCACGGCTCCCTCGGTTTGGACGACGTGGCGCGCGTGCTGTCGTCCGTTGGCCTCGGCGTGACGCTTGCGCCGCGGACCGGCGGCCGGTTGCGGCCGCGCCGTTACGACGAACCGCCCACGTAGGGCGTAAGGCCTTCAGGAAAGGCGCGGGCCACGGCGGCGGCGCGGCCCGACACGCCGAGCTGCCGGTAGGCGTTGTCGAGATGCTTGCGCACCGTGCCGGGGGACACCACGAGGCGGCTCGCGATCTCGTCGTTGTGGTAGCCACGCGCGACAAGGTGGAGCACCTCCCGCTGACGCGGAGTGAGCCGGCGCGCGCCGGCCCGCCGCTCGCTGGCCCGCCGGTACGCGGCGACGATGTGCGGGCGCAGCAGCGCAAGCGTGATCTTGTCGACCTCGGTGAAGTTAGGGTCGTCGCGCAAGAACACCAGCCGTGCTTCGCGACGCGGCGGCGTGGCCAGGCAGAGGGTCAGCACGTGTTCGGGCGGCGAGTTGTCGATGGCTCGCTGGATCCCTTCGTGCGATCGGCCACCGACCGGCACGCCGGCGACGCAGACGAGCCGGTGGCTGGCCTCGTCGCGTTCGAGGATCGCGGCCTGACGCGCCGGCACTAGCCGACGCAGGTGCTCGAGCGTCGCGGTCGACGCGATGCTCTCCGATTCGTCGTCGAGGAGCTTGCTCAGCGCGCGCATGTCGGCCTTGCTCCATCCTTCTGCGAGCGTCACCGCTGTAACCCCTCCGATGCGTGGCATTTGACGTCAGGATCACTGACATCATATCGAAGGAAGGTACATCAACTGGCCGACGCTGCCAACCCGCGTTCCGGTGAACAGGTCACCTGTCGCGGCCGCCCGGCCACGACAGCCGACACGCGACAGCTGACATGGGGCTCCTTGCACCACATCTTCGGTTGCGAAGCCGGTCAGCCGACCATGGTCGCGCCGGTCGCCGACGCGACGGCCACCTCGTCCGCTGGCTCGACGTCACCGGCGCGAATGGTGCGGCGTCCGACGAAAACGATGGCCAGCGCCACGACGAGGGCGGACGTCGCGACGCCGTAGCCGGCGTCGAACCCGTGGTGGGTGATGGCGAATCCGGCGGCGGCCGATCCGACCGCCGCGCCGCCGAGCGCGCCAGAGGAGACCCAGGCGAACGACTCGGTCGCGGCGCCGGCGACCGCGCTGCGTTGCACGGCCTGGTTGATGCACGAGAACGACGGCGCGTAGAACAGCCCGCTGACGAACAGCACCACCGTGATCGCGATCAGGCTCGACAGCGGGACCAAGACCCCGGTGAGAACGGTGATGGCTGCGAGGAAGCCGACGATCTTCACCGAGCGGCGGCCCGGCCATGAGCGGGCGCCGAACGCCAGGCCGCCGAGCAGGCTGGCGATGCTCCAGATGGCGATCATCGCGCCCGCGGCGCCGTTGCCGCTGTGCAGCCGGCCCGCGGCGACGGTGGAGACGTCGATCGCCGCGAACGCCACGACCATCGTGAACACCGTGGCGACGAGCACGCGCACGCTCGCCGAGCGCAGCGCCCCACGCGACGTCTCCGCCGCCCGCCGGCCGTGGGTGCGCCGCGACGCCCGGCTGGTGGCCAGCCCCACCGCGCCGAGACCGGCGAGGAGGCCGGCCCCGCCGACCGCTTCCGCTGGCCCGAGCGCCGCGCCCACGCCAACCGCGAGCAGCGGCCCGAGAATGAACACCAGCTCGGTCATCGCGCTCTCGACGCTGTAGGTCGTCTCGAGCAGCACGGGGTCGGAGACGACCTTTGGCCACAGCGTGCGCGCGGATACCAAGGCAGGCGGCTGGGTCAGGCCCATCAGCGCCGCCGCGACGAGCAGCGGGGCGATCGCGCCGCGCGGTGGCAGCGCTGCCAGAAAGAAGGCGGACGCCGTGACCGCGACCGCCGTCGGCGCCAGCACCACGGTCTGGCCGCGCCGGTCGACGAGCCGCGACCAGATCGGCGCCGACGCCCCGACGCCAAGCGCGCTGATGCCGCTGATGAGGCCGGCGCGCGCGTACGTTCCGCCGTCCTGCGTGATGCGCAGCACGATCGCGAGCGGCATCATGCCGGCCGGAAGCTCGGCGATCAAAGCGCACCCGAGCAGCCGCTTGATCCCTGTCACCCGCAGGACGCCGCGAAGCCGAGTCGTCGCCATGGACTCAAGCTTGCCTGGCACGGCGGCTGCGCGCGGGCCCATTTCCTTCCGCGCGCCTGCGGTGAGGCGATGTGCAGGCCCGCGGCGGGTCGATATCGATATGGTGCCTGCCGTGAGATCGACATCGACGCTGGCGGATCCGAACGGCTCGGCCGGCCCGCCTGGCTCGCGGGCGCGCGCCGCGCTGGCGGCGGTCTGCTTTTCGCTTGCCGCGATCGTGTGCGCGACGATGGTGGTGGTGGCGCCGCGGACGTCGGGCGCCTGGCACGCCGCCGCTCTCGGCGGCTGCATCGGCGTTGCGCTCGTCGCGCTCTTCGCGGGCGGCTGCCTGCTCGGGACGACGCTGGGCGCGCGGCGTCCGTTGGGGTTGTTCGGCCGACCCCGCTTTTGACCCGGTCTGCGGCGGACGGGTAAGCTCTGGCGTCGTTGCGCGTAAGCGCGGTTGTGTGCGCGTGCCCAGATTCCGATCCGACCCGAAGGCCAGCTCAGTGCCCACGTACTCTCCCAAGGCCGCAGACGTCCAGCGTCAATGGCATGTGATCGACGCCAACGACGTCGTGCTCGGCCGGCTGGCCTCTCAGATCGCGATCCTGCTGCGAGGCAAGCACAAGCCGATCTTCGCGCCTCACGTCGACACCGGCGACTTCGTCGTCGTGATCAACGCCGACAAGGTCGCGCTCACCGGCAAGAAGCGTGAGCAGAAGTTCGCCTACCGGCACTCCGGCTACCCGGGCGGCCTCACCGCCAAGCCCTACCGAGAGCTGTTGGTCGAGCGGCCCGACCGGGCGATCGAGAAGGCGGTGCGCGGAATGCTCCCGCACACCACGCTGGGGCGGGCGATGCTGAAGAAGCTCAAGGTCTACTCGGGCCCGAACCATCCGCACCAGGCTCAGGCGCCCGTGCCGTTCGAGATCACCCAGGTCGCGCAATAACCATCTCGCGACATCACCTGCTTTTGAGCCGGCCTCGACACCGCGTCGCCCCGCCGGCCGCACGAACGAGTTGAGGAGTTCCGTGGCAGACACCCTGGTCAGCACCGCGACGTCCGCGAGCGCCGACGCCACCGACAGCGACGACATCACGGCGGCCTCGGGCGCCGCCGACGCCGCGCAGGCGCCGTCCTCTTACACGAGCGAGACCACCACGGTGCGTCGCCGTTCGGCCAGCGGCTCGGGCAACGCGACCGGACGCCGCAAGGAAGCCATCGCCCGGGTTCGCATCGTCCCCGGCACCGGCCAGTTCAAGATCAACGGCCGCAGCATCGAGAATTACTTTCCGAACAAGGTGCACCAGCAGCTGGTGAAGAGCCCGCTCACGATTCTCGACGGCGTCGAGCAGTTCGACATCGTCGCCCGGATCACCGGCGGCGGCATCAGCGGCCAGGCCGGCGCGCTGCGCCTCGGCATCGCGCGCGCGCTGCTCGTGGTCGACGCCGAGAACCGCCCCACGCTGAAGAAGGCCGGCTTCCTCACGCGCGACGCGCGGGTCACCGAACGCAAGAAGTACGGCCTGAAGAAGGCCCGTAAGGCTCCGCAGTACTCCAAGCGGTAGTTGCCGTCAGGTGCGGCTTTTCGGCACCGACGGCGTACGCGGCGTCGCGAACAAGGAGCTCACCGCCGAGCTGGCGTTGGAGCTGGCGGTCGCGGCCGCCCATGTGCTCGGGCAGGCTGGCGCGTTCGAGGGGCGTCGGCCGCTCGCCGTGGTGGGTCGCGATCCGCGCGCCTCAGGGGAGTTTCTCGAGGCCGCGGTGGTGGCCGGTTTGGCCAGCGCGGGAGTTGACGTCGTCCGGCTCGGGGTGCTGCCCACCCCCGCTGTCGCGCACCTGACCGCCGAGCTCGAAGCCGACCTAGGCGTCGTGTTGTCGGCCAGCCACAACCCGATGCCTGACAACGGGGTGAAGTTCCTCGCCCGCGGCGGCCACAAGCTGGCAGACGAGCTCGAGGCCGACGTCGAGGCGCAGCTGCTCGAAGAGTGGCAGCGGCCGGTTGGGCCGCACGTCGGCCGGGTGCGTGATCTGCCTGACGCGACCGAGCGGTACATCGACCACGTGCTGTCGACCACCAAACAGCGGCTCGACGGGCTCACCGTCGTCGTCGACGCCGCGAACGGCGCGGCCTACGCGGCGTCCCCCGAAGTTCTGCGGCGCGCCGGCGCCACGGTCATCGCCACCGGGTGCCAGCCGGACGGCTTGAACATCAACGACGACTGCGGCTCGACCCACCTCGGCGCGTTGCAGGCGGCCGTTCTCAAGCACGGGGCGGACGCCGGCATCGCGCACGACGGCGACGCCGACCGTTGTCTCGCGGTCGCGGCCGACGGCACGGTGGTCGACGGCGACCAGATCCTCAGCATTCTCGCGCTGGCTCTGCACGAGGAAGGCCGGCTGACCGCCGACACCGTCGTCGCGACGGTGATGTCGAACCTCGGGTTCAAGCTCGGCATGCAAACCGCCGGCGTCCACGTGGTCGAGACGACGGTGGGCGACCGCTACGTGCTCGAGGCGATGAAGGCCGGCGGCTACGTGCTCGGCGGCGAGCAAAGCGGCCACATCATCATGCTCGAGCACGCCACGACCGGCGACGGCGTGCTCACCGGGCTACAGCTGCTGGCCCGGGTCGCGCAGACCGGGACGCCGTTGGGCGAGCTGGCCGCCGTGATGACGCGGTTCCCCCAGGTGCTCGTCAACGTCGGCGGCATCGACAAGACACGCGCCGACTCCGACGCCGACCTGCTCGGGGCCGTGGCGGTCGCGCAGGCGGAGCTGGGCGACCAGGGCCGTATCTTGTTGCGGCCAAGCGGCACCGAGCCGCTGGTGCGGGTCATGGTCGAGGCCACCAGCCACGAGCAGGCCGAGGCGATCGCGCGTCGGCTCGCCGACGTCGTCCGCGAACGGCTGGGCTAGCGCGGTCCGGCTCAGCCGGCTTCGCCGGAGATGCGATATCCGCGCAGGCGGTCGGTCGCTTGCCAGCCGGCGAGCGCCACCACGATGACCGCCAGCGGGATCGCCGTCACCACCGACACCGTGGCCGGCACCTCGTCGCCCGCGCTCGCGATCGCGCGCACGAACGAGAGCGTGTACTGCTGCACGCTCAGCACGCCGATGCCTGAGACGAAGCTCGCCAGCAGCCCTTCCCAGACGAGCACGTAGATGAGGCCGACCGCCATCGCGCGCCGGGTCGCGACCGAGAGCGCCACGAAAATCGCGACGTAGACGACCGAGCCGGCGGCCGCGCCGATCGCGTACCCGGCCACCAGCTTGCCTCGGTCGGGAAACGCGATCAGCCCGGCGAGCAGCTCCGGCACGGCCGCGAACAGGATCGTCACCGCCGCCGCCACGACCGACTTGGTCGCGATGATGACGTGCCGCGGCGTCGGCGTCGCGAGCAGGTAGACGGCGGTGCCGTCGTCGAGTTCGGCGCCCAGCACTCCGGTGCCGACGATCAACGCGACGAGAGGCAGCAACGCGGCGATGCCGAAGCGGCCGAGCAGGATGTCGGTGTCGTCGCCGCCTCCGGCGCGAAAAGCCGCCGCGAGACCGAGCAGGATCAGCGGCAGCAACGCCAGCAGCAACACCCGGCGGCGGCCGAACAAGGCGCGCAGCGTGATGTTCGCGATCACGGCGTTCATCGGCGCACCAGGTAGGAGAACACGCTCTCAAGCGATTCGTCGGCCGGGATCACTTCACGCAGGCCGATTTCATGTGCGCGGGCGAGGCTCGCGAGCGCGTGGGTGAAGCCACCGAAATCCGCCGCCTGCACGCGAAGCCCGGCGTCGTCGATCGCGACGCCAGACGTGTGCTCGGCCGCCATCAAGGCGGCGGCGAGCAGGCGGTCGTTGGTGGAGCGGATCGTGAAGACATGCGGCCGGTCGGTCATCAGCCGGCGGATCTCGCGGAAATCCCCGGACGCCGCGAGACGCCCTGACACGACGACCTGCACGACATCGGACAGCTGCTCCACCTCTTCGAGGATGTGCGAGCTGAACAACACGGTGCGCCCGGCCGCGGCCATCTCTTTCAGCAGCTCCATCATGTGCAGGCGCTGGCGAGGGTCCATGCCGTTGAACGGCTCGTCGAGCAACAGCACGGTCGGGTCGTGCACGAGCGCCGACGCGACTTTCGCGCGCTGCCGCATGCCCTTCGAATAGCCGCCGAGCTTGCGGTCGGCGGCGTCGGTGAGCTCGACGGTCGCCAGCGCCCTAGCGGCCGCCTTGCCGGGGTCGGGCAGTCGATGCAATTTCGCGCTGGCCACGACGAATTCGCGTGCGGTCAAGAATTCGTAGGCCGCCTCGCGTTCGGGCACCAAGCCGATCGAGCGATAGATCTCTGGACGCCGCCAGGTCGGCTCGCCGTCGAGCGTCACCGTTCCGCTCGACGGCGGCAGGAAGCCGGCCATCATGTGCAGCAGGGTGGATTTGCCGGCGCCGTTGGGGCCGAGCAGGCCGGTGACGCCGGGCCCGATGGTCATCGAGATGTCGTTGACCGCCACCACGTTGCCGTACCAGCGCGAGACCGCGCGCAGCTCAAGGTCGCTCATGCCGCGATCCGGCGGTAGCGGCCCAGCAGCACGGCCACACAGACGACCACGAGCGCCACGGCGGCCGCGACATACACCGGCAGTGACGGCGCGAGGTCATGCATCACCTTGCCGTGCAGCGCCCAGACGCGGACGCCGTCGATCAGCTCGAACGGCGCGAGCAACTGGCCGTAACGACCGCCATTGCCCGGCAGCGCTCCGAGCACCCCTGAAATCGCGGCCGTGATGATGTAGACCGCGATGACCGCCGCGGTCGCGAAAGCCCGGCGCCGCGCGAACGCCGCGATCGCCATGCCGAGCGGGGCGAGCACGATCGCGTGGATCGCCGCGTTCGCCAGCCCGAGCGCGAACTGCGCGGTCTGGTGGCGGGCGTCGCCGACGCCGTGGGTGACCGTGGCGAGGCTGCCGAGATAGTAGATCAGCAGGGGCACGGCGATGAGCGCGAACATCGCGGTGACCATGGCCGCGAGTTTCGCGAGGGCGTAGTCGCTTCGGCGGATCGGGCGTGAGAAGTACAGCGGCAAGACGTGGTAGCGCTGGTCGCGAGAAAGCAGCTCTGGCGCTTGCGCCGCAAGGAAGACCGCGAGCGGCGCCTGAAGCTGGAACGGGTAGAAGTCATAACGCTCGACCTGCAGCTCGGCGCGCGACATCACCGCCACCAGCACGATCGTCGGCACCACCATGATGGCGACGATGAGCCACGGCAACACTTTCGACTTCGCCGGCCGGCCGAGCCCGAAGACGCCGCGAAGTCCGTGCGTGTAAAGGGCGAGCGCCGCGTTTCGGCGTCCGAGCCGTGGACCGTCGTAGTTTTGGTAGCCGATGTCGTAGATGACGCCGCTGGCTTCAGACACCTGCGTGCTCCGCTCGCTCGGCATGTGGCGCGTCGCGGAACATGTCGGAGAGCCGGTGCCGGCGCTGTTCGAGCCGCACCAGCGCGAGATCGAGATCGGCGATCGCGTCGCGCACCGCGTCGTAGACCGCGTCGGTCTCGCCGTCGGACGGCAACGCGACCACGAGCGCCCGCCCCTCGGCGTCCGAGCGTAGGCCGAGCTTTTCGAGACGGACGCCGAGCGCGTCGCGGGCCGCCGGGCCGCCGTCAACCTCGATGGCGAGCAGCTGCTGGGCGCGGGTGTACGAGGCGATGGAGTCGGAGGCTCGCAGTCTGCCTGCTTCGACGACGACGAGGTGGTCGCAGATGCGTTCGAGCTCGCCCAGCAGGTGCGAGGCGACGACGACGGCCATGCCGAACTCGGTGCCGGTGCGTTGCACGAGGGCGAGCATCTCGTCGCGCCCGGCCGGGTCGAGGCCGTTCGTCGGTTCGTCGAGCAGCAGCAGCTTCGGGTCGTGCACGAGCGCCTGCGCGAGCTTCACCCGTTGCTTCATGCCGGTCGAGTAGCCGCCGATCGGGCGGTAGCGCTCCTCGAAAAGCCCGACGTGGCGCAGCACTTCGGCGGCGCGTTCGCGGGCGGCGGCGCGCGGCAGCCCGGCCACCCGGCCGAGATGGCCGACGAATTCGGTCGCGGAGACGTCGGGCGGCAGGCAGTCGTGCTCGGGCATGTAGCCGACGAGGCTGCGCACCTGCTCGGCCTGGGTCTGGACGTCGAGGCCGAGCACCCGAGCCGTGCCGGACGTCGGCTCCAGCAAGCCGAGCAGCACCTTCACGAGGGTGCTTTTTCCCGCGCCATTGGCGCCCACCAAGCCGACGACGCCCGGCTCGATCGTCACGGTGAGGGCGTCGAGCGCGGTCACGGTGGCGTAGCGCTTGGTCAGCGCGGCGGTCTCGATCAGCGGCACCTGCACGACGCTACCGTGCCGCGTGGGCGGGCGCTGCCAAGTAGGCTGGCGCGCGTGTGCGGGATCGTGGCGTACGTCGGCGAACGTCCGGCGAAGGACGTCGTGCTCGACGGGTTGCGCCGGCTCGAATACCGCGGCTACGACTCTGCGGGCATCGCCGTCCTCGACGGCTCGTCGATCGACGTGCGGCGCCGGGCCGGCGTCCTGGCCAATCTCGAAGCCCTGCTTGCCGCCGACCCGTTGCCTGGCGGTGGCGCCGGGTTGGGGCACACCCGCTGGGCCACCCACGGCGGGCCGACCGACGAGAACGCGCATCCGCATCTCGACTGCAAGGGCGCGCTCGCGTTGATCCACAACGGCGTCATCGAAAATTTCGCGGCGCTTCGAGAGCGGCTGGTCGAGGCCGGGC
>Ga0164242_10003796_pt1 | contig 17113 bp, 17 predicted proteins | sample OricomgcompostMG_FD_108783 | JGI IMG/M metagenome (GOLD analysis project Ga0164242, IMG submission 108783) | Miracle-Growth compost microbial communities from Emeryville, California, USA - Original compost - Miracle growth compost (MG) ...
CACCCCGATGATCGTGCGCATGACGCCGCGGCTGACGAAGGCCTGCCCGCCGTGTGTCTCGATGTGGGCGACGACCCCGTCGATGTCGGGGTCGGTCGCGTCGGGTGCCATCACGATGACCATAGCCTGAGCCTATCGACCTGACCTGGTGTCTCGTACGGCCGCTGCCTCCGCTTCGCCGCGACCGCGCCAGACAGAAATAGGTGACTTTGTGTCCCTGGCGATCACGGATCAGGCGTACGGGCAACCACCCGAACACAAGGCCGTCGGGGCAGGTCAGGCGTCGCGGAGGGACTTCAGGAAGGCGATATCGGCCGCGATGGTCTTGTCCTCGGTCTCGATGACGAGCGGGATCTTGCGCGTGGCGCTCGAGCGGAACAGTTCGCCGAACGGCTCCGCGCCGATCGTGCCCTTGCCCAGGGACTCGTGCCGGTCGCGCTTGGAGCCGACCTGGTCACGGCTGTCGTTGACGTGGATCAGCCCGATGCCGGGCTTACCGGCAGCCTTGGCGTACGCCTTGATCTCGGCCGCGAAACCCCGCGGTGTCGACATGTCGTGACCGGACGCGTGCGCGTGGCAGGTGTCCAAGCAGACACCGATGTGCCGGTCGCGGCCGAGGAACTCGAGGTAGTCGCCGAGCATCGAAGCGGACGCCGCCAGCGCACCGCCACCACCGGCCGTCGGTTCGACCAGCAGGGCCGGCGCGCAAGGGAGATCGAGCAGGGGCAACACATGCTCGCGTACCTGCTTCATCGCCGCGTCCCAGGTGTTGCCGAGCACCGAGGAGCCGGCATGCATCACGACGCCACGCGCGCCGATGGCCGCCCCGCGCCGCAGCGAGAACTCCAGCGCGTCGCAGGACTTGGCCAGCGTCTGCGGCGAGGGCGAGCCGAAGTTGATCAGGTACGGCGCGTGGACGAAGACCTGGACTGCTGCCTCTGCGCACGCCGCCCGGAAGGCCTCGTCACCCGCCGGGTCCGGCGCGGGAGCGGCCCAGCCGCGCGGGTTGGCGACGAAGACCTGCAGGCACTCGGCACCGACCGCTGCCGCGCGCGGCAGCGCCTTCGCCATGCCGCCGGCCACGGAGATATGGGCCCCGATCGGAGCCTTGGCAGCAGCGGCCATCAGATGACGGTGAGGGTGACGGGGCTGCCCACCTTGACCTTCGTTCCCGAGGCCGGGTCGACCGAGTAGAAGAAGCCGAAGTGTCCACCGGCCAACTTGCTCACCTGCACGTCCAAGCCGAGGTTGCGCAGTTGCTGCTCCGCATCGTCCGCCCTGGTGCTGAACGGTTCGAACCGGGGGATGGTGACCAACTCCGGGCCCTTGGAGACGGTCACGGTGATGTCGTGCCCGCGGATCTGGCGGTCGGAGGGGTTCAGCGAGATGACACTGTCCTTCGGGACGGTGTCGCTGTAGGCGTCCTTGCGCACCGGGTTCAGAGCTGCGGCCTTCAGCGCTGACTGGACGTCCGACCACTTCGCGCCGTCGGCAATCACCGGCAGCGTCACCCAGTCCGGGCCCTTCGACAGGGTGACGGTGACGGTCGTGTAGCCGCGCTCCACCGAGGTACCGGCAGCGGGCCTGAGCTTGACCAGCCCGTTGGCCGGGACCGAGTCGTTGAAGACCTCGGCCCAGTTCACCTTCAGTCCCCTGGCCTGCAGCTGCGCGCCGACCTGGTCCTTGAGCGTGCCCTTGCTGATCGCCGGCACCGTGATCATGTCCTTGCCGCTGGAGATCACCAGGTCCACGCTCTTGCCGCGCGCCAGCCGCGAGCCGAGCTTCGGGTCGGTCGAGATGACCGTGCCGCTCGTGGCGGTGTGGCTGTGCTTCGTGTCGATCGTGCCCGTCTTGTAGCCGGCATCGACGATCGCTTGCACGGCATCGGACTGGGAACGGCCGGCGACGTCGGGCACCCGCGAGTAGCGCCCGGAGGCGAACCACCAGCCGCTCAGCCCGCCGGCCAGGCCCAGCAGCACGATGATCACCAGGGCAACCAGGCCGCGGCGTCGGGCGCGCTGGATCTTGGTGGGCGGTCGGCGCGGGCTGCGTGGCGCACGCCCCGCACGCGAGGACCCACTGGTAGCTGGGAGCGATGGGTGCAGGTCCCTGGTGTCACGCGTGCCGCCCAGGCCGGTGGCCGGCATCGGGCGTACCGCGGCGGCACCGATCACGCCGGTGGGTGTGCTGTCGCTGACCTTCGGTGCCGCCTGGGCGGAGCCCGGTCGGCGTTCGCGTGGCGGGATCGCGACCACCGGCAGGACCAGCCGGGCACGGATGTCGGCCAGCTCGGCGAGGAAGTCGGCGGCGTCGCCGGGGCGTCCGGCGGGGTCGCTGTCGGTGGCGGCGACCACGAGCTCGTCCAGTTCCCCGGGCACGTCTTGGTTGATCGACGACGGGGCCGGCACCCGGTTGTGGACGTGCTGGTAGGCCACGTTCATCGCCGACTCGCCGGTGAACGGCGGCGCCCCGGTCAGGAGCTCGAACAGCACGATGCCGGCCGAGTAGACGTCACTGCGCTGGTCGCCCTGGCCGCGGGTGATCTGCTCGGGCGAGCAGTACGCCACGGTGCCCATCATCAGCCCGGTGCGGGTGGACTCGGCGTTGGACTCGATCGCCCGGGCCAGACCGAAGTCGGCCACCTTCACGACGCCATCGTCCGACAGGAGGATGTTCTCCGGCTTCACGTCGCGGTGCACGATGCCGGCGCGATGCGCGGCGGCCAGTGCCGCGAGCACCGGCTCCATGATCGAGACCGCGTCTGCCGCGGAGAACCGTCCCTGCCGCTCGCGGATGTATTCGCGCAGCGTGCGGCCGTCCACCAGCTCCATGACCAGGAAGACGTGCCCGGTGGCCTCGTCGACGCCCTGGTCGAAGACCGCCACGGCGTTCACGTGCGACAGACGGGCCGCGGCGCGTGCCTCCCGGCTGAACCGGTCGCTGAACGCCGGATCGGCCGAGAGCGCGGCCGCCATGACCTTGACCGCCACCAGGCGATCGAGGCGTTGGTCCACGGCCTCGTACACAACGGACATACCGCCGCGCGCGACGCGGCCCAGGATCCGGTACCGACCTTCGAGCGTGCGGCCGACCAGGGGGTCCAGGGAGGACTGATGTGGCGCCGTCTGCACGGCCCACACTCTACGTGTGGGCGGTCCCATACCCTGGGAACCTGTGGCCGCCGCTCAGGACTTCTGCACCGACCCCGGCGAGCAGATCGAGTTGCTCGCGGACGACGAGCGTCCGGGCGGTTGGCTGTTGCTGATCGACCGCATCCGGCAGTCGTACGTCGATCTGGACGACCCGAGCTACCTCGACTTCGAATACGTTCAGGCCTTCGCGGACGTGCTGGACGCCCTGCCCGCCGGCCCCCTGAACGTCACGCATGTCGGCGGTGGGGGCTGCACTCTGGCGCGGTACGTCGCCGCGACCCGGCCGGGGTCCTCGCAGGTGGTGTTCGAGCCCGATGCCCGGGTGACCGCGCTGGTCCGGGCGCGGCTGCCGTTCCCGCGCGGCGCCCGGATCCGGGTCCGCCCGGTCGGCGGCCGGGAGGGGATCGGCGCCCTGGCCGACATGAGTGCGGACGTGGTCGTGATCGATGCCTTCGCCGGCGGGCGCGTGCCGGCCGAGCTGACCACGCTGGAGTGGTTCGGCGAGGTCGCGCGGGTGTTGCGGCCGTCCGGGGTGCTGCTGTTCAACGCCGCGGATGGGGACACCGCCGCAAGGGGCGGGGCGGCCGGTCGGCATCTCGGTTACACGAGGCGGGTCCTCGCCGGGCTGCGGGCCGTGCTGCCCGAGGCGCTCCTGCGCGCGGACCCGTCCGTGGTCAAAGGACGCCGCTTCGGCAACGTCGTGCTCGCCGCGTCGCGCTCGGGACTGCCCAGGGCCGCGGCGGAGCGGGCCGCGGCCGGGGCCATGTTCCCGCAACGGGTAGTCGCCGGTGCCGAACTGGACCGCCTGGTCGGAGGTGCCGCGCCGTTCACGGATGCGGACAGCGCCCGCTCGCCCATGCCTCCCGACGAACTCTGGCGGGTCCAGTAGGCACCGGACGGCTATGCGGCGTGCGAATGACGACGCAGGAAATGGTGGTGCGAGTCCTCCGTCTCGTCCTCGGCAGCACCCCTCTCGGTCTGCCGGGTGTGACGCCGGTCGGTGACCACGGTGCTGGCGCGCGGGTCGGGCATGCTGAAGCGTCCGACCGCTATGCCCGCAAGCAGCATGATGGCGCCGCCGAGGCCGAAGAAGATGCCGATCTGCTGCAGGGCGATGTCACGGGCACCGCCGGTCGGGCGGCCGAGTGCGTTCGCATCCCACAGCGGCGCGAGCAACGGGCCGACCACGAACCAGGCGCCGGCCACGATCGCAGACCACCCGGCGGCCACGCCGACGAAGCGGTTGCGCGTCATCAACAGCACCAGGCCGGCGACGAACGTCACCGCGCCGGGGGCGAGCTCGAGGTAGCCGCGGGCCGCGGTCCACGTCCACGTCGTGTCCGGCGAGTAGGAGTAATCGAAGTACGGCCCGACGAACGGGATCACGGCACCCCAGGCGCCGAGCAGCATCAGACCCAGGCCGGTGAGGGCGCCGCGGGTGCGCCTCGCGTGCCACCGCCGGGTCGTGGTCGGGGGAGCCGCGCTGGTGTCATCGACGATCTCACTCATCTGTTCTCTCCTTCCGTGACCGGCGCCGCGGGCGGGACAGCAGTCGCGCGCGCAAGCGGGGGCGGTACAAACGCCACCGCACTGCACCGGAGAGCAGGTAACCAGTGCCTACCCCGAGCAGTGTCAGGACAATCGCCGCGGCCAGGGCGGGAACGAGGGCGAGCGCGGTCAGCACGGCCACGGTGAGCAGCACGGCACCGAACGTGACCGGTCCGCGGTAGCGCCACAACGCAGCGGATCGCGGACCGGGACGCCCGCCGAATTCGCGTTCGAGTTCGTCCACGACTCGGCGCTCGTAATCGGACAGCATCACCGACCCCCTCCGCCGGAATGAGTCGAGGGTTACCCAGCAATGGTTGCCCGTTAGGGGGCCGTCCAAACGCGTGCAGCGAGCGGACGCATGGGAAGCTGGGGTCGTGGAGTTGTTGCCGATCCCGGACGTCGCCGAGGCCCTGGACACTGACGTGCTGCACGTGCACCGGCTGATCAAGGAAGGTGAGCTGGTCGACGTGCGCAACGCCGACGGCGTCCGCTGCGTGCCGGGCGAGTTCGTCCAGGACGGCGCGCCGGTGAAGTCGCTGCGCTCGGTCATCCAACTGCTGCGCGACGCCCGGTTCAGCAACGAGGAGATCGTCAGCTGGCTCTACCAGGACGATGCCACGATCCCCGGTACGCCGATCGCCGCGCTGCGTGCAAACCGCGGCACCGAGGTCAAGCGCCGGGCGCAAGCCGAGCGATAGTCCGTGCGGCACGCGACGTACCTGCTCATCCTGCTGGCTTGCGTGATCGGCACCCTGCCGCTCGAGTTCGTCCTGCACACCCGCGTCTACGCCCGCTGGCCCCGGCTGCTGGCGACCCTCGTCCCGGTGGCCGTGCTCTTCGGCGCGTGGGACCTGTGGGCGATCCGCACCGACACGTGGTGGTACGACCCGGGCTACCTGCTCGGCGTCACGCTGCCCGGGCGGCTGCCGCTGGAGGAACTGCTCTTCTTTCTGGTGATCCCGACCTGCGCGATCCTCACGCTTGAGGCGGTACGCGCCCGCAAACCACACTGGACGATCTCGTGAACTACACCCTCACGGCCGGGCTCGGCGTGCTCCTCGCCATCCTGATCGACTGCCTCGCACTGCGGACAATGTTGTTACGGCGCAAGGCGTTCTGGGTGGCGTACGCGATCGTGCTGTTCTTCCAGCTGATCGTGAACGGGCTGCTGACCGGGCTGGAGATCGTCCGCTACGACCCGGACCGGATCCTCGGACTGCGCCTCGTGTACGCCCCGGTCGAGGACATCGCCTTCGGCTTCGCGATGGTGTTGATCACGCTCTCGCTGTGGGTACGCCTCGGCGCAGCCGGCGAGCGGCGCGGTAGGCGCTGAGCCCGACCGTGGCCCGGCGGCGCAGGCCGACCGACACCCGGCCGTGGAAGACGTCGTAGTCGCGGCGTTCGATCTCGTCGAGGATCTCTCCGTAGAGGGTGAGCGCGGTGCGCAGGCAGTCCTGCGAGGCCGGGTGCACCAGCGCCACGCCCGCGTGCGCGGAACGGTAGAGGCCGCGTGCCCGCTCGATCTCGTACGCCAGCAGGTTGCGGATCGGCTCGTCCACGCCGCCCTCGGCGGAGGCCAGACCCTTCTCGGACGCCAGGCGCAGCCGCTCGGCCGTGACCCCGAACTGCGCGAGCGAGTCCTGCGGCAGATAGATCCGGCCCCGGCGCAGGTCCTCGGCGACGTCCCGGATGAAATTCGTCAGCTGAAACGCGAGCCCCAGATCGACGGCGTGGGGCTCGAGCCTCGACCAGGGGATCTCCTCCGACACCCGACCGAGAATCGGCAGCATCTGCAGGCCGATCACCGCTGCCGAGCCCCACATGTACTTGGCCAGGTCGTCGTACGTGGCGTACTCGGTGACCGTGAGATCCATGCGCATGGAGTCGAGGAAGTCGGCGAAGTACGAGCGCGGGATCTGCCAGCGCTGGATGGTGTCGAGGACCGCGGCCAGTACGGGATGCTCGGCCGTGCCGCGGTCGAGGTCGGTGAGGAACTCGGTGGCGAAGGCCTCGAAACTCACGGTGGACCCGGTGCTCGCGTCGACGTGTTCGTCGACCTTGTCGTCGGCGTACCGGGCGAAGCCGTAGAGGGCGTGGACGTGCGGGCGCTTGGCAGGCGGCAGCAGCAGCGTGGCGAGGAAGTACGTCTTGCCGTGGTGCGAATTCAGGCTGCGGCACAGCCGGTAGCCGCTGATGAGCGCGGGGTCGGTGATGCCCGCGGCCCTCAGCTCACCGGTAGCTGTCATCGCCGCGCAAGCCTCGCTCAGTGGCAGTCACCGTCCAATGATGCGCTGCGCGGCGAGCTTGCCGGACAGCAGCACCATGGGGACGCCCACACCGGGCTGGGTGTTCGAGCCGGCGAAGACCAGGTTCTCGATGTGCCGGTCGAGCGTGGGCGCGCGGAAGGGCCCGGTCTGCCCGAAGCTGTGCGCGGCGGCGAACGGAGCGCCGGCCGCCAGCCCCTGCGCCTTCCAATCCGCGGGCGTGATCAGGTGCTCGGCCTCGATGTTCTCGCCGAAACCGGCGTACCCGCGCTTCTCCAGCGTCGCGACGATGCGATCGCGGTAGCGCGTCCGCGCGTCGTCATTCCAGGATGGCCCGTCGCGGTGCGCGAGGTTCGGGGCGGGGAACAGCGTGTAGTGGAGATGCCGGCCGGGTGGCGCGAGCGAGGGATCGGTCAGCGTCGGGGTGGTCAGCAGGAACGACGGATCGCTCATCGCCCGCCCCCCGATGACCTCCTCGAAGGTCTGCTCCCACGCGTCGCCGAAGTCGATCGTGTGGTGCAACGTGCCGGCGTACGCCGTCGGCGAACCGGTGTGCAGTACGACGGCGGAGGGGGAGTAGCGCAGCCGCCGCACCCGACGCGGCGTGTGCCCCGGCGGCAGCAGCTGCCGGTAGGCCGTCGGCAGATCGGCGTTCAGGACCACCACGTCGGCCGGGATGCGCTCGCCGGTCGAGGTGATCACCCCGGTGGCGCGGCCGCCGGACACGTCCACCCGGGTGACCGTCGTGTCGTAGCGCAGCCGCACCCCGTGGGCGGCGGCCGCGCCGGCCAGCGCCCGCGGCACCGCGTGCATGCCGCCCTGGGGGAAGTAGACGCCCCGGACGCAGTCCATGTAGGTGATCACGCAGTAGATCGCCAGCGCTCGGGCCGGGGCCAGGCCGGCGTACATCGCCTGGAAGCTGAACAGCCGTTGCAGCCGCGGATCGTCGAGGTAGGAGGCGACCTTCGGGCCGAGGCGGCGGAAAGCTCCCATCGTGAGCAGCCGCGCGGCGGGTGGCCCGGCCAGTTGCCGCGGCGAGTCGAGGTTGCGGTCGATGAAGTGCGGCATCTCCACCTCGTACAACCGCCGCAGGAACGCGACGAAGCGGCGGAAGCCGTCGGCGTCCCTGCTCCCGCATTTCGCGGCGATCTCCTCGGCCATCGCCTCGGGGTCGGCTCGCACGTCGATGCTCGATCCGTCGGCGAATCGGGCGCGGTACGCCGGGTCCAGACGAGTGAGTGTGAGCCAGTCCGAGAGCTCCTCGCCGACGGCGTTCAGCGGGGCCGCCACGAGCTCGGGCATGGTGAGGACGGTCGGGCCGGTGTCGAAGCGATACCCGTGATCGTGGATCAGCCCACAGCGCCCGCCCGGCACCGCCTCGCGCTCGAGCACGGTGACGTTCCGCCCGGCGCCGGCCAGGTGCAGCGCCGCGCTCAGCCCGCCGAGCCCGGCACCGACGATCACGACCGAGTCGGTGGGGCCGGTCACGGTGCGCATACCCCTAGGATCGCGCGCATGGGTCAGGCACGGCGCGTCGGGATCATGGGTGGGACGTTCGACCCGATCCACCATGGCCACCTCGTGGCCGCCAGCGAGGTCGCGGCGCTGTTCGAGCTGGACGAGGTCGTCTTCGTGCCGACGGGTACGCCGTGGCAGAAGGACGACCGCGAGGTCACGCCGGCTGAACACCGTTACCTGATGACGGTGATCGCGACCGCCTCGAACCCGCGCTTCAAGGCCAGCCGCGTCGACATCGACCGCGGCGGACCGACCTACACCGTCGACACGATCAACGACATCGCCGCGCAGTACCCGGGTGCCGAGCTGTTCTTCATCACCGGCGCCGACGCGCTGGCCCAGATCCTGTCCTGGAAGGACGGGGACAAGGCGCTCACCCTGGCTACGTTCGTCGGCGTCACGCGACCGGGCTACGACCTGACCGACGATCACCTGCCCGCCGATTCGGTGCGCCTGCTGAACGTGCCGGCGCTGGCGATCAGCTCCACCGACTGCCGCGAGCGGGTGCAGCGCGGAGAGCCGGTCTGGTACCTCGTGCCGGACGGCGTCGTGCAGTACATCGCCAAGCATGAGCTCTACGGCTGACCCCGTAGGCTGGGACTCCTTATGAGTGCCACCCAGGAAGCCGTCGATCTCGCGCTGGTCGCCGCCCGCGCCGGATCGGACAAGCTCGGCAGGGACATCGTCCTCATCGACGTCAGCCAGCAGCTCGCCATCACGGACGTCTTCGTGATCATCACCGGCGGCAACGAGCGGCAGGTCGAGGCGATCGTCGACGAGGTCGAGGAGAAGTGCCGCCTCGCCGGGGCCAAACCGATCCGCCGCGAGGGCAGGCGCGACGGACGCTGGGTGCTGGTGGACTACGGCGAGATCGTCGTACACGTGCAGCACGAGGAGGAGCGGGTCTTCTACGCATTGGAGCGACTCTGGAAGGACTGCCCGTTCATCCCATTCGCTGACGACAGGCCCGCTGCCTCCGATGAGTGACACCCGGCGCGTGGTCCTGCTGCGGCACGGGCGCACCGCCTGGAACGCCGAGCGCCGCTTCCAGGGGCAGGCGAACCCGCCGCTGGACGAGGTCGGTCGCATGCAGGCGTACGAGGTCGCGCCGCTGATCGCGGCCCTGCGGCCACAGGTGCTGGTCAGCTCGGACGCCGACCGGGCCCGGCACACCGCCGAACCGATCGCCGCGCTCACCGGGCTGGAGCTCGTGCTGGACCCGCGGTTGCGGGAGCGCTCGCTCGGGCACTGGGAGGGGCTGACCCGGCCGGAGGTGCAGGAGCGCTACCCGCAGGAGTTCGCCGCGTGGATCGCGGGCAAGGACGTCACGAAGTTCGGCCGTGGCGGGGAGAGCCGCGACGAGGTGGCGGCCCGTGCGCTGGCCGTGTTCACCGAACTGCCCGACGTCGAGACGGCCGTGCTGGTGACGCACGGGGCCACGTCCATGGCGCTGGCCGCGGCCGTGCTCGGGCTGCCGCAGACGGTGCACAGCCTCGGTCCGCTGGCCAACTGCCACTGGAGCGAGCTGCTCGTCGAATACCTGAACGGGCGAGGTGCCGAGTCCGGCGAACCGGGCGAGGCGATCTGGCGGCTGCGTGCGCACAACGTCGGAGTCCCCGGGACGATCGTCCCGCTGCCCGTCGGCATCGGCGCGATCGATGACGCCAGCGATGCCGAAGCCTGACCGATGGCTGTCGGCTTGAGCCGGGACCGCAGTGAGGCATCGCACACTGGCTAACCCTGTTCGCGCCGTGTTGGCCCCGTTAACTTTGTAGCCACAGTGCCCCCGTGTCCGGCGGCGACGGACGGCGGACACGGGGCGAGCACTGAGAAGGGCCCCGCTAGGCTTGAGTGTTGTGAACCAGCCTGCTGAAGACGCCCCCGCCCACCGTTACAACGCGGCTCTGGCGCAGTCCATCGAGAGCGCGTGGCAGCAACGCTGGCTCACCGAAGGCACGTTCAACGCGCCCAACCCGAGCGGTCCGCTGAGCGACGGATTCGATGCGGTGGCGATCCGCCCGCACGCCTTCATCATGGACATGTTCCCGTACCCGAGCGGCGCGGGATTGCACGTCGGACACCCGCTGGGCTACATCGGCACGGACGTCTACGCCCGCTATCTGCGCATGCGCGGCGAGAACGTCCTGCACACGATGGGCTTCGACGCCTTCGGCCTGCCTGCCGAGCAGTACGCCATCCAGACTGGTCAGCACCCCGCCGTGACGACGTACGGCAACATCGACACCTTCATCACCCAACTGCGCCGGCTGGGCTTGGGTCACGACGAGCGGCGGCGCTTCGCCACCACCGACCCGGCGTACTACCGCTGGACGCAGTGGATCTTCCTTCAGATCTTCAATGCCTGGTACGACACCGAGCAGGACCGCGCCCGCCCGATCGGTGAACTGGTCGCCGAGCTGGACGCAGGCACCCGCACGCCGGGGGAGGGCACCAGCCCGACCGGCAAGGTGTGGGGTGAACTCACCGACCTCGAGAAGCGGGTGGTGATCGACAACCACCGCCTGGCGTACCGCACGGAGTCGACGGTCAACTGGGCGCCGGGTCTGGGCACCGTGCTGTCGAACGAGGAGGTCACGGCCGACGGACGCTCCGAGCGCGGCAACTTCCCGGTGTTCCGCAAGCCCCTGGCCCAGTGGATGATGCGCATCACCTGCTACGCCGACCGCCTGCTCCGCGACCTGGACAAGATCGACTGGCCTGAGAAGGTGCGCACTATGCAGCGCAACTGGATCGGCAAGTCCACCGGGGCGCACATCCGCTTCGCGACGGACGCCGGTGATCTCGACGTCTTCACGACCCGTCCGGACACGCTCTTCGGTGCGACGTACATGGTCCTGGCCCCCGAGCACCCGCTGGTGCCGGCGCTGACCGAGCCGGCGTGGCCGGACGGCACGGACCCGCGCTGGATGGCCGACGGGGCGAGCCCGGTCGAGGCGGTCGGCGCCTACGTCCTGCGCGCCGCGCAGCTGTCCGAGCGCGCCCGTCAGGTGGACGAGGCGAAGGAGAAGACCGGCGTCTTCACCGGCTCGTACGCGATCAACCCGGTCAACGGCGCACGGCTGCCGATCTTCGTGGCCGACTACGTGCTGATGGGCTACGGCACCGGCGCGATCATGGCCGTGCCGGCCCAGGACGAGCGCGACTGGGACTTCGCGCAGGCCTATCACCTGCCGATCGTCCGCACCGTGCAGCCGAGCGCGGGCTGGGACGAGGGCGGGCCGTTGAGCGGCGGCCCCTTCACCGGCGACGGTCCGGCGATCAACTCCAGCAACGAGGCGCTCAGCCTGGACGGCCTGTCGGTCGCCGACGCCAAGGCGAAGATCATCGCCTGGCTCGAGGACCAGGGCACCGGCAAGGGCGCGGTCACCTACCGGCTGCGCGACTGGCTCTTCAGCCGCCAGCGCTACTGGGGCGAGCCGTTCCCGATCGTCTACGACGAGACCGGCCTGCCCGTCGCGCTGCCCGACTCGCTGCTACCGGTGCTGCTGCCGGAGACCGACGACTTCAGTCCGACCACCTTCGACCCGGAGGACACCGCCTCCGAACCGCAGCCGCCGCTGGGCCGGCTATCCGACTGGGTCGAGGTCGAGCTGGATCTCGGGGACGGCCCGAAGAAATACCGCCGCGAGACCAACACCATGCCCAACTGGGCGGGATCGTGCTGGTATGAGCTGCGCTATCTCGATCCGACGAACGAGGCGCAGATCGTCGACCCGGCGGTCGAGCACTACTGGATCGGCCCGTCCGCCGACCGTCCGCTCGGGGGGGTCGAGCTCTATGTCGGCGGTGTCGAGCACGCGGTGCTGCACCTGCTCTACGCGCGCTTCTGGCACAAGGTGCTCTACGACCTGGGGCACCTGTCCTCGTCCGAGCCGTTCCACCGCCTGATCAACCAGGGGTACGTGCAGGCGCACGCGTTCACCGACTCGCGGGGGGCGTACGTGCCCGCGGCCGAGGTCGAGGAGCGGCCTGAGGGTTACTTCTGGAACGGCGAGAAGGTCACCCGCGAGTACGGGAAGATGGGCAAGTCGCTGAAGAACGTGACGACGCCCGACGACGTCTTCGCCGAGTACGGCGCCGACACGCTGCGCCTGTTCGAGATGGCCGCCGGCCCGCTGGAGTCGGACCGCCCCTGGGAGACCAAGGCCATCGTCGGCCCGTACCGTCTGCTGCAGCGCATCTGGCGCGTCGTGGTGGACGAGGAGACCGGCGCGGTGCACGTCTCCTCCGACGGCGTCCCCGAGGAGTTGAACCGGCTGCTGCACAAGACGGTGGCCGCGGTGCGCGAGGGCTACGAGTCGCTGCGCGTCAACACCTCGATCGCGCGGATCACCGAGCTGAACAACGCGATCACGCAGGCCTACCCCTCCGGCGGCGCGCCGAGGACGTTGGCGGAGGCGCTCGTGCTGATGATCGCGCCGCTCGCGCCGCACCTGGCCGAGGAGCTGTGGTCGCGGCTGGGGCACTCCGAGTCGCTGGCGTGGACCGCGTTCCCGGTCGCCGACCCGGATCTGCTGCTCGACGACACGATCTCGGTGCCGGTGCAGGTCAACGGCAAGGTCCGTTCGGTGATCACCGTGGCGGCGGGTGTCGACGTAGCAGCACTCGAGGCGGCCGCGCGGGCGGACGAGAAGATCGTGGCCGCGCTCGACGGTCGCGAGACGCGGCGCGTGGTCGCCGTCCCCGGGCGCCTGGTCAACTTCGTCGTCTGACCCCGCGCCCACGACGACTTTGGGCCTGGCAGGCCCCCGTCTCACCGACGTATCAGGCCCAAAGTCGCAACCGTGGGCCTCTGGGGCTCACTCCGAGGCTGCGTACGAGGCCCAAAGTCTGGGTCCTAGGCTGAGGTCATGGTCGTCGCGGTGGTCACCGATTCGACGTGTGGCCTGCCCGCGGAGCTGATCGCCGAGTACGGCATCCGGGTCGTGCCGCTGCGGGTCGGTGTCGGCGACCGGTCGGTCCTCGACGGGCAGATCCTCGGCTGCGACATCGCCACCGCGATGCGCGACAAGGTGCCGTTGAGTACGTCGCGTCCCACCCCGGCCGAGTTCTCGGCGGCGTACCGCGAGGCCTTGGACGCCGGCGCCTCGAACGTGGTGTCGGTGCACCTGTCGGCGGCGCTGTCGGGCACGTGGGAGTCGGCCACACTCGCCGCGCAGGACTTCCCGCACGGCGCCGTGCGCGTGGTCGACTCGAGAGGAACGGCGATGGCGCTCGGCTTCGCGGTGCTCGCCGCCGCGCAGGTCGCGGCGGCCGGGGCGGGGGCGGCGACGGTCCAGGGTGCGGCGGTGGACGTGATCGACCGGACCTCGCTGCGCTTCTACGTCGACACCCTCGAACACCTGCGCCGGGGTGGGCGAATCGGGACCGCGGGCGCCCTGCTCGCGACGTCCCTGGCGATCAAGCCGCTGCTGCAGATGTCGGGCGGCGTGATCGTCTCGCTGGAGAAGGTACGCACGGCGTCCAAGGCTCTGGCCCGGTTGACCGAGCTCACGGTGGAGGCGGCCGGCAGCGGACCGGTCGACATCGCGGTGCACCACTTGGACGCCCCCGAGCGGGCCAACGGTGTCGCGGAGGCGATCCGGGCGGCGGTGCCGTCGTTGGGCAGGCTCTACGTCTCCGAGCTGGGCGCGGTGCTCGGCGCACACCTCGGGCCGGGCGTCATCGGGTGTGTCGTCTGCCGGCGATGATCGCGGACCGTCACGCCGCAGACTGCCAGCGCGGCGGCGATGACCGGTAGCGCGCGCCAGTCGCTCTCCAGGCCGCTGCCCGAAGGCATGATCATCACGGGGAACATCAGCGCGACGGCCGCCAGCACGGTGAGCCACCACCGCTTCGTGGCGACCAGCCCGGCCAAGGCCAGGCCCCAGCAGTAGTACCACGGTTGCACCGACGGGGCGAGCAGCGCGGCGGCGCCGAGGGTGCCGGCGAGGGCGGCGACGACGGTACGCCCGGTCTTCGCGCGTAGGGCGAGCACCCAGAGCACGAGCGCGATCGCGAACGTGAGCGCGGTACCCGCGTGGCGGGCCGCACGCAGGGTGTCGTCGAGTTGCTTGATCGCGCCCGCCTGGCCGACCCAGCGTCCGAACATGACCACGGCGCAGGGTAGCGAAAGCCAGCTGATCCACTGTGCGTCGGCGTTCACCTGATGGGTCCAGCCCGTGCCGAGCCCGGCCGCGACGGTGATGACGCCCGCCGCGAGGCCGCCGCCGACGAGCGCGGCGACGCAACTGGTGATCACGCTGCGGGCGGTCGTCGGCCGACCGGCGGCGCGCAGCCAGACAGGGACGGCGAAAGGCAGCGCGAAGGCGGCGGGCGACTTGATCATCACTGCGAGGCCGACGACGGCGGCGCCGAGCGCGACCGACCGCAGACCGGGTCGGGTGGCGATGGCCAGGCCGGCCAGGGCTAGGCCGAGCATGGGCAGGTCGTTGTGGCCGCCCCCGACGCCGAGCACCACGGTGAGGGGGGCGACGGCGCCCAGCCAGAGGCCGCGCGGGACCGCCGTCTTGAGGTCGAGGGCGTCCGCGAGGCGAGGTACCGCCCAGAGCAGCAGAGCGAGCCCGCCGAGCGCCGGCAGGCGGAGCAGCAGGGCCGCGACGACGGGGTGGTTCGCGCTGAGGTCCACGGCGAGGTGGCTGATCCGCAGCCAGAGCGGGCCGTACGGGGCCGGGCTGGACAGCCACCGCGGGCTGACCTGGTCGGCGAAGGCGCCGGGCAGGGCGCTCGGTCCGACGGCGTACGGGTCCAGGCCGTGGCGTACGAGGTTGCCCTGAGCGGCGTACGCCCATAGGTCGCGGCCGAACGGCGCCGCGCCCAGCAGAGGGAGGGCAACGGCGGCGGCGTACCGGCGCAGCGTGCGCGGCCGGTCGCAGTGGTAGAGCGCCAGCCACACCCCGAGGGCCGCGGCGAGGCCGAGGTAGAACGGCAGGAACGCGATAGTGGCCTCGTCCCGGCCGGCGGGCAGGCCCGCCGTCCACCAGGAGCTGATCGCCATCGCGACCGCTCCGGCGGAGGCGACGGGAAGCAGGACGCCTGGCCGGTTCAGCTGGGGCGTCCGCACGCCTCGGAACGCTACCGGGCCACGAAGTCGGGGATGCCGGCCCGGTTGCCGCCTCTCGGCGAGTGGCCGCTCGTGGCGGCAAAGGGTGAGGCCCGGGGGCAATGCCCGGACCGGCAGTCGTCCCAACGGCACGACCCGCGGATCCATTCCCCGCGGGCCCGTGGGTTCGCAGCCCCGGTCCGGCTGTCCACAGGCGGGCGTTTGTGCACAGGTCAGCTCGCGCCCGGCACCGGCGCCCGGCGACGTACCTAGCCTCACGCGGGTGAGGGAGATCAACGGTCGGGCTCAGGTCGCCGAGCGTGTACGTCTGCTGCTCTCCGGAGCGGGCGACGCCGAGCGGCCGCGGGTCGTGCGCTGGCAACCCAGCCGGCGGGCCACCATCGCCACGGCCGTCCTGCTGGTCGTGGTCGGGGCGGCGACGCTCGCCTGGGTGATGTCGGCGCGACCCCGGCCGCTGACCGTGGAGACCGCACCGGGCGGCACCGTTGCGACACCACTGCTCGACGCGCCGGGCACGACGGGGGACGCCACCGCCCCGCCGGCGGTCTCGGCCGCTGTCTCGGCCTCCGCCTCCGCCTCCGCTGAGATCGTGATCGACGTCGCCGGCAAGGTACGGCATCCGGGGCTGTACCGTCTGGCGCCGGGCGCCCGGATCGACGATGCGGTGAAGGCGGCCGGTGGCGCGCTGCCCGGAGTGAGCCTGACCAGCCTCAACCTCGCCGCGAAGGTGAGTGACGGACAGCAGATCCTGGTCGGCGTCAGCGCACCCACGGCAACGTCTGCGGCGGGTGGCACCGCGCCCACCGCAGGTGACTCGTCGCCCGGACCGGTGAATCTCAACACCGCCGATCTGAACACGCTGCAGAACCTGCCCGGCGTGGGGCCGGTGACCGCGCAGCACATCCTCGACTGGCGCACGGAACACGGTTCGTTCCGCAGCGTCGACCAGTTGCAAGACGTCTCCGGCATCGGACCCGCGAAGTTCGCCGCGATGAAGGACCAAGCGACGGTATGAGTTCGGCTCCGGACGTCCTCGACCTGCGACTATGCCTGCCCGCCGCCCTCGCGTGGATCGCGGTCGCGGCGGCGCTGCCCCTGGCGCACGCCGGCACCGCATTGGCCGGCGGGTTGCTTGCCCCGCCGGCCGGTCTGGTGGCGCTGATGGTTCTGCGCCGCCGTAAGCCGTTCGGCCGGGCATTGCTGTTCGCCTCGTTCGGCGTCGCGCTGGGCCTGGTGCTGCTCTCGGCGCATCAGGAGCGGCTGCACGCCAGCGCGCCGTGGCACGCCGCGGTGCGGCACGAGACCACCGAGCTTGACCTCACCGTCCGCGCGGACCCCGCGCCGCTGACGTCCACCGGATTGGGCGGGCAGGCACGGGTATCGGTGCAGGCGGGCTTCCCCGGTGGCCGGGCGCTGATCATCGCCGCCGCGGACGGATGGACCGACGTCCTGCCCGGCCAGCGGGTGCGGGTCTCCGGCAGCCTGAAGCCGTCGCAACGGGCGTCCGATCTGGCGATCACCGTGTACGAGGACGGCCCGCCCCG
>Ga0164242_10003797_pt1 | contig 17110 bp, 15 predicted proteins | sample OricomgcompostMG_FD_108783 | JGI IMG/M metagenome (GOLD analysis project Ga0164242, IMG submission 108783) | Miracle-Growth compost microbial communities from Emeryville, California, USA - Original compost - Miracle growth compost (MG) ...
CGCCTCAAACACTTCCGCCGCTTCGCCACCAGATATGACCGGCGAACCATTCACTTCACCGGCTTCGTTCATCTCGCCGCCGCCCTCATCTGGCTGCGCTGAATGTCGATCCGCCCTAGTTGCGGGGCGATACGTCCGCCCGCCGCATGAACCTCGTCCACCACCTTTTTCCAGCCGGCGAGGGCTTCCTCGCCATGGAACCGGGGCATATCAGGTTCGTTGAGCGCCGCCGGGCGGCCAATGCCGGCCGCCTCCGTCAGGATGAGGCCGACGCCATTCTCCGCCCGCCGACGATAATAGCTGGCGACCTCGGCGGCTGGCACGCCGCCGGGAGATCTGGATCGGGTCATGGGAGCCATCACCACACGGTTCGGCAGGTCGAGCGCATTCAAGCGATAAGGCCGGAACAGGGCGTCAAGGTTGGACATCGGTTATCTCATGTGGGGTGTGATTCTGCGCGCGAACGCCGGCGTGCTTCGCTAGGTCTGATCATCCGGAACCGCGGAGAGGAGCAGGCGGAGATGGCAGGCGACCTGCGGCGTCGGTCTCAGACCTGTGCATTGCCACCGTCCGCGGTTGAAAACTTCACCGTCGAGAGCCCGAGGCTGCTCGCCGCGCCGGTGAGGATAGTCACCCGGATTCCGTGGAATTCACCACCGTTCATGGTGCCCGGCAAAGCCCGCGATTCCTAGCCTTCTCGCAGATGGACCGCTTGCGAAGACTCAAAGCAGCTTTGTCGATCTCGAACAGCCCTCGTTGATGCCATCAGCAGCCCGAAGGCGCATAGGACGGCCACAAAGGCGAACACACTTCCCTCAGGACCGACGGGACCACCCGTTATCCATGGCGAGCCGATCGGCACGAAATCGAAGACGTGACCCTGGTCGAGATAACCGCTGCCGGCCGCTCCGAAGAGCGGCGCGCTCGGCCAGTTCCAGCCGGTGTGATAGGCCACCGACCACCACATCGACCCCGTCCGATACACGGCATAGGCGAGAAGCACGCCCTGGAAGAACAACCGTGCGAGCCAGATCCAGCTGGCACCCGGATTGCCGAGGTGGATAAGCGAGAACATCAGGCCGGAGACGAGAATAGCACCACGCCAGCCGAACAGCGCTTGCGCGACCATCAGCACGGCGACGCGGCCGTACAACTCCTCCCCCGCTGCTCCGATATAGTCGAAAAGCAACCATCCGAGCCCATGCCACACGGCTGAGCCGATAGGTTGACCTGATGCAGCCACAGTCGCGTTGCCGGTAATGACGATGGCCAGAATGGCCGCGGTCATTACGAGGGCGCCGGTTGCCAAGCCGATTATGCCCAGTCGACCCGAGCCCGAACCGACCAAGGGGAAGTCTGACCATCCACGACGCAGGATCGCAAAGACGCCCGCGACTACAAGCAGATCGAGACCGAGCCGTATGACCATCAGGATGGCATACGACTTCAGCTGCATCTCTTCGTGCACGACCATGTGAAGGCCGAGCGCACGTGCCAGAGGGTGGTAGATGATGCCTTCTACAGGGTCGAACGCGGAATAGGCGGCGACCAGGAACAGGGCACCGAGGCAGCCTCGAACGAAGGAACCGGCTGACGTGGCAGGGTTGTCGTTCATGCGAACGAGCTCCTCCTCAAGCGACGGGGCGAGGTGTTTCTAATCGTGCTGATGGAATTTCTCCGCTTCGAGCCGACAGGATCGCGTTCGTCAGTCGAACTTGACCAGGTCCTTGAAGATCAGGCGGCCCCAGCTATTCCCATGCGCCTGCACAAGCAGTCCACCTTCTGAAAGCCCGCCAAGCTTGACCGGCGCGAAGCCGAGCTGTTCTGCAAGCGCACCGATCTCATCGGCAGCGGCTTCGTCGTCGCTCGTCAGGAACACAACCCGCCTGCCGCCATGTACCGCCGGGTCCTGGGCGAGAACTGCCGCAGCCAAATGGTTGAAGCCCTTGACCAGCTTGCCGCCGGCGAAGGCCTGAGCGACAACCTGGGCGGAAGGCTGTCCGCCCAGTTCCTCATCGGGCACGCTATAGGCGTTGGTCACATCGACGATGATCTTCCCCTGCCAGTTGGGAAGCGCCTTCGCGACATCCGGATGCTGCTCGAACCGAACAGCCAGGAAGATGATGTCCGCCTTGACGGCTTCCGCGAGCGTTTTGGGAGTGATCCCCGGCCCGATCGCGGCCGCGGCGGATGCGAAGCTCTCCGGATCGCGCGTGGTTGCGACGGATACGTCGATACTGCGTCGGGCAAACGCCTTGGCCAGGGTCTGGCCGATCTCGCCGAAGCCGATGATTGCGTAGCTCATGATGTTTTTCCGATCTTGTTTGATGCCAGAGTCAGACTTGCGCCATGCCTCCATCGACGGGGAGATCCACGCCAGTGATGTAAGAACTTTCATCGGAGGCGAGGAAGGTGACGGCAGCCGCGATTTCCTCTGGCTTGCCTCTGCGACCCATAGGGATTTGCGAAGCGAATTGGGTGGCCGCTTGCTCGGCTTGCTCAGGCGTAAGGCCCGTCGTTGTCTCCAGCGCAGGCGTTTCGGTCGGTCCGGGGCTCATGCTATTCACCCGAATTCTGCGGTCTTTCAGCTCCAGTGTCCAAGCACGCGCGAAGTTTCGCACAGCCGCCTTGCTGGCGGCGTAGGCGCTGAATCCCGGCAGCCCCAACACGTTCGAGACCGAAGAATTCAGGACAATCGAACCACCGTCTTTGATGAGGGGAAGGGCCTTCTGCACCGTGAAGAACAACCCCTTCACGTTCACGTCGAAGGTCTGGTCGAAATGGGCCTCGGTAGCCGCCGCGAGCGGAGCGATCGTCCCTGCGCCCGCATTCGCGAAGAGAATGTCGATGTGCCCATATCTCTCTTTCACGGTCGCGTAGAGCCTATCCAGATCTTCCAGGCGCGATACGTCGCCCACGACCGCCGTAATGTTTCCTCCGAAGAGGGTTGCGACCGCCTCCAGCTCCTTCTCTCTTCGCCCGGTGATCACGACGTGCGCGCCTTCTTCCACGAAGCGCTTGGCCGTGGCCAACCCGATCCCGCTGCTGCCGCCCGTTATGACGGCGACCTTACCTTCCAGCTTTTTCATAGTCCTTCATCCTTCGTTGCGTGTGGCCAAGCATGGGACCACGACGGGTCAGAGTTGTGCCAGGCCGCCATCGACGGCGACTTCGCTGGCTGTCATGAAGCTGCTGTCCGACGACGCGAGAAAGGCAGCCGCGGCCGCGATCTCCGCCGGATCGGCCATGCGTAGAAGCGGCGCCATCGCGGCGAAGGCCTTCTGGCCCTCGTCGCCCAGTGCTTCCTTCGCAAGTTCGGTCGCTGTCGCTCCGGGCGACAGCACGTTCACTCGGATGCCGGTGCCCTTCAGGTCCTCCGCCCAGGTCCGCGCAAGATTGCGCACTGCGGCTTTGCTCGCGCTATAGGCGGTAAATGCCGGAGCGCCCGTGGTGCCGGCGCTCGATCCGGTCAGGATGATCGAACCGCCCCGGGTCATCAGCGGCAACGCCTTCTGCACCGTGAAGATCGTACCCTTCACATTGGTGTCGAACGTGTCGTCGATATGCGCGGCAGTGATCTGGCCGAGCGGAAGCGGACTTCCTGCCCCGGCATTGGCGAAGACGATGTCGAGGACTCCGCGCTCGGCTTTCACCGCGGCGTAGAGTTCGTCGAGATCGGCTTCATCCGAGACCGAGCCCTTCACCGCGCGGGCATTGGGCCCGAGGTCGGCTACAGCGGCGTCGAGGGCGTCCTGCCGGCGACCGAAGATGAAGACGAAGGCGCCCTCCTCGATGAAGCGCTTTGCCGAGGCGAGCCCGATGCCGGTCGCGCCGCCGGTGATCGCGGCGGTCTTTCCATCCAGTCTGTCCATGTCGTGCACCCTTCCCAACTTCCGCCTTTGATCGTCAGGGGGACGGCCCCGAAGAGCCCAAAAATAGGTCCGCGGATGTGAGGCATAAGTGCGAAAGCACGCATATCGCTGGTGCAAATTCGAACCGGCCGGACGATATAAGGTATGGTAACTTAGCCGTTCGGGTATTTGATGCGGTGAGCACGGGACTCGAAAACACAAACATTCGTGACGCGGAAATGCACCATGATCGACTGGGATGACGTCCGCTACTTTCTTGCCGTTGCGCGCGGGGGCTCGGTGCGATCTGCGGCCGGGCGCCTCGGGGTAAACCACTCGACCGTGCTGCGACGTGTCGCCCAGCTCGAGGAACACCTCGGGGCGCAGATGTTCGAAAAGCTGCCTTCGGGCTATCGTCTGACGGCGGCGGGCGAGGAGGTTCTCGAGCTCGCCACCCAGATGGAGACGTCTTCGCTCCAGTTGGAGACGCGCGTGTTCGGGCGTGACCAGAGCGTGCGCGGCCTTTTGCGGGTGACGTTGACACCGATCCTTGCGTCACACCTGCTCATGCCGGATTTCGCCGATTTCGCGCGTCTCCATCCCGACATCGAGATGGAAATCCTGTCATCCGGCGAGCTGGCAAATCTGACCAACCGCGAAGCCGATGTGGCGCTCCGCGTCGTCTACGACCGCAAAACGCTGCCGCTCAATCTCCACGGGCTAAAGGGGCCGGACCTGTTCGGCGGGGTCTACATCTCCCGCGATCGGCTCGCCGCATGGCGGACGGGCGCGGCTGAGCCTATCCGATGGATCGTCATAAACGTGCACGGCATTCCGGATTGGGCCAGCGAAGGCGAACTTCGTACCATAGGGACGCCTTTTCGGGTCACGGACGCTGCGGCGGAGATCGCGGCCGTGCGGCAAGGGCTCGGGATTACGACACTACCGTGTTTCGTCGGCGATGCGGATCCCCTGCTGGTGCGGGTACCGGGCGCAGACCTGCACATGTACGGAACGGTCTGGGTCCTTACTCAGGGGGAGACCCGCAAGACGAAGCGCGTGCGGCTATTCACGGATTTCATATCACGCAGGCTCGCCGGCTACGGTGCACTTCTAGCGGGGCTGTCCATTTCGCGCGACTGACCAGCTGATCGTCGTCGATGCTTGCCTAATCCAGTCGGAACCCGAACCGCGATCGCTCAAGGAGGGAACGTCGGTTAAGTTTTGTGGTCATCCGGCCCCCGCCATCCATTGTACCGCATCCTCGCCGGCCGCGATCCTGAGCGGTGCGCTCGGGTCGGTGGCAGCCTGCCAGACCGCGGCTGCTACATCGCCTGAATGGGTCACCGGGCCGCTCTCTTCGCTGAATCTAGCAATCATGCCTTCGATCATCGGCTTGTAATCGGGGTTATCGAGCCCACGCAGGTGCGGCATGGCATTGCTGGCGAAGCTTGTCTCGGGCGAGCGGCCGGGAAGAACAATATGCACGCGGACGCCAAACGGCTCCATTTCGACCGCAAGGCTTTCGGTCAGCGCGTTCACCGCTGCCTTGCTCGCCCGGTAGACGCTGACCAGTGGCAGCGGCTTGAGCGTTACTGTCGACGTGACGTTGATGATGGTCCCGGCCCGACGCTTGCGGAACCTGGGCAGGATCGCCTGCAGCATCGCCAGCGTGCCGAGCGTGTTGGTCTCGAACAATTGGCGCGCCGTGTCCGGCTCGATCAGCTCGATCGGCACGGCGGCACCGAACCCTGCATTGTTGACCAGCACGTCGATTTCACCGGCTTGGCCAAGCGCGCTCGTAATGCTCTCCGGATCGGTGACGTCGAGCGGCAGGACCGTGAGATTGTCGGAAGCGGGCAGGATATCGGTCTTGGGCTGACGCATCGTGGCGACGACGTTCCAGCCCTTCTCGAGGAACAGCTTTGCGGTCTCAAGACCGAAGCCTGAGGAACAGCCAGTGATGAGAATGGTGGGCATGAGAGCGCTCCAAGAAGTTGGCGATCTCCCGGATATGGCCATCGATCGTTAGACCAACTATGGTCGAAGGTCTCGAATCCATTGGCGATAGTCCCGTTATGACCATCGATCCGCTTGCCGAGATCGTGACCCTGCTCCAGCCCTCGGCCAGCTACTCCAAGCTTGTCGAATATGCCGGGCGCTGGCGCATCCGCCGCAACGTCGAGAGCAAACCGGTCTTTTTCGCGGTCCTGGAGGGCGAATGCCGGATCGTATCGTCCGGTCAGCCGCCAATCATCGCGCGCAGGGGCGATTTCGTGCTGTCGCCCTCGACCAATGATCAAATCGTCGAAAGCATCGATGCGCCGCCGCACGGGATCGCGATGGCGCCGATGGAGATCGGCGAGGGGCGTTTCCGGATCGGGCCGCCCGACGAGCCGGTCAATCTCAGGATGCAGGTCGGTATCTGCAGCTTTTCCTCGCCTGACGCCGCTTTGCTCGTCTCCTTGTTGCCAGCGATGGTCGTAGCCCGCGACGAGCCGCGTCTCGCATTGCTGCTTCAATTGGTAGGCGACGAGGCACGTCAGTCCCGACCCGGGCGTGAGTTGGTGCTGGAACGGCTGCTCGAGGTGCTGCTCATCGAGGCGCTGCGATGCGGGACCGACATCACGTCCGTGCCTAGCGTTGCGCGGGGGTTGTCCGACGACCGTTTGGTCGTCGCCCTACGGGCGATGCATGCGCGGCCTGCGCATGGCTGGACCGTCGCCGACCTTGCTGCCGAGGCCGCCATGTCGCGTTCCGCGTTCTTTGCGCGCTTCAGTCGCATCGTGGGGCTGCCACCGATGGAATATCTGCTGGCGTGGCGCATGGCGCTCGCCAAACGCCTGCTGCGCACGCGCGAGTTGACGATCGAGCATATCGCCTCGCAGGTCGGCTATGGGTCGGCGAGCACGTTCAGCACCGCATTCGCCCGCTGCGTCGGAATGCCACCGATGCGATACGCTCGGCTTGCGATTACGGCTTAGCGACGACGGTCTGCTTCCATCCGAGGCTGCGGCTTGCCATTCGCTGCTATTTGGACTGTTAAGTCCCCATGTCGGGGCGCCAGGATCGTCATCTCACAGCATCCGGCTCGCGCACAGAAGCTCAAGATCGACGCCGCAATCTACATATGGCGCCACCTGATCGAGAACTTCTTCTGCAAATCAAAAGAGTTCGAACGCATCGCCATGCGCGCCTGCAAAACCGATCGGAGCTTCGAAGCGATGATCTATCTCACCAGCGCCATCATCAACTCACAATGAGTCCCTCCGCAGGCCCTAGTCATTGATGGGAAAGAGTGCTGGGGGATTCGATAAACGGGTTACGTTGCGTGGTTTGGGCGCTGGATATAAGCTTTACATAGCAATCCATTAGTATGAAAAGGCAACTCCCATCGGGGGGGCACCGGCGTCGAGCCTAGGCTCCGTACTCAGTCTGCTCTTATCTTCTTTCCCTCGGCATCCCACACTTCGACCGTACCGAAGTTCAAGGCACGAACCTTCGCCTCGATCTTCGAGAGATCGCCGACCACGACCCAGGTCATCGCATTCGGCCGCAGCAGGGCATCCGCGGTCTTCGTGATCGCCTCGGGCGTCAGAGCGGCATATTGCGCGGGTATCGTCGTCACCCAGTTTTCCGGTCGATCGAAACGATCGACGAACTGCATGTAGCCGACCAGCGCCTGGTCGGTCTCGAAACGGCCGGGCAGCGCCAGCACCTCGCCCTTTTCCATCAGGTCGAGCTCGGAGGCGGTGACGGGCCGGTCGTGGCCGATCGCACGCAATTCCTTCTCGATCTCGGCCATCGCCTCGGCGGTCTTGTCGGTCTGGACGTTGGTGGCGATCTCGAACGGGCGCTGGCCGCGCGAATCGGCGACCGAGCTGTTGGCGCCGTAGGTCCAGCCCTTGTCCTCGCGGATGTTCATGTTGATCCGCGAGGTGAAGTTGCCGCCGAGCACGTCGTTGAGCGCGTTGATGTCGAAATCGCGCGGGTCGAGCGTCGAGGGCATCAACTGACCGACGCGGATCGCCGATTGCGTCACGCCCGGCTTGTCGATCAGCACGATCCGTGTCGCGGCGGGGGGAGTCAGCAGCGCGATCGATTTTTCGCCCTTGGGCCTTGCGGGCGGTGTCCAGTCACCGAACGCCTTGTTCAGCGCAGCCACCAGCTCGGGCAGCGTGGTGTCGCCGGCGGCGTAGATCACCGCATTATCCGGCCGCAGCCAGGCATCGTGGAAGGCGACCACATCGTCGCGCGTGAACGAGCGCAAGGTCGCCGCGCGGCCGGCGAGCGGCGTGCCGTAGGCGTGATTGCTGCCGTAGAGCAGGTTGGTGAAGGTCCGCTCGGCGATGCTGTCCGGATTCGACAGCGATTGCGACAGGTTGGAGAGATCGAGCGCGCGCAGATGCTCTAGGTCACCGGGGCGGAAGCCGGGGTTGCGGATATAATCCGCCCATAGAGCGATCGATTCGGGTAGCTTTCGAGCCAAGGCGGAGAGCTGCAGATCGGTCGTGTCGCTGTCGCCATAGGCATAGATGCGAGCCCCCAGCGCCGCCTGCCGATCGGCGAAGGCCTGCGCCGACAGGTCGCCGGTGCCCTCATCCATCAGCGCGAGCGTGAAGCGGCCCAGGCCCGGCTTCATATGCTGGTCGGCGGCATGGCCGGCATCGAATGCCATCGTCATGTCGACGGTCGGCGTGCCGGGACGGCGCGCGAAGACGAGCTTGATACCGTTGGTCAGCGTCGCCCGCTCGATCGCCGGCAGCTTGAGCGCGGGCGACGGGCCGAGCACCGGCATCGCCGTGCGGTCGGCGTCGGTGGCTGAGACCTTGTGCGTGCCGAAGGGCACCACCGTCAGGCGGTAATAGGGCTTGGCCAACCATGCCCCGGCAGCGGCGCGCACCCGATCGGCGGTCAGCGCGTCGAACGCCTCCTCGTCCTTCAGATAACGGCTGGGATCGTTGTCGAACGTCTCGCCGTCGGCGAGCGCCATCGCCCGCACGTAGATCGACTCCATCGCGCGCGCCATGTCGCCGTAGGAGGTCGTCTTGGCCTGCTGCAATTCGGCCTCGGTCGGACCGGTCTTCAGGAAATCGCGCAGCGCTTCGTCGAGCGCGGCTTCCGCCGTCGCCCGGTCGACACCGTCCTTCAACATCAGCTGGATCGAGAAGATGCCCGCGGCGGCATAGCCTTGATAATTGACGTTGACCGAGGTCGCGATCTGCTTGTCCTGCACCAGCGCCTGATAGAGCCGGGCGCTCTTGCCGCGGCCCAGGATCTGCGCCGTCATGCGCAACGCCTGCGAGTCTTGCGTATCGCGGCCGGGGACCGGCCAATCCCAGGCAATCGCCGTCTGCGGCACCGAATCCTGCATCACCTCGGTCTTGGTCGCGGCGAGCGTTGGCACCCAGGCGGTGATCCGCGAGACCGGCGGACCGGCTGGCACGCTGCCGAAATACTTTTCCATGAGCCGCCTGGCGTCGGCCACGGTCACGTCACCCGACAGCGCCACCACGGCGTTCGCGGCGCCGTAATATTGTGCGAACCACGCCTTCACGTCGGCGAGCGAGGCGGCGTCGAGGTCGGCCATCGAGCCGATCGTGGCGTGATGATAGGGATGCCCGACCGGGAACAGGCCGGCGAGCTCATGCTCGCTCATGTCGGCATAGGGCTGGCCCTCGCGGACGCGCTTTTCGTTCTGCACCACCGCGCGCTGGGCATCGAGCTTGGCCTGGTCGATCGCGCCGACCAGATGCCCCATGCGATCCGATTCGAGCCATAGCGCCCGCTCCAGCCCGCCGGTCGGCACCACCTCGTAATAATAGGTCTGGTCGAACGATGTCGCCCCGTTGACCGCCGAGGCGCCGATCTCCTGCAGCGGGGGCATATATTCCTCGTTGTGGTGTTCGGAGCCATTGAACATCAGATGCTCGAACAGATGGGCGAAGCCCGACTTGCCCGCCGGCTCGTTCATCGAGCCGACGTGATACCACACCGTCACCGCGACCTTGGGCGTCGCGTGATCCTCGTGGACGACGACGCGCAGGCCGTTGGCCAGCGTGAATTGTGTGTAGGGAAGCAGATCGCTCGGCTGCGCGAGCGTTGGCTGGTCCGCCCGCGCGGCCGGAACGAAGGCGCCGGCGAGCGACGCCGCCGCCAGCAGATGCAGACATTTCATCATCGTCTTCCCTGAAAAGGGCGGCCGGCGTGCGGCCGCCGGAACACTCAGAAATTGGCCGAAAGGCCGACCTTGAACTTGCGCCCGCCGAGATAGGTCGCGCGGGTGTAATATGCCGGCGCGCTCCCCTCTCCACCGATCGTCTCCTGCACGTCGGGGCTACTGGTTCCCTTCAGCAGATCGGATGCCTCGACGTAGACACGGATCTTGCCGAAGCTGGGATGCAGATAATATTCGGCGCGGAAATCGAGCGTGCCGACGCCCTCCTGATAGACGCTGAGGTCACGCGGATAGAAGCTGCTCAGCGCCCGCGACTGGAAGCTGTAGGCAAGCGTCGCGTCGAGACCGTATTTGTTGTAGGTAACCGCCGCCGTTCCCGAATGCTTCGGCTGCTGGTTGAACGGGATGCCGTAGAATTCGTAGACGCTCTGCCCATCGGCCGGCGCATAGGCCCAGGAATATTGCTGAACGCGCGAGCTCTTGGTGAAGGTGTAATTGGCGTAGACACCGAAGCCGTTGAGTGCTCCTGGCAGGAAGGTGAGCTGCTGCTCGACCTGTGCCTCGATCCCCCAGATCGTCGCGATGTGATCGCTGTTCACCGGCATCCCGCCGTGAATGAAATAGTTCTCCGGATGCGCCGGATCGAAATACGGCGGCCCCTGGAAATAGGGACTGTCGGGCAATGTCACGTTGGCAAGGTTGGTCGCACCGTTGGTCTCATTAGCTTGCAACAGGTTATGGATGCGCTTGTAGAAGGCACTCAGCTTGATGACGCCGACATGGCGATAGAATTCCGCGCTGAGGTCGAAATTGTCGGTCATCGCCGGGCGCAGGTTGGGATTGCCCGAATCGATCTCGAGGTTGGGCTTCACCCCCTCCGGCCCGCCTTGCGGAATATTGACGAAGGTGATCCGCGTCGCGGTGGAAAGCTCACCGATCTGCGGGCGAGCGACTGACAGATAATAGCCGCCGCGGAAGATGAGATTGTCGCTCTCGCGATAATTGAACAGGATGCGCGGCAGGAATCTGGCTGTGCTCGACCGTTCGGTGACTAGTTTGGTGAACTGGTTCTGGAAAGTTGGATCGATACCAAAGCCGCCGCCGTCTTCGGGCAGAATCGGCCCGATATAGGTCGGGAACACGAGGTCCCGCGCCAGCAAATCGGTGCGGTCGTAGCGGACGCCACCGACGATCTCGAGCTTGCCGAACTGCAGCTGCGTCTGGAGATAGGCGGCATAATTGGTTTCGCCGGTTTTTTGTTTTCCCTGATCGGGATTGGGCACGATCGGCGTCAGCGTCAGGTTGGCGTTTTCGGCGATATACTGGTCGAGGTTGTCGAGAAAGCCGGTCAAGGTCTTCTCGCTCATCACCGAAAAGCCGGGCACGTCGATGCCGATGCGGCCGAGGTCGGACGGGCCGAACGGCAACCCCAGCGCCGCGATCGTCGTCCCGCCGCCGAACTGCGAGCGCACCAAATTGCTCTTGAAGACGGTGTTATGATAGTGGAATCCCAGCTCGATATAGCGCAGGAATCCCGCGTTCATCGTCCAGCGTGTGCTGAGTTCCGCGGTGTAGCGGTTGTTGAGCCCGGTGGTGGAATCGATCTGGCCGGTGCCATTGTCGATGGTGAAATGGCTGGGGTCGTTGATGAACGCCCAGCCGGCATCGCTGAGCAGCGGGATCGGGATCTGATCGCCCGTGCGTGGCCCGAACGGCGAAATGATGTAGCCGAGATCGGGATCGGTTGCTTGCGGCTGGAAATATGCGGCCTGCGCATCGCTGTCGGGCATCCGCAGGTCGAGCGTGGTGTTCGCCTTGTGCCGCTCCGAACCATGGGCGTAGCCGAGCAGGTATTTCAGCGTGACCTTGCCGATGTCGGTTTTGCCGTTGAAGGCGTAGGTATCCGAAATCGTCTTGGCGTTGGGATCATAGCCATATTGCTGCTCGCGTTGCAACGCGGCGTTGCCGGGGGCGAGATCGAGATGCAGCGCGGAGACCGCGTCGCCGCCGGGAATGTCCGAATATTCGGTCAGCGCGGCGAAAATGTCGGTCAGCGAATAGGTCGTGCGATCGGCCTCGTCGTGCTGGAAATCGAACTTGAGATCGGTGTGCGTGCCGATCTTCCATTCCGCCGACAGGGTGGTCGCCAGCGTCTTCTGCTGGACGTGGTTGAAGCTGGTTTCCAGCCGGCTGGGATAGGCCTGGTCGTCGCCAGGGACGAACGGGAAGGTGCTGAGCGGATCGGTTGCGTCGGTCGAGGTCAGCGTCGGCAGGCCGTCGGCATCGGGCGGCAGGAAGGCGCCGTAGTTCAGGATAGTGTTGTAGGAAATATTGCGCACCGAGTTGCGGCGGTACTGAACCGACGCGCTCAGGCCGAAATTGTCGTTGCCGCCGAATTTCGCGGCGACGGTGCCGGAGACGAGAAAGTCGTCGCTGAAGCCCTTGCCGCTGTTGCCGCCCTCGACCTGGAAGCTTGCATAACGATGCGGCCGGTTGAGCGGCGACATCGTCTCGATCTCGATCAGGCCGCCGGTGCCGGCGCTGTCCTGGCTGGGCAAAAGGCTCTTGCTGATGGTGATCTTGCTGACCGAATCCGCCAGCAGGTTGCTAAGGTCGGCCGAACGCCCGGTGCCGTTGCCGACCGGCAGGTCGATCCCGTTGAGCTTGATCGCGTTCATATCGGGATCGAGCCCGCGAACGATGACGTTGGTGCCGTCGCCGGTCAGCGAATCGCGCTGGAACGACACGCCGGGCGCGCGGCGCAGCGCATCCGAAAAGGTCGTGCCGGTGAAATTGCCGAGATCGTCGGCCGAAATGACGTCGGAATCGTTCTCCGCCGTGCGCTGCAGGTTGAGCGCATTGGCTCGCGCACTGCGCGTGCCATAGACGACGATGCCGATATCCTGGTCGATGCTCTCGGTCATCGCCAGGTCGACGCGATAGTGCTGGCCGGGAGCGAGATCGACGGTCTTGCTGACCGGCTCGAACCCCAGGAACGAAACGCCCAGCGTGTACTGGCCCGGCGGCACGCCAGGGAAGCTGAAGTTGCCGGTATTGTCGGCCTTGGCGGTCAAGCCGGTCGGCTCGAGATGGATCAGCGCGCCGGCGACGTTGCGGTTATCGCCAGCGCCCGTGATATGGCCGGTGATCGATCCCGCCTCGGTGCTTTCCGCGGCAGAATCGCCCTTCGGTGGCACCGGCGGCGGCGCGCCGCCGATCAGGAAAGTACCGCCGGCGGTGACCTGCATCGGCAAACCGGTGCCGCGCAGCAGCAGGCGGAAGGCGCTTTCCGGCGTATAACGGCCGTGCAGCGCCGGTGCCGTCATACCGCTCACCGCGCTTTCCATGAACACCAGGTTCGATCCTGTGGTCGACGCTACCGCCCGGAGCGATACCGCCATCGGCTGGCGCGGCAGGTCGAGTTGAAAGGTTGTCTGGGCGCGCGCGGCGACGGGCGTCGCCAGGGCGCAGACGACCAACGCAAGTCTTGAGACCATCGACTTCCCCCAAAGGCCGCATAAAGCGGCTCCCCAAAGGGTAGACGAACTTTCCGCGCGAAACCGACATACCCGCTAAACAAAAATGTCACCGGAGGTTCTCCGACGGCACGATCGTGTCAAAAAAACGCGCGCAAACAGCCTATTGCTCGATCTGGAGCTGTCTGCCGTTCGGTATGACACGCCAGCCATGCAAGCGAGCGATGGCGGTGGCGAACTCGGCCGTGTCGTTGGTCGAGAACACGCCCGACACCGGCGTCGCGGCCAGCCGCGGGTCGGGAACCGTCACCTCGGGTCCGCCGTATCGCGCCAGCTCCGAAAGCGCGCCGGCGAGCGGCGTTCGATCGAACACGATCTGCCCGCGTCGCCATGCGGTGACCGTATCGATCGACGGTGTATCGATCACAGGCGAAGCGTCGTTATCGGCGATCAACCGTTCGCCGGGAGCGAGCATGGTCGGCTTCGCGGGGCGTGTCTTGCGGGGCGCGCCGACCTCGGTCACCGCCACCTTGCCCTTGAGCAGCGTCACTTCGACATCGCCGCCGATCCGGCGCACGATGAAGCTGGTGCCGACCGCCCGGACCCGCTTGTCACCGGCCGCGACGATGAAGGGACGCCGGCTATTGTGCGCGACATCGAACATCGCCTCGCCGTGATCGAGCGTGATCCGGCGAACGTCAGGCCGATAATCGACCTTGAGCGCCGTATCGGTGTCGAGAGCGATGCGGCTGCCGTCGGTCAGCGTGGCAACCTCCTGCTCACCCCGACTCGTCACATAGGCAACCGGCCGATGCACCATCCACCAGGTCAGGCCGCCGACGATCAGCAGCAGCGAGGCGGCGAGTGCGAACACCTGGGCCACCATCCGATGCCGGCTCCATGGCCTCGATTGCGCAGGCCCGGGCGATGTTGCGTCCACATCGTCATCGAAAGCGGCGGCGCCCGGAATCAGCGCCCAGATTTCGGTGGCCCGCTCGAACGCCTCGCGGCGCGCGACGTCGGCGCTCAGCCACGCCTTGAGCGCGGCCTCGGTCGCGGCATTGCGATGCGACGACTGCAGGCGCGCGACCCACGCCGCTGCCTCGGCATCGACGGCCCCACGCGAGGAGAAGGCTCTCACCATCCTTCCATCCAGCGCATCAGATGCAGCGTTGCGCGTGCCACCTGCTTTTCCACGGCCGCCACCGACATCTGCTCGCGGCGAGCGATCTCGGCATAGCTCAGTTCGTCCAGGCGGCGCATGAGCAGAATCCGCCGCATCCGCTCGGGCAATGCCGCCAGGCCAAGCGAGGCATGGCGCAGGCGCGCGTGCTCCTCGGCGACCTGCGCCGGATCGGGCTGCGTATGATCGGCGATCAGGTGGAGGTCGTGTTGCTCGGCAAACGGCGCCCGCGCGCGGCGGCGGGCGTGATCGATCGACAGGTTGACCGCCGTCCGAACCAGAAGCGCCTCCCGCGACCGCGCGCGATGCGTGCGCTCGTACTGCTCTACTCTCAGGAACGCCTCCTGCACCAACTCATCCGCATCCGCTTCGGACACACCGCGCCGCAGCACCGCCCGCCTGGCCTTGGACCACATTTCCGACAGGCCCGACATCGCGCGAACCGTTTCCCCTTCCCTTCCTCAGACGATCATCGCACGAAAACCGGACATCGGGAAAAATTACGATAATCCAGGAGACCGCCCTATCGGGGGGTTTTCAGGCACTTCGGCCTTGGTGATCCGCATGGTTCGGACGTAGTAGGCGTCTCCGGCATCTCGCTCTTGTTCGGCAAGTCGATCTCGACATCGACGCGGCGGTTTTTCGCGCGGCCGGCGGGATTGTCGCTGCCGTCGAGATTGCGGTCGGGCGCGACCGGGCGGCCTTCGCCGAGCGCGACGATCTGAACGCGATCTCGATCCACGCCCTTGCCTTCCAGATAGGTCGTAACGGCGAGTGCGCGGCGGCGCGACATGGCGAGATTGTCGGCGTCGCTGCCGCTCGAATCGGTGGCGCCGCGCAGGATGACCGGACCACCGGCGGCGGTCGCCGGATTGCCCGCGAGCTTGTCGAGCTCGTCCTTGGCGGCCTGGTCGAGCGTGGCACCGCCGTTCGGAAAACCGACGGTGCCGCTGATCGGCACGAGCGGCGGCGGCAGGACCGGCTCTTGCGTCACGGTCGGCTGCATGATCGACTTCGGCGACGGGGGTGGCGCAGGGGCGGCCGAGGGCGTCGGTGCTGGTGCTGGTGCTGGCGCTGGTGCAGCGGCATTCGGCGCGATCGTATTCGGCGCGGCCTCATGATGCGGTGCTTGGCGACAGCCCGTGATCGTGCTTGCCAGCACTACCGACGCGACAATGAACCTGCCGCCAGTCATGATAGCTTCTCCTGCTGTTTGGCCGCCACCTTGCCGGTCTTGCGGGCGCGCCTCGCCGTCGTGGTCGATTGATCGGGCGGGCTGTAGGACAATACGGTATCGCCGACGTCGGGCGTCGGTCGCGAGGCATGGGTGAAGAACCGCACCACGCCCGACGGCCGCACCAGCAGCAGCAGGTCGGCATCGGCCGGCAACAGCGTCTTGAGATCGTCGAAATCGAACTTGTCGGTGATGCGCGTTCGGCGAAAGACCCAGCCCGCTGCTTCCCGCCGGGCGAGGTCGTCGAGACCGTGCTCGGCGTCGAACAGCGAGCGACCACGCAGCGTCGCGGGCAGCGCCTGCGGGTCGTCATGCTCGGCGCCGCCGAGCTGGTAGACAGCGTCGCGGCCGAGCTCGGGGCCGAATTCGTTGCACACCAGGGCGTTGTACGCCTCGTTCTCCGAGGTTGCGAGGAGCGCCTGGACGCGGCCGAAGTCGATATGGTCGTCGGTACTCTCGGCGAGGATTTCGCCGTGGAAGGTCGGCAGACCCGATTGCCGGGCGCGCGAGAGGCGATGCTGGCTGGTATCGGCGAGCAGCACCGGCACGCCGAGCTCGACAAGCTGCTCGGCGAGCGACAGGCTCCAGCCGGTCGCGCCGACGATCAGCACGTCGCGCCGTGCGCCGGCCAAGCCCATCCGCCGCGACAGGATCGGCGCGCTGAAACCGTGCGCGAGGATCGTGCCCGCTGCGACGAGGAACGAGATCGTCACCAGCGTGCCGCCGTCGTTGTAGCCCAGGTTACCGAGCCTCAGCGCGAACACGCCGGTGATCGCCACCGCGACGATGCCGCGCGGCGCGATCCAGGCGACGAACGCCCGCTCACGCCACGGGATCGGCGAGAAGGCGAGGCTGACCAGCACGGATGCCGGGCGCACGACGAACAGCAACGCCGCGACGAAGGCAAGAAAGCGCCATTCGAAGCGCTGCAACACCTCGAGGTTGAGCGACGCCGACAGGATCACGAATACCCCCGACACGAGCAGGACCGAGATGTTCTCCTTGAACGGCCGCACGTCTCGGACGCTCTGCAACCGCATGTTGGCGAGTGTGATGCCCATCACCGTCACGGCGAGCAGCCCGGTCTCGCTCTCGATCAGGTTGGAGAGGACGAAGGCGCCGATCACGCTGACCAGCAGCACCGGCGCCTTCAGATATTCGGGCACATGGCCGCGCGGGAAGAGCCAG
>Ga0164242_10003798_pt1 | contig 17107 bp, 13 predicted proteins | sample OricomgcompostMG_FD_108783 | JGI IMG/M metagenome (GOLD analysis project Ga0164242, IMG submission 108783) | Miracle-Growth compost microbial communities from Emeryville, California, USA - Original compost - Miracle growth compost (MG) ...
AGCACCTCGATGATCCCGGCCACCTCGTAGGACGACAACGTGGTCTGCACCAGGTACGAACAGCGCGTGGGGTCGGGCAGCTGCACGGTCTCGGCGTCCGCCAGATCCTGCACCAGCACCGTCGATCGAGGCCGCTCCCCCATGGTGCCCTCGGCCTCCTCGTGCCCGGCGTGGCCGATGAAGATGATCGTGTCCCCCCGGTCGGCGAACCGGCGCACCTCCGTGTGGACCTTCGTCACCAGCGGGCAGGTCGCGTCGATCACGTCGAGCCCGCCGGCCTCGGCCTGTTCGCGCACGGCCGGCGACACCCCGTGCGCGGAGAAGACGACCGTCGCCCCGGCCGGCACCTCCGACAGGTCGTCGACGAAGATCGCACCACGGCGGGCGAGATCGCTGACCACGTGCTGGTTGTGCACGATCTGCTTGCGGACGTAGATCGGCGCGCCGCGTTGCGCGAGCGCCTGCTCGACCACCTCGATGGCCCGTTCGACTCCGGCGCAGAACGATCTGGGCTCGGCCAGCAGCACGGTGCGCGGCCCGATGGCGGCAGCCCAGTCGGCCAGCGCGGGAGCCAGTCCGGTCACCCCGGCGACGGCCTGCCGCACCCGGCCGAGGGTGGCGGGAGCCACCAGCCGACCGTCCGCGGGGTCCGCGATGACCCGAACGACGGCGCGCGGCCGGTCGGAGTCCACCAGGGCGGCCGATTCCATGTCGACGGCCAGGGCGCCGCGCTCGGCCAGTTCCCGTCTGTGCCTGCCCGACACCGGCCGGGGCGAGCTCACGATGGTGCCGATCCGGGCGTCGATCCCGTCGGCGCGGAGCCGGGCGGCCAGCAGTCTGGCGCCGGGACAGTCGATCTCGCGTCCGTCCGGTGCCAGCACCCGGTCGGCCACCACCACGTCGCCGGGTCGCAGCGACGGGTCCAAGCCGCCGGCGATGCCCGCCACCGCCACCGCGTCGGCACCGCGCAACTGCACGGTCTCCGCGGCACGCGCGGCGCGCGCCAGACCGGCGCCGGTCCTGATCACCCGCGGCCGCAGGTCAGCGGGCAGGCCGTGGCGCAGGGCATCGGCCTCCCACTTGAGCGGCGCGCAGAACAACACCGTCATGTCCCACCTCCCGCGTCGGTGAGGCACCTGCCCAGCGCGCTGATCGGGAAGACCAGCCGGTACAGGTGGTAGTTGATGTAGAAGTCCCCGGGGAATCCGGTCCCGGTGAACGCCGGTTCGTCCCAGCCGCCGTCGGGGCGCTGGGTGTCGGCGAGGTAGGCGATGCCCCGAAGCGCGGCGTCCGAGGCCCCTTGCCCCGCGGCGTGCAGGGCCAGCAGCGCCCAGGCGGTCTGTGACGCGGTGGTGGCTCCCCGACCGGTCCAGGAGGGGTCGTCGTAGGAGCGCAGGTCCTCGCCCCATCCCCCGTCGGAGTGCTGCACCCGCAGCAGGTAGTCGACGGCGCGCCGGATCGCCGGGTCGGACGGTGCGACCCCCGCGGCGACCAGCGCCGGCACGACCGCGCCGGTGCCGTACAGGTAGTTGGCGCCCCAACGCCCGAACCATGAGCCGTCGGGTTCCTGTTCGGCGCGCAGGTAGGCGACCCCGCGTCGGCAGGCCGGCGAGTCGGCGCGCCCCTCCACCGCCAGCATCTCCACCACGTGCGCGGTGACGTCGGCGCTGGGCGGGTCGATCACCGCGCCGAAGTCGCAGAACGGCAACTGGTAGGCCAACTCCCGGGTGTTGTCGGCGTCGAAGGCAGCCCAGCCACCATTCGTCGACTGCATGCCGACCACCCAGTCGAGGCCGCGCCGGATGGCCGCCTCGGTGTCCGGGTCGGCGCCGCCGCGGGCGGCCGAGACCTTGCGCAGGCCGAGGATGACCTCGGCCGTGTCGTCGATGTCGGGGTAGCCGTCGTTGTCGTATTCGAAGGCCCATCCCCCCGGTCGCAGGTGCGGCCTGCGGACCGCCCAGTCCCCGGTTACCCGGATCTCCTCACCCAGCAGCCACCGGGTCGCGGCCGGGGCGGACGGATCGCCGGACCGTCCGGCGTCGGCGAGCGCGATGGTGGCCAGTGCGGTGTCCCATACCGGTGACTGACATGCCTCGATCCAGCGAACCGGTCCGTCCGGGGAGTCCTGCCGGACGGTGAACCGTTCCCAGCCGGCCAGGCCGCGCGCCATCACGGGGTGGTCGTTGGCGTAACCGCGGGCCGACAGCGCCATCAGCGAATACACCCAGGGCGGCTGGATGCCACCCCAGGATCCGTCGGCCTCCTGCCGCGCGATGATCCACTCGGTGATCCGGTCGAGCGCCCCTCGCCGTCCGGGCTGGACCGGCAGCCGCTGGTAGCCGTGCAGCACGCGATCGAGCCCGCGGAACGCCGCACCCCAGGCCGCCGACCCGGTCCCGCGTGGGGGCGTGGCGTTGTCCACCAGCAGCTCGTCCACGGCGATGCCCAGGTCACGTACCGGGCGCAGCGCCGACAGCACCGCCAGCGGGGCGATGGTCTGCCGCGCCCAGCAGGCGAAGTCATACAGGTTGAACGGGAACCACCTCGGCAGCAACACGATCTCCGGGGGCAGGGCCGGAACCTCGCGCCAGTCCCACAGCCCGAACAGCGCCATCCACATGCGGGTGAACACCCGGGTGCCGGCCAGTCCGCCCGCGGCCAGCACGACGCCACGCGCGGCGACCATGTGCGGCGCGTCGACGTCGTCACCGGCCAGTTTGAGCGCGATGTAGGCCTCTGCGGTGGTGGACGGGTCCGCCGGCCCACCGCGGAAGTTCGCCCACGACCCGTCGGCACGCTGTTGGCTGCGGATCCACCGGGCGGCGGCGGCCGTGTCCTCGTCGGTGCGCACGCCCAGGAACTGGCGCATCATCAGGTCTTCGGCGTCCATCGTGACGTTGGTCTCCAGCAGCCCGCGCCAGTGGCCGTCGTCCTGCTGCAGCCCGTACAGGTGGTCCACGGCCCGGTCCAGCGCGACCCTGCCGCGCCGCACGGTGTCCAGGTCGGCGGCGCTGCCCGCGCCCCCGTCGGATCCTGCTCCGACGGCCAGGATGTCGGTCCCCGCCCACTCCATCACGCTCAATGGTCCCTTCCACACAGCATCTCGGTGACGGACCGCAGGTCGCTGCGGACATCCTCGTCGATCGGCAGGTCGGTCAGGATCTCCAGTGCCGCAGCGGTTTCCCGGTCGGCTTCGGCGGTCGCCCAGGCGCGGCCGCCGCCTCGCTCGACCGCTTCCGCGGCCGCAGCCAGCTCCTCGTCGGTCAGCGAACCGGGCCGACCGTATATCTCGGTCAGCCGGTCGGCCTCGTCACCGCCCGCCGCGAGCACGGCGACGACGGGCAGGGACTTCTTGCGTGATGCGAGGTCGGAGGCGACCGGCTTGCCGGTGCGTTCGGGGGAACCCCAGATGCCGAGCAGGTCGTCCACCAGTTGGAAGGCCATGCCCACGTGCTGGCCGAAGTCGGCCAGCGAGAGGGTGAGCGAGGCGGGAGCATCGGCCAGCACCGAGCCGAGCGAGGCCGCGCAGGCCAGCAGCGCCCCCGTCTTGCCGGCCGCCATCTGCCGGCAGCGCTCCAGGGTGACCGACTGGTCCGACTCGAAGGCGAGGTCCTCCGCCTGCCCGGCGATCAGCCTCCTGGTGGCCGCCGACAGGCAGCGCACCGCCCATGGCACCGTGGGCGACGCGGCCTCCGCGAGCACCTCGGTCGCCAGGCCGAGCATCGCGTCGCCACCGAGGATCGCCGCCGACGTGCCGAACACCGTCCACGCGGTTGCGCGATGGCGCCGGGTGGTGTCCGCATCCATGATGTCGTCGTGCAGCAACGAGAAGTTGTGCACCAGCTCGCAGGCCACCGCGGCAGGGATCCCCGTCTCGGCCGGTGCGCCCGCGGCACGTGCGGACAGCAGTGCCAGCGCGCCGCGAACGCCCTTGCCGCCTGACTCGGCCACCGGAGTGCCGGCGGCGTCGGCGTAACCGAGGTGGTACTCGGCGACCAGCCGGTTGGCCGGATCCAGCCTGGCCACCGCCATCCGCATGGCCGGCTCCACCCGGTCCCTGGCATCGTCCAGAACCGCGCCCGCAGCCGAAGTCATGGTGCCATCACCTCCGCCTGTCGATCTTGTCCGCGCCAGCCTGCCAGGCCGCCGTCCTGGTGTGCAGGTGGTTTCTCGCAACCGTTCGCCTCGTCCAGTGCCGCCGCCGCGCGCTGCCCGCTGCGCACTGCGCCCTCCAGCGTGTCGGGCAGGCCCGTTGCGGTCCAGGAACCGGCCAACACCAGGCCGGGCCAGGAGGTGGCCGCCGCGGGCCGGTAGCGGCCCGATCCGGTGGTCTGACGAAACGTGGCATGCGGTTCCCGCGTGACGAATCCGTCGATGAGCCGGGCCGATGACGCTCCGGGGAACAGCGCGTCCATCTCGCTGCGGGCACGGGCGAGCAGGTCCGCAGCCGGCCGTTTGATCGCCTCGTCGGCGGCCGACACCGAGCTCACCAAGTACTGGCCGGGCAGACCGGCGGCGCTGGTGCGGTCGAAGATCCACTGCAGGGACGATCCCAGGACGGCGGCGAAACCTGCCGGTGCGAGGGCATCGCCGGTGACCGGGCGGTCCAGGTGCAGGTGCACGTTGACGATGGGCGATGCTCCCAGGTGCTGCCACTCGCCCCGTCCGGGCGCGGCCCCGTCCGGGACCAGCGTGGCGGCGTGCCGGTGGGGCACCGCGCACACCACCGCGTCGGACTCCACATCCCCCGACCGGGTGTGCACAGTGAAACCGGCTGCGCCGCGGTGGATACCGGTGGCCCGGCACCCGATCCGGCAGTCCACCCCGAGCCGGGCGAGCAGCGCGCGCGCCGGCGCATCGTGCACCTGCGACAACGGCGCGGCGGGCACCCCGATGTCCCCGGAATCGATGCGGTCCAACAGGCCGGTGCGCCAGACCCGTGCCATCAGCCCGGTGGGGGCGTACGCCGGATCGATGTTCAACGCCGCGACGCACAGCAGGCCCCAGAGCGCCTCGATCCCGTGCTGCCCCTGGCCGTGCCGGCGCAGCCATCGGGCCAGCGGCACGTCGTCCCACCGCGGTTCGTCCGGGTCCAGGCGGCGCGCGGCCAGTGCCACGCGTGCCGCCGCGGCACGCTCGCGAATGGAGAGCTCCCGGTATCCCATCAGGGCCGGGACCAGATGGGCGGGCGCCGGGCCCCATCCGCCGCGGCGGAGCATCGACGGCATGGCGCCGGCTCGCAGTACCGTGATGCACATCCGCGGCTGGATCGGGACCAGGTCGGCCACTCCCATCCGGCGCAGCAGACCGAGATAGGCGTCGTAGCACCGCAAGACCACATGCACGCCCGTGTCGGCGATCGCCCCGTCGCGATCGAAGGAGTAGGCGGCGCCGCCGAGCCTCGGCCGGCTCTCGAGCAGGGTGACACGCCAGCCGCGGTCGGCCAGGTCGGCTGCCGCGGAGATGCCCGCCAGCCCGCCGCCGATGACGGTGACGTGGGGGGCCTGTGACGGGGTGATCTTGGTCGACACGCTGTCACCATGCCCCTCTGGCCAGGGCGCGGGCGGCCACGGCGGCCTTCTGCGCGGCCGGCAACGACAACCGGCGGCTGCGCACCGCGTCGGGGTCCGCGGCGATGATGCCCAGCAGCCGGTGGTAGATCCCGGCCATGGCGGCGGTGCAGGCCGCGCTGCGGCGGTCAAGCATCGGCAACAGCGCCGCCCCGCGGTCGTACCACATCTGCGCCCGGTCGGCCTCGAAACGCACCAAGGCGGCAAAGGCCTCCGGGGGGTCGGTGATGTTCCCGGAGGCGTCCACGTCCAGGCGACACCCGAATCGCTCCAGATCCTCGGCCGGCAGGTACACCCGGCCGGCGAGCCGGTCCTCGCGCACGTCCCGCAGGATGTTGGTGATCTGCAGGGCCACCCCCAGCGCATCGGCCGGCTCCCATGCCTCGGCCAGCCGGCGCGGGCGGTAGATGCCCACCGACAACCGTCCGACCGCACCCGCCACCTGCCGGCAGTACTCCACCAGGTCGGCGAAGGTGGCGTAGGTGTGCACCGACACGTCCGCCAGGCACCCGTCCACGATCTCGCCGAACGCGTTGAGCGGCAACGGGAAGCGGTGCGCGGCGTCGGCCAGGGCGATCATCACCGGATCGACGGTGTCGGCGGGCGGCCGCTCCTGTTCCCGCACGCCGAGCAGCGAGGCGCGCACCGTTTCGAGCGCGCGGACCTTCTGCTCGCCCGGCAGGTCACCGTCGCCGATGTCGTCGATGCGGCGGGCCGCCGCGTAGACGGCCGTCATCGCGCGCCGCTGCTGCGGGGCGAGCAGCGCGATGCCGTAGGAGAAGTTGCGCGCCTCACCGTGGGTGATGGCCGCGCATGCGGCGTAGGCCGTGTCGACGTTCATCGCTTCCCCGTGCTCGTTGGCTGTCCCGGTGCCGTGTGCTGTCGAATCCAGGGCATCACCCGGGCGTTCGGACGGTGGCACGGAGGTAGGCCCGGGCGACCGCGCGTTTCGGTGGTGAGCAGTCCCGGCCCAGCACGTCGTAGCCCGCCCGCCGCACGGTCTGCGCCGCCGCCCTGCCGCCGGCGAGGAAGGCCGATACGGCGAGCCGTGGCCAGCCGTGCAGCACGGATACCAGCGGAGCGCCGGCGTTCAGGTAGGCGACGGCGCGGTCGGTCTCGTACCGGATCAGGTCTTTCAGCGGTGGCGGCGCGCTGTCGGCGGACAGCATCGGCTCGGTGACCGAGAAGCGGTGCAGGTCGGTCTGCGGCAGGTACACCCGACCGGCCCGGTAGTCCTCGCCGACGTCCTGGAGGTGCTCGATGATCTGCAGCCCGGTGCAGATCCGGTCGGACAGCTCGATGCGCTCGTCGCCGTTCGCGCCGGCGATGGCCAGCACGGCGCGGCCCACCGGGTTGGCCGACAGCCGGCAGTAGTCGAGCAGGTCGGCGAAGGTCGGGTAGCGGTCGACCTGCTGGTCGATGATGTTGGCCTGCACCAGGTTCAGCAGGTCATCGGCGGCGACGCCGTAGTGTTCGCGCAGCAGCGCCGCCCCGGCCAGCGCCGCGGGGATGTCCGGCCCGGCGCATCCGGACCGGACGATCTCGGCGGCCCGGTGCAGCGCCGCCACCCGGTCTCCGTCGAATTCGTCACCCAGGTCGTCGACGTAGCGCGCATAGTCGTAGAGCGTCACCAGTCCGCGACGCAGCTCTCGCGGCAGGACGCGCAGCGCGACCGGGAAGTTCTCGCCGCCGGCCTGTTTCCGGGCATGCCGCGGCAACTCCACCTCGGCGCTCGTCGCCGACGTGAACACTCCCGACACGCTGCTGTCCGCCATGCGCTATCCCGCGCTCCGCTGCCATGCGTACATCCCCGGCGCCGCAAGCGGGCGGAACGACCGTCCCGGCACCAGGGCCCGGATCGACGCCGCAATCCCGTCGGCGTCCAGGCCGAAGCGGGCCAACAGCTCGGCCCGGGTGCCCTGACCGATGAACTCGCCGGGCAGACCCAGGGCGCGCAACGGGACGTCGACCTGCCGATCGGCCAGCAGCGCGGCCAGGTGCGATCCCACGCCGCCGACGCGCACGCCGTCCTCCACCGTGACCACGATGCTGTGTCGGGCGGCCAGCTCGGCCAGCACGGGCGCCGCTGGTATCACCCAGCGGGGGTCGACCACGGTGCATTCGATGCCCTCAGCGGCGAGCAGGTCGGCCGCCTCCAGCGCGGCCGTGCACAGCGCCCCGGTCCCGACGACCAGGACCGGGGCGTTGTCGGCCTCGCGCAGCACGTCCACCCCGTCGACCTGCCGGATCGCCGGCACCGCCGGGCCGAGCGTCGCCTTGGGATACCGCAGCACCGTCGGACCGGCGATCCCCTGCACCGCCTCGTCCAGCTCTTCCACCAGGGACTGCGCATCCCGGGGTGCGGCGATGCTGATGCCGGGCACCACCCCCAACATGGCGAGGTCCCACATGCCGTGGTGGCTGGGACCGTCCGGGCCGGTGATACCCGACCGGTCCAACACCAACGTCACCGGCAGTCGATGCAGCCCGACGTCCATCAGCGTCTGGTCGAACGCCCTGCCCGCGAAGGTTGCGTAGAGCGCGACCACCGGATGCCGGCCGGCCATGGCCATGCCCGCCGCCGAGATGATGGCGTGCGCCTCGGCGATGCCGACGTCGAAACAGCGCCCCGGGTGCGCGTCGGCGAACCGCTGCAGCCCGGTCGGGCCCAGCATCGCCGCCGACACGGCGACCACCTCGGGGCATCGGGTTCCCAGGTCGATCAGCGCATCGGCGAAGGCGTCGGTCCAGGTCGTGACCGCGGGCTTGGCCGGCCGGCCACTGACGGGATCGAGCTGCCCGATGGTGTGCATGCGATCGGCCGGGTCGTGTTCTGCGGGAACGTATCCGCGCCCCTTGACCGTGCGGCAGTGCACCACGATCGGCCCACCGCGCCGCGCGGCAGCGCTGAACGCGAGTTCCAGCGCAGCGATGTCGTGGCCGTCGACCGGGCCGAGGTAGTCGAAGCCGAGCGAGCCGAAGACGCCCGCTACGTCACCGTCCGTCTCGCCGCGCTGGGTCGGGACCCGGCGCTCGGGGCCGCCCGCGGCACCGGCCAGCAGATCGACCACCGCGCGGTAGCCGGCCCGATCCCCGATCCTGGCCAGGTGCCTGGCGAATCCGCCCGCGGTCGGCGAATACGACCGGCCGTTGTCGTTCAGCACGATGATGACGTCGCGTCCGGCCGCACCGATGTTGTTCAACGCCTCCAGGGCGGGCCCGCCGGTCAGCGAGCCGTCGCCCACCACCGCGACCACCGGCGAGCGACGCTCACCCAGCGCGAAGGCCGCTGCCATGCCGTCGGCGTAGGACAGGGCCGTCGAGGCGTGCGAATTCTCCACCAGGTCGTGCACCGACTCGTGCCTGTTCGGATAGCCGGACAGCCCCCCTGCCTGGCGAAGCTTGGCCATGTCGCCGCGGCGGCCGGTGAGAATCTTGTGCACATACGCCTGATGGCCGGTATCGAAGATCACCGGGACCTCGGGCGACCGGAACACCCGATGGAGCGCGATGGTCAGCTCCACGACGCCCAGGTTCGGGCCGAGATGGCCGCCGGATCGGCAGACCGACTCGATCAGGAAGCTGCGTATCTCGCAGGCCAACTCGTCCAGCCGCTCGGCAGGGATCTTGCGGAGGTCGTGCGGGTCATGGATCGATTCGAGCAGTTCCATGGGTGCCTCCGGACGTACGCCTTGCAAACCATCGTATGACGACACAACCGATTCGTGCCCGTCGGCACACCGGTCCCACACATAGGCCACCGGCGGATTTCGTCATATCGCACGTATTTCCCGTTGGCGGCCACGCAGTTCGCCGGGTCGGATCACCCATTTGCCGCGCAGATGCGCGATGCCCTGCGCGACGCGCGGTGCGGGTGAACAATGGAGGCGTGGCTGGCGGCAGCGGCACCGGCGCAGTCGCCGCAGCCGGCACAGTCGGTAGGTTCCGAGGTGACCGATGAACGAGTTGAACAACCAGCAGTACCAGGTACTGTTCGCGTTCCGGTCGGCGCTGCGACAGTACTTGCAATGGAGCGCCTCACACGCTGCCCGGTTCGGATTGGCGCCCCAGCAGGCTCAATTGCTGTTGGCCATCCGGGTGCGCTCGGACGAGTCGCCGCCGAGCATCAGCGAACTGGCCGCCGCTCTGCAGATCCGCCAGCACAGCGCCGTTGGCCTGGCCAACCGGGCCCAGCGCGCCGGACTGGTGACCCGGACGGTCGACTCGCACGACCAACGGGTGGTTCGCATCGCGTTGACCGAGCAGGGTCGCCGGGTCATCGCCCAGTTGGCGGAGTTGCACCTGGCGGAGCTGGAGATGGTCGCGGGGGCACTACACCTGTCGGACGAGTTCCTCGCCCAACTGTCGCATCAGTTCGCCGGCCTGCTGCCCAGCTCCGATGGCCCCGCCGGCGACCCCGACGCCGCCGACGCGCCGAGCGCCCCGCCCCTCGCCGATCGCTCCGCCGATGGTGCGAGCGCCCCCGACGCGCCCTCCACGGGACGCCGCCGGCTGCTCGCCCCACCGCGGCGCCCAGCCCCGAGGCTCGGCCCCCTGGCGGGATGACCCACGCGGCAGGGGTCGCGATCGCGGGTTCGATAGTCTCGCGCCATGCCGACAGCAGCGTCCGGTGCGGGCGATGATCACATGACGGTTGCGACCGACCCCGCCGGACCCGCCCCGGGCAGCGACGGGGCGGCCACGTCGACGGCGCCGCACACTACCGCCGCCAAGCTGGCCGACCTGGACCGGCGCATCAGCGAGCACATCCACGCCGGATCGGCCAAGGCGGTCGAGCGGCAGCACGCCCGGGGCCGCAAGACTGCCCGGGAGCGGCTGGACCTGCTGCTCGACCCGGGTTCGTTCGTCGAGTTCGACGCGTTCGCCCGTCACCGTTCGACGGCGTTCGGGATGGAGCGCAACCGGCCGTACGGCGACGGCGTGGTGACGGGGTTCGGCACGGTGGACGGCCGCGAGGTGGCGGTGTTCTCCCAGGACGTCACGGTGTTCGGCGGATCTCTGGGCGAGGTGTACGGCGAGAAGATCGTCAAGGTGATGGACTTCGCCGCACGGACCGGCCGGCCCATCGTCGGCATCAACGAGGGCGGCGGCGCGCGCATCCAGGAGGGCGTCGTCTCGCTCGGGCTGTACGCGGAGATCTTCCGGCGCAATGTGCATCTGTCCGGCGTGGTGCCGCAGATCTCGCTGATCATGGGGGCGGCTGCTGGCGGGCACGTCTACTCCCCCGCGCTGACCGACTTCGTGGTGATGGTGGACCAGACCTCGCAGATGTTCATCACCGGCCCGGATGTGGTCAAGACGGTGACCGGCGAGGATGTGACGCTGGAGGACCTGGGTGGCGCGCGCACCCACAACACCCGCTCCGGCAACGCGCACTACCTGGCCGCCGACGAGGACGACGCCATCGACTACGTGCGGGCGTTGCTGTCCTACCTGCCGTCGAACAACCTGTCCGTCGCGCCGCTCGATTCGTTCGAGGCCGGGCTGGAGATCGGTGACGACGACCTCGCGCTGGACACGCTCATCCCGGACTCCCCGAACCAGCCCTACGACATGACGGCCGCGATCACCGCGGTGCTCGACGACGGAGAGTTCCTGCAAGTCCAGGAGTTGTACGCACCGAACATCGTGGTCGGATTCGGCCGGATCGTCGGGCGCAGCGTCGGGGTGGTCGGCAATCAGCCGACGCACCTGGCCGGCACGCTGGACATCAACGCCTCGGAGAAGGCGGCCCGGTTCGTGCGGACGTGCGACGCGTTCAATATCCCGGTCGTGACGTTCGTGGACGTGCCGGGATTCCTGCCGGGCACCGACCAGGAGTGGAACGGCATCATCCGCCGGGGCGCGAAGCTGATCTACGCCTATGCCGAGGCGACCGTGCCGCTGCTGACCGTGATCACCCGCAAGGCCTACGGGGGCGCCTACGACGTGATGGGCTCCAAGCACTTGGGTGCGGACGTGAACCTCGCCTGGCCCACCGCGCAGATAGCGGTGGTCGGAGCGCAGGGCGCGGTGAACGTGCTGTACCGCAAGGAACTTCGAGCGGCGGCCGAGGCCGGTGACGACGTGGAGGGTCTGCGCTCGACGTTGCAGACCGAGTACGAGGACGCCCTGGCCAACCCGTACATCGCGGCGGATCGCGGGTATGTCGACCAGGTGATCAAGCCGTCGCAGACGCGGGTGACGCTCGCGCGGGCGCTGCGTGCGCTGGCCGACAAGCGCGAGACGCTGCCGCCGCGCAAGCACGGGAACATTCCGCTGTGAGCGATGGCGGAGCGGGCGATCGGTCCGTCAGGACCGCTGGTGTCACAGGGGCAGGGCGCCGAGGAGCGGGGCCGGAGCAAACGAGCGGCACTGCGATGACGCTTCCGAACTTCTTCTCGGATGATGAGGACGCCGCCGTGGTGGTGACGATCCTGACGGCGATCGCATCGCAGGCGGCTGCTGCGCGCGGCGCGGAACAGGCAGAGCAGCAGTCGTTCTGGGGCGACCCCGCGTTCCGGACGGCCGATGCCGCACCGGGTCGGCGCACCTGGTGGGCGTCGGGGCTCCCACGGTGACCGCACAGTGAGCGACGCCCCGACCGTGGTGCTGGCCTCGGCGTCGACCGGCCGGCTGTCCGTGCTGCGCGGCGCCGGCCTCGACCCGGTGGTGCTGGTCTCCGGGGTCGACGAGGACGCGCTGATCGCCCGGCACGCCGGCGCCGAGCCCGAGGATCTGGTGGCCGCGCTGGCCGGGGCCAAGGCGGAGGCGGTGGTCCGCGACCATCACGACGCCGAAGCGCTCGTCGACGCCGTGGTGATCGGCGGCGACTCGATGCTGCTGTTGGACGAGGCGTTGCAGGGCAAGCCGCACACCCGGGACGAGGCGTTGCGGCGCTGGGAGGCGCAGGCCGGCCGAACCGGCACCTTGCTGTCCGGGTGTGCGGTGCTGCGGGTGCGCGAGGGGAACGTCGCCGGCCGGGCCGGCGCGACCGCCGCCACCGCAGTCCGGTTCGGCACCCCGAGCATCGACGAGATCACCGCCTACATCGACTCCGGCGAGCCGCTGGGCGTGGCCGGCGCCTTCACCATCGACGGGCTCGGCGGCTGGTTCGTCGAGCGCATCGACGGCGATCCGTCCTGCGTTGTCGGGCTGTCGCTGCCGCTGCTGCGCCGGCTGCTGGCCGAAAACGGGATCTCCGTCACCGACCTCTGGCGGACGCCATGCTGACCCACCAGGTAGCCCGATGTTGTCGCGACACGCCGGCGAATTCGGGCTACCTGCTACCACTTCGGGCTACCTGCTACTCGTGCGTGGCGGGCCGGCCAGACAGCTCAAGACCACCACGAAGGGAATCACCGTGCACACCGTGCTGATCGCCAACCGCGGGGAGATCGCCGTCCGGGTGGCCAGGGCCGCCCGGGACGCCGGGCTGCGGTCCGTGGCCGTCTACGCCGAGCCGGACGCCGACGCGTTGCACGTACGCACCGCCGACGAGGCCTACGCGCTGGGCGGCGCCACACCGAAGGACTCCTACCTGGACATCGGCAAGCTGCTGGACGTCGCAGCCCGGTCCGGCGCCGACGCGGTGCACCCCGGCTACGGATTCCTCTCGGAGAACGCCGATTTCGCACAGGCGGTGCTGGACGCCGGGCTGACCTGGATCGGGCCCAGCCCGCAGTCCATCCGCGACCTGGGCGACAAGGTCACCGCCCGGCACATCGCGATGCGCGCCGGCGCGCCGCTGGTTCCCGGAACCCCCGATCCGGTGTCCGGCCCCGACGAGGTGGTCGCGTTCGCGCAGGAGTTCGGGCTGCCGGTCGCGATCAAGGCGGCCTTCGGCGGCGGCGGCCGCGGGTTGAAGGTGGCCCGCACCATGCAGGAGATTCCGGAGCTGTACGAGTCGGCGGTGCGCGAGGCGGTGACGGCGTTCGGGCGCGGCGAGTGCTTCGTCGAGCGCTACCTGGACAAACCCCGGCACGTCGAGGCGCAGGTGCTGGCCGACACGCACGGCAGCGTCATCGTGGTCGGCACCCGGGACTGCTCGCTGCAGCGCCGCTTCCAGAAGCTCGTCGAGGAGGCGCCCGCACCCTTCCTGACCGACCAACAACGCGCCACCATCCACGCCGCGGCCAAGGCGATCTGCGCCGAGGCCGGCTACTACGGCGCCGGCACCGTGGAGTTCCTGGTCGGGCAGGACGGCCTGATCTCGTTCCTGGAGGTCAACACCCGCCTGCAGGTGGAGCACCCGGTGTCCGAGGAGACCAGCGGTATCGACCTGGTGCGCGAGCAATTCCGCATCGCCGACGGCGAGCACCTGCGCTGGACCAGCGATCCACAGCCGCGCGGGCACTCCATCGAGTTCCGCATCAACGGCGAGGATCCCGGCCGGAACTTCCTGCCGGCCCCGGGGACGGTGACGAAGTTCATCGCGCCGACCGGCCCGGGGGTGCGACTGGACTCCGGCGTGGAGTCCGGCTCGGTGGTCGGCGGTGCCTTCGACTCGCTGCTGGCCAAGCTGATCATCACCGGCACCGACCGGACCGAGGCGCTGGAACGTTCCCGGCGCGCCCTGGCCGAGATGGTGGTGGAGGGCATGGCCACCGTGCTGCCGTTCGACCGGGCCGTGGTGGACGATCCGGCGTTCGCCGCCCCGGACGGCGACTTCGCCGTGCACACCCGGTGGATCGAGACCGAGTTCGCCAACACCATCGAGCCATTCACCGGCGCGGCCGAACCCGGCGACCAGCCCGCGCCGAGACAGGTGGTGGTGGCCGAGGTGAACGGCCGCCGGGTGCAGGTCTCGCTGCCCGGCGACCTGGTGATCGCCGGGGTCGGCGGCCCGGCCTCCGGCAACGGCACGGCTCGCGCCACAGGGTCTCGGCGATCCCGGAGGTCGACGGCCACAGCTGCCGGCGGTGACGCGGTGACCGCGCCCATGCAGGGCACCGTGGTGAAGGTCGCGGTCGCCGAGGGCGACACCGTGTCGGTGGGCGACCTGATCGCGGTGGTCGAGGCGATGAAGATGGAGAACCCGGTGACGGCGCACAAGGACGGCATCGTGGCCGAGTTGGTCGCCGAGGTCGGCGCGACGGTGACGTCCGGGGCCGTGCTGGCGCAGATCCGGTGACCGGCATCGCCCGGAGCCCGCTACTACAGTGCCTGACGTGAGCAACCCGAACGACGAGCCCACCGAGCCCGCATCCGCCGGCGGGGCGGTCCCGGCCAAGGCGATGCGGATCAGCGACACCGACCGGAACTCGGCGATCAAGGCGTTGGGCGAGCACCTGGCCGCCGGCCGGATCACGCTGGACGAGTACGGCGACCGCACGGCCAAGGTGACGTTGACCCGCACCGCCGGGGACCTGGATGCGCTCTTCGAGGACCTGCCGGCCCCGCACCCGACCCTGTCGGTCATCCCTGCCGGCAGCGCCCTACCGGACCAGACCCACGCATCTGGTGCGTTGATGCCGCCCGCCCGGGGACAGACGCCGGTGGGCGACACCCGCAGCACCGCCCAGAAGCTCGTGGCCGCGGCGGCGGCCGCGTCGGTGTTCGTGGCGATCGTGCTGTTCTTCCTCACCGACTCGTGGTACTGGTTCCTGCTGATCCCCGCCATCTCGGCGATCGCCGGCAGCATCTGGGGACCGGACTGGAAGGATCCGAACGGTGGCGCCCGGGACGCGCGCCGGCAACTGCGCCGCGACATGCACGACGGCCGGTGGGACCCGGACGACTGACACCTTCTGGCCGGGCGGTCAGAGGAGCCGATACACCAGCAGGGCCACCTCCACCGGGACCACCACGATCACCAGGCGCAGCGCAGCCGGCATCAGCACTCGCCAGCTGACCAGGGAACGGACCGGGATCGCCGCAGCCAGGCCGGCCAGCTGATGGATGATCGGAACCAGCGCGACCAGCGCGGCCAGGCCGCCGTCCAGCAGCGAACCGTGCGGGACCAGCCGGTACAGCACCACAGCCAGCAGGAAGAGCATCGGCACCACGCTGCCGGGCGCCGCCGCCGTCCCGATCACCAGCAGCATCAGCACGAACCCGGCCACCGACGTCACGCCGACGACCGGCGCCTCGGTCATCGAGATGGCCGCAGCGAGCGCGGCGCACGCGCCCAGTACCAGGCGCAGCGCCCATCCCCGGATGCCGTGCTCGACCCGGCCGTCGATAAGCACGGTGCCGGTGCGCGGACCTGGATCCCGGGAACTCACCGCGTCCTCCGGAGCGTCTGCAGCTGCGTGGCCATCTGCAACGAGATATCGCCGGCGTCCCAGCTCAGCACCGGGATCCCGCTGCCGCGCAACCGATCCAGCCGCAGCTCGCGCTCGATGGTCAGCACGCGCAGATGGTCGGAGTCGTGCGCGGTGGCGTGGAACAGCAGCCCGGACAGCGGCAGGGTGTCGACCACGATCACCCGGTGCCCTCGGGCCTGGCAACTCAACACTGCCTCCGTCACCGCCCCGTCCACCATCGGCGAGCACAGCACCACGATCTGGCCGGGCGTCAGCCCCCACAGCGACACGTCGATCAGCCGGTACCGGCGATCCTCGAGTAGCGCCAGCTGGTGCCGGATGCGTTGCAGCTGACGGTTTCCCGTCCCGGGCCGGACCATGCGCCGCGGCATCGTCGCAGTCAGCAGTCCCACCCGGTCGCCCTGGCCGAGGTGCGCCGCCGCGACGGCCGACGCGGCCGCCACGGTCAGGTCCAGGCTGCTGGCGCGCAGCCGGCGCTCCCGCTCGCGGCGCCGCTCCGGCCCGTCGTCGCCGCTGCGCTCGGCGAACCAGTCCAGCAGCGCCCGGACCGCCGTCGCCACCGCACGGGAAGCACTCGCCACCCGCCCGCTGGGCGCACCGGCACGCCGGGGCTCGAGCATCACCGACAGGTCCAGGCAGATCATGATCTCGGCGTCCGCGTCCGACAGGGTTCGCCGGGTGTACAGCCGCTGATGCCGGGCATAGGCGCGCCAGTGGATCGAGCGGAGCCGGTCGCCCGGGGCGAACTCGCGCAGGTCCACCAGGTCGCTGCCCTGTCCGGGCCGCCTGCTGACGTGCGCCCCCGCCCAGCCGCCGAGGATGGGCGGCAGGCCCAGCGGTTCGATCGGCAGGACCTCGCCCAGCACCAGGTCGACCCGCACCGGGCCGTGCCGCACCGGTCCGGACAGGTACAGCCCGTCCGGACCCGCCCCCAGCAGGTCCGGCCGCGCGACGGTCGTCATGCCCCACTGCCGGGTGGAGAACCGCGATCGCACGCTCCGCCCCTGCTCGCCGCCCGGCACCGTCACCATCGACCCGGCCGGGCCGGTCTGGATGCCGGGCTGGGCCACCGACACCAGTTCCACCCCACCGGTTCCCACCAGATCGGTGACGACGTCGGCGGTGTTGCGCCCGAACGACGTCTCGTCCACCTCGAGGGCCGCGCGAGGGGTCCGGCTGCCCAGTAGCGGCCTGGTCGCCAGCAGCGCGGCCGCCCACCCGAGCAGCAGCGGCACCACCAGCACGACCAGGTCCGGGCGCCCGGCGGCC
>Ga0164242_10003799_pt1 | contig 17106 bp, 15 predicted proteins | sample OricomgcompostMG_FD_108783 | JGI IMG/M metagenome (GOLD analysis project Ga0164242, IMG submission 108783) | Miracle-Growth compost microbial communities from Emeryville, California, USA - Original compost - Miracle growth compost (MG) ...
CGCTGCTCGAACGCCCCCAGCGCTGCGTCGGCGGCCTGCGCATCGACCGCGGTATAGATCAGCCGCAGATCCTTGGTCAGCGCGCCCCAGTCCTTCTTCGAGGCATACCGCAACGAGGCCCGGATCAGGTGCACCACACACAGCTGCACCGTCGCCTGCGGCCAGACAACAGTGATTGCCTCGGGCAGGCCGGTGAGCCCATCGCAGCACACGATGCACACGTCGGCGACACCGCGGCTCTTGAGTTCCGAGAGGACGGTGAGCCAGAACTTCGAGGACTCGCCGGTCGACGGGCCGACCCACAGGCCGAGGACGTTCTTCGCGCCCTCGCAGTCGATCCCGATCGCCAAGTACACGGGTCGGTTCGCAACGACACCGTCACGGATCTTCACCATCAACGCGTCGATGAACACCACCGGGTAGACCCGATCCAGCGGCCGACTTTGCCATTCCTGCAGCTCATCGAGCACCGCATCGGTCACCCGACTGATCAGGTCGGGCGAGACGTTGACGTCATACATCTCGCGCAGATGCGCCCGGATGTCGCGGGTGGTCAGGCCGCGCGCATACAAGGCGATGATGCGGTCGTTGAACCCGTCGAGGCGGGTCTGGCCCTTGCGCACGATTTGCGGGTCGAAGCTGCCGGCGCGATCGCGCGGCACCTGCAGATCGATACCGCCGATCTCGGTGAGTAACCGTTTGCCGGTCACGCCGTTGCGGCTGTTGCCCGACCCGCGGCCGGCCGGGTCGTGTTTGTCATAGCCCAGATGCTCGGTCATCTCCTCGGCCAGCGCCCGCTCCAGCACCGCCTTGGTGACCTGGCTCAGCAACCCGTCCGGGCCGAGCAGTTCCGTGCCGTCGCGCTGCGCCCGAGCCAGCAACTCGTCGGCCAGTTCGGCGTCGACGAGCGGCGGCCGATCTGCCGGCTCACGATCACGCTTACGGGGCACGATCTCAGTGTCAGTCATCGCGTGGTCCCTTCCGAGTCCTCGGACTCAGAGTCAGGCCACGATCACTTACACAGCGGAACTGACACGCCCGGTGTAGTTCGTCGTCATCGTCAATTCCCCGATCGGTCCTTGCCGGATTCCTGTCAGAGCGGGCTATAAGGTCAGGGCGCTTTGAGAGCGCTAGAACGATCGCGCCCTCATCCAGGGCCTCCTCATGCGCCGGCAGGTTTGACGCCAAGACAGCGGCAACCGCTTCCGGTGACAAGTTGTTGGTGCGACGCAGCAACACGAACGAAGGCTTGGCAGACTGCCTCGCGGCCAAGATCACACCGAAGTCCGTGTCGGCCGACACGATGATGCGATTCTCTGCAACGGCGTAATCGGTGATTGCTTCATCATCCCACCGCTGCATACCCAGACTGCGTGTGTCCGCGACGTCGAACGTAGTGCCGGCTAGCAGAGCAGGCAGATCGCGGGAGAGGTTCTGATCGAGGAGAAGCCTCATGCGCTCAGCAGCGGAACCTGTCGCTCATTCAGCGTGGCGGCGGCGAACTGGAGCGCCTGTTTGATGTCTTCTGGCTCCAGCTCGGGGAAGTCGTGCAGGATCTGCTCGCTGGTGCGGCCGTCGGCGACCATGTTGACGATCGTGGCGACCGGCATGCGCAGGTCCCGGATGATGGGCACACCGCCCATCTTCTTCGGGTCCACCTTGATGCGATCGAAAGTCACGGGCCCGAGTCTACGGCCGCCACCCGCCTCCGCCGTGAGCAACGCCGCCGCCAGCGCGCGCCACCCCGACGGGCGCCGGAGCTATCCCTGTTCCGGCTGGAGCGGTTCTCGTGTGTACCGGTTGTGTACCGGGCCGCTGGAGCGCCCCCAGAGCACGACCTCGGAAATGACTAGAGGCCCCGTAACTCGGGACCTCTAGGTGCGTACCCCCAGCGGGATTTGAACCCGCGCTACCGCCGTGAGAGGGCGGCGTCCTGGGCCGCTAGACGATGGGGGCCTGGACTTGCCGTATTGCATTTATCAGTCGACCTCGCGGCCGCGCTGGGGTACCTGGACTCGAACCAAGACTAACTGAACCAGAATCAGTTGGGCTGCCAATTACCCCATACCCCAAGGGCATCGGCCTGCGCGGTCTCCCTCGCGGGCCTCGGGAAACTTTACCGGACGCTCCCACACGAGTCCAAACCGGGCTCCTTGCTCGGCCGGGCTAGCATCAGTCCCCGGTGGCGCCGTCGACGCACTCACGCAGCAGGTCGGCGTGCCCGCAATGACGGGCGTACTCCTCGACCATGTGCACCAGCAGGTCGCGCAGCACGACGGTCTCACCGTCCAGGTCGGTGCCGGTGGCATCCAGCGACGTGGTCCCGGCGAGGATCTGCTCGGCGTCGTCGACCGCGGACTGCCACGCCTCGAACGCCTCGTCCACGCAGTCGGCCGTGCCCACCGCCCCGTTGAAGTCGGCGTCGATGTCGTCCGGCGTGCGGAAGGGGCGCGGCGTCCCGAGATCACCACGGACCACCTGCCGGAACCAGTGGTGCTCGACGCCGGCCATGTGCCGCACCAATCCGAGCAGCGACATCGACGACGGTGGCACCGCACGTGTGGCCAGTTGCTCCGGTGTCAAGCCCGCGCACTTGACCGCCAACGTCAGCCGGTAGTTCTTCAGATAGTCCTCGAGCACACCGCGCTCGTCCCGGCGTCCGCTGTCACCGCGCGGGTCCTCACCCGCCACGAGCCGCAGATCGATCACGACAGCGCTCCGCGCAACCGGGACAGGGTGGCGTCCTTACCCAGGATCTGCATCGAGTCGAACAGGGGCAGCGCTGAGGACGCCCCGCTGAGCGCGACGTAGAGCGGCCCGAACGCCTGCTTCGGCTTGAGTCCGAGCCCGTCATCGAGCAGCGCGGCGTTCAGTGCCTCATGAATGGGCTCGGCGCTCCAGTCGTCGTGATCCCCGAGCGCGGCGATGGCCGCGGTGATCACGGACTGACCCTGCTCGGTGTCGATCGACTTGGCGCGCGCCGCCGGGTCCAACTCGACCGACTCGTTGAGTAGGTATGCCAGCTTGCCGGCCGCCTCACTGAGCGTGTTGCACCGCGTCTGCACCAGCGGCGCGGCGGCGGCGATCACGTCGTCACGGACCGGTAGGCCGGCCGCCGCGACGTACGGCGTGAGCCGGGCGGTGAAGTCGGACAGTTCCAGGCGACGGATCCATTCGGCGTTGATCGCCAGGCACTTCTTCGGGTCGAAGCGCGCAGGGTTGGAGTTCACCTCCGCGATCTCGAACGCCTCGGCCATCTCGGTCATTGAGAAGATGTCCTCGTCCGGCGAGATCGACCAGCCGAGCAGAGCCAGGTAGTTCAGCAGCCCCTCCGGGACGTACCCCTGCTCGCGGTAGAGCATGAACGAGGCGTTGGGGTCGCGTTTGGAGAGCTTCTTGTTGCCCTCCCCCATCACATACGGCAGGTGCCCGAACTGCGGGATCGCGTCTGCGACACCGATGTCGATCAGCGCGCGGTAGAGCGCGATCTGCCGGGGCGTCGAAGGCAGCAGGTCTTCGCCGCGCAACACGTGCGTGATCTTCATCAGCGCGTCGTCGACGGGGTTGACCAGCGTGTAGAGCGGGTCACCGTTGGCGCGAACCACGACGAAGTCAGGTACCTCGCCGGCCTTGAAGGTGACCTCGCCGCGGATGAGGTCGGTCCAGCCGAGGTCGTCGTCCGGCATGCGCAGCCGCAGCACCGGCTCGCGCCCCTCGGCGCGCAACGCCGCCCGCTGCTCCTCGGTGAGAGTCCGGTCGTGGTTGTCGTAGCCCTTGAGGCCCGCCGTCTTCGCGTCCTCCCCCGCGGCGATGCGGCGGGCGACGACTTCCTCGTTCGTCGAGTACGACTCGTAGACGTGCCCGGCCGCGACGAGCTTGGCGACGACGTCGCGGTAGAGGCCCAGCCGCTGGCTCTGCCGGTACGGACCGTACGGGCCGCCGATCTCGGGGCCCTCGTCCCAGGTCAGCCCGAGCCAGCGCAGCGCCGCGAGCATGTCGTCGTACGCCTGCTCGCTGTCCCGTGCAGAGTCGGTGTCCTCGATGCGGAACACGAAGGTGCCGCCGGTGTGCCGTGCGTACGCCCAGTTGAACAGGCAGGTTCGGATCGCCCCGACGTGCGGGTTACCCGTCGGGCTCGGGCAGAACCGCACCCGTACCCGGGTAGTCATTTCGAGGCCACCTTGTTGGAGAGCACACCGATTCCCTCGATCTCGATCGTCACGGTGTCGCCGGCGTTGATAGGGCCGACACCCGCGGGCGTGCCCGTCAGGATCACGTCGCCAGGCAGCAGGGTCATCACGTTCGACATGAACGAGATCAGCGTGGCGACGTCGTGGATCATGTCCTTGGTGCGGCCGTCCTGGCGGAGCTGGCCGTTGACGCTGGCGGTGACGCGCAGGTCGGAGGGATCGAGCACGGTCTCGATCCACGGTCCGATCGGGCAGAACGAATCGTGCGACTTGCCGCGGGTGAACTGCACGTCCGCCTTCTGCTGGTCGCGGGCGGTCACGTCGTTCGCGCAGGTGTAGCCGAGCACGTACGAGAGCGCGTCCTCACGGCCGACGTCGCGCGCCGGCTTGCCGATCACGACAGCGAGTTCGGCCTCGTGGTCGACGCGGTCGCTCACGGGCAGTCGGATCGTGTCGCCGTGGCCGATGATCGTCGTGGACGGCTTGAGGAAGATCACCGGGCTGGCGGGCGCCTCACCGCCCATCTCGTGCGCATGATCGGCGTAGTTCTTGCCGACGGCGACGACCTTGCTGGGCAGGATCGGCGCGACCAGGCGCACGTCCTGCAGCGCCCACCGGTCGCCGGTGAAGGTGATCGGGCCGAAGGGGTGCTCGGCGATGGCGGCGACGGTCAGTGCGTCGAAGTCCGCACCGGCGGGTCCTTCCACCGCCCCCCACGCCATGCCTGCGGGGACCTGGGCCGAGCCGGGATGAACGAAACGGGCGATGCGCACGGATACCAAGGCTACCGGCGGTCCGGCCACGCGATTCGTCCACCTAGACTTGTCGACGTGGCTTCTCGACTCGCGTCCGTCCCGGTCATCGCGCGCCGGCGTACCGCCTCGGTCGCCGGTGTGTTCGCGGCACTGTTCCTCGCCGTCGGTGTGCTGGCGCTCGCCGGCGACATGAACTGGTTCGTCAGGGTGCTGGGCGTGATCGTCCTGATCGGTGCCGTCGTCCTCGCACTGATCACCTGGGGGCTGCTCAACTCGATCCGCGTCGACCGGTACGCCGATGAGTTCGACGCCGAGATGGCCGCCGCGATCGCCGAGCACGACGCCACCTGCGGCTGCGGCGAGTCCCACGACACGGACCGCACGGACATCGTGGGCTGCGGCCACGACGGGGCAGGCACCGACTGCGCGCGCGATTGCAGCACCTGCACCCTGGCCGCGCTGAAGAGCTGAGCCCTACTTCGCGTTGCCGAGGGCTCGGTCCGCCTCGGATCCGGTCAGCAGCAACGTGGTTTCCTCGACACGCCCGAAGCGGCCGTCCTCGTCGAACTCCCCGAACAGGTAGACCTCCTGGACCACCCGCCGGCCGTCGCACTTGCGGATGTCCACGACGTGCCGGTCGGCATAGCGATGACCGACGGTGATCTCGTCGAGGACATCGATGCGAGCCGATCGGACAAGCGAGCGCAGGTGCGCGATGTGTGCGGCGAAGCCGGCCCGGTCGTCCCACTCGCCGTTGGTGCGCTGCCGGTAGTCCGGGCCGAAGTGCCGGTCGATCGCCACGTCGAGTGGTATCGACTGCTCGTTGAGCAGGTCGTGGAGCGCGGTCTTGATGTCGGTCACCGAGTCCTCCTCTTCATATGCGTGCCTTTAGCACGCATATGAAGACTAGCTCAGATGCGTGCTTTTAGCACGTTATGCTGAGGGCATGAGTACAGCGGCGGACGCGATCGCGCAGGCGCTGGGAGTGCTGCTGCAACGCCGCTTCCGCTCCGGGCTGTATGCGTCGCTGACCGACGGCGTGCACGACGCCGTCGACGCCGCGGCGTACCCCGTGCTGAGCGGCGTCGCGCGGCTGGGCCCGGTCTCTGCCGCAGCCCTGGGTACCCAGATCGGCCTGGACCGCTCCGTCGTCAGCCGTCGTGCGGCCGCGCTCGTGACCGCCGGTCTGCTGACCACGACCGCCGACCCGGACGACGCGCGCGCCACGCTGCTCTCGCTGACGAGCGAGGGCCGACGGGTCGTCAAAGCGCTGCGGATGCGACTCGTCGCTGCGATCGACGCCCACCTCGCGGACTGGCCCGAAGGGCAACGACGCGACTTCGCCCGGCTGTTCGCCAAGTTCGTCGAACCCGGCACGCTCTGATCCCGGCGCTACTTCCGCAGCAGGCCGTAGCGGACGGCGTCGTGCAGCGCCAGCCAGGAGGCCTCGATGACGTTCGCATGCACGCCTACCGTCGTCCACTCGCGGGTGCCGTCGCTGGTCTCGATGAGTACGCGGGTGACGGCATCGGTGCCGTGCTTGCCCGGCATGATGCGCACCTTGTAGTCGGTGAGCTCCAACTCGGCCAGCCGCGGGTACGCCGTGGCGAGCGCCTTGCGCAGCGCGCGGTCCAGCGCGTTGACCGGCCCGTTGCCCTCCTCGGTCGAGATCACCCTTTCTCCGCCGGCAAGAACCTTGACGGTGGCCTCGGAGACGGCGTTGTCGACGATGGCACGGTACGACTCCACGACGAACGGCGGCTCGGCGTCCGGTTCGAGGGCGTCGCGCAGGAGCAACTCGAAGCTTGCGTCGGCCGCCTCGTACGACCAGCCCTCCGCCTCGCGTTGCTTGATCGTCTCGACCACTGAACCGACCACCTCGGGACGCCCGCTGACGTCGACCCCGAGCTCAGCCGCCTTCAGTTCGACCGATGCACGGCCGGCCATCTCGGTGACGAGGATGCGCTGGTCGTTGCCGACGACGGCCGGGTCGAGATGGTTGTACATCAGCGGCGCGACCTTGATCGCGGACGCGTGCAGGCCGGCCTTGTGCGCGAACGCCGCCGCCCCGACGAAGGGCGCATGCGTGTCCGGCGCGAGGTTGGCGATCTCGGCGACGGCGTGCGACACCCGCTGCATCTCGGCCAGGCAGCCCTCGGGCAGCACGTCCAGGCCGAGCTTGGTGACCAGGTCACCGATGAGCGTGAAGAGGTTCGCGTTGCCCGTCCGCTCGCCATAGCCGTTCGCGGTGCCCTGCACGTGCGTGGCACCGGCGTCGACCGCGGCCAGCGCGTTGGCGACGGCGCAGCCCGTGTCGTCCTGGGTGTGGACACCCAGCCGGATCCCGGTCCGTGCCCGGACATCGGTGACGATCTTGTGCACGCGCAGTGGCAGCATGCCGCCGTTGGTGTCGCACAGCACGCCGACATCGGCACCGGCCGACTCAGCGGCCTCCAGCACGCGCACGCCGTAGTCGGGGTCGAGCAGGTAACCGTCGAAGAAGTGCTCGAGGTCGACGAAGACGCGGCGTCCCTCGGCGCGCAGGAACGAGACGGTGTCGCGCACCATCGCCAGGTTCTCGTCCAGGGTGGTGTGCAACGCGTCCGTGACGTGCCACACCGAGGACTTGGCCACCAGTGTGATCACTGAGGCGCGCGAGTCGAGCAGGCCGCGTACCTGCGGGTCGTCCTGCACCTTGACGCCCGCCTTGCGGGTGGAGCCGAAGGCGACCAGCGTCGCGTACTTGAGGTTCAACTCCCCGTCCGCCGCGCGCGCGAAGAACTCGGTGTCCTTCGGCATCGCGCCGGGCCAGCCGCCTTCGATGAAGCCGACACCGAGTTGGTCGAGCAGACGGGCGACCGCGAGCTTGTCCGGGACCGAATATGTGATCCCCTCACGCTGAGCACCGTCACGCAGCGTGGTGTCGAACACGTGGAAGTCGTCGGTCAGCATGGGACTCAGTCTCTCGAGAATCGGGACTCGAATCGTTCCACACGAACGGATTCGCGTCCCGATCCGGGTCAGGCGCAGGCAGCCTTGGCCAGGCGCTCGCCGATCTCGGTGGTCGAACCGGGGGCCTTCTGGTCCCGGGCGGCGAGGTCTGCCTCGACGCCCGCCACCACCTTCGCGGCCGCGGCGGTCTCACCGAGGTGATCGAGCAGCATCGCTACCGACAGCACCGCGGCGGTCGGATCGGCCTTGCCCTGCCCGGCGATGTCGGGCGCGGAGCCGTGTACCGGCTCGAACATGGACGGGAAGGTGCGGTCGGGGTTCACGTTGCCGCTCGCCGCCAGTCCGATGCCGCCCGTGATCGCGCCGGCGAGGTCGGTGATGATGTCGCCGAAGAGGTTGTCGGTGACGATGACATCGAACCGCTGCGGGTCGGTCGTCATATGGATCATCACGGCGTCGATGTGCGAGTAGTCGATCGTGACGTCCGGGAACTCCTGGCCTACCTGCTGGACGAGGCGCCACCACACCGCACCGGCATTCACCAGAACGTTGGTCTTGTGCACCAGCGTCAGCTTCTTGCGCGGGCGTGCCTGGGCGCGCGTGAACGCGTCCCGGATGACCCGTTCGGCGCCGAAGGCGGTGTTGATGGAGACCTCGGTGGCGATCTCGTGCGGGGTGCCGACGCGTAGTGCGCCGCCGTTGCCGGTGTAGAGCCCCTCGGTGCCCTCGCGCACGACGACGAAGTCGATCGGCCCCTTGTCGAGGACGGCCTGGCTCAGCGGCGAGGTCGCCCCCGGGTGGAGCTTGGAGGGCCGGAGGTTGACGTAGTGGTCCAGTTCGAAGCGAACCTTGAGCAGCAGCCCCCGCTCGAGGATTCCCGGCGGCAGGTTCGGATCGTTGGGCTTTCCGCCGACCGCGCCGAGCAGGATCGCGTCGGCGCCCTTGAGCTCCTGCAGCACCGACTCAGGCAGGACCTCCCCGGTGCGCAGGTAGCGCTCGGCGCCCAGGTCGTACTGCGTCTTCTCGACACCGGGCAGCACTGCGTCCAACACCCGCAGGGCCTGCTCGGTGACCTCGACTCCGATGCCGTCACCGGGAATCACCGCAAGCTTCATGCCCGCGAGCCTATCCGAGCGCGCGCATAGCGTCCCACACCGCGGTCAGCTCGTCCCGCATGACGGGACGCGTCACCACGTGCCCCGGTGGTCCGGCACCCGCCAGGCGAGCGGAATCGTGGCAAGCACGATCAGCGCGAAGATCACGAAGATGTGCGCCATCGCCGTCCCCGGATCGGACGACCGCGCCAGCACCGCCGTCGCGATCGAAATGCCGGTGATCGCTCCGGCCTGCCGGAACATCCCACGCAGACCGCTGATCGCGGCGGTCTGGTGCGGGGCGAGGTTCAGCACGGCGTTGTTCGTAGCCGGTATCGACGCCCCCATCCCGACCCCGGTCACGAGGGCACCGAGCGCCAGCCATACGTACGGGCTGCCGATCACCGGGTGCAACGCCAGCAGCCCGAGACCGCACGCGACCACGAGTGAGCCCACGACCATCGGCAGGCGGTAGCCGGTGCGCCGCAGCGCGTACGCCGCCAGTGCCGCGATGCCGATCATGCCGACGGCGCGCGCGGTGAGCAGCGTGCCCGCGGACAGTTCGCTCATGCCGTAGCGGTCCTGGGCGTAGAGGGGCACGAGCGTGCCAAAGCCGAGGGCTGCGGCGCCGAACAGGAAGTTGAACAGGTTCATGATGCCGAACGAGCCGCCGCGGATGAGGTGCAGCGGGATGAACGGGTGCGGCGCGCCGGCCGAGTGACGCAGGAAGAGCCCGCCGAGGCCGAGTCCGGCGATCGCGGGGAGCAGGAACTGCGGCGCGGCGAAGGAGGAGCCCCCGCCGAGATTCGTGATGCCGATCATCAGGCCGAGCAGGGTGCCGGCCATCAGGGCGACGCCCACCAGGTCGAGTCGTGCGCCGGGCTTGCGGACCCCGCGCGGCAGGGTGGCCGCGCCGATGATCAGCAGGACGATGCCGATCGGGACGTTGACCAGGAAGATCCCCCGCCAGGACCAGTACGTGACGAAGACGCCGCCGAGGACGGGACCGACGATGCCACCGATCGGGAAGATGCTCGTGAACAGTCCGATTGCGCGATCGCGGTCCCGGCCGAACTCGTCGGACACCAGCCCGGTGGCCGAGGGCATGAACGCCCCGCCGCCGAGCGCCTGCACCAGACGCAACGCGACGAGCAGGTAGATGTTGCTGACCAGGCCGCACGCGAGGCTCGCCGCGGTGAAGATCACCACGGCGGTGAGGAACACCCGCTTGCGTCCATAGAGATCGCTGATCGCGCCGGCCAGCGGCATCGCGATGACCTGTCCGAGAGCGTAGATCGTGATCGTCCAACTGGCCCAGTTGACCTGCGCGTGCAGATCCTGCTTCAACGTGCCCAGGGCCGTGGCGACGATCGTCTGGTCGATCGAGGCCATGAACAGCGCCAGGGACACCGTGCCGAAGACGATCCAGCGACGCGGGCCAGGTTCGCCGACGACCGGTGATGTGGGCGGAGCGGCCGCGGCCTGCTCCGTCCGAACGCTCATAACGACCAGGGTACGCCCCGATCGTTCACTCAGCTAACTACTTTTCGCGAGTGGCCACCTATGACGCGAGTGGCCACCTGTAGATAGCCACTCGGGCTGTAGGTGGCCACTCGCGGAGGTGGAGCGATCAGCGGGCGGCGGTGCCCTCGACGTAGTCGCTGTCGTCCGAGGTCACCCAGCTCATCAGGCCGCGGAGCTTGCGGCCGACCTCCTCGATCGGGTGCGCCTCACCCTTGGCGCGCAGCGCCTTGAACTCCGGCGCACCGGCGTCCTGGTCGGCGATGAAGCGCTCGGCGAAGGCGCCGCTCTGGATGTCGGTGAGAACGTCCCTCATGCGGGCCTTGACGCTCGGGTCGATGACGCGCGGGCCGGAGACGTAGTCGCCGTACTCGGCAGTGTCGGACACCGACCAGCGCTGCTTGGCGATACCGCCCTCGTACATCAGGTCGACGATCAGCTTCAGCTCGTGCAACACCTCGAAGTAGGCGATCTCCGGGGCGTAGCCGGCCTCGGTCAGCGTCTCGAAGCCATACATGATCAGCTGCGACGCGCCACCGCAAAGGACGGCCTGCTCGCCGAACAGGTCGGTCTCGGTCTCCTCGGTGAAGTTGGTCCTGATCGCTCCGGCACGGGTGCCACCGATGCCCTTGGCATACGACAGTGCGAGCGCGAAGGCATTGCCCGTGGCGTCCTGCTCGACGGCGACGAGCACCGGCACGCCCTTGCCGTCGACGTACTGACGGCGGACGAGGTGGCCAGGGCCCTTCGGGGCGACCATGGCGATGTCGACGTCCGCAGGCGGCTTGATGTAGCCGAAGCGGATGTTGAAGCCGTGACCGAAGAACAGCGCCTTGCCGCTGGACAGGTGCGGCTCGATCGATTCGGTGTAGAGCTGACGCTGCTTGTGGTCCGGCGCCAGGATCATGATCACGTCAGCCTCGGCGGCGGCCTCGGCGGGCGTGACGACCCGCAGGCCCTCGTCCTCGGCCTTGGCGCGCGACTTGCTGCCCTCGGGCAGGCCGACTCGGACGTCGACGCCCGAGTCGCGCAGCGAGAGCGCATGCGCGTGCCCCTGGCTGCCGTAGCCGATGACGGCGACCTTCTTGCTCTGAATGATCGACAGGTCGGCGTCGTCGTCGTAGAACATCTCGATTGCCATGAGCTCGGGTGCCTCTTCTACTCGTTCCTGGTTATGGGTGGTACGTCTGGTGCGCAGGCCGAAGCCCGGGCCGACAGCTGGTCAGGCCGGCCGGTCGACTGCCTTGAGCGCGGTCTGGGTCATGGAGCGGGCGCCGCGGCCGATCGCGACGGCGCCGGACTGGACGACCTCGCGAATACCGTACGGCTCGAGCAGTTCGAGCAAACCGGTGAGCTTGTCCGGACGCCCCGACAGCTCGATCGTCATGGCCTCGGGCCCGACGTCGGCGACCTTGCCCTTGAACAGGTCGACGATCTGGATCACGTCGCGGCGCACGGTCTCGTCGGCCTTCACCTTGACGAGCAGCAGTTCGCGCTGCACCGCCTGCTTGTCCTCGAGTTCGACGATCTTCAGAACGTTGATCAGCTTGTTGAGCTGCTTGGTGACCTGCTCGAGCGCCGTGCCCTCGACCGAGACGATGATCGTGATCCGCGAGACCTCGGGGTGCTCGGTCGGGCCGACCGCAAGGGATTCGATGTTGAAGCCGCGGCGGCTGAACAGCCCGGATACACGGGCCAGGACACCGGGCTTGTTCTCGACGAGAACGGACAGGGTGTGGGTCGACATCAGGTCAGATCCCCTCCGAAGTCAGGGCGGGTGTCGCGGGCGAACTGGATATCGTCGTTGCTCGCGCCCGCCGCGACCATCGGCCACACCATGGCGTCGGCGCCGACGGTGAAGTCGACGACCACGGGCTGGTCATCGATCTCCATCGCCTTCTCGATCGTCGCGTCCACGTCGTCCTTGCTCTCGCAGCGCAGACCGACGCAGCCGAGCGCATCGGCCAGCTTCACGAAGTCGGGGATGGGGTTGCCACGAGCGCCGGCCCGAGATCGGGATCCGTGCGTGCCCAGATCGGTCTGGCTGTAGCGCTGCTCGTAGAAGAGCGTCTGCCACTGCCGGACCATGCCGAGATTGCCGTTGTTGATCACGGCGACCTTGATCGGGATGCCCTCGATGGCGCAGGTCGCGAGCTCCTGGTTGGTCATCTGGAAGCAGCCGTCGCCGTCGACCGCCCACACCAGCGTGTCGGGACGGCCCACCTTGGCACCCATTGCGGCCGGCACCGAGTAGCCCATCGTGCCCGCGCCGCCGCTGTTGAGGAACGTGTACGGGTTGTCGTACTTGATGAACTGCGCGGCCCACATCTGGTGCTGCCCGACGCCTGCGGCGATGATCGTCTCGGGGCCGGTGATCGCTCCCAGGCGCTCGATCACGTATTGCGGGGCCAGCGTGCCGTCAGCCGGCCAGTCGTAGCCCAGCGGGTACGTCTCGCGCCACTGGTCCAACTGCTTCCACCAGCTGGTGAGGTCGGCGCGGTTGCCCGCGGCGTATTCGGCTTCGACGGCCGGCACCAGCTCGACCAACACCTCCCGTACGTCGCCTACGATCGGCACGTCCGCAGTGCGGTTCTTACCGATCTCGGCCGGATCGATGTCGGCGTGGATGATCGCCGCCCCCGGCGCGAACGATTCGAGCCTGCCGGTGACGCGGTCATCGAAGCGCGTGCCCAGCGCGATCAGCAGGTCTGCCTTCTGCAGAGCAGTGACCGCGGCGACCGAACCGTGCATGCCCGGCATGCCCAGGTGCTGGGCATGCGTGTCCGGGAACGCGCCGCGGGCCATCAGCGTGGTGACCACCGGAATGCCGGTGAGCTCGGCGAGCCGCTTCAGCTCGGCGCTCGCCCGGCCCTTGAGCACGCCACCACCGACGTACAGGACCGGACGGGACGCACCTACGATCAACTTGGCGGCCTCGCGGATCTGCTTGCCGTGCGGCCGGGTCACCGGGTGGTAGCCCGGCAGGTCGATCTTCGGCGGCCAGCTGAACGAGCCGAGGTTCTGCAGCACGTCCTTGGGCAGGTCGACCAGCACCGGGCCGGGACGCCCGCTCGAAGCGAGATGGAACGCCTCGGCGATCGCCTTGGGCACCTCCTCCACGGAGCTGACCAGGAAGTTGTGCTTGGTAATCGGCAGGGTGATGCCGGAGATATCCGCCTCCTGGAAGGCGTCCGTGCCGATCATCGGCAGCGCGACCTGGCCCGTGATCGCCACGATCGGCACCGAATCCATGTAGGCGTCGGCAATCGGCGTGACGAGGTTGGTGGCGCCCGGACCGGAGGTGGCCATGCAGACGCCGACCTTGCCGGTGGCCTGGGCGTAGCCCTCAGCCGCGTGGCCGGCACCCTGCTCGTGACGCACCAGGATGTGGCGCACCTTGGTGGAGTCGTAGAGCGGGTCGTACGCGGGCAGGATCGCACCGCCCGGAATGCCGAATACGACGTCCGCGCCGACCTCTTCGAGCGAACGGACGAGTGCCTGCGCCCCGGTGAGTGTCTCGGACATCGCATTCCTTTCCTTGTCACCGCTTGATTGTCGTGGAGTTGCCCGCCAGCAACAAAAAACCCCTCGTGCCAGTGGCACGAAGGGTGAGCGCGTCGGTGAGGGCGTTCGCCCTAGTTGACGCGCTGATTGATAAGTACGAGCTGACCCACGGGAAGGACAATACACGGGCAGAGAATCGGGATTCAATCTGGCGGGACACCCGTCCCACACTGCGGGATACCGCTGTGGGCCACCCGGTTCCTAGGTACCGGGTGAGCTCCGGCCGGATCGGCCTGAATGCCTCCCCCTAACGACCCGTATTGCCCGGTTCGGCCACCGCGGACTTCCCTTGTCCCCTTCGCCTGCGGTAGTTTCAGCACCAGTCACAGGGAAATCGCCTCAAGGCGGCTCCCATCCGGTCGATACGCGACATACAGCATCAACCGGAGTGAGCGCAGAACGGAATCCGGGACGATTCCGGCACGACCGGGGCTGGGGAGCCTCGAGCACAACCGCGGGGGCGCGGGGATGTGGGGGAAACACATCCGGTACGGCACCAAGGACGGTGGGCATGTCGCCCCTGACGGCTCGATACAGCCCGAAGACGTTGATCACGTGCGCTTTGAGCGCTGCTCTGCTGCTCGGCGCCCTGATCCTCTGTCCCGCTAACGCTGACGCGGCCACGACGAAGGACGCGAAGCTCACCGCGACCGTCGTGAAGACCATCAACAAGGTGCGCGTGGCGCATCACCTACCCAAGCTCGCTGTCCAGCCGCGGTTGAAGGCCACCGCGAAGGCGCACACGGCGAAGATGGCCAAGGCCAACAAGCGCACCACCCGGGTGGCAGGCGAGCCCAAGCTCACCACCCGCGTCAAGCGCGCCGGATACGCCGCGAAGGCGGTCAAGGAACGCGTGGGCGTCGCCCGGTCGAAGGGCAAGGTCGTCGCGGTCGCGAAGAAGCTGGCGGCCAAGTCGCGCTCGTGGAAGGTCATGGGCGTCTCCGTACGCACGGACAAGAAGCACAAGAAGATCTGGGTCACCGTCGACTACGCCGTACCGGCCGCCAAGGTCGCGGCACACCACGCGGCGGCAGCTGCTCCGGCATCGGCTTCGGCGGCGCACACGTCCTCGAAGCCGGCGAGCGTCGAACAGTCGATCGCGAACGGCGTCCTCACGATGCTCAACAGCGAGCGGGCCGCACACGGACGGGCGCGGCTGAGCATGAACGCCAAGTTGGTCAACAGCGCGCACGCCCACAACCTCGCGATGGCCGCGGCGAACAGCATGTCGCACCAGTTGCCCGGCGAGGCCAACCTCGGCGACCGCGTCCTGAAGGCCGGCTACGACTTCCACTACGCCGGCGAGAACATCGGCTACAACACGGACATGACGCTCGCGGGCGCCAAGCTCCTCGAGCAGCTGATGTACGACGAGGGGCCGCCACCCGCCGGCGTGGTCAACCACTACGCCAACATCGTCAGTACCCAGTACAAGAACGTGGGTATCGACATCTACCTGGACAACGCTCACCACCGGCTCTGGATCACCGAGGACTTCGGCACCAGCTTCTGAGCATCATGACCCGATCCCCGCACCCTCGGCGTCCGCGGCTGCTGGCCGCGAGTGCCGCCCTGCTCGCGGCGGCTGGCGGTACCGCAGCGCTGATGGTCGCTACGTCCGGGTCCGCGTCGTCGGCCGCGCAGGACCCGGTGATCACCGGGCCGCCGCGGGCGTCCTCGCAGGCCGCGTCGGCGACGGGGAGGAGCACCTCCGCTGCCGGTATCTCGGCGCACGGCGCCGCAGCACCCGGCACGGCGCGCGCGTCGGTCACGGCCGCCCCGCCGACCCGGGCACCGGCACACGTCCCGGCGCCTACGCACACCGCACCCACGCCCACGCACACCGCGCCCAAGCCGGCTGCGCGGCCGAGCACCCACCACGCCACGAAGGCGGCACCCCCTCCGTCGAAGCACACCGTCGCCGTACTCGGCAAGCAGGTCTCGCGCCCGACGTCCAGCGCGCCCGGGTCTGCCGACGGCCAGTCGCGGCCGGACATCGCGGCCGCCGTGCTGGCCCAGCTGAACTCCGAGCGGGCAGCCCATGGCCTGCCTGCGCTGACGAGCAGCTCGGCGCTACTGCGGGCGGCGCACAAGCACGACCTCGCCATGGCGAAGGCGAACACGATGGGGCACCAGATGCCCGGTGAGCCCGCCCTGGGCGCGCGCGTGCTGGCGGCCGGCTACAACTACCACTACGCGGGCGAGAACGTCGGCTTCAACGGTGCCATGACCACGGCCGGCGCGAAGCAACTCGAGTCGATCATGTACGGCGAGACCCCACCGAACGACGGGCACCGCAAGAACATCCTCGACCCGCACTTCAAGCAGGTCGGCGTCGACGTCTGGCTCGACGACGTCCACCATCGTCTCTGGCTGACGGTGGACTTCGGCGCGTCCTTCTGACCCTCCGGATCCATCGGGGGCGCTCGCGCTTGCGTCGCGAGCGCCTCCGATGCGTTACTCCGGCAGGTGACGGGCGGCGCCCTTGTCAGCGCTCATGGCCATCGATGCGTACGCCCGCAGGGCAAGGCTGAGTGGGCGCACCCGGTCGGCCGGCTTCCATCCGATCGCCTCGCGGGCGGCGGCGCGACGGGCGAGCTCGTCATCGGGGACATCCAGGCGCAGCACCCGGTTCGGGATGTCGATCTCGATCATGTCGCCGTCCTCGACCAGGCCGATCGCCCCGCCGCTGGCGGCCTCGGGTGAGACGTGGCCGATGGACAGGCCGCTGGTACCACCGGAGAAGCGGCCGTCGGTGATCAGCGCGCACTTCTTGCCCAGGCCGCGGCCTTTGAGGAACGAGGTCGGGTAGAGCATCTCCTGCATGCCGGGGCCGCCCTTGGGGCCCTCGTAGCGCACGACCACCACGTCACCGGCCTGGATGCGGTCACCGAGGATCGCCTCGACGGCCTGCTCCTGACTCTCGCTGACACGGGCGGGCCCGCGGAAGGTCCACAGCTCCTCCTCGACGCCGGCGGTCTTGACCACGGCGCCGTCCGGGGCGAGGTTGCCGCGCAGCACCGCCAAGCC
>Ga0164242_10003800_pt1 | contig 17100 bp, 13 predicted proteins | sample OricomgcompostMG_FD_108783 | JGI IMG/M metagenome (GOLD analysis project Ga0164242, IMG submission 108783) | Miracle-Growth compost microbial communities from Emeryville, California, USA - Original compost - Miracle growth compost (MG) ...
CGACCAAAATAGAATGCCCTTTGGGGTGTTTTTTGTTAGAATCAGTAATATGAACCAACGAATTGCAGTTCGAGCTATCATCAAACAGGATACTAAAACTCTTCTGGTGCGTCGTGCCGCTGGACGTGAGAGCATACTTGGGCGCTATGAACTACCGGGGGGCCGCCTCAACTATGGTGAGCAGCCAGAGGATGCCTTGCGCCGCTATCTTCATGATGATGTTGGTCTTCATATCAGCAAAGCGAGCCTCTTCGATGTCGTTACATATATAGACGGAGATGACCGGGATATTCAGTACGCCGTTATTACCTATAGGGTTGAGACGGCGGGTGGGCATCACGAGCTGAATCTTGGCGATAAGTACGACCAATATATTTGGGAGAAAATGTCAGATATACAACATGATTCGTTAACTGACCTCACTCAATTATTGTTGGGAATTGTACATCAGGATGAATTAACAGACGATTCAAAAGATCGAATTGTCATAAATGATGACAAAAATTCAACGAGCAGTGACGCAATAATCTACACCGACGGCGGGTCGCGTGGTAATCCAGGACCGTCAGCCTCGGGTTATGTGATCATGGATGGCGATCACCAAGTACTCGCACAGGGTGGTGAATACCTTGGTATCACGACGAACAACCAGGCTGAATATCAGGGCGTCCGGTTAGGATTGGAAAAAGCACTCGAGCTTGACTTGAAGAAGATTGAATTTCGCCTCGACAGTATGCTGGTCGTTAATCAAATGAACGGCGTCTATACTATTAAGAATAGGGATCTCTGGCCGATTCACGAAAGGATCAGGGACTTGATAGCACGTTTTGAACGCGTCAGCTTCTCTCATGTGCCGCGCGAGCTTAACCAGCTCGCCGACGGGGAGGTTAACCGTGCCCTTGATGCTCACGAACATGCCGCGCAGGAACCGCAGTAAGTATTGAGGCATAGGCTGAATCTTCCCCGTAGCCGGTATACCGTTTATAATAGAAAAGCAGTCTGTTAGACGATCGCCTGCTGCCTTATGGGTAGCAGGAGGAAAGTCCGGGCAGCACAGGACATGGCAGTTGCTAACAGCAACCGGGGGAAACCCTAGGGAAAGTGCCACAGAAACGAAACTACCTCGAGAAATCGAGGAAAAGGTGAAACGAGTGGGGTAAGAGCCCACAGCGGCGTCTGGTGACAGACGAAGAAGGTAAACCCTGTCAGCTGCAAGGAGATCTGTACAAAAAGGTGGTCCGCCTGCAGGTCGCTATCCGCTTGATTCCGTAGGTAACTACGGAGCTAGATAGATGATCGTCCTCGACAGAACCCGGCTTATCGACAGACTGTATAAAATAACTCCCTACGGGGAGTTATTTTATACAAGGAGATTTCTAGATGCTACTTGATGCTTTTTACGACTGCGCTAAAGGCTTTCGGCTCATTGACTGCCAATTCTGCCAGTATCTTGCGATCTAATTCGCTGCCCGTAGCTTTCAGACCGGCAATCAGCTTTGCGTATGTCGTACCGTTTTCACGCGCAGCGGCGTTGATACGGGTGACCCACAGGCTGCGCAGATCACGCTTTTTATTACGACGATCACGGTAGGCATATTGTAGTGACCGTATAACAGCTTGTTTCGCAAGCCGGAAAGAACGCGTACGGTTGTGCTGCATACCTTTCGCAGCTTTGAGAATTTTCTTGTGTTTAGCCCGTGCGGGCACGCCTCGTTTTACTCGCATGTATTACACTCCTAAAGCTCGTTTAACATTTTTAGCGACTGAACCACCGACAGTTGCGGTGACCCCAATAGCGCGCTTGCGGCTCTTGCTCTTCTTGGCAAGCATATGAGTACCGAAGGCTCGACGGCGGGTCAGTTTACCGCTGGCGGTAAGCTTGACTCGCTTGGCAGTTCCCTTGTGGGTCTTCAATTTTGGCATTATTTTCTCCTTATTACTACGCTCAATGTGCGGCCTGCCATCTGTGGCTGCTGCTCCACGACAGCTTCTTCTTCAAGCATCCCGATGATACGGTTTAGCATCTCATAGCCGAGTTCCTTGTGGGCCATTTCCCGTCCGCGATAAAATATCTGGACACGGACTTTGTGACCCTCTGAAAGGAAGCTGCGGACCTTGCGAAGCTTGATCTCGAGATCGCCTGAGCCGATTTTTAAACCGAAACGCATTTGCTTCAGCTCGCTTTGTCGGCTAGCGCGTCGATTTTTCTGTTGCTCTTTTTCCTTCTGGTACTGATACTTGCCCCAGTCGATAACTTTCGCAACAGGCGGGTCGGCGTTTGGAGAGATTTCCACCAGATCAACTCCTGCATCTTCGGCTCGTTTCAGAGCTTCCTGGCGAGACATAATGCCAAGCTGCTCTCCGCTATCACCGATCACACGAAGCTCATTTGCCCTGATAGCTTCGTTGATGCGAATAGTGTTACTGATTTTCTCTCTCCTTTACCGACATGTCACCGCAATGGCGACAGCACAAATATTATGAGCGTTTACTCGATAACTATCTTATCAGATAGCTGGCTACTTTTCAAGGGGTCTGACTACGGTATTGTAGCGCTTCGCTTACATGGGGAGTATCAATGACGGATGCGCCTTCCATATCGGCTATGGTTTGAGCCACTTTGATGACTTTGAAATGACTTCGGGCGCTCAGCCCAAGTCGTTCGCTTGCGGCGACAAGAAGGTTTCTTGCGGCCGGACTGATATGCAGGCGGCGAGTAACTTGATCACTAGACAAAGATCCGTTGTATATATCACTGCTTTTATAGCGTTCCCTTTGAGCATTTCTTGCTTTATTTATAAACTCCACCGCAGTTAGATGTTGTTTATTTTCTGACGTTTTTTCACGTAGAAGTACATCATGCGGCACTCGGGACACGGTAACGGTCAGGTCAATTCGGTCAAGGAGCGGGCCGGAGAGTCTCTTCTGGTATGCCAATATCTGAGTCGACGAGCAAGTACATTCTTTTGAAGGGTCCCCTAGGTGTCCGCATGGGCAAGGGTTCATAGTTGCAACGAGCATGAAATCTGCCGGGTAGATTACTCTGCCGGCTGTCCGAGTAACTGATATTCTTTTGTCTTCGAGAGGTTGTCTGAGGGCTTCGAGCACGGATCTCGGGTATTCCGGCATTTCATCGAGAAAGAGAACCCCAAGATGGGCGAGGCTGATCTCACCGGGTTTCGGCTTGGCGCCGCCTCCAATGAGCGCAACCGGGCTCGTCGTGTGATGGGGCGAACGGAAAGGGCGGTCAGTGATGATTTCACCGTTAATTTCTCCCGCTAGACTATGTATCTTGGTAACGGCTATCTGTTCGGCTGGTGTAAGCACAGGCATGAGTGCGGTGAGTGTTTTGGCGAGCATCGTTTTGCCGGCGCCAGGAGGACCGGTGAATAAAATGTTGTGACGACCAGCCACGGCAATAGTGAGTGCACGTTTTGCCTGCTCTTGACCGTAGATGTCATCCAAGACGGGTGATGACCGGACGGTCTGCGTATGAAGAGGATGTGTAGAAGGCGCTGCAAGCCGAGATAAGGGAACCTCTCCCTTCAGGTGGAGATAAAGTTCTTTGAGGCTATTCACGCCTATAGCTTCGATGCCTTCTATGAGCATGGCCTGCTCCAGATTGGCCGTAGGGACATAGGCCTTGTCTAGTCCTGCTTGTTTTGCCGCCTGAACGATATTGATCGTTCCTTTAACCGGTCTCAGATTGCCATCGAGCGCTAATTCCCCGGCATATACGGCTCCATCCACTTCTGCCTGGCGAAGCTGTCCGCTTTTTACCAAGATGGACAGGGCAATAGGAAGGTCATAGTGAGCTCCCTCTTTTATCAGCTCCGCCGGCGCAAGATTGATAGTGATCTTATTAGAGGGAAAATCGAGGAGAGAATTAGCAACGGCACTTCGCACGCGGTCTTTTGCCTCTTCGACGGACTTCGTACCCATCCCGACTATTTGTATAGTGGGTAAACCCTTTTTGGTGTCGCATTCGACCTCAACGATAGCACCTTCATACCCTATTGGAGCGGCTGTAAACACATGAGCAACCATAATTAAACATATTATAAGCATTGTTGATCTGACACACAAGCGATATGGTATAATTACTAGAGGTCTGGGGCTGATTTAGCTTTCGACAAGAGGACTTTAACAGGCTATTCTGCAAACCGATCATACGCGTAACGTATATTTTAATTGCAACTAAACTTGCTAAGGCATTCCAGGGCGTTCCTGCAGCATTCGCGCAAGCGTTTGCTCCAGCACGCACTGCTGCCGCTCTTGTCTAAATAGACAAGCATCTTTTGCGAAGAGGCGACATATACGCAAAGGGTGTTATATTTTTGCCGCTTACTATTATTTAGGGCAGTGGCTAAGTGATAGGACAACGCACCACGCGACGAGAAAATCATTTGTGTTCGTCTTTGAGATTTTCGAGTCGTAAAGTTCAAGACGGACTATGTTTGTAGACGAATAGCAGGTTACCTTTTGGACCGGGGGGCAGTTCCCCGCAGCTCCACCAAACGAAAAATACCCATCATAATGATGGGTATTTTTCGTTAAAAAAGACAACCACCTGCGAGTAGTGGTTGTCTTAACGTGGAGTGTTTTGACAGTGTTTATTTTTGGCCTCTGTATAATTTTTTTATTCAGAGACTACCCCTATAATATGTCGTCAAAGTGCTTGTGTCAACAGCTTTTTTATATTTCGTTGCGTAAAAAATACTACACGCATACGGGACCTGTTTGGGGTAAATGCGACCGTGCCAGAATTGTGTGAAGCGCCACGCTGGCCTTATGGTCGTGTGACAGGGCAGTCCGAGACGGTTATAATTAAATAAAGGGCCTAAGGAGAGGGAGGTTCACATGCAGCCACTAGACTCGGACACACAAAACACATCCAAAATGTCTCCTCGATTGCCGCATAGCTTCAATTTCTTTATTCGTCTGAGCAGGCAAGTGGGTATGGTTGCCACCCGGATGGCAATATCTGTCGACACAGAATCGGTTAGTACAAGGAAAGAGGCTATAGCACGCGCTGAGCACCGGTTTAAGAGCATTGTGCCAAAGCTGGTGTTTACTAGAGCGCGGAGTGATCCTGTCTCTGTAGCGAAAGAGAAGGCCAAGAAGAGAGGTTTGAGAGAAATTGCCTCGCAGTCACATGAAATGCTGATGATGGCCAATACCGTCTTTCCGATAACTCTTTTTCCTGACAGTGTCACGGTAGACCGGACGAAGGTGACGATTACTCGTCGAGACTTCTTCTGGTCGTCAGATGTGCTTAGTATCAGGATTGAAGATGTGCTGAATGTTCAGGTTTCCGTAGGTCCACTTTTCGGGTCTCTTACGATTGCTAGCCGTGTTATGAGCACGATCGATCATTTTCAGATAAGCCACTTATGGCGCAACGATGCCATACGACTTAAACATATTATCCAAGGTTACGTTATTGCGCAGCACAACAAGATCGATACCTCGCACTTGCTTCGAGAAGAGCTCGTTGAAACGCTCATCGAGCTTGGTCAAGATTCGAGTGTATGATATATAACAACGTTGTATAAAATATGACGATATATGATTTAACAGATATATAGCGAAGCCTATATTTTACATGAAGAGTTATTTACATCACGTAGTATTGACCATTTATACTGCTTGTGCTATATTAACCATAGGCTTTCTGCAAAAACAAAAACGCCTACAAAAAACAAAGCTGGCCATTTGGCAGCCCATCGATAGCACCAACAAAAAATGCTCACATCTTGTGGGGCACGCACCTTCAAGTGGCGCTATCGAAAAGCTTTGCCCAATAAAGGCATCAAGCGCCTAGCGCAAGTACCGATACACCTAGTTAATCCTTGTTAACGGACTAGCAATGTGAATACTAGGTGTATCGAGGAAACGTTAGAAGGACGATGCTCCCGTAAGGGAGCGGTCAGAAGTCACCAGTGGCAGGCCGATCATTGGAGCACGCGCCCTTATTTATACTAGCGGCGGTTGTAGCAACCAGATCATAAAGGCTTGTCACTGTGACTCATGAGATAATACTGTTATGTTAGCCAAAATACTTATTATAACGGGTCTCGTAGCCACGGGACTTCTTTTAGTTATTATGAATACCACGACACCGTCAAGCGCGGGTGCGGGTGGTATTTTGGCAGTATTTTTGCTTGGGTATGTTGTGTTGTTGTGTCTCTTGACGTTTGTCGTTTGGACATTCGTCAAAATAGTAAATAAGGCGGCTAAGGAACTGCATATCTCTCGTAAAAGATACAATATAAGTTTGAGAAAATCTTATTACTATTCCTCGGTTATCGCACTCGGACCCACTATTATTATCAGTCTTCAATCTGTAGGAGGTGTCGGACTTTACGACTTGGGGCTCGTACTACTGTTTATTGTACTTGGCTGCGTGTATGTCGCACGGAGAACCATATAATTGTCGCACGGAGAACCATATAATTATAAAGAACAAAACCATGCAATAAATAAAATCTGGTTATGGTACAATTACAGATATGAATCCGGAACTTCCTGCTCCGCAAATCACCCCAGAGAATCAACCCCCAGCACAACAGTCGGGTGAGCTTGTGGGCGATCAGGAAACAATTGGTGAGCAGACACATGAGAGTGAACAGAGCGTACAGCGAGCAGAGCGCCAGAGCGTTTCGATGCCTAAGACCATTCCGCTACCTCCTCCGACAGTCGTCTCTCTCCCAGTAGTGCCGGATCCGTCTACGCAAGACGATACGGCAGGCCCGACGATTGCTAATGACGATGACCTAATCGAAAAGGAGTGGGTTGATAAGGCGAAGCAGATTATCACCGAAACCCAGAACGATCCTTATCGGCGGGAGCAAGAAGTTAATAAATTACAGGCCGACTATCTACGCAAACGATATGGTAAAGAATTAGGTACCTCAAATTAAGTGCTTGCGCTAGAATAGAAGTATGGCAGGCGTTTTTATCGCAGCATTTGTGATAATCTTTGTCAGTACCGCCCTGACTATTATTGTCTTTACCCAATATAAAAAGACTTTACGAGAAGCAAAGAACTACGAGCGCGGGCTAAAGATGGTCCCTATGTTCATCCACTTACCGCCATCAAGTGATGATATCGAGAAAGGCGGCAGGGATGAGCGTGACCTGACAGAAGAAGTCCTCTCGGAAGCCCAGGTGATGTACAACATTATCGCTAGCACGGCCACGAAGGGCTTCAAAAACAGAATCTACGGCCAGAGGCACATCTCATTTGAAATTATCGCAAAGGGCGGCCTCGTGCATTACTATGCGGTGGTTCCTATCGTCCTCGTTGATGTCGTGAAGCAAGCTATCGCTGCCGCTTACCCCTCGGCCCGTCTTGAGGAAGTAAGTGAGCATAACATCTTTAGCGAAGCCGGAAAGATGAGCGGAGTTATCGGTGGCGAATTTACACTCAAGAAGAAATTTGTCTATCCGATTGCTACCTACCAAGAGACTAAACGCGACGCTGCCAGGGCACTTCTCAATGCGATGTCGGCCGCTACGAGAGACGACGGCGTTGCTATGCAGTTCCTGCTTCGTCCTGCGGGCGAGGGCTGGGTGAGAGCATCTGTGGATGCCGCTAAGAAGATTAAAGATGACAAATCAAAGACCAAAGGCCTTGGAATCAAGGGGGCTAGCGGCATGGCTGAGCTTCTGTGGAAACCACCAGAGACATCCGAAGAGAAGAAGTCCGAAGATAAGCAACTGACATCTCTTGAAGAAGAGACAGTCAAGGTAATTGAGGAAAAAACTCGATACCCTGCCTACGAGGTGCTTGTCCGAGTACTGGTATCATCAAATACGACTGAACATTCCCAGGGGCTACTGAAGAATATCGTAGCAGCATTTGCTTTGTTCGACTCGCCTAGTCACAATGGTTTCAAGTTCAATCCCGCTCGGGATATCGAGGCGCTCGTCACCTCCTTCATATTCCGCTTTTTTCCGCAGACGACGAACCAAAACATCTTGAACAGTGTCGAGATGGCAACGATATTCCACTTGCCTGATCAAAATAGTATTCCGACATCCAAGGTTAAGCGGCAGCTGTCGAAGCAAGTGGACGGCCCGACCGAACTGATGGATGACGGTTTGCTACTCGGAGTAAACGAGTTTAGAGGAGTCAAAAAAGAAATCCGTCTCACCGAAAATGATCGTCGCCGACATACATACATAATCGGTCAGACCGGTGTCGGTAAGTCGGTATTTTTGGAGAATCTAGCGTATCAGGATATGCACGACGGTAGAGGATTCGCTTTTATCGATCCGCACGGCGATTCGGTTGAGCAGCTGCTTGCAAACGTGCCGAAAGAGCGCGTGGAAGACGTTATCTACTTTAACCCTGGTGACCTGGATAACCCAATAGGGTTAAACCTCTTCGAATGGGAAACCGAAGATCAAAAGGACTTCTTGATTCAAGAGACGATCAACATGCTATACAGCCTGTATGATCCGGGACATACAGGTATTGTCGGCCCCCGCCTTGAGCATATATTCCGCAACTGCGCCTTACTATTGATGGCAGATCCACAAGGTGGTACGTTCATCGACATCCCGAAGCTACTTGTGGATGATGCATTCATGAAGTCGAAACTGAAATATGTTACTGATAGAAATGTCTTAGATTTCTGGACCAAGGAATATCCGGCCTCGCAGCGTTCAAACGAGTCTGGTGAAGTGACAAGCTGGGTCGTTAGTAAGTTCGGTCCTTTCATGTCGAATACCATGATGCGCAATATCATGGGACAGCGTAAGAGCGGCTTTAGATTGCAGGATATCATGGACGGTAACAAAATCCTGCTCGTTAATCTCTCGAAGGGAAAGATGGGCGAGCTTAACTCGAAACTGTTGGGTATGATTTTTGTTATGAAATTCCAGGCGGCCGCCATGGGGCGTGCAAATATACCGGAAGACCAACGCAAGGATTTTTGTCTGTTTGTTGATGAGTTCCAGAACTTCGCGACGGAGAGCTTCGAGACTATCTTGTCCGAGGCTCGTAAGTACCGGCTGAACCTTGTCCTTGGTAACCAGTTCATGACACAGCTTACCGATAAGATCCGTGAGGCTATCATCGGTAACGTAGGTACCGTCATCAGCGGTCGTATCGGTGTGACCGATGCAGAGTTGATGGTGAAGAAATTCCAGCCGGTGTTTGATGCCGAGGATCTGACGAAATTGCCGAACTACCAGGCCGTCGCATCTGTCATGATCAATGGTATGCCGTCGGCGCCGTTCAGCATGTCGCTCCTTCCGCCGATGAATCAGGCAAACCAGCAATTAGCCGATGCGATGAAGAGACTCTCGGCAACGAAGTACGGCTTTGGCCGTGCGGTTGTCGAGCGAGAGATTTTTGCCCGTCTGGAAACTCCCCAGCAGAAGCCGGCGCTTCCTGCGGGACAGATGAGCCAGCGGCCAGTTCCTCCTCGACCACCGTCGGGCGGGGGATCCTTCTTGGACGAATGGCTTGCGAAGAGGCAAAAGCTTGCTACGCAGCAACCACCTCAGGCTATGCGCAGTCCCACTGCACCGACACAGTCGGTGGCGCCTCTAGCTAATGGTGCTGGTCAGATACGTCCGGCGTCGTCGTCCGGCTCTCAGCTACCCCCGGCAGATTATCGGATGCCAAACAATTCCACTGGCGCTCCTTTGCCGCAGCAGCCAGCACCAACCATGGCGGCCCCTTACCCTGCCACCGCGTCCTCGCAACAGCCGCCCGTAGCACCTGCTAGCAGTAGCCAGCAACCCCCCAGCCAGCCTTCACAAGTCATAGACAGTTCAGCGGTGGCGAATGAACAGCCGTCGGACAGTAAGGTGAGCGGTACTCCTCCCTCCTCCGAAGAGCCGAAAGAAGTGAGTATCCGGCTGCGCTAAGTGGATTATTTACGACCACGGATCATCACAGAGAAGTAATCATACAAGACACCGACGATCCAGCCTGCGACAAAGGCTCCCAAGGTCTCGAAACCTGAGAGTCTGAAACCATAATATTTCGCTATGAAGTAGAGGAGAGTGATGCCGATAAACGCCGCGATACTACCACTAAGCATAGCGTTGGGTCGCGCGATAGTGGCTCCGGCGACATCGGCTGTCTTCTCGATAAATTTCGCATGAATCACCTTGCTTGTGAGACGTTCCGCTAGTGACATTTCGCTAGCCGCATAGTTCATTTGCGCCTTAAAGCTAGCGTTACGTTGTCTTTTTGTGATGGGACCTCGACGCTTCTCGGTTCGGGAGGAGGCCTCATTCTTCTTGTTCGTATCTTCGACTTCTTTTGCGAGCTCACGGGCCTCGGCAAGAACCTCGCGTTCAGACCGATGAGGTTTCTGTTTACGCTCTGCACGCTCCACTGCATTTCGTATTGCCTCACGTCGTTCGTGAGCGATTTCACCGAACTCCTCAACATCAGCAGACTGTTCGTGCAAATTGGCTCTAGATGTTTCTTTTTCGCTCACTTTTGTTACATCCTATACTTAAATAATACCTGTGTTGAAGTTGTGGCGAATGATCCGTATTTCTTTCTTGAGTTGCCGGGTCCTAATGGCGAAAAATAGCACTACGGCGAAGAGGGTACCCATAAACAGAAGATTGCCACCAGTCCCGAGGTTAGGTAATTGGTAGAGAGCCGCCTCAATATCCTTGGCAACAGGGCAGGCAACGTTCGTTTGGTCGGTACCTCCAAATACGACCGTTAATTTACAATCGAATGATTCCGGGTTACTGGTCCCTACCCCTGTTGCAGACACATGGGACAATAGCTGGATAACAAAAGTACGTTCTTGAGACTGGCCCGGGCTCAGCTCGACTGCAGGCCAGCTCAGAGTTTCATTCTTTTGGTCGAGACTGCCACCGCCCTCATCTATGACTGTGGCGTATTCTAGAATATCCGTGATGCGTACGCTGAAGTTACCGTTCAGAGAGAAGGATCGTGGATTTGAGATATGGAGTGTGTAAGCAATTTTGTCCAGTGGCTGGGCTGTTGTTTTTCCGGCCGGCTTGTTCTGCGTAAGATTTTGCGCCGTGATCGTCTTTACAGCCTCAGAAGAGTTAGTGCCGAGAGAGCTCAAAGAGGTTGGCACACCATGGACCGCGAGGCTGCCATTTGCCTGAATGATACCAAACCATCCGAGAGAGGCAGAACGCCCCACCCACCCCTTGAAAGACTGATGAGAGCCGGCGATGGCCGCAAGAGGACTGAAGTATCGGACACCGCTCCCGCCCGTGCTTCTTTGATAGGTGAGGCTGACTTCTTCATCAGATTTACCGAGCTGCCCGTAGCGACTCATAATATATGTGTCGTGAGCAGAGGTGATAGTGCCTGGGTGGACAGCAGCTATCTCAGCTCGAGTGACGCCGGCAGTAGTATATATGTCTTTGACGTCATTTTCATTGTGATCATAACGGGTGAGAAAGTCCTTGAGATCACTGACGCCGCCACGAATAATATCTTGCTCACTGGATGCGTTAGCTGATTCGGGTGGAGAAAATAGGGCAAGAGATTGCATAATCATCGCGAGGACGACGAATAAGACCGTCACACGACGCGTGACGTCTTCGTCGCGAAGACGTTTTGCATAGAACCCCACGTCAGCGATAAGGGCTGGACTGTATGGTAAGTTTGAAACTAACTTCCTGAACACGATAATTGTTGTTTGTGTTTATACCTCTTGGTTACTAGATTAGCATAAGAATTGTGTTCAGCACAAGAGCTTGAGTGAGTAATAGCTTTGCTGTATAATGGAGGAAATGTAAACGGCCGTAGAGTCTGAACAGTGAGGGAGTAATGGCAAAAACACAGAATGCTGATACCTATGATGCGTCTCAAATCCAGGTCCTTGAGGGACTGGAGCCTGTTCGCAAACGCCCCGGAATGTATATCGGTAGCACCGGTTATGATGGCGTCCATCACCTTATTAAAGAAATCGCTGACAACTCTATAGACGAGGCGATAGCTGGCTTCGCGACGAAGGTCGAAGTCGTGCTGCTTGAGGATGGCGGCGTGACCGTAACCGATGACGGGCGAGGTATCCCGGTCGACAAGCATCCGAAGACCGGTCTTAGCACTCTTGAGACAGTACTGACTGTTCTTCACGCCGGCGGTAAGTTTGGCGGCGGTGGCTATAAGGTTTCATCGGGTCTTCACGGTGTTGGTTCAAGCGTTGTGAATGCTCTTTCGACAAAACTGATTGCAGAGGTGGTGCAAAAAGGCGAGCTGTATCGTATCGAATTCGAACAAGGAGCCTCGAAGACACCGCTCAAGAAGGTAGGCAAAACAGACCGTCCGACAGGCACGACCATCACTTTCTACCCGGATCCTACCATATTCAAGGAAACGATCGACTTCGACTATAAATGGGTAGTTGATTATTTGCGCCACCAGGCGTATCTGACAAAAGGTGTCTACACATCGGTCCGCGACGAGCGGACAAAGGATCGCACATCCTTTTATTTCGAAGGCGGTATCCAGAGCTATGTGAAGCATCTGAATATCGGCAAAGAAGTCGTCGATAATGGCGTCTTCTATGTAGAGAAGCAGGTCGAAGATTCAATGGTGGAAATCGCCGTTCAGTACAATGATACGTTCGTAGAAATGGTGAAACCGTTCGCCAACAACGTTCTGACTCCTGATGGCGGTACTCACCTTGTCGGTTTCCGCACGGCGCTGACACGTGTTATCAACGATTACGCACGTAAATCAGGTCTGTTGAAGGAGAAAGAAGACAATCTGACAGGTGATGATATCCGCGAAGGCCTGACAGCGATCATTCTCGTGAAGCTTCCGGATCCACAATTTGAAGGCCAGACGAAGAACAAGCTCGGTAACCCTGAAGTCCGTCGCTATGTCGAGCAGGTTATGAATGAGTACTTCGCTTACTATTTGGAAGAGAACCCCGATGCAGCTAAAAAGATTGTTAGCAAGTCGCTCCTCGCAGCTCGCGCCCGTAAGGCAGCGCGTGCCGCACGCGATAACGTCTTGCGTAAAGGTGCGCTAGACGGCATGGGCTTACCTGGAAAATTGTGGGACTGCTCAAGCAAAAATGCTGAAGAAAGTGAAATTTACATCGTTGAGGGAAACTCCGCAGCCGGCTCAGCTAAAGAAGGTCGAGACAGTAAGATCCAAGCTATTTTGCCCCTTCGTGGTAAAGTTCTCAACACTGAGCGAGCGCGCTTGGACAAGATGTTTGCCAATAAAGAAATCGTAGCTATGATCCAAGCCTTCGGTGTGGGTATCGGCGATTCGTTCGATCTCAACGGTCTGCGTTATCATAAGATCATTATCATGACCGATGCCGATGTCGACGGCAGTCACATTTCAACGCTTCTTCTTACGTTCCTTTTCCGCTACATGAAGGACGTTGTTGAAGGCGGATATGTTTATCTCGCCAAACCACCACTTTACAGCGTGAATCGGGGCCAAAAGAAGACATATGCTTACGATGATCCGGAGCTTGAGCGTATCCTCGATGGGATTATCGCTGATAAGACCGAACGTGGCGCGGCTGTTGCAACCGAAGAGGATAAGATCAAACAGGCAGGCGTTACTATTTCGCGCTTCAAGGGTTTGGGTGAGATGGACGCGGAACAGCTCTGGGAGACGACGATGAATCCTGAGAATCGCGTACTGATCCAGGTAAGGGTGGAAGATGCTGAACGTGCCGACGCGATCTTTACCAAATTGATGGGCGATGAAGTGAGTTTACGAAAGACATTTATCCAAGCACGAGCAAAAGATGCTGACCTGGAAGAATTGGACGTATAGGACGGAACTATGGACGAAGACAACACGACAAACACAGCACCAGTAAATGACGACGCACCGATCGAGGGTGAAATAATTGAAACTCCCGGCTTGGAGCATCGTACACTCGAAAAGGTTATGGAAGACAGCTTCTTCCGCTATTCGATGAGTGTCATTATTGATCGTGCGCTGCCGGACGTGCGTGATGGTCTCAAGCCAGTGCACCGTCGTATTCTCCATACGATGAACCGTGATGGCCTGCGTGCTGGCTCGAAGTATCGCAAGAGTGCGACTGTTGTCGGTGCGGTGATGGGTGACTTTCACCCCCACGGTGACTCGGCGATCTACGATTCGATGGTCCGTTTAGCTCAACCTTGGGCACTGCGCTATCCGATGGTTGATGGCCAAGGTAACTTCGGCTCCATGGACGGTGACCCGGCTGCTGCTTATCGTTATACCGAGGCCCGTCTGCAACGTATTGCCGGCGAGATGCTCGACGATATCGATAAGGAAACAGTCGATTTTCGACCTAATTATGACGGTTCCAAGCAAGAGCCGATTGTTTTGCCTGCCAAAGTACCGAATCTCCTTCTGAACGGGCAGATCGGCATCGCAGTCGGTATGGCAACGAACATCCCACCACACAATCTCGGTGAGCTGGTAGACGCGTCGATTGAGCTTATCGACAATAACGAAGCGACCATCGACGATCTTCTTAAGCACGTCAAAGGCCCTGACTTTCCGACCGGCGCGATCGTTTACGGTGGCGCGTCGATGAAGCAGGCGTACCAAACGGGCCGCGGCAGCGTGACCGTCCGTGCGGTTGCCAATATTGAAGAGACAAAGAAGGGTCGCCACCAAATTGTTGTTACCGAGATTCCATACGGTGTTAACAAAGCGGCACTTGTCGAGAAGATCGCAGAGCTTCACAAAGACAAGAAGATCAATATCAGCGATCTGCGTGACGAGAGTGCTCGCGGAGCGGTCCGTATCGTCGTAGAAGTCAAAAAGGACGGATATCCAAAAAAGTTGCTGAACCAGCTTTACAAGCTGACACCTCTGCAGACCAGCTTTAACTTCAATATGCTTGCGCTGATTGATGGTATCCAGCCTCGTATTCTCGGTCTGCAGGAGATGCTGCAGGAATTCGTCAAACACCGCCAAAGCGTGGTTCGCCGCCGTACGGAATTTGAACTTCGCAAGGCACGGGAACGTGCGCATATCCTCGAGGGCTACAAGATTGCACTTGATCATATCGACGAGGTGATCAAGACGATTCGCGCCAGCAAGACACAGGAAGAGGCAGAGAAGAACCTGATTTCCAAGTTCAAGCTCTCAGAGATCCAAGCAAAAGCTATCCTGGCGATGCAGCTGCGTCGTTTGACCGGCCTTGAGCGAGAGGCGATCGAGAACGAGCTCAACGAACTTCTGACACTCATTAAGAAACTTGAAGGTATTTTGGCCGACGAGAAAGAGATCCTGAAGGTTATCAAAACCGAGTTGCTTGAAATGAAAGAGAAATACGGTGATGAGCGTCGCTCGCAAATCATCAACCACGAACTCGGTAAATTTAGTGATGAAGAACTGATTCCAGAAGAAGACAGCGTTATACTTTTGACAACAGAGAATTACATAAAGAGGACATTGCTTAGCGAATATCGACGTCAGCATAGGGGAGGCAAGGGTAAGCGCGGAATGACGACAAAGGAAGAGGACATCATCGCGCAACTCGTACCTGCAAGTACGCACGACTACTTGCTGTTCTTTACGAACAAGGGTCGGGTATTCCGTCTAAAAGCATATGAAGTGCCGGCAGCCAGCTTGGCAGCAAAGGGCGTGGCCGCAGTTAACCTTCTCCAACTTCAGCCTGAAGAGAAAATTACATCGATCATCAAGCACGAAAAAGATGCGAAGGATGACGGTTATCTATTCATGGCCACCAGTAAGGGAACGGTCAAGAAAACACCACTTAAAGACTATGCAAACATACGTACGAACGGTTTGATCGCGATCAGGCTGGATGAAGGTGATGAGCTGAAGTGGATTCAAAAGACGACCGGTGAATATGATGTTATAATTTCAACATCTGCCGGCCAGGCAATCCGATTTAACGAGAAAGATGCTCGTCCGATGGGACGCGCGGCTCGTGGTGTACGTGGTGTACGTTTGCGTCCAAACGATTGGGTAGTTGGTATGGATATTGTGTCAGACGATGAGCGACGACTGCTGGTCGTGAGCCAGAATGGTTACGGCAAAGCAACCAAAGTAGCTAACTTCCCGGCGCATAAGCGCGGCGGCATTGGTATAAAGGCTGCCGTCGTAACGGCGAAGACCGGACCGATTATTGATGTACGATCGCTTGAAGAAGATGCTAGTGAGGTGTTGATGATTTCTACCAAGGGGCAAACGATCCGCGTGGGACTAAAGGATATCCCGACGCTTGGACGTACGACCCAGGGTGTCAGGATCATGCGGCTTGCCGAAGGTGACGCCGTCGCATCACTCGGTATCATGCCCGAGCAAGCGAAAGACGAAGAAGAGCCCGTTACTCCTACTGAGAGTGAGTAAAGGTAGCTATGCTCTCGCCATATATTGTCGCTATAGTTGCTGCATGGATAGTTGCTCAAGGAAGTAAGTTCCTTATAGCAAGTGTTAAACAGTGGGGAACGATCGATGTCCGTCAATTGTATCTTTCGGGAAATATGCCGAGCGCTCATACCGCAACAGTCGTAGCACTCGTAACGATTATCGGACTGAAGGATGGAGTCGCTACCGGTACCTTCGCTATAGCTATGCTTTTTGCGGCGATCGTCATGTATGATGCCGTCATGGTGCGTCGCTCGACGGGGGAACAAGGCACCGCTATCGAAGCGCTTATAAAAGAACAGAAGAGTCGTGTCAAAGTCCCCCGGGCGGCCAAAGGACATCGGCCGCTTGAAGTGGCTGTTGGCGTCCTTGTCGGGCTTGTTTCCGGGCTATTTGTCTTTCTTCTGGCATGTTAGTAAAAAAACCTCTTGACGCGCCTAAATTTTAGGGGTATGATTGGTAACAGTCTGAATTGCCAGTCTAATTTGAGAGACACTAGGGCGATACCCAACGAATGCGAGTTGAACAGATGGTTTACACGCCACTTATCATCCATGATGCGTGAGTGGAATGTTCATTAACAGTTTAGTTGTGCAATATCATCGTCAGTTTATTTGAGTCGGTACGGACTATAACGTACCTTTTATGGAGAGTTTGATCCTGGCTCAGGATGAATGCTGGCGGCGTGCCTAATACATGCAAGTCGTACGGAAAGGCCCTTCGGGGTACTCGAGTGGCGGACGGCTGAGTAACGCGTGGGAACG
>Ga0164242_10003801_pt1 | contig 17100 bp, 14 predicted proteins | sample OricomgcompostMG_FD_108783 | JGI IMG/M metagenome (GOLD analysis project Ga0164242, IMG submission 108783) | Miracle-Growth compost microbial communities from Emeryville, California, USA - Original compost - Miracle growth compost (MG) ...
CGTAGTGGTTGTCGCCGTTTCACAGCAGCATCACGACACAAATGCAAGTTGGCCAAGCTTGAGGACAGCTCAAGTGGATACCCGCACTGGCCGCATATCTCCAGCCGCGAACCCCTGTACAGATTAAGAGCGACCAAATGCGCTAGTGGAGGTGCGCTTCGGCGCTTGAAAACGCCGGACCTCAACGGAGAGCCAATCAGAGACTCGGTACGTATATTTGCTGGATATCTCGCTTCAATACGGTGGACTTGCCCACAAGCCGAGGGCACCTACGACGGGCAATACGGGCAATATTTCTCCCCAATGGGAGTCTGGCCGAGTGGTTAAGGCGTTGCGTCGAGGTCTCTTGATTCCTTTCGGAGTTAGTTACTCGCAATGGGAAACCGCGTAGGTTCGAATCCTGCGGCTCTCAAATACATTTTTTTCCCTGCACCTGTTGGTATCTTTTTGGTGGAGGCAGAGTGTGCCCCACCTGGCTGGCTGGGCGCAATACGTGGGCAAGAAAAAAAAATTTGGAAAACGGCTAGCCGCCCAGAAGCGATGGCTACCAGTTTTGGGCCAGTGGTTACACAGAATCATTACCGGTGCACACAATCGTTACACACGTGTATAAAGACTCGATATTTGCGGGTTTCTGTTAATACAAAGCATTTAGACTTCTTCAGGCCACTCTGATACCGCCGAGTACCTATCTTTCTCATAGTTGTTACCCGGTCTTCGGCAAACCGCACCTTCTTTCCGAGGCAAGGAGCTACCCCCGGTCGGTGCAGCCGTATCCAAGCAACTGCGCTGTTTACTCCTGCATAAAGGCGATCCGTCTTCTCGTCGAACGCCGTTGGAGGGAAAAGCAAGAATACGCGGGATCCCCTGTTTTCTGGGAATCCCTGTTTCTCAACAACCATTTCATCCGCACTTATCAACTTGCGGCCAACAGCCCTGCGCCTGCGAAGCCAGTATGTAAGCCACAAATCAGTCGCAATCCCATTGACCCCCCACTTCAAGCAAGCCAAGTCACCTGCCGGCCAGCCTCCCCGAGTTTGGGCCCCTTCACCTCCTCCTTGTCCTTATATCCCTAGACCCGTATCCCCAGAGCGCTTTTGTATCCGATCAACGAAATCATCACTAGAGAGATCTCGAAGGATTGCCTTAATACCGGTCACACATATTCGTGGCTATGTCGATGTCCCTCGCCCGTCCACACTCCGCCCCGTCAGTATGGGTCAACAGACAGAGATATCACGGGCGCTCCTCTATGGGGCAGTGGCAGCTCTATTAGCTATTGTCTTGTCCCGCCTTGACATAGATATCAAGTATGCATCGCTCACGACGGAGCAAAAGCACGCCGCTTGGCTCCCCGGCGATTTCACTGATTCTGCCTCTCCTTGGGCCCCCCCTTCCACCTGCCTTGCTATCACACCCTCGCTTCTGCCCCCCGCCTCCGCTTCTGCACCTTCATAGCGGACCTTTCCTCCTATGCACCCGAATAGCGACGGATGGTGTCAAGCGCGGGCCAACCCGGACTGGTCTCCCGCTGAGATGACGCACCCAACCCCCGACTTGTTGCCCTCTGTGCCCTGGCTGCCGCCTCTCTCGGCGTCCGCTCCGTCGCTAATAGGCTTGTGTTTAGTCTCCCTCAAATCCTACCGCTGCGTAGAAACCTCCGGTTCAAGATGCCGGCAGCAAAGCAACCGCCTCGGTTCCGCAAAGTCCAGAGTTTCCAGACCGACTATGCGCCAACCGTCATTACCCAGTATGAGTCTGAACGCAGTGGAATGCAAGTCATCGTAGCCGACCGGAAGGGGCCTAAGATCAATGGCTACTTCACCTTGGCCACGGAGATCTTTGACGATTCCGGCGCTCCACATACCCTGGAACACTTGGTGTTCATGGGTTCCAAGAATTATCAATACAAAGGTCTTCTTGATAAGCTAGCTTCGCGAGCATATTCCGGGACAAACGCATGGACTGCTGTTGACCACACCGCCTACACCCTCGAGACTGCTGGCTGGGATGGATTTGCTCAGATCCTCCCCGTTTATCTCGAACACGTGGTGTTACCCACCATCACCGACGAAGGTTGCATCACTGAAGTTCACCATATAGACGGAGAGGCGAATGACGCCGGCGTGGTCTACTCGGAAATGCAGGCTCTTCAGTACAGCAGCAACGAGCTTATGGATCTAAGGGCTCGGCGTCTCTTGTACCCAGAGAATGTGGGATTTCGATACGAGACTGGTGGCATGATGGAGGCTCTCAGAGTCTTGACCCCGGACAGGATAAGAGAGTTCCATAAAGCCATGTATCAGCCCCAAAACCTTGCCATCGTTATCGTCGGCGAGGCAGATCATCAAAGCCTACTCGAGATCCTGGATGAGTTTGAGGAGAGTATAAAGGATGACCTTCCCGCGGTCACCACTCCTTTCAAGAGGTAAGCATATGGCCTGATACTCCCCATTTTGCTATGCCCTGTTTGCCCTGGGTGTCATGCTTATTCAATATTATAGACCGTTCGTCGACTCCCCCACTCCTCCGCCACTGAAAGAGACCATTGTCGAGACGGTTGAGTTCCCTGAAGAGGATGAGTCGACCGGTGAAGTCGCCGTGGCATTCTTTGGGCCAAGTTGCATAGACCAGATCAACACCACCGCTCTCAACATACTAATGACGTATCTCTGTGGCTCTTCTGTCTCCGTCATCGAGAATACCATGGTGGAAAAGGAAGAACTCGCCAGCTCTGTGGTTTGGTGGTACGATAGCCGGCCCAACTCGGTCATTTGGTTCCAACCTACCGGTGTTGCAACAGAGAAGCTCGCCTTTGTTGAACAACGCCTAATTGCTCTACTCAAGGAAGTAGCCTCGAGTCCACTAGACTTGAAATACATGAGGGAGTGCATCAGCAGAGAGCGGCGTCAGGTGAAGTTCCAAGCCGAAGGCTCGGAGCAGTTCTATTCGGGCAATATCATCACGGATTACCTCTATGGCAACCGAGACGGCTCAACTCTTGCGGACCTTAAAAGCCTCAAGGAATACGAGATATTGGAACATTGGACAGAAAATCAATGGCGCGAGTTTCTCAAGAAATGGATTTCGGACGCCCACCACGTCTCAATACTCGGAAAGCCGTCCATGAAGCTCGCAACTTCGCTGAAAGAAGCGGAAGAGGCCCGGTTGGCAAAGAGGAAGGAGGATCTGGGCCCTGAGGGGCTTGAGAAGTTGGCTAAGAGGCTGGAGCAGGCGAAGACGATAAACGAGCAACCGATACCTCCAGAGGTACTCGACAGGTGGGAGGTGCCCAGCACGAAGTCAATACACTTCATCGAGTCCACCACTGCTAGGTCTGGAAAAGCGAGGGCGCTAGGTGTTCCTTCAAACCCAGTGCAAACGGTTATCGACAAATCAGCGCAAGGACTACCTCTATTTGTCCAGTTCGAAGATGTTCCGACCAACTTCGTACACATCACCGTCCACATCGGGACATCGGAGACGCCAATGAAATTCAAACCCCTTTTATCCTTGCTTGCCGACAATTTCTTCAACACACCCGTCATGCGCAATGGCAAGCGGATGGAGTTTGAGGAGGTAGTCATGGAGCTCGAGAAGGAGACGGTTAGCTACCAGTTTGGCAGTGCGGCACGCGTTGGCGACTACGAAGGCCTGGCCATCCAGTTCCAGTTGGAACCCGAGAAATATGCCACCATCATCGACTGGCTGCGCACGATGATGTTCGACAGCATCTTCGATCCCGTCCGTCTAAAGGCTAGTGTTGCCAAAGCACTCGCCGACATCCCGGAAGCCAAGCGGGATGGCCGAGTGATGGCGCTCGAAGTTAACATGGCACTCCACTTACTGCATGAGTGCCTCCCGGTAGCGAAACGCACTCTTGTGAAGGCTGTATATCTCCGCCGGCTCAAGAAGCTGCTAGAGAAGGAGCCGGATACCGTTGTCGCCTGGTTCGAGGAACTTCGCCGTTCCCTATTCACCTTCCAGAATATGCGGGTCCTTGTGACTGCCGACGTCAACAAGCTACCCAACCCAGTCGCCGCCTGGGATGTGCTGAGCTCAACTCCGGGACTCGACGCCGGCAAGGAGACCTTGCCGATTATCAAGGCGTGTACGATGCTCAGCGCCGAGGGCAAGAACCCCGGCGGCTACGGCAGCGTCGTCATCCCCATGACCACTCTCGACAGCTCCTACAGCGTCAGCACCGCCAAGGGCCTAACTTCGTACACGGATCCGCGTCTCCCCGCATACCTCGTCGCGCTAGGCTACCTTGAAGCGGTCGAAGGCCCGCTTTGGAACGCCGTGCGCGGCAACGGCCTCGCCTACGGGGTCGCATTCTCGCGCGAGATCGACGGCGGCTACGTGCAGTACCGCGTGTTCCGCTCACCAGACGCCAGCAAGGCCATCGATGCGAGCCGCGCTGCGGTCGCACGCATTGCGTCAGGCGAGGAGCCTATCGACCGTCACCTTGCCGAGGGTGCTGTCAGCGGCGTGGTTATGTCCTTTGCTGATGAGCAGGCCACCATGTCTGCAGCGGCACAGCAGAACTTTGTGCTGGGCGTTGTCAGGGGACTGGATCCGTCGGGGTGGACGGAGGGAATCATGGCTAGGGTTAGGGAGGTTACGGATGACCAGATCAGGGCTGTCATGACGGAGCTTGTGCTGCCCGTCTTCGAGCCCGGGAAGAGTAACGTTGTCGTTACGTGCGGGCCAATTATGCAGGAGGTGAGTGACTCTTATCCACACCAGGATGACCCTTAGTTTCCATCCCTGTGTTCCCACTACGAGAAAGTACATGGCTAACCTACGATCCTCACTGCAGAATATGGAGAAGGCTCTCAAGACGATGGGCTACAAGACGCAGGTTCAGCCTCTGAACCACTTCCATGAAGCCTACGGTCTCGAAGGTGATGAAGAGGGCGAGGAAGAGGATGACGAGGATGAAGATGAGGATGACGACGACGACATGAGCGAGGAAGGGGACGCACTGATGGATGGCGTTGAGGGTGGATCCGAGGCTGGCGATGAAATGGAGCGCTGAATTCGGGTGTTAGCATAGCTCTCCATTCCTCGAGTCTGGCACGCAAACCCGAGACAACCCATCTTCATTTGGGGGTTTCTGCATGAAGACGGATAGATCAGGGCAATGGTTACGCATTAAATGCATAGGTCTTTGGGGCCATAACATTCATATTCTACTATCTTCGAGAAGCAGACCGTGAATCTATCTCCCTTAGGAGATAGGAAGAACGACAAAATTCTATGCTATAAACAGCTTCTAATAGTGACCACCATTAGCGCAGCCATCATCGCTGTTATAACCAAACCCCTTTTTTGAGTAAGAATGTTTGATAACTAGGTGAAAAGAAAACATCAAAGGCCCATAATTATTTTTCTCCTCTTCTCTCAGTCAGCCGAACTAGAAATATCCCACGTGTGTTCTCGTCTCTTTGCCTCACGAGGGTTTGAAGATGGCTCCCAAGCCCCCGTAACGAGGTATTTAAGGTATCGACTCCCTTTACCAATCAAGGAGCGCCTTGGCACCCGGCTCGCTGCAGACGTAGATGACGTCATGGTCGTTGGAAAAGCCGTTGAACTTGGTAGCCGAGCACTTGGTGTAGGCGCCCATATCCTCAAAGTAGAGCCAGTCACCGACGTCGAGAACGGAATCGAAGCGGATGCTCTCGGTGATACGGTCGATGCCATCGCAAGTGGGGCCCCAGACGCTGTACTCGGTGCCGTCGGAGACGGGCCCGGCGGCCGGAGTGCCGTACATGGTGCGTCCGCCGGCGCGGAGGACCTTGGCGACGGGGTGCTGGTGATCGAACATAATGCTGCTGAAGTTGCCGTACAGGCCGTCGTTGATGTAAATCATATAGCTGTTGTCGCGGCTGTTGACGGGGGTGGCGAGTGCGGCAGGGTCGTCGAGGGTGCGACGCGCGATGATGTTGCACGCGATGGTGAATGCCGACGAGACGTAGTAGCGGCCGGGCTCGGCGATGAGGTTAATACCCGAGTGGGCCGGGAAGTACTCGTCGAGTGCGCCGCGCAGGGCGCCGGCCATGTCCTCGAAGCTGGAATCGCTGCAGAAGCCGCCACCAACATCCAGGGTCTTCATGTCGAAGCCGTATGCCGCGGCCTCCTGGAAGACGACGTGGGCATCTTGGACGGCCTTCGAGAAGGCCGATGGATCGGAGGCTCCTGATCCGACGTGGAAGCTGACGCCCACGACGTTGAGACCTAGCTCGCGGGCAATGGCGAGTAGGTTGTTGGTGCTGTCGAGGGAAGCGCCGAACTTCTGGCTAAGGCGGCACAGCGACGAGGAGTCGTCGGTCAAGATGCGCAGGAATAGCTCGGCCTCGGGGAAGAGGCGGGCAATCTTGCGCAGTTCATCGGCGTTGTCGAATGTCATCTGGCGCACGCCGTGGGTGGCGACATAGCGCACATAGGAGTTGGTCTTGCATGGCTGCGCGTAGATGATGCGAGTGGGATCAACGCCCATGGACAGAACTTGTTCGATCTCGGCCTTGGAGGCGCAGTCGAAGCCGGTGCCCAGCGAAGACAGCAGCTGGAGGACCTTCGGGTCTGGGTTGCACTTGACAGCTATTTACAAATTTTGGTTAGCTGACTGTTCCCAACGGAAGTCAAAGGTGCATCGGGAAGGTTGGTTGGCTTACCATAAAAGGGCTTGACGCGAGGAAGGTTCAACTTCCAGCGCAGGTGCTGACGGTAGACATCGCCGAGATCAGCGACGAAGAAGGTGTCCTCTTCTCCGGGGTCACAAAATTCATGGTCAACACTCTCCACGCGGTCGCGGAGGGCGTTGCCAATCAGTTCCTTGGACAAATGCTCGTTATTACCGCCATGGTTGTTTTGGCGTTCAATGAATCCGGTTAGAGTCTCTTTCCAAAAGAGATGGTTCTTGTTGAATTCTACTGGGGTGAAGCGTTCGGTGAGAGCTGTTGCCATAACCATATCCCGGGGGGGTGGCGGTGAGCGGAGGGTAGGATTAACGGAAGGTGAACGGAGGGCGACGATCGATAGGTGGGGTAGGATTTCAAGATTCCTTGGTAGTAGTTGAAGCTGGGGTCTTTAGGCGCGTGTTAAGGAGGTCGAAATGCAAAGCAGACTGATCCCGAAGCGATCTGACGAGGTCTCCTCGACTCCCCCTCTGTTAGAGGAAGAACCTCAGAACTCGTCCTATGCGGCAGCTGGTTGTTGGGGCTAAACGGGGGGCTTTGGTTGTCGAACAATCCAAACAAAATGGATTCGAACGTCTTAAGAGACTGCAGCAGCAGGCGGTGGGATGTCGTTGAGAATATGGAAGGTTCGCGGGAGGCCGTAATCTTGATCAGGGGCGTAAGTCACGGCCAAGGAAGCCGTAGTCGTATGGTTGCCTTTGAGGTGACCAAAGGCAGTCAGAGTAGCAGGATGTCGACGGTTCTGGATGGGATGTCAGTATATTTGCTCAGAGAAAGTCGGTCCTGGTTCATCAAAGATCTAGGAGCTGCCTACGAAGTCGGTGACGTTTGCCGACTGCAAGCATGTGACGCTCGCACGAGACGGAGAAATGGGATGGTATCAGGAGAGGAAGAGTTTACGAACCTTGATAAAAACAACCGATACGATGTCGTCCTTTCGCAAGGTAGAGTCTGGTTGCAGAGTTGCAGAGTTGAAGAGTTGTGGAAGACGGTGAGGGAAAAAAGGTGGTGATAGGGAAAGCTCGCTGTTGATGGTGGGATGGCGGGGAGGGCACACAAATCATTCGGGTGGGGCAGGTTAAAAATTTGAGTTCAAATTTCCTGGCACGGTATGGGATCCGTATATTTTGGAAGGCTCCAGTTAAGCTGTACCTCTTGCAGGCACAGCCCCTCGCCTCTGACCGCCCCTCAGCTGTGGTGCTGCACTAACACGAGCGACTTGAGTCGTCGACTCGTCGGTGACCGAGCATGTTAACCGCCAAACACCCAAATCCCATCGAAATGCATAGTACACCGCTGCACACGAACGCCTCAGATAGCGGCAATAAAAACCGCGCATAGCGAGGAATTGATTAACATTAGCCTATTCTAGCTTCGTGCTGATAATGCGAGATATTCCGCTCGTTGTACTGCGAAAGTTACATTGCGAATTGACGATAATTGCCACTGGACTTTCCATTTATCTCCGATCATCAGGGACCGACAGAAGGAGGGGCAATCCATCCAGGGCGTTGTCGGATTGTCACCCGACGATCCCAGCATCATCCCGGCACAACCAAAAGCGGTTATCCCGGTAAGCCACAATCCACAGCCACGGATCTCTCTCAACGTATGAGCAGCCAGTGTTAGTTGAGCCGCAATGGCTGGTGACGTATGCGGCGAAAATAAAATCAGGGGGAAAGCAAGACATTTTTTCACACCTGTTGCCAAGGTACTTTGACGGAGGCGAAGAAAAAGGGGTGATTTAGGGCATGTCCTCTGTTCTTTAGTCCGTGGATCCAAAGCTGTGGAAGACGGTTCTGATAGAACGAGCCTCAGGCTGCGCGAGAGCGCAACCTTATGGGATCTTGTTCTCGCGTTTTCTTGTGGTCTCGGTGCCATTGTGAGTGGGCAAGGAGACGTATCGTATCTGAACGCTTCTTTGGCTTGTAGGCCCCAGGTCTTAACCATGGGAGGGCAAACTCATCACCAAAAGTTTAACTTGAAAAAAGACGTAGCGGTTAAAAAATCAAAACGGTAATGCGGGGGAGGGCAGCCTCGGCTTGGAGGAGGGTATCATCGGTATTTGTTGGTATACATAGAAATACACAGATATGTCAACAGGGGAGTAATATTTCGAGGTTTACGCAACCCCGTTACTCCACCCCATTGATGTCCATCTCATTTACTTTCCAAGAATCGTCCACCCAAGGTCGCTTCTCACCAAGGAAGACGAGTCGTTCGGACTGGTTGGCCAGGTTGTCGACGACGTATTTCTGCGCCACGTTTCGGACCTGGTCTTTGGTAACATCAAGCAGCTGCTCTCGTCGCTTCTGCTTCATCTCCTCCGTCACGCCGTAGAGGAATTTGCTCATCCCCTCTTCGTTGACGGACCTAGGGGCATCAACACCCTGGAAGACGGAGATCTTTGCCTCCTCGAGGTCGCGATCTGTCCATTTCTTGTCGACCGCCCAGCGACCTGCATTCCGCATGATACTCATCGTGTTGAGAGGGTTGGGGTCGCGGTACGAGTAGAACCCGAAGACGCCGTCGAGAGGACGCGAGTATGCCCCTCCGCCATAGGCGCCTCCCTTCTCTCTGATTTCGTGGTGGAGGTGTTTGTGGGTCAGGAGTTGAGACAGAATCTGCAGCGGCGCGCCATCGGGCGATGTGTATGGCACCGTGGGCACTGCGAGGGCGCCGTAATACACCTGGTATGGCAGGGGGTAGAAGGACTTGATGTTCCGCGAAAACTCCGGAGTTTGCCCCTTCGAAGAATTGACGGGGGTCGTGGGAATGGATCCCAAGAATTTGGAGAGAGACGCGGAGTTGTCCTGCACACTCCCGCTGTCGCACGTGATAGCCGTCCGAATGTTGCCAGCCAGAGCGATCTGCTGGATCAGCTTAAGCTTCGAGATGACATCCTCAAGTTGATCAGACTCCGGACGGCTAGCGAGAGATGTCACTAGCTTCACCTGGGTCAGCCCGCTGACCTGTTCCCTGAGCCACGAGTCCCAGGTTAGGCCAGCTTCAGCGGACCGCCTTGCGAAAGCATGCCCTGACGACGCAATATCGTTCACAACGCCGTCAGCAGAGGCCTGCAGAAGCTGTCGTATCTGTAGCACCGCCTCGGGGCTCTCGAAATTCGTCTCCACGATCAGCTTGCGCAGCAGATCAAACATAACCGGTACGTTGCGATCCAAGGCCATGCCCGTGAATATGAGGCCCTCCGTAGCTGTTTTGAAGTCTGTGGGGAGGGAGGCAGAGTGGTAGCCAACGGACACTCCTCCCGTCTTGAGCTTAATCAAGTCTTCCAGTTGCTCCATCGTCATGTCCTTCGTTCCCAGACGCATAATCGCGTCTGTGAAAAGGGGGACGAGGACTCGAAGTTCGTCTGGTAGGTTTTCCAGGGTGTTGATGGCACGGAAGTAAGTGAGGCCGTTTGTGGGAGCTTCCCGCCACTGGGTCTTGACCCCGCCGGCGCTATCCTCCCGAACCACAACGGGCTCCTTACTCCGTGGAATGTCCCGTACGTGGACACTCGGCAGGCAGCTCAGGTCTTCAGTATTAGACTTGGCCTGCTCCGCTAGTAATTGGAACTCGCGTTCCTCGAAAGCCTTCTTCGCTTCAGCTTCGCCTCCGGCTTTCTCCTTTGCTTCGGCTAGCATGGTTGATAAGCGAGTCTCCTCCTCTTGAGCCAAATCTTGACCGAAAGTTGCGGAGGGAGCCATAGTGAAGGTAAGTGTATTGTCGTTTAGCAGATACTTCTCCAGGAGCCCTTCCAGGTAATCGCCTTTCGCAAGCTCGGCTTCGAATGCGGCTATCGTATCATTCCACGCCAGGGAGTCGAACGGATCGACGCCAGTAAACCACTTTGGCTTCAGCCTGTGAAGAAGAGACATGCCGAAGTTGGCGGTCTTATGCTTGAGCCCGAGTTCCATTTGATGGAGGTAGCCATCGATCTTGGACCGGTCGAAGCCCTTGTTCCGGACAGTGCGAAGAATGTTTTGAACCTCGGCTTTGAGTTTTGGAACATCTGCCTCCTGAACTCCTGTTAGACCGACAGAAAAGATGCCCACTTTCGCCGAACTATCGTATCCAGTGTTGGGGCTCCAGTCGGTGCCGAGGCCGGTTTCGACTAAGCCCTTATAAAGAGGGGACCCATAACCGTCCGTGAGTAAAGCTGATATCAATGCTAGAGAAAATGACTCCACGACATTGGTTGTGTCCCCCATAATCCAAGATACGGACGTCTTAAATTGCTTGGCCGGGTCAACTAGCGGGTCCACCGGACCGAACAGGGTGACTTCTCGTGGGCCATCACTCAGGTCGATTGGGCTCCGGATCTCCAGGTCGCCTCTGATTTTCTCGAACGCGCTGAGTTGCGCGTCAATGTCCACTAGATGGTCGGCCAGCGGCATGTCCCCGTAGGTGAAGACCTTGGCGTTGCTGGGATGGTAGTGCTCGGCGTGGAAGCGAGTTAGCTGCTCGTAGGTCAAGTCGGTGATCTTCTGAGGATCGCCCCCGGAATTGTTGATAGCGGGGAAGATGTGGTCCTGGAACCTGATGTAGTAAAGGTAACCAGCATCCGACATTTGGCCCTTCATCTCGTTGTAAACGACCCCCTTGAACACGAGCTTCTCGTCTTCGGGCTTCGGGCTGCCTTCGCTAGCGATCAAGGCCTGGGGGTTTTCGGGTCCTATCCTCCAGCCTTCTTGTGTGAAATCGGACTCCTTCAGGAGTGGTCGGAGTGTCGCATCAAGATAGACGGACATCAGATTCCTAAAGTCCTGGGCATTGGTGGTGGCAAAGGGATAGAAGGTGTGGTCTGATGCAGTGAAGGCGTTCATGAAGTTCGAAAGGGTTCGGGGCAGCATCTTGAAGAAGGGATCCCGGATCGGATAACTGTAGACGTATGTTGTTAGCTTGGTTGAGCCCGGAGAATACCTCTCGCCTGAAGGGAGAAGCCATACTTTTCACTCCCGCAGAGGGTAGTGTGCTCCAGGATATGGGGCACACCGGTATCATCGGGAGGGTTTGTCTTGAAACCGATAGAGAAGACATTGTTGCTATCGTCTCGGGAGATGTGCAGATGCTCGGCGCCGGTCTTGTCGTGTTGCAGGTGCAGCGCCGTCAACTCGAGCTCCGGGACATGCTTCGTCCTCAACAACGTAAAGCCGTGGAGCTTCTCGCCGGGCTTTGGGAGCTGGGAGAGCTCGGTGACAGCTCTTCTGGCGGCATTCTTGACAGTATTCCCCAGCATACTGCAGGAGGAAGGGCGAAGGCTTTGAACTTGGAGATGGCGAAGACTTTAAATACAAACTCTCTCGCTTCTAGAGGCACGCTGAAGGAAACGAACGGAGCGTGAAGATGTAAAACGAAAAGTCTAAAACAAGGCTTATGTATGGATGCATATACAGCTTCAATATTGGGTGAGGTAATGCAGCAGTTGGATGTTAATGACTCCAGATGTATCCGTAGACTCCGTTCAAAGCCGAGCCGGCAATACAAAATTTCTTGACGCGTGGTTGGCAAACTGATTTTAATGTGGGGCACCCAGTCCAGTGGAAAAGTTCAGATTTTAGCGCCTCCCAGTGGTTGATCAGGTGCAGGCACAGCGGCACAGCGGGACAGCAAAGCCAATGCGGCCGCACTTACATGGGAGGGGGACATGCGAGGCACAGTGTCTTCTTAAAGTGTGACACGTTCAGGTATGTACATTATCCAGTACTGCTATACGTACAGCACGCACTGCAAGTCACAACCTTTCTCTATGCCTATCAAATAACTCTAAAATCCGTGTTGTCCTCCCCATTGTCCGACATATCCTTGTTCGTGCCCGAGTCCCCAAGATTGTCCTCAGATTGCCCTCAGATCAGCTGCAAAAGTAAGGCTGAAAGGTGGCGGAGAAATGAGTCTGTGCAGACTATCTTCTCGGCCTTGCCAGAACGAGACATAACTGACACCATCCCCCTGTTAAGTCAGCAGCCGACAAACCTCCGTCAAGATCAACCTCCGTCCGCCAACCACACCAAAACCCCGAGAAGCTCCCCGAACAAAGGACTTGCGCGCGCTTTGTTCCCCCCGAGCCATTCCTTCTTCGTCTCGCCAGCTTGTCGCGTAGATGCAGCACTGGTGAGCAAGCAACACCCACTTCCTCCGGCGCTTGAAATTTGTGACGCAGTGCTAATTAATTGGCACCCTTCTCCCAGGCGTGACATTCCAGAAAATGTCCTCGGCGAACCCCCTCGTGACTTCGGCGACGACGGCTGCGCGACCTCCTCCGATGGCTAATGGCATTGCGACGACTCCTGCGCCCAAACCCGACCCTGCCTTGACAAGCGGCTATCCCGCCCACTCCTACAACCACAACCAGAGCCCCAACTACCCCCATACACACACACACACCCACGGCGGCGGCAGCCACGACACCCGACCAGCCCCAGCACCTCCTATTGCGCCTACCCCTAAGAAGGGTAAGCAGAAGAAAGCCATGGATTCCAACGAGGCCTCGAAATTGGTTGCGGCCAGGATTTCACAACTTGAACTCGACGCTGCAGGCGAAAAGGACCAAGAAGCTGAAATTGGTACGTCTCAACATACCTCTATTGTTACTCTACCTTGGCGAGATGGAGATCGTTCAAGCCCTGAATCAGCCTCGAAACCCCAACCTTGTTTCCGCCGTCTTCCGAACAGGAAAAGTTCAACCTGACTAGGCCACCGAGTGAGGGAGGCATATGGGTGTTTAGGGCTCCAAGCTCTTATCTCTCGGATTCCCTGATTCCCTGATCAGAAGGGAGGCTTGCCACCCTCTTCGGTCACTCTATTTTGTCATCCACTCACCAACCCACCTACGCAGCGCATGGATGAACTAACCTGGTGATCATTTGCAGAGCGAGAGGTCAAGAAAGCCAACCGTGAATTGCACACCCAGACTTCGAAGATGAACGACCTCCAAAAGATCGACCATCTCACGAAGAGATGCTCCGACCTGCTGGCCGAGATGAAGCGGCATGAGCGGGAAAGCATCAAGAATAAGAAACGAGGCGACCAGCTACAGAAAGAGAAGGACTCGAGCCGTACCGAGCTAAGCAAGACGGTCGGTCTTAAGGAGAAGCTCGAGAAGCTGTGCAGAGAGCTTCAGAAGGAGAACAACAAGCTCAAGGTAGGCTTCCATGGCAGAGCCCTTACCCCGCCGGCCGGGGTTTTCGACGGGGAGAAACCTGCTGACCGGTCACCGGGGGTAGAATGAGAACAAGACCTTGTCAGACACGCAGGTCCGAAACCAAAATTCCTGGGATGAGAAGTACTCGACCCTGCTGCAAAAGCTGGACGATTATCAAGAAGAGAAAGATAATCCCAGGAAGCAGGTTGTTGACATGGAGGTGGACGAATTGTACGTCGCAGCTCTTTGCAGCTCTCGCCTCGGATTTCATATTCTAACCAAGGCATGTGCAGATTCCGCCAGAGATTCAAGTCGCTCATCGAGCAATACGAGCTTCGAGACCTGCACTTCCATTCCCTCATGCGAACAAAGGAGTTTGAGGTCCAATACAACTTGGCTCGCTTCGAGAAGGAGAAGAAGAGCGCCGAGGTGGAAACGACCCGGTCCAGGCAACTCAACTCCCAGGTCCAGACCTTCTCCCGGACGGAAACGGAGCTTCGCCAGCAGCTGAACGTGTACGTGGACAAGTTCAAGCAGGTAGGCACTTCTGTTACTGTACCGCGTTAGCTCATAAAAATGATACCGGCCTGACGGTGATGTTAGGTAGAGGACACGCTCAATAACAGCAACGACCTGTTCCTAACGTTTCGCAAGGAGATGGAGGACATGTCCAAGAAGACAAAGAGGCTGGAAAAGGAGAACGAGGGTCTCAAGCGGAAGCACGAAGCCATGAATGCTAATATCTTCAAAATGGCCGACGAGCGGTCCAAACAGCTCAAGGACATTGATGATCTTAAGAAGAAGGAAGGTAAGCTCAGCGGCATTATCAAGCAAATGCAACAGCAGGGACGGGGGATCCCTCAGGGCCTGGCTGGCGCAGTCGAGAACGGCTATGCAGAGGGTGAGGGAGATCTGGAAGGGGACGAGAGCGAGTACGAGAGCGAGGAAGAAGAAGGAGATGAGGGAAGCGATGACGGTGAGGAATACGATGACGAGACGGAGGATGAGCTGCATAACGAGCCTCAACAGCCATATGGACCCGAGCGACCACCAGCGCCGGCCGTGGCAGTGGCGGCGACAGCGACGAACGGGCACCGCTAATCCTGCCATTTTCGAGCTACCATGCTTTGTCCATGAGACGCATACGTGTTGTGCGGCTTGTCTACATTTTCAGCCGCGATATGCTCAAAGTACGATTCGTATCTCGCATCGCTTAGCGAAGCATCCGATGCTGAACTACCTACCTACTTATCTTCATACTAGGTAGCATCCGCTGCTAGTTACCATCGAGGTACCTACTACCTATGTTGTTTGTACTGTACACCGTACATATCACGGGCTCTGCAATGCATTTACTCTACACTCCCACTTCTAATCGCTTTTCGACCCTCTCTTGGCGAACTTAAAATTGCTATCTTACTCGGTGTTATTGTCAAAAGATCAATGTGTGACCACATCCGTAATTGTGAACAGAACAGCCACAAGCGAGGAGCCGGCCATCAAAGTAGGACAGTTGACTATCAGCCTTGCAGTGTGTATGCGTCTCCATGTATATGCATCTCCATTGTATGCGTCTCCATCGCGATGCTCGATGAGGTCATCACCATGTACCCCAGTCGCTAGCCCCGATTAAAACACGTGCGGCAGCGGCAGCGGCCAAAGCCGCCAAACGGCCCAACCACAGTCTCCCCCGCCAAATTTAGGCCCAGAATCGCTTGTCTTGAAACTGAGTTTCAACACTTTCAACAATCCGCAATTTAACCTCCATCGCTCCAAATCGCAATTGAAAGCACGCTCTCAGACCTCGATTCTCTCGAATACCAACTAGTTCTAATCTCGATGCCGGCCATCAGGAATCCCCCGGCGTCGTTGATCGGGCCTATTCGCCAATCTTAAGGACCTCGCATCTTGCGCGACAATCCCAGCCTCTGGACCCCTCCACGTATCCCTCCCTCCAGCCCCCAACAAATACGGATGACAGTTATCTCCCTCCACCCCCCAACCCGCTCTACAAGCGACCACCTGATTTATCCCTTCCGAATCTCTATATAACAAGAAACAAGAAGATTGTGCGTGGCAGAAAGGGAACACCATGTCCTTCATCCAGGACCCCCGCGTGCGCCAGCGGTGGAACCAACTCTCCCAGAACGCAGAAGCTGCGACCGAGAACGCGGCGGCGGGGATCTGGACATTCCAACACAGATACATCAATCCGTGCCTCGCGAGCGTTGCCGACAGCCTCGACAACTGCGCAGCCGTATGCCTGGGCGACCGTGACGAGCGCGCGCGCCGGGCGCGAGAGCGCAGCCACGGAGCCCGCCGGGCACGCGCCGAGTCCGTCTTTGACTTCTACGACGACTGGGACGAGGTCCCCGGCGAGGATATTATCGGCGTCGACGACGGCGACGGTGTGGGAGGCGGGGGCGGAGGCGGCTTGCTCGGTAGGTGGGGAGGCGCCGAAGACTGGGACAGATTGCTGGCCGGTACGGGATCGAGGCGAGGGAGGCATACAGGGGCGGCGTCAGGGGATGTGGTTGACCACCAACCGAAGCGGAAGAGGGGAATGAGTTACGGAACGAGGGGGCCGAGGCGGAAAGCGAGCACTGATGAGGACCCGACCATCATACCCAGCACGACACCGTTAGGGTTCCTAGGCCGCCTGCCATTCAAGATCGGGGGCCCGCTGAGGTACAAGCCCTCAGCAGCGAACCTACGAGATCATCCAGGGGCGCCGCTGCGCCACCGACCGGAGGAGGCCGATCCCCTACTTGGGGGAAGCGACGGAGAGGAGGCCCATTTCAAGAGGTCACCGCAAACGAGGGCGCGGAGCAACACCGCCGGTTCTGGGGGCACCTCTGACTCGTACCGTTCGAGGAACGACCTATTCCCGAGCGATGGCGAAGGCGACGAAGACGCAGTACCGTTGGATGATGAATTCGACGTGGCTCTAGACCGTGTGGATGACCGCGGGAGCAACAAAACGAGGAGCAGTAAAGGAAAACGGCGAGCGGACCGTCCAATGTCGCGGACCGTGTCGGGAACGACCGTATCTTCCGTACAATCAGCCAGAGATTCGTTAAACGGGAGGGCTAGCTCTACATCGATACACGTCGTAGAGGACCCGATACATCCACCGTCACTAGAAGACCTCCAGAGAGAGGAGGAGGAAGCACGACGAGAAGAAGATGAGCAGCTAGAACGGAAGAGGCGCGCAGCGGCCGAATTGGCGCTAAATCGCGGCTTGACCAGAGACAA
>Ga0164242_10003802_pt1 | contig 17099 bp, 12 predicted proteins | sample OricomgcompostMG_FD_108783 | JGI IMG/M metagenome (GOLD analysis project Ga0164242, IMG submission 108783) | Miracle-Growth compost microbial communities from Emeryville, California, USA - Original compost - Miracle growth compost (MG) ...
GCCCCGAAGGCGACGCCCAAGACGACGAGCAAGTGAGCCGGGGCCGCCCCGCGGCACGTAGGGTCGCGGCGTGACCACCCCGCCCGCACGCCCGCTCCCGATCCGGCCGGTCCGCGCCGACGACCCCGCCGAGGTCGACCGCGTCTACGACATCTGCCTGCGCACCGGGGCGTCGGGCGAGGACGCGACGAGCCAGTTCACCGACCCGCGCCTCCTGGGCGAGGTGTACGCGGGTCCGTACGTACGTCTCGTCCCGGAGCTCGCGTTCGTCCTCGACGGCGGCGCGGGCGTCGGGGCGGTCGGGTACGTCCTGGGCGTCGCCGACACGGCGGCGTTCGAGGACGAGCTCGAACGGTCCTGGTGGCCGGGGCTCCGCCGCCGCTACCCGCGCGACGCGTTCCCCGCCGGGACGCCCGACGCGGGCGTCGTCGAGCTGATCCACGAGCCGCGCCGCTCCCCGCCCGAGCTGCTGCGCGAGTACCCGGCGCACCTGCACGTCGACGTGCTCCCGGAGGCGCAGGGCGGCGGGAACGGGCGGCGCCTGATCGAGACGCTCCTCGACGCGCTCCGCGACGCCGGCGCCCGGGGCGTGCACCTCGGCGTCGCCGCCGACAACGTCAACGCCCAGGGCTTCTACGAGCACCTGGGGTTCCGCCGGGTCGAGCAGGCGCCGGGCCACGTGTACGGCCTGCGCCTCGCCTGACCGCTCTCCCGCTCCGAGTTGTCAGAAGCTCACGGCACCGGGGTGCCGTGAGCTTCTGACAGGTCGTTGCGGGGTCAGCTCGCGTAGACCCCCAGCTCCGAGAGCTGGGCCGCCGGCCAGCCCGTGTTGGCCGTGAAGGTCAACCGCACCGAGCGGACGCTGGACGCCGGGAACGTCACGGTCACGGTGTTGCCCGTGGCCGGGTCGAACCGGTATCCGGCGGACGCCTTCAGCGTCTGGAAGGCGCTGCCGTCGGTGCTGCCGAGCACGCTGAACGTCTGCGTGCGGGCCACCCACGCCGCCGGCGGCGGAAGCTGCAGCACCAGGCGCGACACGCTCTTCGGGGCCCCGAGGTCGACCGTGATCGACTGCGGGAACGCGCCGTCCGGGCTCTCCCAGTAGGTGCTCGCGTCGCCGTCGACAGCCCTCGCCGGCACGTACACGTCCGCGTGGCCGGCCGTGACCGGCTTCCCGAGCGCGAGGTTCGTCCCGGCCGGGTCCGTCGGCGTCACGGTCGGAGTGGCGGTGGGCGTCCCGGTCGGAGTGCCCGTCGGGGTGGAGCCGGCGGACGCCCCGTACACCTCGAACCGCGAGAGCTGGGCCGCGGGCCAGCCCGTGTTGGCGGTGACTGTGGCGCGCACGTAGCGCGCAGTCCCCGAGACGGGGATCGTGACCGTGTTCGACGCGATGGCGGGGTCGAAGGCGTAGCTCGTCGACGCGGCGAGGGTGCTCCACGACGTTCCGTCCGCCGAGCCCTCGACGGTCACCGTCTGGGTGCGCCTCTCCCACGAAGCCGGGAGCCCGAGGACGACCTTCGTCAGCGCCACGGGTGCACAGAGGTCGACGCGCAACGACTGCGGGAACGCACCGTTGGCGCTCTCCCAGTACGTCGAGGCGTCGCCGTCGACCGCGTTGGATCCCGTGTACGTCTGGTTGTGGCTGGACTCGACGACCGTCTTGCCGCGCGCGACGTCACCCGTGCCCACGCACGCGGCCGGGTTCGTGGGCGTCGTGGGCGGGTTCGTCGGGCCCGTGCCCGGGTCGGTCGGCTGGGTCGAGCCGCCCCCCGTGTAGACGTAGTTCGGTGCCGGCCACGGGCCGCAGTACGGCGAGTCGGTGTACCAGCCGGAGTTGCCGCTGCCGACGAGCGTGATGCCGGTGTTCACGGCGCCCTGGCAGCTGTAGATCGGGTTGGAGTACCCGATGTGCTCGGCCGTCACCCCCTCGAACGTCGCCGCGAAGGTCGCCTGGGCCTGGATCGCGAAGGTCCCGGTCCCGTCGATGTCGACGTTCTTGAAGTGGACGGTCTTGGTCCCGCCCTCGATGAACTGGATCGCCTCGTACGAGCTGTCGATGATGGCCGTGTTCGAGACGTTGATCGTCGCGTTCACGGCCTCGTTGAGCCCGTCGAACCACATCGCTCCGACGCCGAACTGCCAGTTGTAGTCGGAGTTTCCGGCGCGGATGAGCGTGTTCGAGTCCGCGGTGATCGTCCCGCCGATCGCGGCACCGCCCTGGACGCCGGGGTACCGGTTGGCGATGTGGATGCCGCCACCGTTGGTGACGGTGTCGGAGACGACGTTGTGCGACACGGTGATGTCGGTCCCGCCGTAGATCGCGATGTTGTTGGCGAGCACGGGCGCGACGACGGTGTTGTAGGTGAACGTGTTGTCGTGCTCGGGCTGCTCGGCCCACTCGGCGATGCCGTCGTCGCCCGTGTTCCGGATGAAGTTGTTCGTCGCGGTCGAGTTCGTGACGCCCAGGTGGAAGTTGATGCCGTCGGCCGTCTGGTCGAGGATCCGGCTGTTCTTGATGGTGAGGTGGTCCATCGGACCGTCCATCCACGCGCCGACCTTGGTGTGCTGGATCCAGACGGAGTCGATGGTCGAGTCGCTCATGGCACCACCGAAGCCGTTGACCTGGTCGTTGTCGTTGCGCTCCTTGACCTCGCCGAGGACGGCGAGGTTCGAGACGGTCACGCCGTGGCTCCCGCCGGCGGACGCGTCCTTGCCGTAGAGGCCGACCCTGTCGCCCGCGAGCTCGGTGTACCACTGGCCGGCACCCGTGAGCGTGACCTTGTCGAGGATGACGTGGTTCGTGACCTTGAACCGGCCCTGAGGGACGTAGACCGTCTTGCCCTGCGCGGCCCCCGCGTTGACCGCGTTCTGGATGGCCTGGGTCGCGTCCGCCACCCCGGTCGGGTCGGCACCGAAGTCCGACACGACGTTCAGCGACCCCGCGGGCTGCCCGATCGGCGCCGCGACCTGCTCGAAGTCGGCGAGGTCGACCGTGAAGGTCGGCGACGCGGCCGTCGACGACACCTGGAGGCGGACCTTCGTCCCGGCCGGGAGCGTCGAGGCGAACATCGTGCGCACCTCGTCGTAGAAGTGGTGCGGGTTGTCGCCGACCGAGTTGCTGAAGGGATAGCCGCCGTAGAACCAGCCGTAGCGCGACGTCACAGGCAGGTCCTTGACCTTGGTGCCGTTGACCTCGAGGGCGAGCGTCGCGTCTCGGCCCGTCCCCGACGCGCTGTCGGGGATCGAATACCGGAAGTCGGCCGCGTTCGCCGGCGCGGTGAGCGTGAACTCGACGTACTCGCCGACGGCGTCGAGCGTGACGGCCTTGCGGCCCGACGCCTCGGAAGGCAGGTGCCCGTACGTGCGGTCGGGCCCGATCACGGTGCCGTTGGTGGCGACGTCCTCTGCTTCCTGCTCGACGAACGGGACGCTCGCCCCGCGGCCGGCGATCCCCACCGGGGACGGCGAGCCCGCCGTGGCGTCCGACGTCGAGGCGTTCGCCGTGAGCGCCGGGACCGCGGCGACGCCGGCTCCGACGAGTCCGACGACGGCCACGCCGACCCCGACGCCGCACAGGCGCCGGAGCCGACGGGCCCCACCCGGCTCGTCGGGTTGGTGCAGGGGTGTTGCGGTGCGTGCTCTGTTCACGGGTCGGACTCCTCTGTCCGTCGTGCCCGCGTCGACGTCGGCACGGGCGATGGGTGACAGGAACCGGGCACGCCGCAGGGCACGCCCGGGTTGCAACCCACCGACCGTACGGTTCTCGACAGAACTACGCAAGATCCTGACAAGCGCAAGAAATACGCAAGCAGCGCAACGTCACGCAAGAACGCGTGTCCCGAAGTATCAGGACAAGCGGGGCACCACCTCGCGCGCGACCAGGTCGAGGTGGTCGAGGTCCTGCAGGTCGAGGGTCTGCAGGTAGAGGCGGCTCGCCCCGGCCGCACGCACGCGCTCGATCACCGCGACGGCTTCCTCGACCGTCCCGGCGATGCCGTGCTCGCGCAGCTCCTCCGGCTCGCGCCCGATCGCGGCGGCCCGCCGGCGGAACTCGGCCTCGTCCGCGCCGACGCACAGCACGAGCGCGGCCGAGTACCGCAGCTCGTCGGGGTCGCGCTCGATCGCCTCGCACGACTCCCGCACGCGCCCGAAGAGCGTCTGGATGTCGTCCAGCTCGGGGAACGAGGCGTTGTACTCGGACGCGAACCGGGCCGCGAGCGCCGGCGTGCGCTTCGGCCCGCTCCCCCCGACGATCACGGGCACGCGCGGCTGGACGGGCTTGGGCAGCGCGGGCGAGTCGACGAGCTGGTAGAGGTCGCCGTCGAACGAGTACGACTCTCCGGCCGGGGTGGACCACAGGCCGGTGACAATCTCGAGCTGCTCGGTGAGGTGGTCCATGCGGTTCTTCGGGTACGGGATCCCGTAGGCGGCGTGCTCGCGCTCGAACCAGCCGGCGCCGAGGCCGAGCTCGACGCGCCCGCCCGACATCTGGTCGACCTGCGCGACCTGGATCGCGAGGACGCCGGGGTAGCGGAAGGTGACGGGCGAGACGAGGGTGCCGAGGCGGATGCGCTCGGTGTCACGAGCGAGGCCGGCGAGCGTGGTCCAGGCGTCCGTGGGGCCGGGGAGCCCGTCGGTCCCCATGGCCAGGTAGTGGTCGGAGCGGAAGAACGCGTCGAACCCGAGCCGCTCGGTCGCCTGGGCGACCGCGAGGAGGTCGTCGTAGGTGGCGCCCTGCTGGGGCTCGGTGAAGACGCGGAGCTGGAAGGGGTGATCCGTCATGCGTCCTACTCTGCCGCACCGGCGCGCCGACGCCCCGGGCGCCGGCGGATCCAGGCCGCGCCGCTAGGGTTTGGCCCATGAGCGAGCCCGCGTCGACCGAGTCCGCGGGCTCCGACCCCACCCGCGCCCCGTCCACGTCGGACGGCGCCCGGACGGCGCTGCAGGTCGCGACCGGACGGACGGGCGTCTGGGTGGCGTTCGTCGTCGTGCACGCGCTGCTGTTCTGGGAGGCGAGCCACCACGCCCAGGCCCTGTTCGGGGACCCCGAGCTGTACCGGCAGTGGGCCGCGGGCGGCGTGCAGGACGGCGTGTGGCCGGTCCTCGACATCTCGTGGGTCTACCCGATCGGCGCGCTCGTCCCCGTCACGCTGCCCGCCCTCGTCTCCGTCGACGGCGAGGCGTACCGGTACCTGTTCATGGTCCTCGTCGCGGTGGTCGACGGGCTCGCGCTGGGGTCGCTGCTGCACGCGGGCCGCGGCCGCACCCTGGGGGCGTGGTGGTGGCTGGTCTTCCTGCTGTTCCTCGGGCCCATCACGCTGGTCCGCCTCGACGGCATCTCCGCCGCGCTGACGGTGATCGCGCTCGCACAGCTCGTCCCGTCACCGAAGAACCCGGACGGCCGGGTGCGCGTCGCGAGCGCGGTCGCCGCGGCGGGCGCGTGGGTCAAGGTCGCGCCGGGAGCCGTGCTCGTGCCCCTCGCCCTGACCGCGCGGCGGCCGTGGCGGCGCGTGGTGCTGCCGGCGGTCGTGGTGACGGCGGTCGTGGTGGGGCTGGCCGAGCTCGGCGGCGCCGGGTCGCGCGTGCTCGGCTTCTGGGGCACGCAGGACTCCCGGGGCCTGCAGGTCGAGTCCGGGGCGGCGACGCCGTTCTCCCTCGCCCGCCTGTGGAGCGGCGAGTACCGGGTGTTCTACAACGCCCCGCTCAACGTCCTCGAGATCACCGGGCCCGGCACGGCCTGGTTCGCGCAGGCGCTCGACGTGCTGCTGCTGGCCGCCGTGGTCCTGGCGACCGCGGTGACCTGGCGCGCGGCGGTCCGCCTGCGGCGGGACGTCCCGGTGGACGCCGAGCGCCGGACGCCCCAGCTCGAGCTCGTGCTGCTCTCGACGCTCGCGCTGACCCTGGTGCTCTTCGCGTTCGACAAGGTCGGGTCGCCGCAGTACGTCGCCTGGTTCGCGCCGCCCGTGGCGGTGGCGCTGACCGCGCTCCGCACCCCGGCGTGGCCCGGCCGACGACGCGCCAACGGCCCGCACCAGGCGAGCGCCGACGTGTGGGGCGTCTTCGCGCTCGCGCTGCTCGTCGTCGCGCTGCTGACGCACCGCCTGTTCCCGGACCACTACGACGAGTTCCTCGGTGCACGCCCGTTCGACACCGTCCTCGAGGCGGTCCGCAACGTACTCGTGCTGGCGCTCGCGGTCGGCTCGCTCGTCCTCCTGGGCCGGCACGCGCGCCGCGGGATGACCGGCACGTCCGGGTCGTCCGGTTCCCGGGACGCCGAGTACCGGGAGAGTTCCGCCGACGCCTCCTGATCTGGTCCAATGGGGCCACGGTCGCGGCAAGGACGCCGCGCGCCGCGCGTGGATCGAAGGAGATGCACCATGTTCCGTGGCCCCTACGCCGACGTCACGATCCCTGACGTGAGCGTGTTCGAGTACCTGTTCGCCCATCTCTCGGACGACGACCTCGCCCGCACCGCCCTGATCGACGGGCCGAGCGGGGCCCGCTGGAGCTACCGCGACCTGCGCGACCAGGCGACCGCGGTGGCGGGCGCCCTCGCGGCACGCGGCCTGCGGCCCGGGGACGTGGTCGGGCTGCTGTGCCCGAACACCCCGGCGTTCGCCGTCGTCTTCCACGGAGCCCTCCGCGCGGGCCTCACCGTCACGACGGTCAACTCCCTCTACACGCCGGACGAGATAGCCGCTCAGCTCGCCGACTCCGAGGCGCGCCTGCTCGTCACGGTCGGCCCGCTCGCGCCGGGCGCGTCCGCGGCTGCGGAGAAGGTCGGGCTGGAGCCGGGCGACGTCGTCGTGCTGGACGGGCCCGGCGAGGCCGCGGACGGCCACCCCAGCCTGCGGGACTGGCTCACCGCCGGGCTCGCCGCGCCCGACGTGCGGTTCGACCCGGCCACGCACCTCGCCGTGCTCCCCTACTCCTCGGGCACGACGGGCCTGGCCAAGGGCGTCATGCTCACGCACCGCAACCTCGTCGCGAACGTCGCCCAGACCGCGCCCACCCTCGAGATGGTCCCCGACGACGTCGTCCTCGCCGTGCTGCCGTTCTTTCACATCTACGGCATGACGGTGCTGCTCAACCTGGCCCTGTCGCAGGGCGCGGCGCTCGTCACGATGCCACGGTTCGACCTCGCGCAGTTCCTGGCGCTCGTCGAGCAGCACCGCTGCACGTACCTGTTCATCGCCCCGCCCATCGCCGTCGCACTCGCCAAGCACCCGCTCGTCGAGGGGCACGACCTGTCGAGCGTGCACACGGTGTTCTCGGGCGCCGCCCCGCTCGACGCGGCGCTCGGCCACGCGGTCGAGGCACGGCTCGGCTGCCGCATGAAGCAGGGCTACGGGATGACCGAGCTGAGCCCGGTCTCGCACGCGATCCCGCCGTCGGTCGACCTGCCCCTCGACTCGGTCGGCTACACGCTCCCGAACACCGAGTGCAAGCTCCTCGACCCCGCGACCGGCGAGGAGATCCCCCAGCCCGCCACGCCCGACGACGGGGAGTCGGCCGCCGGAGAGCTCCTCGTCCGCGGGCCGCAGGTCATGGCCGGGTACCTCAACAACCCGCAGGCGACGGCCGACACCCTCGAGCCGGACGGCTTCCTCCACACCGGCGACATCGCGACCGTGACCTCGGACGGCGTCGTGCGGATCGTCGAGCGGCTCAAGGAGCTCATCAAGTACCACGGCTACCAGGTCGCACCGGCGGAGCTCGAGGCGCTGCTCCTCACCAGCCCGGACGTCGCCGACGTCGCCGTGATCGGCGTGCGCGACGAGGACGGCGAGGAGGTGCCCAAGGCGTACGTCGTCGTGCAGCCGGGGCACGAGCTCGACGAGCAGGGCGTCCAGGAGTTCGTGGCGGCGCGCGTGGCTCCGCACAAGAAGGTGCGGAAGGTGGAGTTCGTCGAGGCGATCCCCAAGTCGGCGTCGGGCAAGATCCTGCGCAAGGACCTCCGCGCCCGCGAGGCCGGTCGGCTCTAGCTCCTCGCGCGGCCCGCCGGGTCGTCAGGTTTCCCGACGTCCGGGTGGACGTTTCGTGGCGGCGCGCGAGGACTCGCCCGCGACCGCGGACGGTTCGGTAGCGTCCGGGCTGTGAGCGGTCGGGGGACTCGGCGCGGCGGTGTCGCGGTGGTGCTGGTGGTCGTGGTCGGCGGACTGGTCGCAGCGTGCAGCGGCGACCCCGGCGACGGCTTGCGCAAGCCGTTCCACGACTCCGGACCGGCGAGCGCGGTGTCCGAGGTTGAGGCCGCGCTGCCCGGGCTGCTGGCGGGTACCGACGCCGCTGCTCGCCTGGACCCCGTGACCTTTACCTCCGCGTCGTCGGCGGTGAAGGCGCGCGCGAACCTCTCACCCGCCGCGGAACGGGAACGCCGCGCCGTCCTCGAGGCGACGGTCGTCCCGGAGCAGGTGGCATCGACGCTGGCGACCACGGAGGACGCGGTCCGCGAGATGCTCGGCGACCCCGAGAAGCTGAACGCGTGGGGATACACGTCGAACTCCTTCACGGTCGAGCGGTTCGAGGGCGTGCGGGTCGACGGTGACACCGCGAAGGCGCTGCTGGTCGGTGAGGCGGAGTACGCGGCGCCGTCCGACGCGCTCCCCGGCGGCGGCTCCAAGCGCCAGTTCCTCGTCACGTTGGTCCGGCTCGACGACGGCTGGCGGGTCAAGGAGACGACCTTCCGCTTCCTCCCCGGCTACGAGCCCTGAGCGACCCCTGCGCGGCCGGGTTTCGGCGCGACCTCTTGTGAGGACGACGGCGCAGGGCTAGCGTCAGGCTTGCGTTCGTTAGGCGCGCTAACACATGCCGCCGGGCCGCTCGTCGGCACCGGCGCCGGCATCCGGTCCGTCGACGACGACGGACCCGAAGGAGAGGCTATGAAGCGTTCCGCCCTTCGCACCGGAGCGAGCGCCCTGCTCGCGACCGTGCTCGTCGCCGGCCCGCTCGCGGCGTCGGCCCTGGCCTGCACCCCGCACGGCCACGACGCCCCACGCGCCAAGGCGCTCCCGTCCAGCGTCTTCGCGCCGTACCTCGACGTCACCGCCGTCGACTCGATCGCGCAGACCGCCAAGGACGCCGGCTCGAAGTACCTGACCCTGGCCTTCCTCCAGGCCGACAAGCCCGGCTCGTGCGACCTCACCTGGGCCGGCGACCCCGCCAAGTCGGTCGCGAGCGGGGCTCTCGCCGACGAGATCGCGAAGGTCCGCAAGGCCGGCGGCGACGTCATCCCGTCGTTCGGCGGCTACAGCGCGACCAACGACATCATCGACTGGGCGAACAACCCGGCGAACCTCACCGAGATCGCCGACTCCTGCAAGGACGTCACGAAGCTCGCGAAGGCCTACGAGCAGGTCGTCACCACGTACGGAGTGACCCGGCTCGACTTCGACATCGAGGGCACCTCGATCACCAACAAGGAGGGCGTCGACCGCCGCAACGAGGCGGCCGCGCTCGTCCAGCAGTGGGCCAAGAAGAACCACCGCACCCTCGAGATCAGCTACACGCTCCCGTCGTCGACGACGGGGCTCGTCCAGTCGGGCCTCGACCTCCTGAAGTCGGCCGCGGCGCACGGCGTCGTGATCAGCAGCGTCAACATCATGACGTTCGACTACTGGGACGGCGCGGTGCACGACATGGTCGCCGACGCCGAGCAGGCGGCCACCGCGCTGACCGGCCAGCTCAAGGCGACGATCCTCCCCCACGCCTCGCAGGCCGAGCTGTGGCGGCACGTCGGCGTCGTGCAGATGATCGGGACCGACGACTACCGCAGCCCCGAGGGCGTCGCGACCGACATCTTCACCCCCCAGCAGGCGGTGACGTTCGAGCGGTGGGCGAAGAAGCACCAGCTCGCCTACCTCGGCTTCTGGGCGCTCCAGCGCGACAACGGGTCGTGCCCCGACGCGACCGTGGCGCAGAACAACTGCTCCGGGATCGAGCAGGACACCTGGGCGTTCACGAAGGCGTTCAAGCCGTTCACGTCGAACCACCGGTGACGCGAGGCTGACACCCGTGGGCCCCGGTCGCGAGACCGGGGCCCACGGTCGTCCACGGCCGGGTTGCGAGGCGGACGACGGAGTCCGGTGCCAGACTGATCCGGACCTGGACGATCTCGGACGACACCTGGCACGGGGGCAGGATGTTCGCACGACGGAAGGCGACGGGCACCGGCCGCACGCGCCGGTGGCTGCGTGGGGCGTGCTCGCTCGCGGTCGCCGCCGCACTCGTCGGCCCCGTCGCCGCGGTCCCCGCGAGCGCCGCCGCGCCCGTCGGGGACGAGACCACACCGGGCATCTGGGGGACGCACACCGTCACGTTCGTGTCGCTGGGCCGCACCCTGTCCACGGTAAGAAGTCGCCGACGGCGGGCACGCGCCCCGCCAGCCCGCTCCCCCGGCCGCCGACGGCGTCTTCTCCGGCTGGTTCGTCACGGTCGGCGGCGTCGAGGTGCCGTTCGACTTCGACACCACCGTCGTCGAGAGCGACCTCACGGTGACCGCGCACTTCACCGACACGCACGTCGTCCAGTTCCTCGCCCCGGAAGGCCTGACGCCCGCGACGCGCGTCCTCGACACCGACGAGATCGCCGACGGCGCGCCCGTGGGCGACGTCGCGCCGGACGTGCCGCAAGTGCCGAACGGCACGGTCTTCACGGGCGACTGGTACGTCGACGGGGACGCGTCCGAGACCCCGTACGACTTCAGCCGGCCGCTCACCGCGAACCTCGTGCTGCGCCCCGTCCTCGCCGAGGGGTTCGCGGTGTCGTTCGTGACGGACGGCACGGCTGTCGAGCCGGTATTCGTACTCGAGCCCAAGACGGAGTTCACGCAGACCGATCTCGACGCCGTCCCTGAGCCCACGCGGGTGGGCTACCGGTTCACGGGATGGTTCCGCGACGAGGCACGCACCATCCCGGCCGACCCGCCGTTCACCTCGACGACGACGCCCTACGCGGGGTGGGCCGGCCAGGACGTCGAGTACCACGTCAGCTACTGGCTCGAGAAGCCCAACATCGTGCCCGACGACTACCCCGCCCCCGTGTGGACGCCTGACGGCGGCGCCCTGCCCGGCTGGGGCGCGAGCGACGGCGCCCTCAGCGACGCGCAGCTCCACGACCGAAGCAACTTCGACTTCCTCGACGACGTCACCTCGACCGCGGTGGCCGGATCGACGGTCAGCGGGCCGACGGACAAGTCGGACGTCCCGGCGAACGTCCAGCTTCTCGTCCGCGCGCAGCTCGACCCCGCCGACGTCCAACCCGACCCCATGACGTTCGCCGACATCGGGCTGAGCGAGGCGGACGTGACCGTCGCCGGCGACGGGTCGACCGTCGTGAACGTCTACCTGGTCCGGTCGCTCTGGCGGGTCGACTATCGGCTGCGCACACCGGGACTCGCGGGCGAGGGAAACAAGTGTCTCTCGACGGTCTCCTACGACGTCCAGATGACGGTCGGCGGACGCCAGTACTACGCGAGCACGGCGCCGCAGGTCGGGGACGGTCACCGGCTCGGCACGTTCTCCGCGCGGGCGAAGATCGGCCTCAACCTGTCGATCCTCGGGGCATCACCCCAGACGCTGGACCAGACCGACGGGACGCACCTGGTCTCCTCGCGGAACACCACCAGCGGCGCGGAGGACTGCGTGATGCGCGGCTGGGGCCCGCAGCAGACCAACACCGCGACCTTGGAGGCGCTCTTCACCGGGAACTACGCCGACGCCGGCAGCGTGGACCTCGTGAACCGGACGACGGCGCTGACGTCGCGGTGGGCGATCCTGACCTCCCAGAACCTCACGCAGCGGTTCGTCTACGTCGAGGCGGAGAACCAGGCGAAGGAGGCGCCCGACGAGGTGATCGGTGCGGACGGCACGCCGAACGACCCCCTGCACGTGGCGACGCTCTACAACAACGACAAGACGACCGTGCGCGCCGCGATCCCGCCAGGCCAGCAGGTCTTCGACGTGTACCAGGCGGTCCGTTACTGGGCGACCAACGGCGACCGGCAGGTCGCGGGCGTGATCGCGGGCTTCACCTCGTACGTGGGCTACAACACCGGGCCGGACACCCAGGGCAACTACTTCCAGCTCGACGCCCCGACGAACCGCCTCTACCAGCTGAAGAACTCCAACAACACCAACGACAAGTACCGGTACCAGTTCTACAGCCGCAACGCCTACGACCTGGTCTTCGTCACCGGCGGCGGCAGCCCCGTGCCGACCCGCTCGGGCATCCGTTACCAGTCCTCGCTCGCGACGTACGCCCCTCCCGACCCGACGCGCGGCAACGACGAGTTCGTCGGCTGGTACACGGACTCGTCCTTCACCACGCCGTTCGACTTCGACGGCGCCAGAATGCCCTCGAGCAACCTCGTGCTCTACGCGAAGTGGCTCGTCGACCCGCACACGGTCCGGTTCTACGACGACCCGTCGTCGACGAGCCGGATCACGAGCCTCACCGAGACGATCGAGGACCAGGGTCTCGCGACCGAGCCCGACCCGCTGGACCCTCGCCCCGACGGGTCGACCTTCCTGGGGTGGTACCACCGCACGGCCGAGGGCTACTTCGTCCCCTACGACTTCGACACCCCGGTCGGCTCGGACCTCAAGCTCTACGCCCGCTGGCAGCAGCCCGCGAGCTCGCCCTACGCCGTCCGCTACGACGGGAACGGCAACACCGGTGGCACCGTCCCCGTCGACCCGTGGACGTACAACGCGGGGGCGAGCGCGATCGTCAAGGACGGCTCGTCCCTCGTGCGCGGGGACGAGGTGTTCGTCGGCTGGCGTCTGCGCGTGTCGGCGGTCGCCCGGATCGTGGGCTCCCCGACCGCGGGACCCGTCGAGGGCCTGTACCAGGCCGGGCACACGGTCCCCGTGGGCGGTCGCGACATCACGCTCGTCGCCGTGTACGCCGACCCCGACCCCGCCTACGACCGGCTGACCGTTTCCAGGGTCACCGGCGACCTCACGCTCTACGCGGTCTGGGAGCTGGCCGAGCCGACCCCGACGCCGACCCCGACTCCCACGCCGACCCCGACGGGCAGCACCACGCCCCCGCCGTCGTCGCCCACGGGCGGGCCGGGCACCCCGACGACCCCGGGCGGCGGTTCCGTCACGCCTCCGACGGGCGGCCCAGGCTCCACGACGACGCAGCCGTCGACGGGCGGCGCCGGCCCGGGCGGGTCGGTCGGCGAACCCGGGGGGCTCGCCGACACGGGCTACGCGCCGTTCCTCGCGCTCGCCGCGATCGTCGTGCTCGGCCTCGGGGTGATCGTGACCACCCTTGCCGCCCGGCGCCGCGCGTGAGCGTGCTCGACCCGCTGGACGCGTTCCGTCGCGTGTGGTTCGTCGGCCTGCCCGACCCCGACCCGCACGCGCTCGACGCATCGGTCTGGCACCGCGAGCTCGACGGACGGCTCTGGGCGGTAGGAGTCTCCGCCGACCTCGACGATCCCGCGGACGCGAGGCTTCACGAGGACGTCCTCGGGTTCTACGGCGGCACGGTCGGAGGCATCGGCTGGTCCCTCGTCGACGACGGGGTACGGCTCCCCGAGGCGCTCCGCCACTGGTCGGTCGAACGGGACGTCCCGGCAGTCGAGATCGGGCCGGGACGGGCAGCGTTCATCGAGGTGGACGGACGGCCGTTGCTCGCGCTCTCCTGGCGCTACGAGGACGTCGAGGTGTACGTCGCGACGGTCGGGTGGGCCGAGCTCGCGGCCTTCGTGCCAGCAGGCGAGACCGTCCGCCTGGTCACGACGTACCACCGCTGACCAAGCCCGGACAGCACGAAGGGCCCCGACCTGCCGGTCGGGGCCCTTCGTCAGGTGCGGCAGCGGTGGGCTTGGGACGTCGCGCTGTTCGACTTCCGAGCCTGGCAGGAAGTCGCCCTGACCTGCCGGTTCATGCGTCGCGTGCTCGGCGTGCTTGGACGCAGCGGTGCGGGTTCGGTCTGCAAAACGGACGGAATCGGCGACGCCCATCGCGCAGCGACGCCGCAGACGCCCTTGATGCGGGTGGTCAGCGGTAAGACTCTCATCGAGCCGGGCGACCACCACCTGCTAGCCAGCGACAGCACGGAGGCTCGGGCTATAGCGCCCAAGGTGACCGCGATGGAACCCTCTCTCTGTGGACGCGCAGTTCTGGATCGGCATCGGAATCCTCTTTGTTGGGCCCGTTTGCTATGCGGAGTACGTGGCCAGACGTGACAACCCGGGCAGCCCGCCGAGCTGGCGCCGGCTAGCAGCGAGGCGACGATCTGCTCGTCGTACCGCTGGCGGGTCGGACGGGCAAGCCGACGCGGGCACGGACGAGTAGAGACGGCTCCGAAATGTCTTCGGGCCCGTCGCCGTGTCGGAGGCCGCGCCCGCACGGCGTGGCGGCGTGACTGGGCGCAGCCCGCATGCGCGAGGCTCGATACTGACGCCATGACTCTCCTGAATGGTGCTCAGCTCGCCGACGTGGACGATCCTGCATGGCCCGGCCTCTACGAACGCATCGCTGCCGCACCCGGCGCGCGGGCTTTGCCCATCTCGCGCCCCCAGGGGCTCCAAACATTGGAAGCTCTCCAGGTCACGGCTCGGTCGATTCTCGGTGCCCTCGCCCTCAACTGCGGGGCGATCATCGCCGACCACGGCTGGTTCCGCCTTCTCGGTGGTGGAGGGGACGGCCTGCCGGACCTCGCAACCGCCAACCAGGTGAGCCCCGCTACGAACCCCGCGCCGCCCCCGTTCCTCCTCGTCGGCTACGACGTCATGGGGGGCCGCTTTGCCATCGACGGCGGCGGACTGGGCGTGGCATCTGGCGAGGTCTGCTACTTCGGTCCGGACACACTGACGTGGGACGGGCTCGGTGGCGGGCATTCAGACTTTGTGGAGGCCGTGGTCAGCGGTGCGATGGGCGCGACCTTCGCCGATCTGCGCTGGAGCACCTGGCAACGCGACGTCGAAGCCGTGGCGCTCGATCACGGGTTCAGCACGTATCCGCCGCCCTTCAGCGAACAGGGTCGCGACGTGAACCGCGTTTCGCGTCGCCCAGTGCCACTGCACGAGCTCTTCGCCTTCTACGACGAGGCCGCCTCGCAGCTGTGAGTACTGACCGCCCAGGCGGACCAGGGTCCAGCCCACTGCGCCGCGAACCGTGGGTACTACGAAGTGAAAACGGAGGGCCGGGTACGACGAAGGGCCCCAGGTCCGCAGGATTCTGCGGTTGGGGCCCTTCGGTCGGCGGTAGCGGTGAGATTCGAACTCACGGTGGACTTTCACCCACACACGCTTTCGAGGCGTGCTCCTTAGGCCGCTCGGACACGCTACCTCGCCGGGGACTACCCGACCGCAGAAGAGTACCCGCTCCCCCCGCTTGTTTCCGAATCCGCCCGTAGGCTCGACGTCGTGGAGACGATCACCGACGCGCGCGCGGCCGCCCGGGAGGCGCTGCCCGTGCTGCGGGGCCGCCGGGTGGCGGTCCTCACGGGGGCCGGGATCTCGACGGACTCGGGCATCCCGGACTACCGCGGACCGGACTCGCCGCCCCGCAACCCCATGACGTACCAGCAGTTCGTCGGCGACGAGGGCTTCCGGCGGCACTACTGGGCCCGGAACCACGTGGGCTGGCAGCACGTTCACCGCACGTCGCCGAACGCGGGCCACCGCGCGCTCGTCCGGCTCGAGGAGGCGGGCGTGGTCACGGGGATCATCACGCAGAACGTGGACCTCCTCCACGAGGACGCGGGCTCCCGGAACGTCATCGACCTGCACGGCCGCTACGACCGGGTGATCTGCCTGCAGTGCGGCCGCGTGATCTCGCGCGAGCACCTCGCGGAACGCCTGGACGCCCTCAACCCGGGCTTCGTGGAGTCCGTCGCGGGCAACGTCGCGGACGTCGAGATCGCGCCCGACGCCGACGCCGTGATCGAGCAGACGTCGCACTTCCGCCCGGCGCCGTGCGAGTTCTGCGGCGGGATCCTCAAGCCGGAGATCGTGTACTTCGGCGAGAACGTCCCGCGGGAACGCGTGGACCGGGCGTTCGCGCTCGTCGACGACGCGGACGCGCTGCTCGTGGCCGGTTCGTCGCTCACGGTCATGAGCGGGCTCCGTTTCGTGCGGCGGGCCGCGAAGAACGGGCAGCCGGTCGTCATCATCAACCGGGGGCCGACCCGCGGCGACGACCTCGCGACCGTCAAGCTCGACTCGGGGACGAGCGAGACCCTGGCGGCGCTCGCCGACGAGCTGGCATGACGACGGACCACGCGTCGGAGGTCGTGACCCTCGACCGGCGCGTCCTCTCGGTCCACGACACCGGCGTCGTCGGCGACGCCTCGAGCCCGGTGCTCGTCTGGCACCACGGCTCTCCCGCGACGGGTGCCCTGCTGGCGCCGGTCGTCGAGGCGGCGAGCGCCCACGGGGTGCGCGTCGTCTCGTACGCACGCCCGGGTTACGGCGGCTCGACCGTCGTCCCGGGCCGCGACGTCGCGTCGGCGGCGGCCGACGTCGTGCAGGTGCTGGACGCGCTCGACGTCGGGCGCGTGCTCGTCCTGGGGTACTCGGGCGGCGGACCGCACGCCCTCGCGTGCGCGGCGCTGCTCGGCAGGCGGGTGGCCGCCGTCGCGACGGTGGCGGGCGTCGCGCCCTTCACCGACGACGCACCCTGGTGGGAGGGCATGTCCGCGCCCGGCGGGCTGCGCGCCGCGACGCACGGGCGGGACGCGCGCCTCGCGTACGCCCTCACGGAGACGTTCGACCCGTCGAGCTTCGTCGACGACGACTGGGATGCGCTGGGCGGCCCCTGGGAGGCGCTCGGCCAGGACGCGCAGCGCGCGGAGGCCACCGGCCCGGACGGCCTCGTCGACGACGACGTCGCCTACGTCTCCCCGTGGGGCGTGGACCTGGGCGCGGTCGAGCAGCCGGCGCTCGTCGTGCACGGCGGCCGCGACCGTGTGGTGCCGGCACCGCACGGCACGGCGCTCATCCAGCACCTCGCGCGAGGCGAGCTGTGGCACCGCCCGCGGGACGGTCACGTGTCGGTGCTGGCGGCGGTGCCCCTCGCGATCGACTGGCTGCTGCAGCACCGCTGACTCCGGCGGCCCGGGCCGGTCGGCCCGAGCCGCCGGAC
>Ga0164242_10003803_pt1 | contig 17097 bp, 17 predicted proteins | sample OricomgcompostMG_FD_108783 | JGI IMG/M metagenome (GOLD analysis project Ga0164242, IMG submission 108783) | Miracle-Growth compost microbial communities from Emeryville, California, USA - Original compost - Miracle growth compost (MG) ...
CCCGGCAGGCAGATCGCGCACGGTGGCGATCAGCCCGGTGAGCGCGGCAACGCCCGCACCGGGTTCCGGGATTGATTCGTGCAGACATTCGATTGTAGTCCCGATCCGTCCGAAGTCAAGGGTTCACCGAGAAGATTTCCCTTATTTTCAAAGCGCTTCCGCCGTCATCAACAGCAGGTTGTGGTCGTCCCCGTAGCCACAACCTGCTCTTGATCAACGAGGAGGAGGGTGCTGGCTGAAAGATGCCGGGGACGAAAGCCGGCAGCGCGACGCGAGCAGTGCAGGGCCATCCCGCCGTCGCTGCCAGAAGACGCAGCCGGGCTGGAACGGACAGCCGGCAGCCCGACAGGAGCAGCGCAGATCCATCCCGCCGTCGCCGCCAAGAAGCGCAACCGAGCTGGGACGAGAGCCGGCGGTGCAACCCGGGAACCCGGACCAGATGCGCGCCCACCCGGACGCTGAGAGCCAGCCTGTCAACGGTTCTCGCCGCGATCGCGTCCATGCGTCACACTGCACCGATGGACGAGGTGTGGGACGGCCGCTGGGTCGCCGATCGGCTGGGGATCGCCCTCGACAGCGATCCGGCCGCGCCGCTCGAGGGCTGGATCGGTCTGGCGCTGCGCCGCCGGTCGACGCGCGCGCACCTGCTGGTCTCGCACGTCCTCGGCAAGCATGTCCCGCTGGACCCGCGGGCCGCGTACGGGGTCGGCATGCGCCTCGGCCAGCACACCCGCGAGGTGCTCGCGGGCGAGCCCGCGGTCGTGCTCGGCTACGCGGAGACGGCCACCGCGCTCGGGCACGCGGTCGCGGACGAGCTGTCGGTGACCTGCCTGCACTCGACACGGCGCACCGTGCCCGGCATGCGTCCGGCGCTCACGTTCCAGGAGTCGCACAGCCACGCGCCCGGCCACGTGCTGCTGCCCGAGGACCCGACGCTGCTGACCAAGCCGCACCCGATCGTGCTGGTCGACGACGAGCTGTCGACGGGGCACACGGCGCTGAACACGATCCGCGCGCTGCACCAGCTCTGCCCGCGCGACCGCTATGTCATCAGCGCGCTGGTGGACGTGCGCGGCCCGGCGGACGAGGCGCTCGTCGGCGCGGTCGCGGACGAACTCGGCACGCACATCGGGGTCGTCTCCGGAACGCGCGGACGCGTGCACGTTCCCGTCGGCGCGATCGCCCGGGCGTCCGAGTTGCTCGCGGCGCACGCGCAAGCCGAAGCGCACAGCGGTGCGGCACGGACGGCCGAGGTCCACGCGGTCGATCCGGACTGGCCCGCCGGCCTTCCCGAGAGCGGCCGGCACGGCTTCACGTTCGAGAATCGCCGCGCCATGGAGATCGCGGCTCGCGGGGTGGCGACGCGCCTGAGCGAACAGGTGCGCGGCGATCGCGTGCTGGTACTCGGCACCGAGGAGCTGATGCACACACCGATGATCATCGCCGCGTCGCTGGCGGACTGGACGCGTCCGGGCCAGAGCGTGCGGTTCTCCTCGACCACGCGCTCGCCGGTCGCCGCGATCGACGAACCCGGCTACGCGATCCGCACCGCGCTTCGCTTTCCCGCGCACGAGGACGGCGCCGAGGGCGACCGCTTCCTCTACAACGTCGCGCCCGCGACCGGCGGCACCGCGTACACCGACATCGTGCTGATCGTGGACGAGGTCGCCGACACCGCCCCGCTGTGGACGCAGGGCGGCCTGGTCGACGCGCTCGCCGGCGTGTGCGAGCGGCTGTTCGTGGTCACCCTGCCGACCTACTTGCCGCGCTGATGGCCGCGCCGCTCACCGGCCCGCGCTTCGGCAGCTACGTGCCGGACGAGGTGTCCTGGTTGCTGACGGATCTGTCCGGCGTGGAACTCGAAGCGCCCGCGGAGGAGCGCGAGGAGTCAATCCAGTCCGGCGCCGCCCACTACGCCGAGTCGCTGCCCGTCGAGTACCGACCGGATGCGCGCTACCTGGAGCTGTTCCACGCCGCCTTGGACGCGTCCGCGCAACGCCTCGCGCACGCCGTCGGTGCCGTCACCGAACTGGTGCTGGCCGAGCGTGGCCCGGCGCCCGTGCTGGTGTCCCTGGCGCGCGCGGGAACGCCGGTCGGCATCCTGATGCGCCGATGGGCCGCGTTCGCGCGCGCCACCTCGCTGCCGCACTACGCGATCAGCATCGTGCGCGGGCGCGGCATCGACACCGTCGCGCTGCGCTGGCTCGCCGCCCACCACGACCCGGAGTCGGTCGTGTTCGTCGACGGCTGGACGGGCAAGGGCGCGATCACCCGCGAGCTGTCCGAGGCCGTCGGCAAGGCGAACGCCGAGCTGGGCACGTCCTTCGACCCGGAACTGGCCGTGTTGGCCGATCCCGGCAGCTGCGTGCGCACGTTCGGCACGCGCGCGGATTTCCTTATCCCGTCGGCATGTTTGAATTCGACGGTGTCCGGATTGGTCTCGCGCACCGTTCTCAACGAGTCGCTGATCGGGCCCGGACAGTTCCACGGCGCGAAGTTCTATGCCGAGCTGGCGGACGAGGACGTCTCCGCGCTGTTCCTGGACGCGGTCAGCGATCGGTTCGCGGACGTCGCCGGCCTCGTACACGAAGAACTGCCACAGCGTATGACCGACGACCGCACGCCGACCTGGGCCGGGCGGGCAGCGGTCGAACAGCTCGGCGCGCGCTGCGGCATCAGCGACCTGAACCTGATCAAGCCCGGAGTGGGGGAGACGACCCGGGTGCTGCTGCGCCGCGTCCCGTGGCGCGTGCTCGCGCGACCGGACCGCCAGACCGACCTGGCGCACGTGCTGCTGCTCGCCGAACAGCGCGGTGTCCCGGTCGAGTACCTGCCGGACCTGCCGTACAGCTGCGTCGGCCTGATCCGTCCCGCGGTTGGTTGAGCTCGACGTCTACAGCGGGCGCTGATGGATCGGCCCGTCCGCCGCGCGTAGCTGCACACCGCTGCCGCCCCAGCGCGTCGCGATGATCTCGGCGGCGATCGATACCGCCGTCTCCTCGGGCGTGCGCGCGCCCACGTCCAGCCCGATCGGTGCGTGTAGTCGCGACAGCTCGTCCTCGCTCAGGCCCAGCTCGCGCAGCCGCGCCAGCCGGTCGGCGTTCGTCCGGCGCGAGCCCATCGCGCCCACGTACGCCAGCGGCCGCCGTAGCGCGATCTCCAGCAGCGGGACGTCGAACTTCGGGTCATGCGTCAGCACGCAGACCACGGTCCGCTCGTCGACGCCGGTACGCGCCAGGTACCGGTGCGGCCATTCGACGATCACCTCGTCCGGGTCCGGGAAGCGCGCGGCGGTCGCGAACGCCGGCCGCGCGTCGCACACGGTGACCCGGTAGCCGAGGAACGCGCCCACGCGCGCGACGGCCGCCGCGAAGTCGATCGCGCCGAACACGATCATGCGCGGGCGCGGCGCGTAGCCGGCGACGAAGATCGCGATGTCGTCGCCGAGCCGCTCGCCGTCCGGGCCGTAGCGCAGCACGCCGGACTGCCCGCCTCGCAACAGCCCGCGCGCGTCGTCGCGCACGGCATCGTCCAGCCGCGCGCTGCCGAGGCCGCCGCTGACCGAGTCCGGCCACACGACCAGCCGCCTGCCGAGCCGCGACCGGTCGCCGTCGACGAGCGTGGCGACCGCGACCGGACGTCCCGCCGCGACGTCCTCGGCCACCGCGCCCAGTTCGGGGAACGACAACCGGTCGATGCGCTCGACGAACACGTCCACAGTGCCGCCGCAGGTGAGCCCGACCGCGTCGTCGCCGCTGACGCCGTAACGCTGCAGCGCCGGGACGCCGGTGTCGCGCGCGCCGGCCGCGAGGTCGTACACCGCGCTCTCCACACAGCCGCCGGAGACGCTGCCGACGACCGTGCCGTCCGGCCCGACGGCCATGGTCGCGCCGGCCTGCCGTGGCGCGGACCGCTCGGTCGCGACCACGGTGCCCACGCCGACCGCCGCGCCGTCGCGCCACCAGGCGGCAACCTGATCGATCACGTCACGCATGCATCGATCATTCCCACTCGGCGGCCGCCCACATACCCTCGTGACCGTGGTCGTGCGCGGAGCCGGTGCGGTGCTCGCCGCGGGCGCGGGGATACGCATGGGCGCGCCGAAGGCCGAGCTGCGGATCGGTGGCGAGCGGCTGGTCGACCGCGCGGTGCGGGTGCTGCGCGACGGTGGCTGCAGCGACGTGCTCGCGGTGGTCCGTCCCGGCGTCGCGGTGCCCGGCGCGACCGTGGTCGTGAACAGCGCCGCCGAGCGGGGCCTGCGGTCCTCGCTCGAACTCGCCGTCGACGCCGTGGCGGACGCCGACGTGCTCCTGCTGCTGCTCGCCGACCAGCCGGGCGTGACCGGCGCCGCGGTCGCCGCCGTGCTCGGCGCATGGCGGCCCGGACGGATCGCGACGGCGCGCTACCCGGGCCGGGGCGACGCGGGCCTGCGCTACGCGCATCCGGTCGCGATGGCGCCGGAGCTGTGGCGACAGGCGCTCGCGGTCGCCGGCCAGGACGAGGGCGCCCGCGCGCTGCTGCGTGCGCGTCCCGAACTCGTCGACGCGGTGGACGTGACCGGTGACCCGGACGACCTGGACACCCCGGCGGACCTCGCGCGCTGGGAGAGCACGCGAGGACGCGGCGTCAGTTGAAGCCGCGCGAGTCCTGCTTGAGGGCGGTGTCGACGCACAGCGCGGACGCCACGACTAAGACGCGCAGCGGATCGTCCAACTGCCGGTGCACCTGCACGACGTAGTTGTCCGCTGTAGTGAACATGGTCTTGGCCAGGCCCTCCCACGTCTTGGTGATGCGGGCGACCTCGGTGTCGGTGTGGTCGCGGATGTTGAAGTTCCACGCGCGCCAGTTCTCGCCGTTGATCGAACCGATCTGCCGGCCGCCGGCCTCGATCGCGAAACGGATCTTGCCGATCGCGTTCTGCTGCACGATCTGGCCGATCTCGCGTCCACCCGGGTCGGTGACGATCACCCGCGACTTGATCAGCTTGGCCGGGCGGGTCAGGCCGAGCAGCACGTTGCCCTGCATGTCCACGACCTGCAGCGAATGGGTGAGGTACTGGTCGTACGACGTGAACAGCCGCACTGCCTTCTTCAGCGCGTTCTGGCCGACCTCGCGAACGGCCGCGAGCTGCGTGCCGTTCTGGTCGTAGACGGCGTACTCGTTGCTGACCTCGACCAGCTTCGCCTTCTGGTTCACGACCAGGATCGGCTCGGCGAAGATCGAACCCGTCCCGGCGAAGGCAGCGGTCCCCGCGGTGCCCGCGGCGGACACGTCGCCGACCACGCGGGCGGTGTCGCGCTGGACCGTCGGCACGTGCGCGGTGCCGGTCGGCGGATCGGTGGACGGGCGGCCGTGCGACGAGACGTGCTCGGTCCACCGGGTGCCGTCGTAGTAGCGCAGTTCGTGCCGGCCGAACGGGTCGGCGTACCAGTCGGCGGGCGCGGACGGTGTCGTCATGGCGGACACCCTACGTCGGCGCGACCGGCCCCGGCATCAGATCGGACGGATGCCCGCTATGTGCCTGCGCGCCAGCGCCGGGTAGTAGGTCGGGTTCATCTTCACCCACATCTCGGCGGGAGTTCCGGCGATCTCGCGCTTGACGACGGCGGGTGCTCCCGCGGCCAGCACACCCGGCGGGATCGTCGCGCCCGGCTGCACGAGCGACAGCGCGGCGACCAGCGAACCGGCACCGATGCGTGCGCCGTCCAGGACGACGCAGCCGTTGCCGACCAGGGCCTCATCCTCGAGCACCGCGCCGTGCACGACGCACTGGTGCGCGACGGTCGCGCCGCGGCCGATCTCGGTCGTCACCGTCGGCGGGCAGTGCAACACCGAGCCGTCCTGCACGTTGGCGTTCTCGCGGATCACGATCGGGCCGTCGTCGCCGCGCAGCACCGCGCCGTACCAGACCGAGGCGCCCGACTCGACCGTCACGTCCCCGATCAACGTCGCGGTGGGCGCGATGAACGCGTCGGCCGCGACGGTCGGCCGCTTGCCCTCGTACTCGTACAGGAACGCCACGGGTTCTCCCTCGCTTCTAGGCAGACTCGGATCAGGACCGGAACTGGTCGGCCACGGACTGCAGCCGGTCGCGGTAACCGGACCACCAGGACTGCTCGGCCTCCGGCAGGTTGCTGTTCTTGGCCTGCATCCCGGCCGCGCCGTCGATGAGTTCGCGCACGATGTCGGCGTGGCCGGCGTGCCGGTGCGTCTCGGCGGTCGTGTGCACCAGCAGCCGGTGCAGCGTCGGGTTCTGCCGGTCGGCCGGCCACCACGGGATGCGCCCGGTCGTGTCCAGGTCCAGCGAGGTGATCGTCTCGTCGGCGTGCGCGGTGACCCGGCGGTAGAGATCGACGACGTCCTCGCGGGTCTCGTCCGCGCGCGCCCACATGTCGGTGTTGGGCTCGTCCTCGTCGGCGGTGAACCAGTCCGGCGTGCCGGGCATCGGACGGTCGAACGCTATCCCGAAGTAGCCCCACTCCACCCAGGACAGGTGCTTGATCAGGCCGAGCAGGTTCGTGCCCGTGGGCACCAGCGGGCGGCGGACGTCGTAGTCGTCCAGGCCGTCCAGCTTCCAGAGCAACGCCTCGCGGCCCGCGCGCAGGTACCGGTGCAGGTTGTCCTTGTGCTCCGATTCGCTCACGCGCTACAGCCTGCCAGGTCCGAACGCGCGGGACACGGCCACTAGCATTCCCTGCAGTGCTCGATCCGCATGAACCGTCCCGAGGAGTGCCCTAGTGTCCGCCAGCGCCCAGTCGTCCGTACCCGCCCAGCGCGTCCGGGTTGCGGCCGGCACGACGGCGGCCGACGCGCTGCAGCAGGCGGGCGTCGACGTCACCGGTCCGACCGGCGCGGTCGTCGTGCGGACGCCGGACGGCACGCTCAAGGACCTGGACTGGGTCGCGGACGCTGACACCGAGGTCGAGGTGGTGACCGCGTCGTCGCCGGACGGGCTCGCGGTGCTGCGGCACTCGACCGCGCACGTGATGGCGCAGGCCGTCCAGGAGCTGTTCCCGGGCACGCTGCTGGGCATCGGCCCGCCGGTGCAGGACGGCTTCTACTACGACTTCCTGCCCTCGCGCCCGTTCACACCCGAGGACCTCACCGCGATCGAGAAGAAGATGGGCGAGATCATCAAGGCCGGGCAGCGGTTCTCGCGCCGTCCCATCGACGACGACGACGCGCGGCACGAGCTGGCGCACGAGAAGTTCAAGCTGGAGCTGATCGGGCTGAAGTCCTCCGCAGACAGCGCGGCCGAGGGCGCGTCCGTCGAGGTCGGCGCCGGTGGCCTCACCATGTACGACAACCTCGACGCCAAGACCGGCGCGCAGGTGTGGACGGACCTGTGCCGCGGCCCGCACCTGCCGACCACCAAGCGCATTCCGGCGTTCAAGCTGATGCGAACCGCCGCCGCGTATTGGCGCGGCAACGAGAAGAACCCACAGCTGCAGCGCATCTACGGCACCGCGTGGGCGTCCCGCGACGAGCTGAAGGCGTACCTGAACCGGCTCGAGGAGGCCGCCAAGCGCGACCACCGCAAGCTCGGCACCGACCTGGACCTGTTCAGCTTCCCGGACGAGATCGGCTCCGGCCTGCCCGTCTTCCACCCCAAGGGCGGCGTGATCAAGCGGGTGATGGAGGACTACGTCCGGCAGCGGCACATGGAGGAGGGCTTCGAGTACGTCGGCACGCCGCACATCACCAAGCAGCACGTCTTCGAGATGTCCGGCCACCTGCCGTACTACGCCGACGGCATGTTCCCGCCCATGGAGATGGAGGGCGCGACCTACTACCTCAAGGCCATGAACTGCCCGATGCACAACCTGATCTTCCGGTCGCGCGGGCGGTCCTACCGCGACCTGCCGCTGCGCCTGTTCGAGTTCGGGCACGTGTACCGCAACGAGAAGTCGGGCGTGATCCACGGGCTGACCCGCGTCCGCGGCTTCGCGCAGGACGACTCGCACTCCTACGTGACGCCCGAGCAGGCGCCGGGGGAGATCCAGCACCTGCTGAACTTCTGCCTGGGGCTGTTCCGCGACTTCGGCCTGGACGACTACTACCTCGAGCTGTCCACCCGCGACGACTCACACCCGGACAAGTTCGTCGGGTCGGACGAGGACTGGGCGGCCGCGACGAAGGTGCTCGAGGACGTCGCGATCGCGTCCGGGCTGGAGCTGGTGCCCGACCCGGGCGGGGCGGCCTACTACGGGCCGAAGATCTCGGTGCAGTGCCGCGACGCGATCGGCCGCACGTGGCAGATGTCGACGATCCAGTACGACTTCAACCAGCCGAAGGGTTTCCAGCTGGAGTACCAGGCCGCGGACGGGTCGCGGCAGCAGCCGGTGATGATCCACTCGGCGAAGTTCGGCTCCATCGAGCGGTTCATCGGCGTGCTGACCGAGCACTACGCGGGCGCGTTCCCGGCCTGGCTGTCGCCGGTGCAGGTGATCGCGATCCCGATCAGCTCCGAGCAGGACGACTACCTGTACGACGTCGCGAAGCGCCTGCGCGCAAAGGGGATCCGGGTCGAGGTCGACACGTCCGACGACCGCATGCAGAAGAAGATCCGCACCGCGCAGAAGCAGAAGGTGCCGTTCATGCTGCTGGCCGGAGCGCAGGACGTCGAGGCGGGCGCGGTGTCGTTCCGCTACCGGGACGGTTCGCAGCGCAACGGCATCGCGATCGACCAGGCGGTGGACGAGATCGTCGAGTTCGTGGCGAGCCGCAGCAACGTGTCGCCGTCGGCTGAATCGGCTGGGTCTGCCGAGTCGACCGAGTCGGCCTGAGCGGCGGCCCGATGGCGGAGGACGTCGAGGACGAGGCCGGGTTCGCCGGCGAGCCCGACGCGTTCGGGCGGCTCTGGACGCCGCACCGACTCGTCTACATCAAGGGCCAGAACAAGCCCGATCACGACGAGGCGGGCGAGGATTGCCCGTTCTGCCGCGCGCCGGCGGGGTCGGACGAGGACGGGCTGATCGTCGCGCGCGGTGAGCTGGTGTACGCGGTGCTGAACCTGTACCCGTACAACTCCGGGCACCTGCTTACCGTCCCGTACCGGCACGTCGCCGACTACACCGACCTGACTGTGCCCGAGACCGCCGAGCTGGGCGATTTCACGCAGCGGGCGATGCGTGCGCTGCGCGCCGCGATGGGGCCGCACGGGTTCAACATCGGTCTGAACCAGGGCAACGTCGCCGGCGCGGGCATCGCCGCGCACCTGCACCAGCACGTGGTGCCGCGCTGGGGCGGCGACACGAACTTCATGCCGGTCGTCGGGCAGACGCGGGTGTTGCCGCAGTTGCTCTCCGACGCCCGGGCGGCCGTGGCTGCGGCCTGGGTCTGAGGCGCCCGGCTGCCGGCGGTGGCTGAGTCACCGCCCATCGATAGCGTTCATCGCATGGTGCTGCACGTGCGCGGAGTGTTCCTGCCGGACCAGACGGAACGCGACGCCTGGATCGTCGAGGGCCGCCTCACCTTCAGCCGGCCGACAACTCCGGGAACGGACGAGGCGGAGACGATCGCCGACGGCGGCTGGATCATCCCGGGCCTGATCGACGCCCACTGCCACGTCGGCCTCGCCCCGCAGGGTCACGTCGCCGACCCGGACGGTCAGGCGGCGCAGGCGCTGCTCGACCGCAACGCCGGGGCCCTGCTGCTGCGCGACGCCGGCTCGCCGGTCGACAACACGTCGGTGCAGCGGCGCGACGACCTGCCCCGGCTGATCCGCGCCGGCCGGCACATCGCCCGTCCGCACCGTTACATCCGCGGCCTCGGCGTCGAGATCGAACCGTCCGACTTGGTAGCCGAGGTCGAGCGCCAGGTGGCCAACGGCGACGGGTGGGTGAAGCTCGCGGCCGACTGGATCGACCGCGACCTCGGCGACCTCGCCCCCGTCTGGCCCGACGACGAACTCGCGCGTGCCGTCGCCCGCGCGCACGAACTCGGTGCCCGCGTCGCTGCGCACGTCTTCGGCGAGGACGCGCTGCCCGGCCTGATCGCCGCCGGCATCGACTCCATCGAGCACGGCACCGGGCTCACCGACGACCTGATCACGGCAGCCGCGGCGTCCGGCGCCGCCGTCGTACCCACCTTGATCAATATCGACAACTTCCCGTCCATCGCGCTGTCCGGCGCCGCGAAGTACCCGACCTACGCCGCGCACATGCGCTCGCTGTTCGCCACCTCCCGCGAACGCATCCGCGCGGCCTGGGAGGCCGGCGTCCCGATCTACACCGGCACGGACGCGGGCGGCTCGCTGCCGCACGGCCTGATCCGGGACGAGATCCGCGCGCTCGTCGGCGCCGGGATCCCGCAGCCGGAGGTCCTCGCCCAAGCCTCCTGGCGCGGACGCGAGTGGCTCGGCCTGCCCGGCATCGACCCGAACCGCGACGAGGGCGCGCCCGCCGATCTCGTCGTCTACGACACCGACCCACGGACGGATCTGGCAGCGCTGCACTCCCCGCGGCGGACGGTGCTGCGTGGCGCGGTCGTCGCCTGAACGGCGGTAGAATCTGACACGTCATGCTTCGTGCCGCCGCCACGGATCCCGGAGCCGGCAGCACTCGACGTCCCGCCCCTGCCTCGCGCACGGCCGTGTCCGGCTGGCTGCTGGCCGTGTCCGTGTACCTGCTCGCGGTGCTGCACCGCAGCTCGCTTGGTGTGGCCGGACTCCTGGCCGAGCACCGGTTCGGCATCTCGCCCGCGCAGCTGAGCGTTTTCATCTTCCTGCAGTTGGGCGTGTACGCGGCCATGCAGGTCCCGACCGGCGTGCTCGTCGACCGGTACGGTCCGCGGCGCCTGCTGATCGCGGCATCGTTGCTGATGGGCTGCGCACAACTGCTGTTCGCGCTGGTGCCGTCCTATCCGCTCGCGCTGCTCGCCCGCGCCGTGCTCGGCTGCGGTGACGCGCTCACCTTCATCAGCGTGCTGCGCTTCGCGGCCACCCACTTCAGCGCCCGCCGGTACCCGGTGCTGGTCGCGCTCACCAGCATGGCCGGCACCGTCGGGAACGTCCTGGCCACGCTGCCGCTTGCGGTCGTGCTGCACCACGCCGGCTGGGGCTTCGGCTTCGGTGTGGCGGCGGTCGGCTCGCTCGTCACCGGCGTCGCGGTCTGGTCTTTGTTGCCGGACACCACCGCGGTGCCGCACCCGATCCGGGCCGCCGCGCAGTTCCGTGCCGGCGTGCGCTCCGTGCGCGGACGCGTCCGGGCAGCGTGGGCGCTGTCCGGCACCCGGCTCGGCTTCTGGGTGCACTTCTCGTGCATGTCGGCGAACACCGCGTTCGCCGTGCTGTGGGGCAACTCCTACCTGGTCAAGGCGGCGGGCTTCAGCGACTCCGGCGCGGGAGCCGTGCTCATGTACGGCGTCATCGCGGCCGCGATCGCCAGCCCGGTGGTCGGTTGGCTGATCGGGCACCGGCCGATCGTGCGCGTGCCGCTCGCGATCGGCACCTGCCTCGTGACGATCGCCGGCTGGCTGGTCCTGGTGACCGCGTTCGGGAACCTCCCGCCGCAGGGGTACGTGCTGATGCTGTTCGTGGTGATGGCGCTCGGCGGCCCCGCGTCGATGGCCGCGTTCGCGCTGGCGCGCGACTACAACCAGGCGCGCACGCTCGGCACGGCCAGCGGTGTGGTCAACGTGGGCGGCTTCTTGGCGACCGTGATCATCGCGCTCGGCATCGGCTGGGTGCTGGACGCGCTCGGCGGCAGCACCCCGCGCACGCTGCGCTGGGCGGTGCTCGTCGCGGTAGCGGTACAGGCGTTCGGCACGGTGCGGATGATCGTCTGGCTGCGCCGGCTGCGGGCCTTCGCGCTGGAGCGGATCGCGGCGGGGGAGCACGTGCCCGTCGCCGTCGTGCGGCGCCGCTGGGACCTGGCCGACCGCGCCCGCTGACCCGCAAAGAAGCGGACGTGCCACGGCCTCCTCGAACCCATACTTCGAGGAGGCCGTCACCTCCTGTGTAACACCGCGCACCGGCGGACCGGCGCAGCCACGCCGTCACCAGTGCTGCCGGTCACGCCGGCGCAACGAACCTCAGTCGAGCGCGTTCGCCGCGATCACCGACCGATACCAGTGACCGGAGTCCTTGATCGTGCGCTGCTGCGTGGCGAAGTCGACGTGCACGATGCCGAACCGCTTGGAGAAGCCCCAGGCCCATTCGAAGTTGTCCATCAGCGACCACAGGTAGTAGCCGCGCACGTCCACGCCCGCCTTGATCGCGTCGTGGACGGCGCCCAGATGCGTCCGCAGGTATTCCGTCCGGTCCGCGTCGTGCACCTGCCCGTCCGGCGCGACGACGTCGTCGTAGGCAGCGCCGTTCTCGGTGATCACCAGCGGCACGTCCGGATAGTCGCGGTGCAGCCGCAGCAGCAGCTCGGTCATCGCCGGCGGCTCGATGCGCCAGCCCATCGCGGTGTACGGGCCGTCCTGTGGGACGTAATGCGCCAGATCGGTGCCAGGGAACGCGGCCGCGCCCGGCCCGGTCGCGGGCCCGGCCGCGACCAGCGCCGGCGTGTAGTAGTTCACGCCCAGCGCGTCGATCGGCACGCCGATCAGCCGCGCGTCGCCATCGCGGATGAAGCTCCAGTCGGTCAGGTGGCGCAGGTCGTCCAGCAGGTCCTGCGGGTAGCGGCTGCGGAACACCGGGTCCAGGAAGATCCGGTTGGCCACCGCGTCCACGTGCCGGGCGGCGTCGCGCTCCGCGGCCGAGTCCGAGGCCGGGCGCGCGACCGACGGGTTCACCGTCAGCATCACCTTGCCGGTGGAGGGCAGCACGGTGCGCAGCGCGGACGCCCCCAGCCCGTGCGCCAGGTTCAGGTGGTGCGCCGCGGTCAGGGCCTCCGCGTTGTCGTGGTGCCCGGGTGCGTGCTCGCCGCTGGAGTGGCCGAGGAACGCCGAGCACCACGGCTCGTTCAGGGTGATGAACGTGCCGACCCGGTCGCCGAGCGCCCGCCCCACCACGCCGGCGTACTCGGCGAAGCGGTGCGCGGTCTCGCGGTTCGTCCAGCCGCCGGCGTCCTGCAGCGGCTGCGGCAGGTCCCAGTGGTACAGCGTGACGGCCGGGGCGATACCGGCCTCGAGCAGCCGGTCGACGAGCCGGGAGTAGAAGTCCAGCCCCGCCTGGTTCACCGCGCCGCTGCCGGTCGGCACGACGCGCGGCCACGAGATGGAGAACCGGTACGCAGCCAGGCCGAGCTCGGCCATCAGCGCGACGTCCGCATCGGCGCGGTGGTAGTGGTCGCACGCGACGTCGCCGGTGTCGCCGCCGAGCACCGCGCCCGGCGTGTGGCTGAACGTGTCCCAGATGGACGGCAGCCGGCCGTCCTCGGCGATGGCGCCCTCGATCTGGTAGGCGGCGGTGGCGGTGCCCCAGACGAAATCGGCAGGAAAGTCGCGCCGTGTCATCGCCGTATCGCTCCTCGGTTGGCAGGGGACGGACCGAGAACGGGTGAGAGCGCTCTCAGATTGCCGCTAGCCTGGCACGCCGAGGCCTCAAGTGCAAGCGTTCTCGGTCCCGCGCCACGGAGCGTGACCGCGCCGTCACGCGCTCGCGCGGCGGACCAGCTCGACCGGCAGCACGGTGGCGCGCTCGCTGGTCCGGTTGTTGATCCGGTCCAGCAGGACGTGCGCCATCGTCCGGCCCAGCTGCTCGATCGGCTGGCGGACGGTGGTCAGCGGCGGACGCGACAGGCCGGCCTCCCGGACGTCGTCGAAGCCGACCACCGCGACCCGGTCCGGCACGTCCAGGCCGTGCTCGGCGAGCACGCCGATCGCGCCGATCGCGGTCAGGTCCGAGGCGGCGAACACCGCGTCCAGGTCCGGCGCCGTCCGCAGCAGCTCGCGCATCGCCCGGGCGCCGCCCTCCACGGTGAAGTCGCCGTGCGCGACCAGCTCCGGCGCGTCCGGCAGGCCGGCCGCCCGCAGCGCGGCCCGGTACCCGGCCAGCCGGTCGTGGCCCGCGCCCATGTCCATCGGGCCGGTGATCGTCGCGACCCGCCGCCGCCCGTCCGCGAGCAGGTATTCGGTCGCGATCCGGGCGCCGTCCGCGTTGTCGGAGTCGACGTAGAACAAGCCGGGGTCGCCGGAGATCGGCCGCCCGTTGAGCACGGTCGGCACGCCGTGCCGCTCGAGGTGCTTGGGCAGCCGGTCGTCGCCGTGCAGCGAGATCAGCAGCACCCCGTCGACGTGCCCGCCGAGCGCGTAGCTCTCGAACTTGCTCACCTCGGCCGGCGTGGACGCCACGGCGAACATCAGCTGCAGCCCCGCGGCTGCCGTCTGCGCCTGCGCGCCGCGCAGGATGCCGAGGAAGTAGGGATCCCGGAACAGCCGGTCCTCGGTCTCGGCCACCAGGAACGCGACCGAGTCGCTGCGCCGGGTGACCAGCGCGCGGGCGGCCCGGTTGACCGTGTAGTTGAGCTCGTCGGCTGCCTGGAGCACGGCGGAGCGGGCTTCCTCGCTCACGTTCGCGGCACCGCGCAGCACCCGGCTGGCCGTGGCGCGCGACACTCCGGCGCGCAGCGCGACCACCTCGAGCGTCGGACGTCCGGGCCCGGCCGGCGGTGTGGACCCGGTCTGCACGCGGGCAGTCTATGGGCCGGACCGCCCGGACCGGCGGTCGCGGTCACGGGGAGCCCGGCGGGTCTGGCACAATGGGCCCCTGAGTACCGGCCTGGCCGCGGACCCTCTCCCCGCTGCCCGGCCCGTCCATCAGGGTGCCGGGCGTCTGCGAACCCCACCGAAGATCCGGCGCCCACCCGAACAGCACACAGTCTGGAGCACCCACACCCGTGGCAACCAAGATCAAGCTCATGCGTCTGGGCAAGATGCGCGAGCCGCACTACCGCATCGTCGTCGCCGACTCGCGCACCAAGCGGGACGGCCGGTCGATCGAGACGATCGGCGAGTACCACCCGAAGGCCGACCCGTCGATCATCCGCGTCGACGGCGAGCGCGCCGCCTACTGGCTCGGTGTCGGCGCGCAGCCGACCGAGGCCGTCGCGGCCATCCTCAAGGTCACCGGTGACTGGCAGAAGTTCAAGGGCGAGCCGGCACCGGCGCCGATGAAGGTCGCCGAGCCCAAGCCCGACAAGCGCGCGCTGTTCGACGCCGCGCTGGCCGAGGCCGGCGGCGAGCCGGACGTCGCCGCCACCACGCCGAAGAAGAAGGCCACCAAGGCCGCCGCCAAGAAGGCTGCCGACAAGCCGGCCGAGGACGCCGCCGAGGCGACCGAGGCCGAGGCACCGGCCGCGGACGCGACCGAGGCGAGCACCGAGCAGGCGGAGAGCTGACATGCTCGAGGAGGCCCTCGAGCACCTGGTGCGCGGCATCGTCGACCACCCGGACGACGTGCGCGTCGACATGATCGACAACCGGCGCGGCCAGCGCCTCGAGGTCCGCGTCCACCCGGACGACCTCGGCCGGGTAATCGGCCGCAGCGGTCGCACCGCCAAGGCGCTGCGCCAGGTGATCCAGGGGGTCGCCGGCAGCGTCGGCCAGCGGGGCATCCGCGTCGACGTCGTCGACGTGGACCGTTGACCGACGACGACATCGTCATCGGGCGGATAGGCCCGGCGCGGGGTGTGCGCGGCGACGTGTTCGTCGAACCGTTCACCGACGCGCCCGACGAGCGATTCGCGGAGGGCTCGGTACTGCGTACCGAGCCCTCCGGCGTCGGTCCGCTGACCGTCGAGTCGATGGCGAACTCCAGCGGCAAGACCGTGATCCACTTCGCCGGCATCGACGACCGTGGCGCGGCCGAAGCGCTGCGCGGCGTCCGGCTGGTGATCGCCCCGTCCGAGCGTCCCGCGCTGGACGACCCGGACGAGTTCTACGACACCGACCTGGTCGGTCTCGCCGCGCGCACCGTCTCCGGCGACGAGCTGGGACCGGTCCGCGAGGTCGTGCACGCCGGCGGCGCCGACTACCTCGTCCTGGACGTCGGCGGCACCGAGCGGCTGGTGCCGTTTGTTGCGGCCATCGTGCCGACGGTGGACGTCGCCGGCGGCGTCGTCGAGATCGACCCGCCCGAGGGCCTGTTCGAGCTATGACCACCCCACGAAACTGCTCCGCAGAGAGCACTCCGCACTTTCGCGGGGGCCCCGGATGAGCGCGCAACTGCGGATCGACGTCGTCACGATCTTCCCCGAGTACCTCGACCCGCTGCGCCATTCGCTGCTCGGCAAGGCGATCGAGCGCGGCCAGGTCGACGTCCGGCTGCACGACCTGCGGCGCTGGACCGACGACGCGCACCGCACGGTCGACGACACCCCGTACGGCGGCGGGCCCGGCATGGTGATGCTGCCCGAGCCGTGGGGACGTGCCCTGGACGAGATCGCGCCGCCGGACAGCGCGCCGCAACCGCGGCTGATCGTCCCGACGCCCGCCGGCCGGCCGTTCACGCAGGCGATGGCCGCGGAATTCGCCGCCGAGCCGTGGCTGCTGTTCGCGTGCGGCCGCTACGAGGGCATCGACGCGCGGGTCACCGAGTACGCGTCGCGGCGCATGCGCGTGGACGAGGTCAGCCTGGGTGACTACGTGCTGTCGGGTGGCGAGGTGGCGGTGCTGGTGATCGCCGAGGCTGTCTCGCGGCTGCTGCCCGGCGTGCTCGGCAACGCACAGTCCGCCGTCGACGACTCGTTCGCGGCCGGGCCGGCCGGGCTGCTGGAGGCCCCCGCGTACACCAAGCCCGCGTCCTGGCGGGGGATGGACGTCCCGCTGGTGCTGCTGTCCGGGCACCACGGCGAGATCGCGCGGTGGCGCGCCGAGCGGTCGCGCGAACGCACCGCCGAGCGCCGTCCGGACCTGCTGACCTGAGCGCGGACCCCGACCCGCGGCCGGGGCGATTTAGGGTTGGCCTGCCCGATGTGGCATCATCGTGGGGTTGCCTGCTGTGCTCACGCGCGCGGGAATCCATGACGTCGGGTGGAGCTGAACGCCGCCCGAGAAGACCAACGAGGAAGCGAAGCCGAGATGAACACCCTCGACACCTTGGACGCCGAGTCGCTGCGCAGCGATGTGCCCGACTTCCGTCCCGGCGACACGCTGAAGGTGCACGTCCGCGTCATCGAGGGCAACCGGTCCCGCATCCAGGTCTTCCAG
>Ga0164242_10003804_pt1 | contig 17096 bp, 11 predicted proteins | sample OricomgcompostMG_FD_108783 | JGI IMG/M metagenome (GOLD analysis project Ga0164242, IMG submission 108783) | Miracle-Growth compost microbial communities from Emeryville, California, USA - Original compost - Miracle growth compost (MG) ...
TACACAAGGAGACGGAACCATAACTGGATATGCCTGGACTGAAACCCAAGGAGACGCTACCATAGTATCGCCTACTAGCCAGAATACGAGCATAACTGGGTTACAGGATGGCAATACTTATGTGTTTAGGCTGACGGTAACCGATAGTAATGACCTGACCGCTACGGATGATGTCCAGGTGACCGTAGGCTCTACGTCCCCTCCTGCCGGAAATATGGTGTTCAAGTGGTTGAAGAAATACGGGGCGTATTACTACGTAATTTATATGAATACGTCTACGGGAAAATATTATTACTGGAAGATTTTGTAACGTCTATTTTTTCATAAAAACTGGCATTAGGAGGAACTTTGGGTATGGATATCAAGGTCATTCACGGTTTCATATTATTCGTTCTGGACAAAGATCAGGATGACCTCGTTTCCCACGAAAGAATAGACGATGTTCTGCATAGCGCCCAGATGGCTAGGTTTTCCGAATGTCTGCCAGGCAATATCGGTGTCACACCCAGGAACCAAGTTCCATACGGCACTACGGTCAACTCCATAGATTACCTGGCGCCCTTCAAACACAAGGTTGATTTCAACCAGAACGACACTCCTGGTGGGTTATTGAGTATGAAAACCGACTATGCGCACCTGGCCGGCATATACACGATGAACTACAACAACAAGCACGAGCGCGTAGGATATCCCGGTGTTGCCATCATAGACGAAAACCAGTTGGCGACACGGCTTAACTCCCAGGTAATATATCCGACGTGCAGCGCTCCCGTGGGCGTTATGGTATATGACACCGTGCAGAAGATCCAGATATACCCAATGAAGCCGTGTATGGGCCATTATTACTACTTCGCGAAACCGACAAAGCCGGAATACGCCTACACAACGGATGGCAGAACTGAAATCTACGACCCAGAGAACTCAACTCAGCTTTTGTGGGATGACGAAAACGTTAACATCATAATATACAAGGTCCTGGAACTCCTTGGCATAAAACTTCAATTCCCGCTCGTTACGCAGTGGGCGCAATATAAAGAACAGGCGCAATCATGACGACTCTGGTTAAAATATCGGAACAATGTAAGTTATTGGCCGCCGGTCATTATCAGACCGGACAGGGCCCGGAATTGGCTGAGATAAAGCTATTGACAGCCCAGGTTATCAACTCGTTGTTCAAGCTAGAGAAGATCAGCCAGATAGCGACCGAAGGCGATTTTAATCCATCCGGGCTCATGATCGCGACTTACGACAACATCGAAGTCCAGCCGTACAAGGATAGGTCTATGGCTACGCTTCCGGTATATCCGATTTCATTACCCAGGGGTATGGGAGTATGGTATGTGAGCCCTAGCGATGATCTCGACAACTTTTTTGTGCCGTTGATTTCGGGTATGGCCGGTATCGTAAAGACACAATCCATATTAAATAACTACGAGAACCGCATAGCCTATGAACTCAGGGGAAATGCTTTGATATTCACGGTTAATCTCCTGGATCTTCAAACCCCGGTAAAGACCATACAGGCGCAGGAATTGGTTTCAGATGTTTCAGCCTTGGACGACTACGACCCGTTACCCATACCGCCGGATATGGAAGAACCCGTTATCGAAGGCGTTTTGAAACTGTTGGGGGTCAGGAAGCCTACGGAGCAAGTCAATAATCCTAAAGACCACGGATAATGGTACTGCAGAAACTCGATTCCATAGTTTGTAGTTCACTGACGGCTCAAGGGCTGCCGGTTCACTTCTATTTGCCGTTCCTAAGCTATGGCATAGACTGTTTTCGGGCATTGGAGATGGATATCATGCGGAATGCGCCTACCGTAAAACTTCCGGTAAACAGCTATGGCGCCGTGGACTTGCCGTGCAGAGTAGAGGACGTCATAGCTGTTGGGGTTCCTGTGGGTGGCTACGTAAAGAATATGCCCAGGAGAGACACCCTTAATCCCCTTAAAAACGTGGATAGCACGGGCGCCATTGTCCCGTACCCGGACGTCTGTCAAATTCCCTATCGGTCTATGTTTGGGTGGCCTTATTATTCCAATGGGTATTTGTCGATTACGAATGAAAGGGGAGAGGTGACCGGCGGCATATATGGCTACGGGGGCGGCAGCTTCAAGTTCAGCTACCAGGTGTTCAAAGACAGAAACCAGATCCAGTTAGATGACATCAACGTGGATCACGTCATGTTGAAGTACATGACCTCGGACCCCTCAAGCTGTGGCTGCGATACCATGGTAGATCCCCGGGCGGCACTCACCGTTAAGAACTATATCATATGGCAGTACTTCCTCAACAACAAGAAATTAATGAGGGCCGCTCCTGAGTTTGAGCGCCACTACATATCGGAAGCACTTAGGCTCCGGGGTAGGATGAACCCCCTGAGCAAAGAAGACGTTGTAATGAGTTTACGCGAATATACCCAGGCATCAATAAAGAGTTAATGGCTGTACCTGTAGAAAATCATGTGTTTAATGGGGGGTTAAACTCCGATGATTCCGATTTCTTCTTGGGAAAAGGAGATTATCGCAATGGTATTAATGTACGTGCGCGATCCACTGACAACGGCAAACAGGGCTCTATTCAGAATGTCAGCGGCAACTCCTTGGTAGGAACCAAACTTCCCGATATAACTGGTGCGACAGGAGAATATCATACCCTGGGATCATACGAAGACGAATCCCTGGGCTGCATTTATGACCTCGTCTATAATTCGGACGGCCATCATTTATTGATGAAGCGGGATAACGATGGTTCCACGGTGCTGATGAAGGATGACGACTGGCAGAAAAACGGTATAGATAAGGGCCTTGATCTGTCCAGAACCGAATTAATTACGAGCATGGGGAAAGTGGGGGATATGCTGTTTTGGGCCAATGGCATACCCCGCAGGATAAATGTCAAAAGATTGGAATCCGGTCAATATGCGCCATCCTGGGATGACGATATCCTAAGCGTTATCCGCAGACCACCCAATTTCCCGCCGTCTGTCGCCAGGATTATGCAAGACACCGACTCCGACCTGCTAAAAGACCATGCGTTTCAGTTCGCGTGGCGGTTCACCTATTATGACGGTGAGCAATCCGTTTTCAGCCCGTATAGCACCCTGGTAAATTACCAGACCGAAACCGATGCCACGAACGCAATTAATATCTTGCTGCCGTCTATGGATGTCGTCAAACAAGATGTTAGGTTCGTGGAATTGGCTGCGCGTAGTGGCAATACCGGCAAGTTCTTTGTCGTAAAGCGATGGGACAAAGACAATAGCGCCGATGCCGAAGAAATCGACTCCCACAACCAGGGCGGCAACCTGTCGTATCTGTTTTTCAACGATTCCATAGGAGAAGCCGTAGATGCGGCCCAGGGCGCCAAGCTGTCCGACACGGTGCCACTGACGTCAGAGTCTTATTGTCCAGCCGACAACCGTAATTTCTTCGGAAATAATGTTCTGGGCTACGATACCCCCGGTGCAGTTGATCTGACGTTGTCGTCTTCTACGTCTGAAGTCAACGTACAGGGCCAGACCATATATGGTTCATGGGCCAAAGTGCAAGAGGTTTATCACTCTGGTCTGACATCCGTACACCACAAGACCGCATTTATGGTGTACATATCGGGATATGACGGAATAAAGGATGGCTATTACGCAATAAAGGGAGTCGAAGGCTCGGAGTCCTATGTTAGAACAGATGACCCTGTACCGGACTCTTGGTTCTCGTATCCAAACCCCGTGAACTACGCCGATATCTCCGGAAGTCAGTACATAGGCACCACTGTGTCTGACATGAAGGCGTTTTATGGCCTGACAAGCAGCGGTAGTCACAAGGTCCTTGGGCCTGACTGGATAAGCCACTCCAACACAGTTATAGTGGGCGCTCCTACCTCCAATAATTTCGTTCCGGTCAGGGTATTTAAAACCAATTCCACGTACAGAATAGGTATCGTTTATTACGACAGATATCTTAGGAGTTCTGCCGTGGTATCTCTTGCTGACGCCAAGATAAGCACCCCGGAAAGCAACTTTGACAATCAGACCTATGTAGACACCATAACCTGGAACCTTGCCAATACCAATGCCAAGGCGAATATCCCCGCATGGGCTGAATACTATGCCGTTGTCATGACAAATAGTCTCAGGACCCGCTTCTTCATGCAGACGTACCCATACGAGGTCTCCTATGTCGAGAAAGACGATGACGGCACCTATGTCACCAAGAAAGAAGCATACGACCCGACCTTCGCCGGTATCGCCATAGACATAACGTCTTTGTCAAAAGACAACCTGGGCTACGTCTATAACAAAGGGGACGTGGTCAATATTTATCTCGAAACCGAGGTAAACGGCTCAAAGAAGTTGTCATTGCCGGTCATAGACCAATACGGGAAATACATTGTGGTTTCGCTTGCGGATCTCGGAGACCTTACCAATACCGTGGATTGTCTCATGGAGCTATATACCCCGTATGTGGCCCAGGGTGCCGAGATCTATTACGAAATCGGGCAAATGTATGCCGTGACTGACCCTGGCTTAGATACACGGACGTATTCAACGCTTATGGGCTATATCTATGGCGACACCTGGATAGTATCCCGTAAGTTCTCGTCTGTGAGCGCCAACGGAGTCGAAGCCATGAACCCAAACGATAAGCACTACTCCGAATGGCTGACTAACATTGGCAGACCCAATATCTTGCCGCAACCCGGTATAGGACAGGCCCAGAAAGACACTAATATCGTATTCAGCGACCAGTACATACCGCAAACCCTGGTTAACGGCTTGTCTTCGTTCTCCGCTACCAATACCAAGGACATACCCGATAGCTGTGGCGCCATCAGAAAGCTGGTGTACACCTCTAAGGTCGAAGGCCAACAAGGAGGCGTTATGCTTGCAATTTGTGAAAACGAAACCGTGGCGATCTACATAGGAGAGACTAGGGTAACGACACAGACCGGGGATGATTTTCTGGCGGCGTATCCCGGCGTCATCGGCACGGTGAACGTCTTAAAAGGAAGCTATGGAACCATAAACCCGGAAAGCGTGGTGGAGAAAGACGGCCACGTATTCTTCCTGTGTAGGAAACGCGGGAAGGTCATTCAATACGCCGTCAATGGCTTGTACCCGGTGTCGGACTACAAGATGCAGAACTTCTTTGAACAGAGGTGTCGGGCTATGGATAGTCTGACTGCAGACCAATTAACTGCTTTCGGTTACCCGGCATTGTTCTGCCCGGGTGGCTACGACAACGCCAACGGCGAATACCTGGTGTCTATGCCCAGGGTACTGGCGTTGCCTTCATTTTTGACTGACGTTATAAGGTCTACCACGAAGTTTACGCTTAATTTCGTATCGGAAACCGAAATGAGTACGGACAACACGATATTAAGCCCCAAGCAATTTTACGGCGGCACGGTGACGTCAGATACGTTACCGGCTACGATAACGCTGTCTTACGGCGATCAGGTACTGATAGACAACGCGACCCTAACGGAAGGAAGCCTTACTATCCCCAACTTTAGGCCCAAGGTCTCCGGTGGTAAATTCACGGCAACCAGTACGGCGGGAACCCTGACTCTGACCATAAACCAACTGCAGCCCAATTATCACGAAGCCGACTTCGGACAGGAAATGGTCATGGCTTACAAACCCGATGTAAACCGATGGACTACGAAGATGTGGTTCGAGCCCGAGAACATGGTTAATATCGGCAAAGACCTGTTTTCCTTCCGTGACGGCAACCTGTATATCCACGGCTCCGAAGCCTATAACACGTTCTACGGTGAGGCATTCCCAACTGTCCTGGCGTTCGTAGCCAATGAAGACAGCGCAAAGCCAAGAGTATATAATGCCATCCGCGTGTCGGCTACCGACAAACCCGATTATGTTCATGTCAGAACCGAAGTGCCGTGGAGCGGTGGCGTCTATGCGCAGTCTACCGACTTGTACCGGGATGAATTTGTCGCACAGGAAGGCATATTCAAGAAATCGTTGTGGTTTGACCGCCTAAGCCCCAATGTTCCTGGAGCCCCGGAGGACAAAATGCGCAAAGGCGACAAAATAAGAGCCCAAACGGCCATGATCTTAGTGGAGTATGACGTATACGACAAACCCGTGGATATCACTACCGTGGGCATATCTTACATGCCTTCGGTCGGACACGTGGTTTGACGGCAATCTTATGCCATGCCAAGCAATGTACTAGCGGGTGCTACATCTAGTCTCGGATCTCTTTTTACCCTGGCGAACGGAATCGACAATCTTATTAAGGGCCATAGGATGCACCCCCAGAGACCGACTTATGAGATCCCGGACGAGGCCAAGCAGCAACTAGGGCTGCAGCAAAGCCTTCTCAATGCCGAAATGCCTGGCGAGGAGCAAGCCAAGCAAAACATATATGGTTCCCAGGCCAATGCCATGAGCGGGCTATTCCGTGCGGCCGGCGACCAAGGACAGTTATTGTCCGGGCTGTCTGCTGTCCAGGGGGGTACCAACAACGCTCTCAATGGGCTCCAAACACAACGAGCCCAAAATTATTACACGAATCTTAGCGGACTTGCCCGGGCCCAGAATCTTATGGCTCAATACCGAGACAGGGCATTTGAGACCAATGAGATGGACCCCTATATGATGGATCTGCAAAGAAAGTACGACCTGCAGAACTCCGGGAATCAGGAGATACTAAGCGGTATAAATGGACTGGCCAGTACGGCAAGCGCCCTTATGGGGCAGTCTGACGGCGCCCAGTCCGTAGGCGGCACAACCGGAACCACGGGAACCTCTCTGCCTATGCTATCCAGTGGCCCCGTAGGTGGCATTGGCAGCATTTCTCCTTTATCTGGTTTGGGTTCAGCGACTTTGGCTCCCATGGGTGCGGCTGCGGGGGGTGCCGGTGCCGCGTCTGGCCTGATGGGTTTAATATCTTCTGGTGCCGTATTTATTTAAAACAGTGTTATGCCTGACTACTTAGACATAGATTACGCAAGGCCCCTCGATAACAGCGAGAGACCATTTGATACGTACCTTAACAACTACTACAAGGCGCGGAATCAGAAGCTGAACGAGCAATACACGGAAGCTACGCAAGCCAATGCGAATGCCCGGGCTGCGGATGCGTCGCAGCGATCGCAGCAATCTCAGTTGGCGTCATTGTCGAAGCTGTCGGCTCTTAATCTCCCGGGGATATGGAATAAGCAGCAAGCCGAGGATATTGACGCCCTGCGAAACCAGGTAAAAGCAAAGATAATGGCCGGAGATCCATCTTACGCCACAGATCTTGCTGATGGCACCGCCAGGCTCACGACCCAGGAGAAAAACGCTGACGGTTATTATAAATGGGTTGACCAAGAGGTCGCCAACCTATCCAAGAACAAAGCCATTAACCCACAGGCGGCCAGAGATTTTATTATCAACAAAACGGCAATGGGGCCAGATGGTCAACCCGTCAGACTGTCTGATTTCGATATCAATAGTTTACAGGGATTCAATCCCTTGCTTGCGCCCGGGTCTAGCGCCATGATTAACCGAGATCAGCTTGCACACGATATCGTGAGTATGTTTCCTGTCAATACCCAGACGTTTGACAACACCAACAGGGCGAACGGCATCACGAACCAGACGAACAAAACGATATCTTCCACGGCCTTTACCCGGGTGAATCCAAGGACCGGGCAGGTGTCGTTAAATACCGAATTGGTATCTAAGAGCCCGGAGTTAATGAACACGTACTTCGACCCGTACAGATCCTCGAACGGAGACGTTTACCTCATAAAGCCGGATATATACCAGGACGTCATCAGGAAGAAGCCCGAACTCCTGGCCCTTGTGGCCGATGAAATCCAGAAAGCCAACGCCGGAAAGAAACCCGGAGACAGCGGTTATATAGAGCCCAATAGCGAAGACGGGGATCTCGTGGGTCGCGCGGTTCTCACGCAGCTTCTTACCGGCATGGAACACGGGAATTTCAAACTAAAGACAACCTACGGCCAGAACCAAACAGCCGGAAGTGGCGGCGGTAAGCCGCCTAAGGCAGAACCCGCAGCCGATCTCCTGCAGAGATTCAAAGGTGCTATGGACCAGGATGTCAAGTATATGCGCAACAACGAGACGAGTTCCACGCCATTGGCCAGATATCTGGGATTGAACCCGAATGATATCGTTGACCTCACGCCAAAGTTCAAGGATTTCAATGTAGGCGGTGACGACCGGGGCAGGGGCGTACCGGCGGAACACATTTTCGTCCGGAAGGATGACCCCGGAGCCGTGTATGTCGATTACGGAGACGGAACCCGGGACAGACTGACGGCAAAGACGTTGCCCACGTGGCTGGATAAAAAGGCTCAGTTCAACAAGAAACTAGACGCCGTGAAGCTCGATGACGAATACCGAAAGATATTCGGGACCCAAGATGCCGAGCCCTTTATCACCTCCAATGTGCCCGATCAGAAACGCAGTGTGGCGCAGCGCGTAAAAGATACCATAGTAAACACGGTTAAGAGCATTGGGGGCAAAAAAGATACGGTTAAACCCATGACAGAAGCCGAAATGAATCAATACCGATAATGCCGAACCCAGACGTAATAAATTATCAATACAATGGCGTGGTGTATCATATACCCGCCGACCGGGAACAAGCCTTCCTAAGGGCTGCTCCTGGTGCTACTGTCGTCAGGCCCGATAATAGCGTGACGCCGACAACCGATATGGGGCCTATTCCCGGTTCCAAGAAAGTAGACCGGAAACCCATAAGCACGTTGGCCGATGCCGTTGACCAGGATCACGAAGACTTCGAGCGCGATATCACCAGGGCCGCCACCTTGAATTACGTCATGACGCACAAGCCCTCCTTGGAAGATGTCAAAAACGTCAACGATGGCGTAAAGCCCAAGACCGACTTCGACAAGACCATGCAGGATCTCAAGGGCGGCGGCGATTACGTCAGCAATTCCGTTATCAAAGGCGTTACCAACGTCCTTGCGGGAGCCGCCAACCAGCTAAACGCCATGATGGCTAACGCCCCCGTCCAGTCTTATCAACCCCTAGGCGGCAATGGCATATCTGGTCAGGATTGGACGGATTTCGTCAAGAAACAGGAAGCCGAAGACCAGGCCATGGGGCAGCGAAATGCCGCCGCTATTCAAGGCGCCAGGGGAAAGGTCAATGACGCCCTAATGACTCCCGGGCACGAGCAACTTGAGAAAGATGTCGAGGGCGCCAAAGGGATAGGGGGGACGATAGCCCGTACTGCCGGTGGCTTCGCGGAGTTCATGCCGCAAATGCTGGCCGCGGCTCCCACTGGTGGAGCAAGTCTGTACTTCGGTGGCTATCAGTCCGGCCTAGATCAGGTCAAAGACAATAAAAACATGCCCGATGGCCTAAAGCCCCTGTACGGAATGGCTATGGGGACCGTAAATGCAGCACTGATGTCGTTGCCAATCGCCAGAACTTTGGATAAGGCCCTATTGAATAAGGCTATCGGAAAGGTAGCTATGTCGGCCCTGGCGAAAGTCGTTAAAGACGGTGGCGATAAACTGACCGGGGATGCCTTCATGAAGATCCTAAATGACGCTACGCAGTCCGCGGTAAACAAGGTTAAGATCGGGGGTGTAAAGGCTGCCAAGAGTTTGGCAGAGGGCGTGGCGTTCTCCACGGCACAGCAAGGAGCCGAACTCGGAACCCAGAAGTTATTTAATGCGGGTGAGGGTAAGCAAGTATTCGAGACACCGGATTTCAAGCAAATGGCAGAGAGCGTAGCGTCCAATTCCCTGGCATTGGCTATGTTTGGTTATGGCAGCGGTGTACTCCGCGGCAATGCCGAAAACTATATCAAGACCAAGATAGCCGATGCCAAGACTCCCGAAGACATACAGGCTATTCACGACCAAGTTGACAACATGGCTCAGTCCGGCAGGCTAAACCAATCCCAGGCGCAGGAACTCAAGAACAGTGTAAACGCTTATTCCGAAATAAAGAAGACGTTGCCCGCTACTATGTCTCCGGCACAACAGGCCCAGGCATTTGATCTCATAAAGGACAGGGATGCTATGAAGGCCCATTTATCGGATCTGCAGCAGCAATTACAGGCCGATCAGAATGTTCCGGAAGAATCCCTGCGTGGTGCCAATTCAAAGCGCCTGCAGGACGAAATACGGCATACTCAGTTGGCAATAGAAGCCCGTAACGATCAGATCAGAGAAGCCGCTACGGGGCTCAAGTACAAGTACGGTAAGGAAAATGGCGAAGCCTACAAGCAACTAGGCCCCAATGGCGAAAAAGAGCCTGTTTCCGAAGACTTGTATGAACTGCAGAATCTGAATGAAAAGGCTGCCAAGGAATCAGAGCAAGCCCAGGATATTCATACTCCCCAAACACCGGAAACCACGCAGACGCCTAAGACTCCTGCATCGGAAACCGCAGACGTGCCAATAGCGGAAGAGCCTACGCCAAACCCAGAACCCACTAAAACCGAAGACAATGCCACTATCAAAAGCACCCAACAACAGTCGGAAAGCGATCAACCGGCAGGTGTCGAAGAACATCCAGGAACTAGTCCATCACGGGACGAAACCCAGGAGCCGACAGCAGATAATAGCAATAGCGGAGAGAACAGCCAGGGGGCAGAGTTCCAGATCGAAAGGGACGAAACCGGGAAGGTAACGGCCATAAAGGATAAAGACGGCGCCGATATCCCCGAGTTCAACGAAACCACGCGAGAAGTCAAAAAGAAAGGACTGGTTAAAAAGCAGACGGTCAAGACCCGGAATCCAGAATACGACCGCGCTATCCGACATGCCGCCGAGAACACCGACTTTAACCAAGGCAAACGTGTCAATCCGGACAATTTACCGCCGGAACTCGGAGAGCACGAAGTCGAGGATTGGGCTGCACATGAAAGTCAGAACCCCGCTGAACTAGCCGCCATTCACGCCAGGGCCACAGCCAATGTGGAGTCCGCATCTAAGCAGCAGATCTTGGATGAAATAGAAAATACCGGCGTTACCGATCCCCGGGTGCAAGCCCTCAAGTATTTTGCCGAAGGCGGAAGGGTGAATACCAAGGAGGTTGAAAGAATATATGGTAACAAGAAGAAATCCGTAAACAGTGAACATCAGGCTCATATCGGCCTGGTAAAAGGAGATGCGCCCTCCATCGAGAAAGTTGCGGACGGTATCTGGCGGCAATTATCCTCCAAAAGAGAAATATCTGAAACCGACCAGGATTACCGAAATGCACTTATAGACGCCTTCCAGGAGATCAATTCCAGTGGTGGCGCCATGCAGAAGTTACGGGAGACGTATTCTCCCGGGGCTAAGGCCAATGCGTTAGCACGCATAGAAGCCGCCCGTAAGTTCGAGGAAATCACGGGGCTGCCGCTAACCGATGACGTGGCCGATATCGCCATGCGACAGAATGTTGAGCCCGAGCGCTTATCAAAATCGGAAGACCGGGCGACTAACACCGAGCCCACCGAAGAAGAAAAAGATTACATTTTGCGTCAGGAATTACCTAAATTTGATGATAGTTATGACAAATTCAGAGAACAATGGGATAATGAAACGGCTGAAACCCTTAAAGGACAGCCTGGACAAGGACCCGAGGTTCGATCACCTGACGGAGAACCAGAAGTGGGGGGCAGCGAAAATCCTGTTCGACAAGAGAGTAAGGGAGGATCTAGCCAGGGATCAGGCGCCGGTGATAAAGGCGATAAAGACCGTCAACCAGAAACAGAATCCCGCTCGACAAGACTCGCAGCAGCCGAAAAACGGCTGAGATCCGCGCAGAAGGCTCTTTCTGATGCCGAAGCCAAGGTAAGTGCCACCCGGGGCGAACAGGGCGACATGTTCAAGCCCGCCCAGAAGGGCTTATTCCCGGCAACAGGAGAAGAATCCAAGGCAATATTAGACCCTCTAAGAAACGAGGTTAAAGACGCAAAAGCCCAGGTCGACAAGATCCGGCAGGGACAAGATGTCGATGATCGTCAGGGCGACCTGTTTGAATCCTCTGCCCAGAAAAAGCACTACGAAGAAGTGGCCGGCAGTAGGCCCAATCCCAATACGGGCCGTATTCCCGTTGATCCCATTGTCGGGGGTGCTGTTAAAAAGGTTGACAGAATAATTGCTGATTTCGCCAAGGCGACCGGAACCAAGATCAGGTTTATGCGCTCCCGGAGAACTCGTTCTTTGGGCTCCTATAATTCCACCGATGCCGGCATAAAGATCCGATACGAAGGCGATCTTGATGTGACCGCTCATGAAGTGGGCCATAAACTCGATGACAAGTTTGGTATCATTAAAGATGTTGTTGACAATCCTGGGCACGAAGCCGAAAAAGAGCTCCTAGAGTTTGCCAAGCATGGCAGCACGCCCCCAACAGGTCACCCAGACCCCAGGAAGTATGAACTAGGGGAGGGTCTGGCAGAATGGCTCAGGGCCTATGTTGCAAACCCCGGGGAAGCCATAGCAAAAGGCCCATCGATCCATGACCTATATGAACAAAAGGTCTCTGAAAGACTTAAAATGGCGGTCACTGATTTCTCCAATGATTTCAGAGCCTATGCGGGCTTGTCTGCCATAGATCAGAGTAGTGCTAGCCTACACATGGAACCTGATAAGCGGAAGGGGTTGATGAAACAAATATTTGACAAAGCGGCATCCAATGAGGGGTTCTCCGTGAATTGGGTGGATAGGCTTGCCATGAACTGGGTATATCCATTACAGGCGTTCAAGAAGGCGTCTGAATATCTACAGGAGATAAATGGTCTTGAGAAGCCAATGTCTGGCAATGACCCGGAAAGCCTTGCCAGGGTTTTCTTATCCGTGGACAGGAAATTTGGCGAGTTTTTAGAACACGGAATATTCGACCCCAAGGACGAGCCAATGCTGTCATCTGACAGACATGTCATGAATCTTGGATGGCTACTGGAACCACTTGACAACACTGATGTTTCCACTATAAAAAAGGAAGCCGAACTCACCGCGATCTACATGATCTCGGAGCGCGTACCCGAATTAATAAAGAAATTCGACAGGGAGAGCGTGATAAACGGCTTTGGAGCCGGAATATACAGCGAGCCAGATGTAGCCATGAGAGTCATGAAGGAATTTAACAACGGCGATCCGCTTCGTTTAGCCAGAATAAAAGAAGCTGCCAGGAGATATCGTGAGTTTTCGGACGCCAATCTTCGATATCTGTTGGAGTCGGGTCGAATATCGAAGGATCAATACGACAAAATAAAGGAGAATAACCTGTATTATGTCGCGATGAATCGACTGAAGCAAGCATCTCCAAGCGAGGAACTTGTCGTGGTTGCGCCGTCCAAGCAAAGCGGGAAACTAGGAATAGTTTATGACCCTATTAAAAAAATAAAGGGTTCGATGAAACCCGTTATGAACCCATACATCTCGGTTTTAGATAATTTGCACAAAGGGATACGGGAAGCCGATAGAAACAGAGTTCTGCAGGCGTTCAGAGAATTGATGGTTAATGACCGTGAAATGTATGACGGAGAGCCCATTCCCGTAGCGAATATAGCCACCAGGGGGAACCCCGGGGATCTTAATTCCATTACGATATTCGTGGACGGAAAGCCGGAAACCTGGGTGTTTCAAAAAGACATATACGAAGGGTTGAAAGGCTTGGATGGCGATGGATATAGATTGCCTGGCGTATTTACCGTATTACCCAAGATCCTCAGAAATTCCGTGACGAGGTTCCCGGTTTTCGGCGCCAGAAACTTATGGAAGGATTCTTGGGATCGTGTTATGAAATCCACTACAGGGTCTGGATTTAAAGATCTTGTGGGAGATAAGGGGCATTGGCGCGAGGTTGCCAGGCTAGGGGGGCTAAACTCCGGGTATTACGTCAAGGATGCCGCTCACTATTATGGATTATTAGAGGAGTCCATGCACAAATTATCCAAGAGTAAAAATACCATAGTGGTTAACGGTGACGTGTTCAAGAGGGCGTGGCATGGCTACGAAAACATACTTGAGAAGTCGGAAACCGCCAATAGGGTAGCGGAGTACCGATCTGCGTACCGGAAGGCCATAAATGAACTTGGCTATGATGAATATAACGCCAAGGTGTATGCAGCCGTCCATGCCAGAGATCTGATGGACTTCGCGGTTATGGGTCGATACATGAAAATATTGAACCAAGTCGTTCCGTTCTCTAACGCGGCAGTCCAGGGATTGCGATCGAGCTATATGAGTTTCAAGACTAATCCGGCCAAGTTTATGGCTAGGACTGCGATTTACAGCGTTATGCCCCAAGTGACTTTGTGGCTATGGAATCACAGATCGAAGGAGGCCGCCAAGGAATACGAAGCCCTCCCGGACTACCAAAGAGATATGTACTGGAATGTCTACATAGGCCCAAACAAATGGGCGTCCATGCCCAAGCCCTACGAATTAGGCATGATGGCATCTGCAGTTGATCGCGGCTTGAGTAAGACCACCGGAAACAATAAAGAAGCTTTCGATGGTTATGCCGGCCAGGTCCTGGAGTCTTTATCTCCGGTTGGCGATATAGGCGCCGTTGCCGGGCCCTATGCGCCACTGGTTGAATATTCGTCCAATAAAAACTTCTTCACAAAGAAGAATATCATTCCAGACTACGAAGAACCACTGGATATGTCGTTGCGCCACACCGATTATGCTTCAAGGCTTGGAAAAGCTATCCAGAAAACGAGCGGGCTCTTTGGCGAAAACGCTGAGATGGACCCCAGAAAGGCCGATTTTCTCGTGAGGTCATTGTTCAGCTACTACGGGAACTTTGCAGTCAAGCTGTCTGACATTGGGAGGGCCGACAAAACCAGTAATTCATTCGGGTTACCGGATTTGGGCTTCTTCCGAACATCTCCTGCATACAATAGCAAGCCAGTGCAGGAGATGGTTGAGTATGCCGGAAAATATAGGAAAAACGGAACCAAGGCGTATCGTGCCTTTCTTAGCCTAAAGAACATGTATTTCCAGTCGGAATCCGACAAGGAAAGGGAGATCCTAGGAAAGCAGATGATTGACATGGCTAAGAAACTAATGTCTGAATGGCAAAACGAAGCACCGGAACCGAGCGGAATAAGCCATACGCCCAAGCACCGGAAAATAGTTAAGAAATGAACAAGGCCCTCTACACATGCATCACCGGAGACTATGACCGGCTTATCGCTCCTAAATATCCGCAGCCCGGTTTTGATATGATCTGCTTTACAGACAACCCGGAATTGACCTCGGACGTGTGGCAGATCAGGATTATCCCAACCGAGGATAACAAAGCTAAACTGCAGAGAAAGATCAAGATACTCAGTCACAAATACCTGCCGGACTATGACGTCACGTTCTATATCGATGGCAATATGGAAGTCCAGGCAGATCTTCGTGGCTTCATGGAGTTCTTCCATGGTGGCTTCATGACCAAGCGCCATCCCATAAGAAATAATATATATGACGAAGCCCTGGCTGTAATAAAAAAGGGGAAAGCCAGAAGACAGGACGTTGAATGCCAGATGGAAGCCTACAGACAAATGGGATTCGGTGTGGACGTGCTGTACGAAGATGGGTTTCTTATCAGGGATAACAGCGCCGGGACCCAAAGGCTCAACGAGGTCTGGTGGAAACAGGTGGAAGCCCATACCCACAGGGATCAGCTTAGTTTACCCGTAGCGGAATTGCTGTCGGGCGTTAAAGTACGTACCTATGGCAAAACCCTGTTCGAGAAATACATACGGATAAGGCGACATACCGGGAAGCGAACCCCTATCACGAAGGTATGGTATAGCGCTCCCGCTGATCCCGACAAGAACATTGGCAGGGCATATAACGAGTTCTGCGACCTTATCCCCAATGATGACGATTGGATATGCCTACGCGACCAGGATAGCCTTATGTGGCCGGAACTGGCGCTGAAACAGATTGAAGACGTATTGGAACTCTATGGCGACCGGTACCAGCTTTTGGGCTGCATGACAAATAGACTGGCATCCACGTATCAAAGGCCGTTTCCCGACGACTACGAAGACCCTAGCGTGCTGACGGCCTATAACCGGGCCTTGTGGCTGCACAAAAACAGGTATTCCGATGTCAGCGATCATAACAGGCCCATAGCGGGGTTATTTATGTTGTTTCAGAAGAAAACATGGAAGCAAAATCCATTTGTGGAGCATACCTACGATGCCGACAGGCTATTTAGTGAAGCCGTTATGCGTTCAGGTGGCCGTATAGGGCTTATGCAGGGCCTGTATGTCTTTCATTATTATCGCTTCGACAAGCCTAATCCCACGAAGTATCTCAAGCACCTGGAACTATGACTTCTTGTAATTCCTGGCTATGGTAGCGGGGTTTTCGCCTTTGTAATGCAGGGGTTTAACGTCTTTGTTGCCCCTGGGAATAAACATACGGTCGTAAACGTCTTTACGGGCTTGGAAACGGTTTCCAGTGTCTGCATCTACGGTGAGATAATAGTCGCCGTCATCCGTTATGCCCACGATCTCAACTTTTTTAAAGGTTCCATATCCGGTCGGAACCTTAACGGTTTGGCCTATAAGTGTTGTCATGGTTTGCGTTTTAAATCTTCATCTAATTCAACGGTTATCCTTACTTTCTTGCAGGAATATCCATGCTTTATTTTAAACTCTCTCCACGATACGGGATTAGCGCCGATCATTAATCTGATAGATCGTTCTTTTCGAAGGGAGAACGTTGACATTACTGGACAGCCCTGCTTGCTAATGCAGATGAAGCCGGTGGGTGGTCGTTTTATTTTCATCATTCACCTTTTAAATCCTTCAATGCTTGTTTGTAACCTGAGTAAAATCCTATCCTAAATCCGACATCATGGTGAACCTTAACAGATATAGATTGGTACTGCAAGTCCCTCTTTGCCTTTTCTGATATTTCTTCCTCAGTAGGCTCCTGAATTGGCTCCATCCACCAGTCAGGATCTTTAAAATTGATCCAAACCATTGTATCCGGTATAAATGGGATCTTTCCTAAGTCTGTATCAAATACATCTTGATAGTCTGGTTCTCTATCCTTTGTTAGTACTTTTCTGTATAGCATGATTAAAAGTTTGGGTTATATTCACGTTGTTTATTATTTATCCGGTCA
>Ga0164242_10003805_pt1 | contig 17094 bp, 16 predicted proteins | sample OricomgcompostMG_FD_108783 | JGI IMG/M metagenome (GOLD analysis project Ga0164242, IMG submission 108783) | Miracle-Growth compost microbial communities from Emeryville, California, USA - Original compost - Miracle growth compost (MG) ...
GAGGCGGACGGCGTCAAGCGGCGTGTACAGCTTGTCGCGGTCGACCTTGGCGGCGGCGGCGGTGTAGGCCTTGCTGCGCTTCATTGCTGCTCCCTTTGATGATCGGAGTTCGTGGTACGACGGGCCGCGCTCGGCCCTCCCACGTGGTGCGGATGCTGCGGTTCGAACGTCAGCCGCTGACGGTGATGCCCATCGACCGCGCGGTGCCGGCGATGATCTTCTCGGCAGCCTCGATGTCGCGGGCGTTGAGGTCGGGCATCTTGGTCTCGGCGATCGCCCGCACCTGTGCGCGGGTGAGGTTGGCGACCTTGACCTTGTGCGGCGTAGCCGAGCCCTTGTCGACCGACGCGGCCTTCTTGATCAGCTCGGGCGCCGGCGGGGTCTTGGTGATGAAGGTGAAGGAGCGGTCTTCGAAGACCGAGATCTCGACCGGGATCACGTTGCCACGCTGCGCCTCGGTGGCCGCGTTGTACTGCTTGCAGAACTCCATGATGTTGACGCCGTGCTGACCGAGCGCTGGGCCGATCGGCGGCGCGGGCGTCGCCGCGCCGGCGTTGATCTGCAGCTTGATGATCGCCGCGAGCTTCTTCTTCGGGGGCATGACAGTCCTTTGGGTGATGCCGGGTCGAGGTGCGCAGCGCGAGCCGCACGAGCCAGACAAGGGTACGGGACGCGGGCCGGTTGACCCAACCCGCCTCCGGGCGACGCGGGCCGCCTAGCTCGAAACGCCAGCGCCGCGGCGTCCGGCCTAGAGCTTTGAGACCTGGTTGAACTGGAGCTCGACGGGAGTCTCGCGGCCGAAGATCGACACCAACACCTTGAGCTTTTGCTGGTCGGCGTTGATCTCGCTGATCGTGGCGGGCAGCGTCGCGAACGCGCCGTCGGTGACCGTGACCGATTCGCCGACCTCGAAGTCGACGATCTTCGGCGCCGCGGCGGCGGCCGCCTCCTTCTGCTCCTTGCTCGGCGGAGCGAGGAACCGGAAGACCTCGTCGAGGGTGAGCGGCGACGGCTTGCTGGAGCTCGGCCCGACGAAGCCAGTGACCGCCGGCGTGTAGCGAACCGCGGACCACGACTCGTCGGTCATCTCCATGCGCACCAGCAGGTAGCCGGGAAAGACGTTGCGCTTGACGTTTTGCCGCTTGCCGTTCTTGATCTCGGTGACCTCTTCTTGCGGCACCTCGATCTGGTAGATGAAGTCCTCCATGTTCAAGGACTGGATGCGGGTCTCGAGATTGGCCTTCGCCTTGTTCTCGTAGCCCGCATAGGTGTGGACGACGTACCAGTCGCCAGCGGCGCCACGCAGCATCTGCCGGAAGGTCTCGGCTGGATCGACCTCGGCGTCGCCGGCCGTGCTGCCGGCGGACGCGCTGTCGGTGGCCGGCGCGTCGGCGGGGGTGGCGTCAGCCGCCGGGGCATCGGTGTGCTCCAACGCCAAGACGTCGTCGCGGACGTCGACCGACTCGGTCGCGTTGGCGCCATCGCTCGACCAGGGTGACTCGGTCACAGGCTCTGCTTTCTACTTCGAGGCTTACGAATGCGAGACGGTCGTCAGCGCGCGGTCATTGGCCGAAGATCCTCAACACCGCCCAGTTGGTGCCGTAGTCGAGAAGGAAGATGATGCCGATGACGACGACCGAGAACACCAGCGTGACGATCGTGTAGGACACCAGCTCCTTACGGGTGGGCCAGATGACCTTGCGCAGCTCGGCGACGATCTGCCGCCACCACAGGCCGAGCCGCTCGAAGACGTTGCGACGCTCGGCCGGGCGGGCCGGACGATGCTCCGGCCTTGCGGCGGCGCTGGTCGTGTCGCTCACGTGTACCTTCCCTCGGACGCGGCGGCCGCGGCGTCGACCTCGACGCTTGCGGAGCCGAACCTGTGCTGTTCTATCGGGTCGAACTGTTCTCTTGAGACCGTTCTATCGAGCTGTGCCGTGCTGTCGAGCGGCGCCGCCGAATCGACGGCCGACCTGGCAGGGCAGGAGGGACTCGAACCCCCAACCGCCGGTTTTGGAGACCGGAACTCTGACCAATTGAGCTACTGCCCTTCGCGAGCCTCTGCCCCCTACCGACAGGCAACGACCAGCCTGGACAGTGTACGTGGCGGCGTCGAAACGGTCGAACGCGCCGCCGAACCCGCAGCGGACGCCGCCCCGTGCGCCGCCCGTCCCGACCGCAAACCCGAGGGCGCTCAATCGCCCTCGCGTGGGAGCATGGATGCCATGACCGACGCATCGATCTCCGCCGCCCTTTCGGGCTCACCAGCCGCCGCCGGCTCGCGCGCCCGCGTCTCCCGCCGGATCGCCGCCATCGCCGAATCCGCGACGCTCGCCGTCGACGCCAAGGCCAAGGCGCTGAAGGCGGCCGGGCGGCCGGTCATCGGGTTCGGCGCCGGCGAGCCCGACTTCCCGACCCCGGCGCCGATCGTCGAGGCCGCCCGCGCGGCCGCCGCCGATCCGAAGAACCACCGCTACACGCCCAGCGCCGGGTTGCCCGAGTTGCGCGAGGCGCTGGTGGCCAAAACCGCGCGTGACTCCGGCCTCGCCATCACCGCAAGCCAGGTGCTGGTCACCAACGGCGGCAAGCAAGCGGTCTACCAGACGTTCGCCACCCTGCTCGACCCCGGCGACGAGGTCTTGCTGCCCGCGCCTTTCTGGACGACGTACCCCGAGGCCATCGCGCTGGCCGGCGGCGTCTCGGTGCCGGTGCTCACCGACGAGTCGAGCGGCTTTCGGGCCAGCGTCGAGCAACTCGAAGCGGCACGCACGCCGCGCACCAAGGTGCTGCTGTTCTGCTCGCCGTCCAACCCGACCGGCGCGGTGTACACCCCGGAGCAGATCGCCGAGATCGGGCGGTGGGCGGTCGAGCATGGCGTCTGGGTGGTCACCGACGAGATCTACGAGCACCTCGTGTACGGCGGCGCCGTCTTCTCGTCGATGCCGACGATCGTGCCCGAGCTCGCCGACACCTGCGTCGTGTTGAACGGCGTCGCGAAGACCTACGCCATGACCGGCTGGCGGGTCGGCTGGATGATCGGCCCGACCGACATCATCAAGGCGGCCACCAACCTGCAATCGCACCTGTCGTCGAACGTCTCTAACGTCTCGCAGCGGGCGGCGCTGGCCGCGGTGTCGGGAGACCTCGCGGCGGTCGCGCAGATGCGCGCCGCGTTCGACCGGCGCCGGCAGACCATCGTGCGCATGCTCGGCGAGATCCCGGGCGTCGTGTGCCCCGAGCCGCAGGGCGCGTTTTACGCCTTCCCGTCGGTGAAAGAGCTGATCGGGCGCGAGATCCGTGGCAAGCGCCCGGCGTCGTCCATCGAGTTGGCGGCGCTGGTGCTCGACGAAGCCGAGGTCGCGGTCGTGCCCGGCGAGGCGTTCGGCGCGCCGGGCTACTTCCGACTGTCGTACGCGCTCGGCGACGACGATCTCGTCGAGGGCGTCAACCGCCTCGCGAAGCTGCTGTCGGAAGCGCGCTGAACCAAGGCCGAGTCGAGCGCCCGCAGGCCTCGCGCGATCTGCGGGCGCTTCCGAAGGCCCATCTGCATCTGCATTTCACCGGCTCGATGCGAACGGCCACCCTGCTGGAGCTGGCGGCGACGCATGGCGTGCGGCTGCCGGCCGCTCTCACCGGCGCCACGCCGCCCGCGCTCAGCACCGCCGACGAACGCGGCTGGTTTCGATTCCAGCGGCTGTACGACATCGCGCGCTCGGTGATCCGCACGCCGGCCGACGTCCGTCGCGTCGTGTTCGAAGCTGCAGCGGACGACGCGGCCGACGGCTCGCGCTGGCTGGAGTTGCAGATCGATCCCAGCGGGTACCACGGGTTCGGCGGCATCACCGCGTTTCTCGAGCTGGTTCTCGACGCCGCGAACGCCGCCTCGCGCCGCACCGGGGTCGGCATCGGCATCGTGGTGGCGGCGAACCGCACGCGGCACCCGCTCGACGCGCGCACGTTGGCCCGGCTGGCCGCGCGCTACGCGGATCGGGGGGTGGTCGGGTTCGGGCTGACCAACGACGAGCGGCGTGGCAGCGCGCTCGACTTCGTGCCCGCGTTTCGCATCGCCCGCGACGCCGGCCTGCTCGCCGTGCCGCACGGTGGCGAATTGCTCGGCGCCATCAGTGTTTTCGAGTGCGTCGAAGGCTTGCGCGCGCATCGGGTCGGGCACGGCGTGCGCGCCGTCGAGGAGCCCAGGCTGCTGGGGCGCATGGCTGAGTTAGGCATCGTGTGCGAGGTCTGCCCGGCGTCCAACGTCTCGCTCGGTGTGGTGCGCGCCCCCGACCGCGTGCCGCTGCGGACCTTGCGCTCGGCTGGCGTCGGCGTGGCGCTCAGCGCCGACGATCCGCTGCTGTTCGGCTCGCGGCTCGCCGAGCAGTACGAGACCGCGCGCCACGTGCATGGGTTCTCCGACGCCGAGCTCGCCGACCTTGCCCGCTGCTCGATCGAAGGCTCGGCCGCGCCGTCCGATCTGAAGAAGTCCCTGCTCGGCGGCGTCGACCGCTGGCTCGCGACGAGTTGGTAGGCGTTCGCCGGGATAGAGCCCGCCAGACGCCCACCAACTCGCAGGGAATGTTGACCCACGGCTGAGCCGGGCGTCTATGCCGGTGGAAGCGTCGCGGAAGGGGTCGGCATGAGCACGGACGGCGAGCACGCCACGCGCGTGATGACGAATCTCGACGTGCCCGACGCCGTGCCCTCGCCCGACGCCCACTCGATGTTCCTGTCGCACTACCTCGGGTTGGTGAGGCTGTCTCGGCTGCTCGTCGACGATCGCGAGACCGCCGAGGAGATTGTGCAGGACGTCTTCGCCGCGATGCAGAGCCGCTGGCGCGATTTTGCCGATGCGGAAGCGGCTTTGCGCTACCTCCGGACCTCGGTGGTGAACCGCTCGCGGTCGGCGCTTCGGTTCCGACGGCGTTGGCGGGCGCTGGTCTTGCAAGCGCCGCGGGACGTCGCGCCGGCCGAGGACGACGCGCTGTCGCGGCTCGAATACCTGCGAATGCAGCGCGCGGTGGCCGCTTTGCCGCGCCGGCAACGAGAAGTCGTGGTGCTGCGCTACTACCAAGACCTGCCGGTCGCCGAAGTGGCGCGCATTTTGCGGATCAGCCAGGGAGCGGTGAAGTCGTCAACCAGCCGCGCGCTGGATTCCCTTCAAACTCTGATGCGGACGATGCCATGAGAACCGACACCTCACACCCGGAAAGCCGCGAGCTGGAGGGCGAGATCAGGGTCGCGCTGCACGCGCAGGTGGCTGCGATCACCGCCGAGACGCTGCGGCATCCTCACCTGCCGGCGGCCAGGCGGCGGACGGCGGCGCCTGCCATCGCGGTCCTGACCGTCGCGGCCGTCTGCGCCGGTGGTGTGGCGATCGGCGTCACCGCCGGCGCCTCCCGCCACGCGGCGACGACCGACACGTTATCGGTCGACGGCGGCGTCCTGCGGTTCGCGGGCATCACGGCCCCTATCCCCAACGGATGGGCAGTGCGGCAACTGCCACACGATGCGCGGCAACTGCCGCCGCACGTCACGGGCGGCACGCCGCTGTGCCTGACGCCGTCCGCCGGCACGGAGGGCTCGGCTGACCCGTTCGACCCGGAGTGCGACGGCATCACCTTGACGATCGCTGACACCACCAGCGACGGCGCCACAAGCCCGTTGCCGTCGACGGGCATCGCGGAATGCCCCTCGGGCGTCACCACCATTCCGCTGTTGCGGCAGGACGTCACGATCGATGGCCGCCAGGCCGTCCAGATCGAGACCGCCTGCGGCTCGGACCGAACGCCGATCAGCTACTACTGGCGGCTCGTCGACAGCTCGTTGACCATCACCGCGGCCGCTCATTGGCAGGCTCAGGCGCAAACGGTCTGCGACACGATCGACCTGAGCGGCTGGGCGCACGACAAGCAGGGCCCGATCGCACAGGCGATCGCCACGGCCGCCCAGAGCGCGCCCTCATCTGCCATCACCGACACGCCACCGCCCGACGACACGCCACCGCCCGACGACACAACGGCGTCCGACCTGCCGAGCGGCCTGCCACGATCCGCCGTGACGTACCCGGACGCCGTAAGCACCGGCTGAGCTGCCGGGCGCGGATCGTCGTGCCCACCGTGTCCAGAGTGAACTACCCGTCGGCTTGAAGGCGAGGCAGACCTCACGCCAATGCCCTGCGCGACGCGCGCGAAGCGTTCGGGCGCCGCGCCTACCGCGTCCATGAATCCGCTGAGCCACGTCGCGATCAAGCTAGAGGCCGACGCCGACGAGCGCGGGCTCGACCTCCAGCGTGATGCCGAACTTTTCGTGGACGCGGGCGCGGATCTCGCGAGCAAGCGCGAGAAGCTCGGACGTCGACGCGTTGCCGCGATTGACCAAGGCAAGCGTGTGTTTGGTCGACAACCCCACGCGGCCAACGCCGTAGCCCCGAACGAATCCGGCGTGCTCGATGAGCCAGGCCGCCGAGGTCTTCACCCGCCCGTCACCGACCGGCCAGCTCGGCGCGCCCGCTGGCAACGCTGCGGCGTCGACGAACGGGTTCGTGAAGAACGAGCCCGCGCTCACCGAATCGGGATCAGCCGGATCGATCAGCATGCCCTTCTTCGCGCGCAGCGCCAAGACGGCGTCACGCACGTCGGCGGCCGGCGCCGCGTCGCCGAGTTCGACGCCGAGCGCACCCGCCAGCTCGGCATAACGAATCGGCCTGGAATTCTTCGATGAGGTAAGAGAAATCTCGACCCCGAGCACGAGATAGCGGTGGTGGCCCTTCAACGCGCTCGTGCGATAGCCGAACCCGCAGGCGGCCGGGTCGAGAGCGCAGATCACGCGTTCGACCCGGTCGAACGCCCGCACACCGGCCACCAGCTCGCTGACCTCGACGCCATAGGCGCCGACGTTTTGAATCGGGGTCGCGCCGGCCAGGCCCGGGATTCCCGACAGGCACTCGAGGCCGGCCAGCCCTTCGGCGAGGCAGCGCGTCACGACGACGTCCCACTCCTCGCCGGCCGCGACCCGCACGAGCACGCGATCGGCCGCGGTCTCGAACGCCACACCGGTGTGCGCGACCTTGACGACGAGCCCGTCGAAGCCGGCGTCGGCGACGACGAGATTGCTGCCCCCGCCGAGCACGAGCACCGGCGTGCCCGCCCGATCAGCCCGCGAGACGGCCTCGACCAGGTCGGCTTCGCTTGCGGCCACGACGAATTCGCCCGCCGGCCCGCCCAGGCCCAGCGTGGTGTGGTCCGCCAGCAAGGTGCGGCGGCCGGCCGCAGGGTCGCGAGTGTCGGGCACCCGCAAACCCTACGGCCGGCCCGCCGGGCGGCGGCGCCAGCGCGCCGTCCGGCACAGTCGGACCGAACCGTCAGGCGGCGACCGGCTGCGCCTCGACGGCGGCGGGCTCGGCGTCCGCGCCTGGCTTCGTGGCTCGCGGGATCACGAGCGCGACCGCCGCGCCGAGCGCCACGAGCCCGGCGCCGACCCACACCGCCGGCCCCATGCCGTCGATGAAGGCGCTCGGCGAGCTGTAGCTTCCGACGTGCGCGAACACCGACGCCAGCACGGCGACGCCGAACACGCCGCCCAGCTCGCGGATCGCGTTGTAGACGCCCGAGGCGATGCCCTGCTCGCGGGCGTCGACCGACGACATCACCAGGTTGGCCACCGGCGCGAAGAACAACGACATGCCGACGCCGCTGATCGCCAAACCGGGCACGAGCGTCAGGTACGAGACATCGGTGCTCATCGTCGCTGCCAGCCAGCCGAGCCCGATCGCCTGCAGGGCGAGGCCGGCGACGACGAGGCGGCGTCCGCCGATGCGGTCGGAGAGCATGCCGGCGAGTGGCGCGATGAAGATCGGCATCGCGGTCCATGGCAAGGTGCGCACCCCAGCCGACAGCGGCGAGTAGCCGCGAGCGATCTGCAATCCTTGCGCCAGCAGGAAAATCGCGCCGAACATGCCGATGAACATCAGAAACGAGGCGAGGTTCGTCGCGGCGAAGCCGCGGTGGCGAAACAGCCGCAGGGGCAGCACCGGCTGCGCCACCCGCCGCTCCCAGCCGATGAACGCGCCGAGCAGCACGGCGGCGGCGGCGAACAGCGCCACGATCGCGGCGCTCCCCCAGCCCCAGTCGTTCGCCCGCACCAACGCCAGCACCAGCGAGAACAGGCCGGCGGTGGCGAGGCCGGTGCCGACGACGTCGAGCTTCGTCGCAGGCCCGTGGCTCTCCACCAGGAACTTCCAGGCCACCGGCACTAATGCGATGCCGATCGGCACGTTCAGCCAGAAGATCCAGTGCCAGCTCGCGCCGTCGACGACCGCGCCGCCAACCACCGGACCGACCGCGATCGCGAGGCCGCCGATCGCGCCCCACGCGCCGAGCGCCAGGCCGCGTCGGGCCGGCGCGACCGCCGCGGTGAGCAAGGTCAGCGTGAGCGGGGTGATGATCGCGCCGCCGACGCCTTGCACGGCGCGGGCGACGATGAGCTGGTCGGCCGTGGTGGCCAGCGCGGCGCCGGCCGAGGCCAGCGTGAAAAGGCTGACGCCGATGAGAAACATCCGCTTGCGGCCGAAGCGGTCTCCGAGCGTCGAGGCCGGCAGCAGCAAGACCGCGAACGTCAGCGTGTAGGCGTTGACGGTCCACTCCAGGCTCGACAGCGAGGCGTGCAGATCGGATTTGATCGCCGGCAGCGCCATCGTCACGACGAGGTTGTCGAGCGATCCCATGAACAGGGCCACGGACGTCACGACGAACGTCCACATCGGCCTTGCGCGTTCGGTCATGTCAGTCCTCCGAATTACTTAGTGATCAATCACTATCTTCAAATGGCAAAAAGAAAGACGGTCAGGACGCCGAAACGCCGCCGCTTGCGCCGGTCAGCGCCTTCGCCCAGGGCTCGTTCAGCGAATCGAGCTGCAGCGCCGTGCTGACGTTGCACCACATGCCGAACGCGAAGAACAGCACGATCTCTTGGGGCGACGCGCCCGACGCGTTGCTCACCAGTTCGTAGAGCCGGCGAAAACCTTCGCGCGCGTGGTCTCGAACGTCGGAATCGCCGCAGGCGGCGTACATCTGGAGCTGGGCGAGCAGGTTGTCGCGATCGGCGATCAGCCCCTTGTACGACTCCCCCATCGCGTCCATCGCCGCCTCGCCGGCGAGGCCGTCGGCCGCATTCGTGAACGTGGCGGCGACGTTGCCGAAGCAACGGTCCATCGCGGCAAGGAACAGCTCCTTCTTCGTCGCGAACAGCCGGAACAGGTACGGCTGCGAGATGCCGGCCCGGGCGGCGATGGCTTCGGTCGACGTGCCCGCCAGACCGCCGCGGGCAAACTCGATGAGCGCCGCGTCGAGAACCTGCTCTTTGCGGTCTTCGGCGCTCATGCGGGCCTGGGCTGGAGTCACGAGAGCTAAGTTAGTGGTCACTCACTTCCTTGTCAAACCCCCACCCGCCAGCGCGATTTTGGCCCCGCGAGCGCGACCGGCCCCCGCGAGCGCGCAGTTAGGCGCAACTTCTCGTGCCGGGGGTTGCGCCTAACTGCGCATTCGCGGGCGGGCGGGGGCGGGCGTGGCAGGCGGGGGCGGGCGTGGCGGGGCGGCGTGAGCCGGGAGTGGGCGGGTGGAGCGGGCCGCTGGAATAGTGAGCAGGTGCGCATCGGTCTGCTCGGCCCACTCGTCGTCAGCGACAGCGCGACCGGCCGCGCCGGCGCCACCGGCCGTGCCAACGACGCCGGCGCCACCGGCCAGGCCAGCGACGGCAGGGTCATCGACGTCTCCGGCGCCCGGCTGCGCGGCCTGCTCATCAGGCTCGCCCTCGACGCGCCGCGACCGGTGTCGTCGTCCGCGCTGATCGAGGCGTTGTGGGGTGACGACCCGCCGGCCGACGAGGCGAACGCCCTGCAATCGCTGGTGTCTCGGCTACGACGCGCGCTCGGCGACGCCGATCTCGTCTCACAAGCCCTGGGCGGCTACCGGTTGAACATCGCGCACGACGACGTCGACGTCCACCGGTTCGCGACGCTGGCACGCGACGGGCGCCAGCAGCTGCGCGCCGGCCGGCCGGACGCCGCCGCGGCGACGCTGCGCCAGGCGCTGGACCTGTGGCGCGGGCCGGTCGCCGAGACGTGGGGCGACACCCTCGAGGCCGCCGGCTGGCGCGCACGCCTCGACGATCAACGACTCGACGCCGCCGCCGACCTGATCGAGGCGCAGATCGAGCGTGGCCGGCACGCCGATGTCGTGACCGAGCTCGACGACCTGGCCACCAGGCATCCGTCGCGCGAGCGGCTCGCCGGTTTGCTGATGCGCGCGCTGGCCGGCGCCGGCCGGCAAGCTGACGCGCTCGACCGCTACGAGGCGTTGCGAACGAGGCTCGCCGACGAGCTGGGCGTCGACCCGTCACCCGAGCTGCAAGCGATCCACCTGTCGATCCTGCGTGGTGAGCTAGGAACCGTTGCGGCGCAAGGCTTTTCTCCCCGGCGCGGCAACCTGAAAGCGGCGCTCACCAGTTTCGTCGGCCGCGACGAGGAGGTCGCCCGCATCGGCAAGCTGCTCGACGAGACCCGGCTCATCACGCTGGTCGGGCCCGGGGGCGCCGGCAAGACCCGGCTCGCCAGCGTCGCCGGCGCGGCGATCCTCGATTCCACCCCGGACGGCGTGTGGCTGGCCGAGCTCGCGCCCGTCACCGACGGCGCCGACGTCGCCTCCGCCGTGCTCGATGCCCTCGACCTGCGCGACACCGTGCTGCTCGACCGCACCACTGTGACGACGCCAACGGCCATCCGCGACGCGACGACCCGGCTCATCGACGCGCTGGCGGGCCGGGCCGCCGTGCTCGTGCTCGACAACTGCGAGCACGTCATCGACGCGGCGGCGCGGCTCGCCGACGAGTTGCTTGCGCGCTGCCCGTCGCTGCGCGTCGTCGCCACCAGCCGCGAGCCGCTCGGCATCGTGGGCGAATCGCTCGTGGTCGTGCCACCGCTGCGCCAGCCCCGCGACGACGCCGGCTGCGAGGAGGCGCTCTCGCTTCCGTCCGTGCGGCTGTTCGCCGATCGGGCGGCCGCCGTCGACCCGGCCTTTCGCGTCGACGACGGCAACGTCGCCCACGTCGTCGAGATCGTGCGCCGGCTCGACGGCCTCCCGCTGGCCATCGAGCTCGCCGCCGCGCGCCTTCGCTCGCTGCCGGTGAGCGAGATCGCGTCGCGGCTGTCCGACCGGTTCAAGCTGCTCACCGGAGGCAGCCGCACCGCGATGCCGCGGCATCGCACGCTGCACGCCGTGGTCGAGTGGAGCTGGGATCTCCTCACCGACGCCGAGCGGCTGCTGGCCGAACGGCTCGCCGTCTTCGCGGGCACCATGCGCGCCGACGACATCGCGGCGATCTGCGCCGATGCGTCCTTGCCCGCCGGCGACATCGATGACGTGCTCGCGTCGCTCGTCGAAAAATCCTTACTGCAAAGCGCTTTTTCGGACGCCGAGATGCGCTACCGCATGCTCGAGACGTTGCGCGAATTCGGCCTGGAACGCCTGGGCGAGCGCCACGAGGTCGGCGAGTTTCGGCGTCGGCATGCCGCGCGGTACGCCACGCTGGTGCGTGAGGCTGCGCCGCTCACCCGCACCGCGGCGCAGCTCGAATGGATGGCCAGGCTCGAGGCCGAACGCGACAACATCCTCGCGGGCTTGCGTTTCCTGTGCGACACGGGGCCGGCCGACGACGCGCTGGAGGTCGCGATCGCGCTCGCCACATACTGGACGCTCACCGGCCGAGACAGCGATTCCGCCTACTGGCTCCGGCTCGCGCTGTGCGCGCCGGGCCGGGCCGACGCCCTCACCTCGCTGACCGCGCAGACGCTGCACGCCATCAGCTCGATCACCTCCGATCACACCGGCGATCCCGCCGAGGTCGAGGCGAGCCTCGCCCATCTGCGCGAGCTGAGCCATCGCCTCGACGACATCGAACCGCCCTACGATCCGATGCTCGCCCTGCTGCGGCCCGTCGTCGCGCTGTTCTCGGACGACGACCAAGAACGCGTCGACCGGCTGGTCGCCGAGGGGCTCGCCAGCCCCGACCCGTGGGTCGCCGCTGCCGTGCGGATGTTTCACGCCGCCGTCGCCGAAAACAGCGGCGACGTCGAGACGATGCGCCGCGACGCCGAGATCTCCCTCGCCCAATTCCGCGACCTCGGCGAACGATGGGGATTGGCCAGCAGCCTCGGCCTGCTCGGGCAGTTGAAGACGATGGACGGTGATCTCGAGGGTGCGATCGCCGATATCGAAGAAGCGCTGGCGCTGACGGAAAGCCTGGGCGGCCACGACGACGCCTTGATGCTGCGGCTGCGCCTGGCCGACCTGCACAAGCGCGTCGGCGACATCACGGGCTCCCGCGAAGACATCGCGAAGCTACGACGCCTCGGAGAAGGCTCGTCGACAAGCCTGCACAGCGTCTTCGCAAACGTCGCGCTCGCCGAGCTGGCCATGCACGAAGGAGATCTCGACGAGGCACGACGGCTGCGCGACGACGTCCTCGATGGCCAGCTCGCTCGGTTGCCTGCGGTTCACCCGGTGCAAGGGCACCTTTCGGCGATAGTGATGGGGTTGGTCGCGCGGCTGAGCATCAAAGAGGGAGACCTCGCGGCGGCGTCCGATCAACTGTCGCAGGCGTGTGGGTTTGCCATCGCCACCAAAGACATGCCGATCGTCGCGCAAGTCGGCGTGGTCGCGGCACGGCTGGCGCATGCGAGCGGGCGCCCCAGCGCGGCGGCGAAACTTCTCGGCGCCGCGGCTCGGCTGCGTGGCGCCGACGACCTGACGCAGCCCGACATCGCCGAGCTCACCGCGATTTTGCGCGACCTGCTCGCCGCGCGCTTCGCTTCGGCCTACGCGAAAGGCAAGGCGCTCGACGCCGAGGCGGCCCGCGCTCTCATCCAGGCCGCCTCGGCACGTTCGCTGACCTAAGGCCACGGGGCCCTAGGCCCAGGCTCGAGCTCAGGCCCGCTTGCGGTAGGCGCGCAGGGCCAGCGGGACGAACACCACGAGCAGGATCGCCATCCACAGCAGCGTCCAGCCGAGATGCCCCAAGACCGGCCCGTCGACCATCAGACCCCGCACCACGCTTACGAGCTGGCTCATCGGGTTCACCTTGACGAACGCCTGCATCCAGCCGGGCATCGTGTCGGCCTGCACGAAAACGTTGCTGCCAAAGGACAACGGCAAGATCAGCAAGAACATGATGCCCTGCACTGATCCGGAGGTGCGCGCTTTCATGCCGATGAACACCGAGATCCAGCAAAAGCACAGGGCGAACGCGATCGACAGCGCGATGGCGGCGAGTGTGGCCAGCGGGTTGGTGCCGATCCGGAAGCCGATGACGTAGCCGAAGCCGAGGAACACCACGCACACGATCAGGTAGCGGAAGAAGTCGGCGAGCACCGCGCCGACCAGCGGCGCCGATCGAGCGATCGGCAGCGACCGGAACCTGTCGAAGATGCCCTTCTCGATGTCGGCGTTCATGTTCTGGCCGAGCGCGACGCTGCCCATCGCGATGCCCTGTCCGAGCATGCCCGGGAGCAGGTATTCCAGGTATTCGTGCCGAGAGCCGCCCGAGATCGCGCCGCCGAACACGTAGACGAACAGCAGCAGGAAGATCACCGGCTGCAGCGTGACGTCGATGAGCTGTTCGGGCGTGCGCGCGGTCTTGATGAGGTTGCGCTCGGCGAGCACCTGCGCGTGCCGCAAGGTGCGCAGCGCCGGGGCGTGCGCCGACGAGGTGGACGCGCTCGGCATCGAACCGCTCGACGTCGGGGAGAGGGTCGTGGTCGTCATGCGGCGTCCTCCGATTCTTGCGTGCGAGCGCCGGTCAACGTGAGGAAGACCTCGTCGAGGCTCGGCAGGTGCAGGGAAAGCTCGGTCACGGCGATGCCCGCTTGGGCAAGCCGCGCCACGGCGGCGGTGAGCGCGGCGTCGCTCTCGACCGGCGCGCTCACGACGCCACGTGTGGGCATGTCGGCCTTGGCGCCCGCGACCTCGCCGACGATCGCGGCGACGTCGTCGAGCCGCGAGAGATCTGCCGGCCGCACGGTCAGCGTCTGGCCGCCGACGATGCGCTTCAGGCCGTCGGGGGTGTCGTGAGCGATCACGGCGCCGTGGTCGATGACCGTGATCTCGTCGGCGAGCGCGTCTGCCTCGTCGAGATACTGCGTGGTGAGCAGCACGGTCGAGCCGTCGGCGACCAGGCTGCGGACGACGTCCCACATGTCTTCGCGCTTCGCCGGGTCGAGGCCGGTCGTGGGCTCGTCGAGGAAGATCACCGCCGGCCGCCCGACGAGCGACGCCGCGAGGTCGAGCCGGCGCCGCATGCCACCCGAGTAGGTCTTCGCGACGCGATTCGCGGCGTCGGCGAGGTCGAACCACTCGAGCAGCTCGGTGGCCCGGCGGCGCGCGTCGGCCGCGCGCAGATCGAGCAGCTGCCCGATCAGCACCAGGTTCTGCGCGCCGGTGAGATCTTCATCGACCGACGCGTACTGACCGGTGAGCCCGACGGTCTGCCGCACCTTCTGCGGCTCGCGGACGACGTCGAACCCGCCGACCCGGGCGCTGCCGGAGTCGGGACTCAACAGGGTGGCGAGGATGCGCACGGCAGTGGTCTTGCCGGCGCCGTTCGGGCCGAGCATGCCGAGCACGGTGCCTTGGGGGACGGCCAGGTCGATGCCGGCCAGGGCTTGGGTCTGTCCGAAGCGCTTCGTGAGCGCCGTCGCTTCAATCGCATATGTCATAGACGTGAGGATCGCCCACGCCGCTGACATGCGGCGCATCCGCCGCTGGCATGCGCTGACATGCGCTGACGGCCCGCCGACTGTCAGGCGAAACGAGACCTCTTAACCTCGATCCGCCTAACAAACGCGGATGGGCGCTGGGCCGGCGTTATGGCAGGCGGACGAGCACCCGAGCCATGCCGAGCACCTTGTCGCCGCCGGAGCGGGCGGTGAGGTCGACCCGCACCAGGCCGCCGTCGAGCTTCTCGGCCACGACGGCCTCGACCGTGAGCGACGCGCCGGTGTCGTCGTTCGGAACGACGACGGGCTTGGTGAAACGCACGCCGTAGTCGACGACGGCGGCCGGGTCGCCGACCCAGTCGGTGACGACGCGGACGGCGGTGGCCATCGTCAGCATGCCGTGCGCGATGACGTCGGGCAGGCCAACTCCACGGGCAAACCGCTCGTTCCAGTGGATCGGGTTGAAGTCGCCGGACGCGCCGGCGTAGCGCACGAGGTCGGCGCGGGTGAGGCGGAAGGTCTGGGCCGGCAGCGCGTGGCCGACCTCGACGTCGGCGTGCCGCGGCGTCATGCCGGGCCTTCGTCGGGCGCGCGCGAGACGAGCGTGCAGTAGGCGACGCCGACCGGCTCTCCTGCCGTGGTGGCGATGTCGCCGCGGGTCGTGATGATGTCGTTGCCCGCCACCGAGCGGATCTTCTCGACGGTGGCGACCACGGTGAGCTCGTCGCCGGCGTAAATCGGCCTGCTCAGCTCGAAGCGCTGCTCGCCATGCACCACCCGGCTGTAGTCGAGGCCGAGCGCCGGATCGAGCACGACCTGGTGGGCGGCCGGCAGCGAGAGAACGATCGCGAACGTGGGGGGTGCGACGAGGTCGGGGTGGCCGAGCGCGCGGGCCGCCTCGACGTCGCGGTAAGCGGGATTGGCGTCATCGATCGCCGTGGCGAACTCACGGATCTTCTCCCGGCCGACGAGATACGGCGTGGTCGGCGGGTAGCTGCGCCCGGCGAATGACTGGTCCAAAGGCATGGAGTGATCCAAAAGCCGGGCGGACGCCGCCGGGCGCGCGGTTAGCGGGTCTCGCGATGCACCTGGTGAACCCGGCAGTTCGGGCAGTACTTCTTCATCTCGAGCCGGTCGGGGTCGTTGCGCCGGTTCTTCTTGGTGATGTAGTTGCGGTGCTTGCACTCCTGGCAGGCCAGAGTGATCTTCGGGCGGACATCGCTCTTGGCGGCCACGGGCGGGTGCCTCTCTCAAACTCGGGAACGACCATGCGCACCCCGAGATCGAGATGCGGACGAGCAAGGATAACCGACGCCGGCCCCCGGCCGGAAACCGACACCGGCGCCTGACACCCTGTCACCGACGCCCGGGCACCCTGTGGAGTAGCGGAGACGGGATTTGAACCCGTGACACAGCGATTATGAGCCGCTTGCTCTGCCAGGCTGAGCTACTCCGCCGCGACCTTGTCGAGCCCCCTTACGGAATCGAACCGTAGACCTTCTCCTTACCATGGAGACGCTCTGCCGACTGAGCTAAGGGGGCAGCGGACACCGCTCGCGCGGTGACGCGAGGCGCAACTCTACACGGAGACAGGCGACGTCCGAAATCGCCCGCTGCTGATCGCGTGCGGTCCAACGCGCCCAAGAACGCGCGCGCAACCGCAACCATCCACGAGGCCGTCGATCAGGAACAGATCGACGGCCTCGTGAGGGGTGGCAGGTGTTGGGTTCGAACCAACGTAGGCTGAGCCGACGGTTTTACAGACCGCTCCCTTTGGCCACTCGGGCAACCTGCCGTGCCGCCCCGGTGGGACGGTGGGTGTCGCGCCGCCGTCTTAGGCGGACGGCGATACTACCGGGTGCCGCCAGATCGGATGCGCGGGAGACAGGATAACCCAGGAGGTTGCGGTGGCTGACTCATCCTTCGACATCGTGAGCAAGGTCGACCGCCAGGAGGTCGACAACGCCCTGAACCAGGCCGCGAAGGAGATCTCGCAGCGCTACGACTTCAAAGACGTCGGGGCGTCGATCGCGTGGTCGGGCGAGGAAGGAATCCAGATCAAGGCGAACAGCCCCGAGCGAGCCAAGGCGGTGCTCGACGTCTTCCAGGAGAAGCTGATCAAGCGTGGCATCTCGCTGAAGTCGCTCGACGCCGGCGAGCCCAAGGCGTCGGGCAAGGAGTTCCACCTGTCGTCGTCCATCAAGCAGGGCATCGGCCAGGACGACGCGAAGAAGATCGCGAAGATCATCCGCGACGAGGGCCCGAAGGGCGTGCAGGCGCAGATCCAGGGCGATCAACTGCGGGTCTCGAGCAAGAAGAAGGACGACCTGCAA
>Ga0164242_10003806_pt1 | contig 17093 bp, 16 predicted proteins | sample OricomgcompostMG_FD_108783 | JGI IMG/M metagenome (GOLD analysis project Ga0164242, IMG submission 108783) | Miracle-Growth compost microbial communities from Emeryville, California, USA - Original compost - Miracle growth compost (MG) ...
ACACCTGCTCATGGCTGTGGAGATCTACTACGACGACGACGCCGACCTGTCGATCGTCCAGGGACGCAAGGTCGCCGTCATCGGCTACGGCAGCCAGGGGCACGCGCACGCGCTCTCGCTGCGCGACTCTGGCGTGGACGTCCGCGTCGGCCTGCCGGAGGGGTCGAAGTCGCGGGCCAAGGCCGAGGACGAGGGTCTGCGCGTCGTCACGCCCGCCGAGGCCGCGGCCGAGGCTGACCTGATCATGATCCTGGCGCCGGACCCGGCGCAGCGGAAGCTGTACGCGGAGTCGATCGAGCCGAACCTCAGGGACGGCGACGCGATCTTCTTCGGGCACGGCTTCAACATCCGCTACGGCTACATCAAGCCGCCGGCGAACGTGGACGTCGCGATGGTCGCGCCGAAGGGCCCGGGTCATCTCGTCCGCCGCCAGTTCGTCGACGGCAAGGGCGTGCCGGTGCTTGTCGCGGTCGAGCAGGACGCGACCGGCAAGGCACTGCAGCTCGCGCTGTCGTACGCGAAGGGCATCGGCGGCACCCGCGCCGGGGCGATCAAGACGACGTTTACCGAGGAGACCGAGACCGACCTGTTCGGTGAGCAGGCGGTGCTCTGCGGTGGCGCGTCGCAGCTGGTGATGTACGGCTTCGAGACGCTGATCGAGGCCGGTTACGCGCCGGAGATCGCGTACTTCGAATGCCTGCACGAGCTGAAGCTGATCGTCGACCTGATGTACGAGGGTGGAATCGCCAAGCAGCGCTGGTCGGTCTCGGACACCGCGGAGTACGGCGACTACGTCTCCGGCCCGCGGGTGATCGACGCGCACGTGAAGGAGAACATGCGCGCCGTGCTCGCCGACATCCAGTCCGGCGCGTTCGCCGAGCGGTTCATCGCCGACCAGGACGCCGGCGCGCCGGAGTTCAAGGCGCTGCGCGCGGCGGGGGAGAAGCACCCGATCGAGGACACCGGCCGCAAGCTGCGTGGCCTGATGAGCTGGGTGCAGTCCGGCGACGACGACTACACCGAAGGCACCGCGGCGAGATAAGCCCGCTGCCCGCAACGTCCGGGACTCGGCCCGCGAGTGGCCAGTTGGGCGGCCGAGTGGCCAGTTGGGCGCCGAGTGGCCACCTATAACTGGCCACTCGCGCTGTAACTGGCCACTCGCGGGCCTAACTGGCCACTCGCGCTGTAACTGGCCACTCGCGGGGCCTAACTCGCCACTCGGTGTCAGGACGGCGCTGGGCGGTTCGGGTCGGGGTGCAACGCCAGGAACAGCGACCACGCCGGGGCGCTCGGATCGTCCGGGCGTGCGGCGAACTCGTCCAGCAGCGCCTGCAGCCGCTCCTCGAACTCGGCCCGGTCCGCGGCGCTCAGGCGCAGGCCGAGCCGGCTGCTGTTCACCTCGGTCGCCGGCACCAGGGCGACCTCCTCCAGGAACGTCTGCAGCAGCATCCCGCTCGCGCCCGGATAGCTCATCCGCCACGACTTGCCCGTCGCCAGGTAGGGGATCTCCCGCGCGCCACGCGTCCCGCGGCGCACCGGCTGCGGCGCCAGAAACCCGGTGTCGACCAGCCGCCGGACGTGGTGCAGCACCGTCGCCGGGTCGCGCTTCAGGGCGGCCGCGATCTCGCGGTTGGTGTGCGCCTCGCGCAGGCAGATCCGCAGGATCCGCAGCCGCAGCGACGAGGCGAGCGCCTTGGCCTCGTCCTCGGTCGCGTTCCGGCGGGCGCTCACGCCGAGCACCGTAGCGCGACTGATTGACATTTCTCAATCACTGGCGCACGCTGTCCGTTCGTGACCGACGTAATCGCCCCGCAGCGGCGCGGGGGGCTGTGGCACCACCTGGACTTCCGCCGGCTGTGGATCGGCGAGACGGTCAGCCAGTTCGGCACCATGGTCAGCCAGCTGGCGCTGCCACTGGTCGCGATCCTGATCGTGCACGCCAGCACGTTCCAGGTCGGCCTGCTGACCACGTTCGAGACGCTGGCCTTCCTGCTCGTCGGCCTACCAGCCGGCGCCTGGGTCGACCGGATGCGCTTCCGCTGGGTGCTGATCCTGAACGACGGAATCCGCGCGCTGGCGATCGGTTCCATCCCGCTGGTGGACGCGTTCGGCGCGCTCACGATCGAGCAGCTGTACGTCGTCGCGCTCGTCGTCGGCGTCAGCACAGTCTTCTTCGACGTGGCCTACCAGTCGTACCTGCCCGAGCTGATCGACCGGAAGTCGCTGGTCGAGGGCAACGCCAAGCTGCAGGCGAGCGAGTCGGTCGCGCAGGTCGCCGGCCCGTCCGTCGGTGGCGCGCTGATCCAGGCGCTCACCGCGCCGTACGCGGTCGTCGTGGACGCGGTCAGCTTCCTTTGGTCGGCCGGCTGGGTCGCGTCGATCAAGGTGCGGCCGCCGCGTCCGGAGCGCAAGCCGGACCGGCACCTCGGCCGCGAGATCGCCGAGGGCGTGCGCTTCGTGGTCCACAACCGGATGCTGCGCTCGATCGCCATGTGCACCGGCTCGTCGAACCTGTTCAGCTCGATCCTGCTCGCGGTGTACTACGTGCTGCTCGCACGCGACCTGCACCTGTCGCCCGGCATCATCGGCCTGCTCAGCTCGATCGCGGCGATCGGCGGCCTGATCGGGTCGCTTCTCGCACGTCGCATCGCGGAGCGGATCGGCCAGGGACCGACCATCTGGATCTCGGTGCTGTGCGGCGGGCCGACCGTGTTCGTGATCCCGTTCGCCCATCGCGACTGGACGCTCGCCCTGGTCGCGCTCGGCCAGCTCGTGTGGTGGACGTCCGCGGTCGTCTACAACATCACCCAGGTGAGCTTCCGGCAGGGACTGTGCCCGCCTGCGCTGCTCGGGCGGATGAACGCGACCATGCGCTTCCTCGTCTGGGGGACGATGCCGCTCGGCGGACTGATCGGTGGCTCACTCGGCGCGTGGCTCGGTGTGCGCGAGACGATCCTGATCGCCGCGATCGGCGGCTCGCTCGTCTGGTTGCCGCCGTTCCTGTCCCCGCTGCGCACGATGCGCGAGCTGCCCAGCTACGATGCCGTCTCAGATACCGAGACTGCTGGCCCACTGGTTGGGAGCGAGTCCTGACGCTCGGTTAGGCTGCCTCGCATGAAGCTCGCGGTCATCCCCGGCGACGGAATCGGTATCGAGGTCACCGAACAGGCACTGCGCGTCCTGGACGCGGTGGTGCCCGCTGTCGACAAGGAGCAGTACGACCTGGGGGCGGCGCGCTGGCACCGCACCGGCGAGACGCTGCCCGACTCGGTGCTGGGCGAGCTGCGCGGTCAGGACGCGATCCTGCTCGGCGCCGTGGGCGATCCGTCCGTGCCGTCGGGTGTGCTGGAGCGCGGGCTGCTGCTCCGGCTGCGCTTCGAGCTGGACCACTACGTCAACCTGCGGCCGTCCAAGCTGTACCCCGGCATGAGCTCGCCGCTGGCCGGCGACCCGTCGATCGACTTCGTGGTGTTCCGCGAGGGCACCGAGGGTCCGTACACCGGCAACGGCGGTGTACTCCGCAAGGGCACCCCGCACGAGGTCGCGACCGAGGTCAGCGTGAACACGCGCTTCGGTGCCGAGCGGGTCGTGCGCGCCGCGTTCGAGTACGCGCAGAAGCGACCGCGCAAGCACCTCACCCTGGTGCACAAGAACAACGTGCTGGTGTTCGCCGGCGACCTCTGGTTCCGCACGGTGCAGGAGGTCAGCGCCGAGTTCCCGGACGTCACCGTCGCCTACAACCACGTGGACGCGGCCACCATCTACCTGGTCACGGACCCCGGCCGCTACGACGTGATCGTCACCGACAACCTGTTCGGCGACATCATTACCGACCTCGCGGCGGCGGTCTCCGGCGGCATCGGGCTCGCGGCCAGCGGCAACGTCGACCCGTCGCACACGAACCCGTCCATGTTCGAGCCGGTGCACGGCTCCGCGCCGGACATCGCCGGCCAGGGCAAGGCGGACCCCACGGCCGCGGTCCTGTCCGTCGCGATGCTGCTCGAGCACGTCGGCGAGAGCGACGCCGCGCGCCGGGTCGAGGCCGCGGTCGCCGCCGACCTCGCCCAGCGCGACCCGAAGAACCCCGGTTCGACGGCCGAGATCGGTGCGCGCCTGGCCGAAGCCGCGGCCGGCTGAGCTATTCGACGAGCGCCTTGATGCGCTCGAGCCCGGATCGCATACCGGCCTGGAGTTCGGCGTCGTGCGCGGCCTGGCCGCCGAGGTACCTGCGCGTGAAGAAGGACGCGAACCGGCCGATGCCGTCGGGCGTCCGGCGCGCGGACGACAGCACGCAACCGAAGCTCGTGGCTCGCAGCGTGTAGGACCAGATCGCCTTGTTGGTCATGACCCGCCAGGCGATCTCTGCGTCCGGCTCGAACCGGACGACGCGTGAGAGCGTCGGCCAGCGCGTGCCTCCCCGCCGGTTGAACCCGATCAGCCAGGTTCCGTTGCGGACCCGGCCGAGTGGCACGACCCGCCGGCACTCGGGCGACCATTCGCCGGTGCGGCGCACGTCCGAGACGGTCCGCCACACATCGGCCACCGGCGCCGCGATCTCGATGGACGCGTCCAGGCCGGCGATCTGCTCGGTGACTGTCATGAGCAGTAACATACATACAGACTGTATGTATAGCAACGGAGGATCGATGCCGGTCACCAGTCGCCGCAGCCAGCCCGAGCGCTCGGCCACGACCCGCAGCGCGCTCGTGACGGCGGCCCGTCCGCTCTTCGCCGCGCACGGCTTCGCTGCGGTCGGCACCGAGGCGATCGCGGCGGCGGCCGGAGTCAGCCGCGGCGCGCTGTACCACCAGTTCGCCGACAAGACCGAGCTGTTCGCGGCCGTAGTCGACGCGGTCGAAGCGGACGTCGCCCGCCGGCTGGCCGAATCCGTCGGCGCTGCGGCCAACGGTGAACCGGGCGACCCGGTGGCAGCGATGCGGATCGCCGCGCGCGCCTGGCTGCAGGCCTGCGCGGAACCCGAGGTGCACCGCATCGCCCTCGTCGACGGGCCATCGGTACTCGGCTGGGCGCGTTGGCGCACGCTGTGCCAGGGTCACGTCTTCGGCCTGGTGCAGCAGTTGCTCGCGAACGCGATGCACGCCGGACTCGTCCGCTCGCACGCCGTCGTCCCGCTCGCGCACGTCTTCATGGGCGCGAGCGACGAGGCGGCGCTCTACGTGGCCGGCGCCCCGGATCCGGACGCCGCGCGTGCCGAGATGATCGACGCACTCGAGCTACTCATCGACGGCCTCGTCGCCCGATGACGCTAGCCACCGAGATCGCCGGTGTGGCAGACTGTCGCCGTGCAGTTCAGCCTGATCATTATCGAGTAGCGCGTCGGAACCAGCTCCACTCCGACGCGCAGACCCTCCGCATCCGTGCGGGGGGTCCTTCGTTTGGCACCACGCCCCCCAGCTCGGCCCGGAGACCACAGCAAGGACACCGCGATGCACACCGACAGCTTCCACGTCTTCGACACCACGCTGCGTGACGGAGCTCAGCGCGAGGGCATCACCTACTCGGTGGCCGACAAGCTCGCGGTGGCGCGGCTGCTCGACCAGTTCGGTGTCGGCTTCATCGAGGGCGGCTGGCCCGGCGCGCTGCCGAAGGACACCGAGTTCTTCGCGCGCGCCGCGGACGGCGAGCTCAAGCTCGAGCACGCCACGCTCGTCGCGTTCGGCTCGACGCGCAAGGCGGGCGTGCGCGTCGAGGACGATCCGCAGGTGAAGGCGCTGCTCGACGCGCGCACCTCGGTCGTCTGCCTGGTGGCCAAGTCGTCCGTCTGGCACGTCACCGACGCGCTGCACACCACGCTCGAGGAGAACCTGGCGATGGTGCGCGACACGGTCGCGTACCTCCGCGCGGAGGGCCGCCGGGTCTTCGTCGACTGCGAACACTTCTTCGACGGCTACCGCCTCGACCGCGACTACGGCGTGCGGTTGCTGGACGTAGCCGCAGAGGCGGGCGCCGATGTCGGCGTCCTGTGCGACACCAACGGCGGCATGCTCCCGATGGGCGTGCACGACGTGGTGTCTGACGTGAGCCGTCGCGCCGGCATCCGGCTCGGGATCCACACCCAGGACGACACGGGCTGTGCCGTGGCCAACACCCTGGCCGCCGTGGATGCCGGCGCGACTCACGTCCAAGGTACGGCGAACGGCTACGGCGAACGGGCCGGCAACGCGAACCTGTTCTCGGTCGTCGGCGGGCTGGTCACCAAGATGGGGCTCGACGTGCTGCCGGACGGTTGCCTGGCCGAGATGCAGCGCGTCTCGCACGCGATCGCCGAGATCGCCAACCTCGCGCCGGACACGCACGCGCCGTACGTCGGCGCCGCGGCGTTCGCGCACAAGGCCGGCCTGCACGCGTCCGCGATCAAGGTCGCGCCGCTGATGTACAACCACCTCGACCCGGCCGTCGTCGGCAACGACCAGCGCATCCTCGTCACCGAAATGGCCGGCCGCGCGTCCGTCGAGCTCAAGTCCGCCGAGCTCGGTGTGGACGTGAGCACGCGGCCGGACGTCGTCGGCAAGGTGGTCGAGGCCGTCAAGCAGCGCGAGGCGCAGGGCTGGTCGTACGAGGCCGCCGACGCGTCGTTCGAACTCCTGCTGCGCGACGAGCTGGGCGAGGGCGGCGGCGAGCCGTTCACCGTCGAGTCGTACCGCGTGATCGTCGACCGCCGCGAGGACGGCGCGATGGTCAGCGAGGCGACCGTGAAGGTGCACGCCGGCGGATCACGGGTGATCTCGACCGAGGAGGGCAACGGTCCGGTGAACGCCCTGGACCGGGCGCTGCGCAAGGCGCTCAGCTCGGTGTACCCGCGGCTGGCCGACCTGGAGCTGACCGACTACAAGGTGCGCATCATGCCGGGCAAGGCCGGCACCGACGCGGTCACCCGGGTGCTGATCGAGACGTCGGACCACCAGCGCGAGTGGACGACCGTGGGCGTGCACGGCAACGTGATCGAGGCGTCCTGGCTCGCCCTGCATGACGCGGTCAGGTACGGGCTTTTGCCCGACTGATCAGTGACTCAGCCGTTCCGCGCGCGGCGTGTTCGGTGACGGGCGCAGGGCGGCGAGGGCGCAGGTGTCGCAGTTGTGCTCGCACTCGACGCCGTTGCCGTCGTGCGCGCAGGCCGGGCCGCCCTGGACGTGCATCTCGGACATGTCGTGGTCGTGGCCGCAGTCACAGGACACCCCGCCGCTCTCCGCGAGCGCCTGCTCGATGGCCGCGTCCAGGCCCGAGGCGGCCGCGTCGATCCGGATGCTGTGCGCCAGCCCCCACGCGATCAGGCCGAGCAGCACAGCGGTGACCAGCGCGACGATGGCGAACACCTGCACCGCCGCGGCCGGCCCGCCGGTCAGCGCGACGGCCGCGACCGCGAGGAACAGCATCGCGAACAGGCCCAGCGTCGCGGCAGCGCGTCGGCGTCGGGCGGGTGGGATCGTGGAAAGCGCCGAGGTCACCAGAGAATTATGCGCGATCGCCGACCGGTAACGTTGAGCACCGTGCGTATTGCTCGATTCATCCACCCGGGTTCGGCCAATGCGCCGTCCGGAATGCTCTGGGGCGCGGTCGAAGGGCCCGCTGACGCCGACCTCGACGCGCTGACCGTCGCGGCCATCGCCGAGCACCCGTTCGGCCCGATCAAGTTCACCGGCGACCGGTGGGCGCTGCCGGACGTGCGGCTGGTCGCGCCGATCCTTCCTAGCAAGGTCGTGGCCGTCGGCAAGAACTACGCCGACCACGCCCGGGAGATGGGCGGCGAGGCTCCCGAGTCCCCGGTGATCTTCCTCAAGCCGTCGACGTCCGTGATCGGCCCCGGTGACGTGATCCGGCTGCCGAAGTCCGACCGCGTCGATCACGAGGCCGAGCTCGCCGTCGTGATCGGACGGCCCGCCCGCGATGTCAGCCGGGCCGACGCACTGTCCTACGTGCTCGGCTACACCTGCGCGAACGACGTCACCGCGCGCGACCAGCAGAAGGCCGACGTGCAGTTCACCCGCGGCAAGGGCCACGACTCGTTCTGCCCGATCGGGCCGTGGATCGAGACCGTGCTGGACCCGGCCGACGTCCGCGTCACCGCAAGCGTCAACGGCGAGTTGCGTCAGGACGGCCGCACCTCGCAGATGCTGCACGACGTCGCAACGCTGATCGAGTTCATGTCCGGCGTCATGACCCTGCTGCCCGGCGACGTGCTGCTGACCGGCACGCCCGCCGGCGTCGGTCCGATCACGGCAGGCGACACGGTGAGCGTCGAGATCGAGGGCATCGGCACGCTGACCAACCCGGTGATCGCCAAGTGACCGCGGTGAAGCCGCCGCGGCTGCGCGTCGCGCCGTCACCGACCGGCGACCCGCATGTCGGCACCGCCTACATGTCGCTGTTCAACCTGGCGTTCGTGCGCCGGCACGGCGGCCAGTTCGTGCTGCGCATCGAGGACACCGACCGCGCCCGGTTCCAGGCCGACAGCGAGCAGCAGATCTACGACACGCTGCGCTGGCTGGACCTGACCTGGGACGAGGGCCCGGACATCGGCGGCCCGTACGCGCCGTACCGGCAGTCCGAGCGGCTGGACACCTACCAGCCGTTCGTGGACCAGCTGCTCGCCGACGGCAAGGCGTACCGCTGCTGGTGCAGCCAGGAGCGGCTGGCCGAGATGCGCGACCAGCAGCGCAAGGAGAAGCGGCCGACCGGCTACGACCGGCTCTGCCTCGGCAAGACCGAGGAGGAGCGCAAGGCACTCGGCGGCACGACCGACACGCCCGTCGTGCGCATGCTGATCCCCGACGACGTACCGCTCACGTTCACGGACGTGATTCGCGGCGAGGTGTCCGCGCCGCGGCCGGACGACCAGGTGATCCTCAAGGCCGACGGATTCCCCACGTATCACCTCGCCGTCGTCGTGGACGACCACCTGATGGGCATCACGCACGTCGTGCGCGGCGAGGAGTGGATCTCGTCCACGCCGAAGCACCTGCTGCTCTACCGCTGGCTGGGTTTCGAGGCGCCCGAGTTCGCGCACATGCCGCTGCTGCGCAACACGGACAAGTCGAAGATCTCCAAGCGCAAGAACCCGGCCGCCCGGCTCACCTGGTTCGTCGAGCAGGGTTACCTGCCCGAGGCGCTGGTGAACTTCCTCGCCCTGCTCGGCTACGGCCAGCCCGGTGACGAGGAGGTCTTCGGGTTCGAGCAGTTCAGCGCGAGCTTCGAGTGGTCGCGCGTGAACACCGTCGGACCGGTTTTCGACATCGACAAGCTCAACTGGCTCAACGGGCACTACCTGCGTGAGCTGGCTGCGGACGAGTTCGCCCGCCGGCTGCTCGCGCTCGCCGCGCGTGCCGGCGTCACCGGGCACGACGACGTGATCAAGGCCGCCGCGCCGCTCGTCCAGGAGCGCACGTCGACGCTGCTCGAGGGCCTGGACATGATGCGCTTCCTGCTCGTCGACGAGAAGGAGTTCGCGATCGACGAGACCGCCGCGGCGAAGCAGTTGGGTGAGGCCGGGCAGGACGTCCTCGCTGCGGCACTGCCCGCGCTGGGGGAGCTGGCGGACTGGTCGCACGAGGCGATCGAGGCAGCACTGCGCGCCGCCCTGGTCGAGGGCCTCGGGCTGAAGCCACGCCACGCGTTCGGCCCGATCCGCGTCGCCGTCACGGGCAGCACGGTGTCGCCGCCGCTGTTCGAGTCGATGCAGATCCTGGGCCGCGAGCGGTCCCTGGCCCGCCTGCACGCGGCGCGCCGCGGCTGAAATAACGAACCTGCGCGCCTTCGTGCGCTCATGTGCCGTGCCGGGTAGACCGATGGCATGGCCATGGACGAGCTCGACATCGACGGTGTGCACGTAACGGACACTGCGTGCACGAGCGGCGATGCCGTCGAGCCGGTCGTCCTGCTGCACGGCTTCTCCGACAACGCCAACACCTGGCGCCGCATCGTGCCGCCGCTGGCCGAGCGCTACCGCGTGATCGCGCTCGACCTGCCCGGCCACGGCCGCAGCACCCGACCGTGGACGAAGCCGCTCGTTGCCGGCTACGCGGACGTCGTCGCCGAGGTGCTCGACGCGCTGGACGTCCGCGAACCAGTGCGGCTGATCGGCAACTCGATGGGTGGCTGCGTCGCCGCGGTGTTCGCCGAGAAGCACTGCGAGCGCACCGACCGGATCGTGATGATCGGCATGCCCGGCATGCAGGGCGTCCCGCTCGCGTGGCGCGCGGCCGCGACCCGTCCGGCCGTCACCGCGCTGCGCGCCGGCCTCGCGCCGGTTCCCGTGCCGGTGCTCCAGCGCGGTTTCGGCTGGATCTACGCGCACGCGGCCACGCCTCGTCCCGGCGCCCTCGACCCCGCCGTCCTGCACGACTACTTCGACGTGTACGCCGACCGCGACCGGCTGTTCGGCCTCGGCGACATCGCCCGCGAGCTGCTGCGCGAGCTGCGCACCTTGCACCTGGACCAGGTGCTGGCGCGCTGCACCGTCCCCACGCTGCAGGTCTGGGGACGGCACGACCGGCTGGTGCCGAGCCGCCAGGCGCGCGGGCGCCGTGGGGCCGCGGTGATCAGCGGTTGCGGTCACTGCCCGCAGCTGGACGCGCCGGAACGGCTGCTGGCCACGGTGCTCCCGTTCCTGGGCAGCCCGGCGCGCGCGCTCGCCGGCTGAGCGCTTCTGCGCGCCACGGTGGCGCGATGCGCGCGGCGCGGTCATAGGACAGCCACCGGCGGGCGGCATATCGTCGCGGCAGACGACCGAGTGGAAGGTGCTGCCCGCATGCCCGCAAGCCGCCCCAGCTGGAGTGACGACGACATCGAGGCGTTCCGCGACCTCGCCCGCACGTTCTTCGAGAAGGAGTGCGCGCCGCACGAGGAGCGCTGGGCCGAGCAGCAGCACGTCGACCGCGAGATCTGGCTCAAGGCCGGCTCGCTCGGCCTGCTGTGCCCGTCCATCCCCGAGGAGTACGGCGGCGGTGGCGGGACGTTCGCACACGAGGCGGTCGTAGCCGAGGAGCAGGTGCGCGCCGGCGCCGGCAGCCTGGGCACCGCGGTGCACAGCACGATCGTCGCCCACTACGTGCTCAACTACGGCACCGAGGAGCAGAAGCAGCGCTGGCTGCCGAAACTGGCCAGCGGCGAGCTGGTCGGCGCGATTGCGATGACCGAACCCGGCACGGGCTCGGACCTGCAGAACGTCAAGACCAAGGCGATCAAGACCGGTTCCGACTACGTGCTCGACGGTTCGAAGACGTTCATCTCCAACGGGCTGCTGGCCAACCTGATCCTCACCGTCGCGAAGACCGACCCGGAGAACCAGGCCGCCGGCATCTCGCTAATCGCGGTCGAGACCGAAACCGTCGAGAACGGCGGGGGATTCGCGCGCGGCCGTGTGCTCAAGAAGATCGGCCAGCACGGGCAGGACACCGCCGAGCTGTTCTTCGACGGGGTGCACGTGCCGACGTCCAACCTGCTCGGCGAGCTCGAGGGCCAGGGCTTCATCCAGCTCATGCAGCAGCTCCAGCAGGAGCGGCTGGTGCTCGCGGTCGCTGCCGCCGCGACCATCGAGACCGCGCTCGCCGAGACGCTCAAATACACCAAGGACCGGCACGCGTTCGGCAAGCCGGTCTTCAACTTCCAGAACACCAAGTTCAAGCTCGCCGAGGTCGCGACGACCGCCAAGATCGCGCGCGTGTTCATCGACGACTGCATCGCCAAGCACATCGCCGGCGAGCTGGACGTCGCGACCGCGTCGATGGCCAAGTGGTGGCTGACCCAGGCGCAGTGCGACGTCGCGGACGAGTGTCTGCAGCTGTTCGGCGGCTACGGGTACATGCAGGAGTACCCGATCTCCAAGATCTACACCGATTCGCGGATCCAGAAGATCTACGGCGGGACGAACGAGATCATGAAGGAGATCATCTCCCGCTTCCTGTAGCCGGGGTATCGCGCTCGCCGCCACGAAACTGTAACGTGTTCTTGTTTGGACGACCCGAACGAGGACGGCAGCCGTGACCGCTCAGCTCACTCCAGACGCCGCAACCGGCGTGCAGACGTTCGACCTGACCCACCCCGCGACGGGAGCCCACGTCGGCACCTACCCGGTGCACACGGCCGCGGAGATCGCCGAGCGGATCGCCAAGGGACGCGTCGCCCAGCAGTGGTGGCAGCAGCTCGGCTTCGACGGCCGCAAGAAGCGGATGAACCGCTGGCTCTCGTGGCTGGCGCAGCACGCCGACGAGATGTGCCAGCTCGGCTACGACGAGACCGGCAAGGCGCGTGGCGACGTCCAGGCCGAGCTGATCGCGTCGCTCGAGGACATCCGCTGGGCGGCGGCGCACGCGCGTCGCGTGCTGCGCGAGCGCAAGGTGCCGGCCGGGATGGCGATGCTCAACTTCTCCGCGAGCGTCGGCTACCGCCCGCTCGGGGTCGTCGGCGTGATCGCGCCGTGGAACTTCCCGCTCTACACGCCGTTCTGCGGCATGGCGTACGCGCTCGCCGCGGGCAACGCGGTGATCGTCAAGCCGAGCGAGTACGCGTCGGCGACCGGCGTGTATGCCGTCGAGTCGTTCTACAAGGCGAACCCGGATGCGCCCGAGGGCCTGGTCAGCTGGATCACCGGCTTCGGCGAGACCGGCGCCGCGCTGTGCAAGTCGGGCGTCGACAAGCTGGCCTTCACCGGCTCCGTCCCGACCGGCAAGCGGGTGATGGCCGCGTGCGCCGAGAACCTGACGCCTGTGCTGCTCGAGCTCGGCGGCAAGGACGCCACCGTCGTCGCCGAGGACGCGAACCTCGACGCCGCGGCCGAGGGTGTCGTGTGGGGCGGGCTGTTCCACTCGGGCCAGGGCTGCGTGTGTGTCGAGCGCGTGTACGTCGTGCAGTCGGTGCGGGACGCGTTCCTGGCCAAGGTGAAGGCGCGCGTCGAGGCGATCAAGGTCGGCCTCGAGCCGGGCGCCGACTACGGGCCGATGACGCTGCCCGGACAGATCGAGATCGTCCGCCGGCACGTCACGGACGCGCTCGCCGCCGGTGCCACCGCGCTGGTCGGCGGGCTGGACTCGATCCGCCCGCCCTACATCGACCCGATCGTGCTGGTCGACGTCCCCGAGGACTGCTCGGCCGTGCAGGAGGAGACGTTCGGCCCGGTGATCGTGATCAACACGGTGCGCGACACCGACGAGGCCATCGCCCGCGCGAACGGGACGGCGTTCGGCCTCGGTTCGTCGGTGTTCTCGGCCAAGCGCGGCCGCGAGATCGCGAACCGGCTGCGCGCCGGCGGCACCACGATCAACTCGGTGCTGACGTTCGTCGGCATGCCGTCGGTGCCGTTCGGCGGTGTCGGTGACAGCGGGTTCGGACGTTTCCACGGCGACGACGGCCTGCGCGAGTTCACCAGCCCGAAGGCGACCACGCGCAAGAAGTTCTCGATGGGCAAGGAGGTCGCCACGTTCCCGCGGCCGGACGACCAGTACAAGAAGCTGGCCGGGTTCATCAAGTTCCGGTACGCGAAACGGCGCGGCACCAAGTAGCTATTGGCTCACGTCGCTGTCGGTCCACACGATCGACAGCGCTCCCTTGGTGCCCGCGACGGGATGGCTGATGTCCAGGTCGCCGCCGACGCTCACGCTCACCGCGGCCGGCGTCTCGTCCTTCGCGGTGAAGTTGATCTGCTCGGTGGGGTTCTGCCCGGGCGAGGCGTCGTAGTCGAGCCGGCGCAGCTGGTCGACCGTCGACGCGACGGCGCTGCCGTCGACGACGTCGTAGCAGTAGCCGTAGACGGTGACGCCGCCGGAATCCTCGGTGAAGGACGCGTCCGGCGCGCCGAGCGGTGTCGCGAGCGTGGAAATCAGTGTGGGTAGCGGCTGGGTGCCGGCCTTCGCGTGCGCGGGCACGTGACACCCGCTGGCGGAATTGCCGCCGCCGTTGTTCGTGTCGACGGTCACCCAGCTGACGACGGCGGCTATCGCGACCACCACGCCGGCGATGAACAGCACGCGCGGCAGCGTCCAGCGCGGTTCGCCGGGCGGGCGCGTCATCGGCCGGCCGCCTGTTCGGACTGGTACGCCGACGGGTTGGCGCCCGTCCAGCGCTTGAACGCGCGCCGGAACGCGCTGGGCTCGGAGAAGCCGAGACGTGCCGACAGTGCGGGCACCGTCTCACCGCGTGCCAGACCGGCGATTGCCGCGTCGCGCAACAGCTCCTCCTTGATCCCGGCGAGGGAGGTGCCCTCGTCCCGCAGCAGCCTACGGACGTGCTGCGGACTGATCGCGAGCCGTGTCGCGACGTCTGCCGCACTCGGCCATTCGCCCTGCAGGCCTTGCTCCAGGATGCGGCGCACGCGGTCGGACAGGGTGGTGCCGTAGTCGCGGCGCGCGAGCAGGTCGGCGGGGGAGTGCTGCAGGTACGCCTCCAGGCCCCGTTCGTCGCGCAGGATCGGCTGGGTCAGCACCGACGACGGGAACTCCAGCGCCGGCCGCGCGGCGCCGAACCGGATCGGAGCACCGAAGATCAGGTCGTACTCGGCGGCGTTCTCCGGCTGCGGGTACGGCAGCTCGACCAGGTGCAGCGCGATCCGCGTGCCGATCAGCCAGCCGCTGAACCGGTGCACGAACATGAGCAGGAAGTCGGTCAGCAGGTGGTACGGGTCCTCGCTCCCGGACAGGTCGACGTCCACGCGGGTCGTGCCATCCCGCGTCGCGACGACGAAACCGGGTAGCGCCGGCAGGGCCGGCCCGAACTCGGCGAGCCGGGTGAACACGGTGCCCAGGTCCGGCGCGCTGATCAACGCGTAGCAGAGCAGCCTGAACGTCCCGTTCGGCATCGGGCCGCGTCCTATGCCGAACAGCTCGTCCTCGCTCAGCCGCCACATGCCGCGGACGAACGCGGTGACCTGTGCGTGCGTGCAGCGGCCCCGGTCGTCAGCCAGCAGGGCGGCGGGGATGCCCGCCTCGGCGGCGACCGGCGCGAGGTCCACGCCCCGGGTGGCCGCCGCCGCGATCGCGGCCCGGACGAACGTCACGGGAACGGTGCGGGAGGTCATGGCTCGCTCTGGCTCGGGTCGGTGGGGGCGACGGTATCAGCCGGTGGGCGAAGGACTTTGCCGCCAGCTGTTGGCTTCGCGGCCGATCCGCGCCAGGATCGTTGCGGGGTGGTGCAGATGACGGTCAGGTCTCTGGCGGGCAAGGTCGTGGTGATCACCGGTGGTGGTCGCGGGATCGGCGCGGCGACGGCGCGGATGCTCGTTGACGACGGCGCCTGCGTCGCCATCGGTGACGTGGACGGTGAGCTCGCCGCCCGCACGGCCGGTCAGCTCGGCGGGCAGGCGATCGGCCTGCCGCTGAACGTGATCGACCATGCCGGCTTCACCGCGTTCCTGGACAAGGTCGAGCAGCAGCTCGGCCCGATCGACGTTTTGATCAACAACGCCGGGATCATGCCGCTCGCGAACCTCGACGAGGAGTCGGACGAGGCCACGGCGCGGATCATCGCGGTCAACCTGTCGGCGGTCATCCACGGCACGCGCGAGGCCGTCCGCCGGATGAAGCCGCGCGGCAGCGGCCACATCGTCAACATCGCGTCCATGGCCGGCAAGCTCGGCGTTCCCGGCGGCGCGACCTACTGCGCGACCAAGCACGGCGTGGTCGGACTATCCGAGGCCGTGCACCTGGAGCTGCGCGGTACGGGTGTGGACGTCAGCTGCGTGATGCCGACGATCGTGCGCACCGAGTTGTCGGCCGGGCTCAAGGACACCCGGATGAGCGCGATGATCGAAGCCGAGGACGTCGCTCGGGCGATCGTCGAGGTGCTGCGCAAGCCGCGCTTCGACGTGTACGTGCCGAAGTACCTCGGGCCGGTCACCAACATCACCCGCGTCTTCCCGCGCCGGCTCACCGAGCTGATCGGACGGCTCGGCGGCGCCGACCGCGCGCTGTCGACCGGTGTGCACTCGCCGGAGCGCGCCGCCTACGAGGCGCGGGCCGCGGCGAGCGCGCCAGCCGCGAGCGCACCCGACCCCGAGCGGCAGACGACCGCCAGCGCGCCCGACCCCGAGCGGATCGAGGCGTAGCCGGGTCGACGCGCCGCGGTGACGGGTGTGGTTTGGAGCCGCTCGGACGCGTCCGGTAGACTCGCTTTTCGGTTCGGGATGCAGCGCAGCCCGGGCTGACCCTTGGGGTATGGGGTAATTGGCAGCCCAACTGATTCTGGTTCAGTTAGTCTAGGTTCGAGTCCTGGTACCCCAGCGCTGCGTGTGCAGTATGCAGTTCGGAAGTATCTGGGGCCCCATCGTCTAGTGGCCCAGGACGCCGCCCTCTCAAGGCGGTAGCACGGGTTCGAATCCCGTTGGGGCTACACGTTGCAAGGCCCGTATTCATTGGGCCGCACTCTCTCGCCGCTTCGTAGTGAACCGGTACGGGTTCCATGCCGCTTCCTTTTGAGTCCGGAAGGATGGCGTCATGCCGAAGAAGATCGATCCCGCGGTGAAGGAGCGGGCGGTGCGCCGGGTGCTGGAGCATCGTGCTGAGTATGCGACGTTGACGGCGGCTGCGGCGGCGGTGGCGAAGCAGGAGCGGCTGGGCACTGAGACCGTGCGCCGTTGGGTGCTGCAGGCCGATGTGGACGCCGGGGCTCGCCCGGGCACGACGTCGCAGGAGCATGCGGAGATTAGGAAGTTGAAGGCCGAGAACGCCCGGCTGCGTGAGGACGTGGCGATCTTGAAGGCGGCAACGTCTTTCTTCGTGGGGGAACTCGACCCCCGCAGCCGATGATCATGGGATTCATCGACGAGATGCGAGCCGAGGGCCACGCGGTCGAGTCGACCTGTCGGGTGCTGCGCGAGCAGGGCTGCCGGGTCGCCGCGCGGACCTATCGTTCGTGGCGCAGCAGCGCGCCGTCGGCGCGCACGGTCAGCGACGCGAAGCTGATCGACGAGATCAAGACGTTGTGCTGGGCCCGCGACGAGCGCGGAGTGCTGCGCATGACGCCGGAGGGTCTCTACGGGCGGCGAAAGCTGACCGCGGCGCTGCGCCGTCGTGGCCTCGTCGTTGCCGAGTGCACGGTGGCGCGGGCGATGAAAGCTTTGCAGCATCAGGGGATTCGCCGCGCCAAGG
>Ga0164242_10003807_pt1 | contig 17089 bp, 20 predicted proteins | sample OricomgcompostMG_FD_108783 | JGI IMG/M metagenome (GOLD analysis project Ga0164242, IMG submission 108783) | Miracle-Growth compost microbial communities from Emeryville, California, USA - Original compost - Miracle growth compost (MG) ...
GGCGAATGCCGAGCGCGCGCGCCTCGTACGTCATCGACGAGACGATGCCGCGCTCCTTGCCAGTGATGACGGGCCTTCCGCGCAGGCTCGGATCCCGCGCGACCTCGCACGAGGCAAAAAAGGAATCCCCGTCCACGTGCATGATGGCGCGCGGATATGATCGAACAGATCCCCACCCCATACAATCAGCGGATCACCGGCTCGTCGTATTCCGGGAAGAGCGCGGTCGGCGGCGTTTTGATCAGCGAATGAAAGGTGCTCTCGAAACGCGGATGCTCGCCGGAGAGCTGAAGGAACTGCCAGAGTGCGTACGCGTCGTCGAAGGCGCGATGGCGTTCCAGGACGAAGAGATCGTGCCGCTCGATGAGGTGTGCGAGGCTGTGCCGGCGGTACTGCGGATAGAGCCGGCGCGAGAGCTGCGCCGAACAGAGCCGCGGAGAGGTGAAGCGGCGGTCGCGCCGCATGAATTCGCGCTCGATGAATCCGTAATCAAAGGAAACGTTGTGCGCTATGAAAATCGCATCGCGCAAGAGGCGCTCGATGTCGTCGATCACATCATCGAAGTACGGCGCGGCGCTCGCCTCCTCGCTCGTGATGCCGGTGAGCTCCGTGATCCACGGCGCGACGGCGCGTCCGGGATTGACGGTGCTGCGGAAGGTCTCGACGCACGCGCCGTCTTCGATGCGGAGGATCCCGACCTCGATCACCGAGCTCTCATACGAGGTGCCGGAGGTCTCGAGATCGATGATGGCAAGGTTCTTCCCCTTTAGACATTCCATACCTCGTAGCGCGTCGGAATGTGGATCCTGAGCCGCAGGAGCCGGCGAAGCGATCGCACAAAATTCGGTGTCACCATGATCTGAATTCGAATTCTCATATTGCGTATGTAGTGATTCTTGTAATGCGCGCACGCTTCTTCGCTCCACCTTTTGCGATTAGCTCCACATCCGACTCAAGAACGGCGGGCACAGCGACTGCCGCTGCCTCACGCACGTATCGTTGGATGTCGAGCCATGAATCTATCTTTTTCATACTGTGTTTTTGATGATGATCGATGAATGACGGACAGAATTGGATGCAATTCGAGGCGCGGAGAAGGCGATCTGCGAGCCGTACTGAACGTACGGTGAGCGGAACGCCGAGGCTCCGTAACGATGAAGTGCGTCAATTCTGTGCGTCATAGATATTTTCGGACGACCGCGGTGACTACTGCTTCGATCCGGAACGATTCGCTCGGATAGATCGGCTGATACTTCTTATTGGCCGGTTCGAGGAAGTACGACTGCCCTTTCTTGCGCAGGTATTTCATCGTGTACTCGCCGTCGACGTTCGCGATCACGATCTGCCCCGGCTTGTACTGATTCTTGCGCTCGACCACGACCATGTCGCCTTCGCGAATGCCCGCATCGATCATCGAATCGCCTTTCACCCGCAGGATGTAGCTCGCCTCCTTATTTGGCGTGAGGTACTCGTCGAAATCCATCACATCGAGGAGCTCTTCCTCGGCCGGCGACGGGAACCCGGCTTCGACGAGGCCGAGGAGCGGGATCCCCGGAATGAGGCCCGTCGGCGAGAGACGGCCGTGCGCGTCCTTGCGGACGAGGCCGTCCTCGACGAGCTTTCCGATGAGCTTGAAGACGGCATTTTTCGAGCGGAAGCCCGTGAGCGTCATGAGCTCGCTGTAGCCCGGCATGCGCTTGTGGCGCTCGTAGAAGCCTGCGATCTTCCGCTTGTAGCCCTCGTATGTGCTCTCTCCTGCCATAGATATCGAGTATAGCATATCGTGGTGAACTATAGTTCACCACGTGTGAAAAATGTGTGGATAGCGGCCCGCGGCGGCGTTGACCGTGCCCGTCTCGCTGCGCATAGTGTGTAGGGACACAGGGAGACGAGGCCATGCTCGAAAGTCCAACGATCGTGAAGCTGCAGCGATGGGCGAAGCTCTACCTCGCTCACCTGAAACGACTGAATCTCGACCTCATCGAGTCGGGCCACCGCGCCGCGGATGCGCTCGCGACGATTGGCATGGGCCGCGGGTTCTTCCCCGCCGATGCCGTCACCGTGCTTCCCGACTTCTCGGGAATGAAGATCGAGCTGCAGGTCTATGGTCAGGCGCAGGAATTCGATCTGTTGATTACGTAAGCGCAGCCAGCACCATGATGAATCTCGCGCGCCCCTCAGGGCGCGCTCTTTTTTCAGGCATACTATTTATATGTATATGCATCCGAAGCGCGCGCTCCTCACGCTCGCGGTCGTCATCGCGCTCGGCCTCATCGGCTCGGCGCTCGGCGCGCCGCAGAGCGGCGTTACAAACAGCACTGCCACGTCATCCGTCGCGAGCACATCTCCGGCGCGTACGTTCGCGCCGCTCGCGACGAGCTCACTCATCAGCACGACAACCGTTGCAAGGGATCCGGTGATCCGCGTCGTCGATGGCGATACGGTGATCGTTGCGATCAGTGGCGCGACGACGACGCTGCGCCTCATCGGCATCGATACGCCGGAGACCGTCGACCCACGCAAGCCGGTCGAATGCTTCGGCGAAGCTGCGTCGCAGGAAGCGCATCGCCTGCTCGATGGCACGAAGGTCGTGATCGAATACGACGCATCGCAGGGCCAGCGCGACGTCTACGGCCGCACGCTTGCATACATTTATATGGAAGACGGCACGCAATTCAATGACTACATGGTCGCGAATGGTTACGCGCACGAATACACCTATCGTCTGCCCTACCGCTACCAAGCCGAGTTCAAGGCAGCAGAAGCCGCAGCGCGAAGCGCGAAGCTCGGCCTCTGGGCGGACGCTGCGTGCGCGGCCGAATCGTCGCGCTCATGAAGGGTGCGTCCACAGGAACATCGTTTCGCGAGAGCGAGCTCTTGTATACTTCTCCTATGCGCACCCGTCGTTTCCTCCTTCTAGTAGTGACGGGCGCGACGCTCTTCTGCGCGGCGCCGGCACTGGCACAGACAGCCTGCCCAGCGGGAACCGTAGCGATCACCACTGCGACGCGCGCCGATGCGACCGCAGCCGGTGTCCCGACGTCGTCTGCATGCTGGGATCCAAAGAGTACGACCACCGGGCAAGCTGACGGCGAGGCGAAAGCGTATCTCGCGCAGCATGCAACGAAGAGCGTCAATGTCGCATGCTTCAATGCGCAATTCGCGATAGATCTTGCCGCTCTTATGAAAGCCGTGCCGGGCGGACCACCGACCATCACCTCCGGCCCCCGTTCGGCTGCAGACCAAGTAAAGGCACAGGCGAGCGGCGCCTCACAAGTCGGAGCGTGTCATTCATATCACCAATACGGTCTCGCCGCAGATTTCAATACGACGAACTCGAAAACGCTGCTGTGGATGCGCATCAATGCCCCGCAGTTCGGTCTCACTCGCATTCCGGCACTCAGCGTACAGACCGGCTGCTCGCTCAAGGGAACCGGATTCTGCGATCCTGCGCACATTCAGATCAGCGGAGCGCTTCCCCCGACGAATCAGTGCGGTGTGTGTTCAGCTTCGACCTATACCGGCACGCAGCCGGATACGGGAACTCCGCAGAGCGGCGACGATGATTCGCGTTACAACACGCCAGGAAATATCGACTACCTCCCCTATACGCCGCCGGTGAACGCACCGACGTTCTCGACGCCTCTCGGAATGCTCTCGACACCGATGATGTCGTCGCTTCCTTCCATGGCGGCGCCGACGCCGGTAACACCGGTCGCAACGACGCCGACAACCGCCACGACGCCGCAACAGCCGATCTGCACGCCGACGTTCACGTGCACGAGCGGCACGATGTACTACCAGACCTCGAGCTGCACAACGCAGGTCTACCAGGTCTGCTCAAATGGCTGCAACGGCAATAGCTGCGCGGCCGCAACGTCGACCGCCGGCGTGAGCAACGCGTTCACGAGCACGACCAATACCAATACGGACACGAATACCAACGTCACGAGCAATTCGAGCGACAGCTCGAGCACGCAGCCGTCGGTCTCCGATATCCTCACGCAGCTCACCGGCTACACCTTCACGGCGGTCGACGTCGCGACGACCGCATCGCTCGGCTTCTCGCTCAATCCACAGACCGGAGAGGTCGCGCAGCTCAGCGGCACGGTGCCGGTGCAAAATGGCATCGCCTCGCAGACGATCTCGTCGATCCAGCCGGTCGATTCCGCGCAGACGTTCACTTCCGGCGATCTCAGCGGAACGGGCTTCAACGCCGCGCCGACCGCCACCCTCTCGCAGTCGAACGGCTTCCAGGCGGTACTCGCCGGCATGGCCCCGGCGCTCCAGCGCGCACTCAGCATCCTGCGCTCGCTCTAGCTCCTGACCTGTCGTTCGCGACAGATTCGTGCTATAGTTTCGTCTCTACTGAAATGGGATTCACCAAATACACAACGCAAACGGACAAGGCTCAGGCCCGCATGAATGAGAGCATCCGCGCGAAAGAAGTGCGCGTACTTGGACCCGAAGGCGAGAATTTCGGCGTCCTTTCGGCGCGCGATGCGCTCGACAAGGCGCGCAGCCTCGGCCTCGATCTCATCGAGATCTCGCCCAATGCCAATCCCCCGGTCTGCAGGATCACCGACTACGGCAAATTCAAATACGAACAGAAGAAGAAGGACAAGGAGATCAAGTCGAAGGCCCACGTCACCGAGACGAAGGAGGCGCAGGTCAAGATCGGCACCTCGACCAACGACATGAGCATCAAGGCCTCGAAGATCGCCGAGTGGCTCCGCGAGGGACACCGCGTGAAGATCGACCTCTTCCTCTGGGGCCGCTACAAGTACATGGAGTTCAACTTCCTCAAGGAGCGCCTCGAGCGCTTCCTCGCGATCATCCCCGAGGGCTTCAAGATCGCCGAAGAGATCAAAAAGAGCCCGAAGGGCCTCGCCTGCACCATCGAGCGAGACACCTCGAAAAAGCCCAAGCCCGCGGCCGAGGCCCGGGCAGCCCTTCCCCCGGAGGACCCTGAGGCCGGGAGCGCCGATGGCGAGTAATCGTCTTGATTAATAGCGGTGCCTCGTGTATAGTCTGGCGACGGCCGTTGGGCCATTTTCACTATCTGACTGCCATTAACCTGTCTATATGAAGAGCAACAAATCATTCCTGAAGCGCCTGCGCGTCACCAAGAAGGGCAAGATCCTTGCCCGCGTCCCTGGCCACAACCACTTCAACGCGAAGCGGAGCGGCAGCGAGCACCAGCGCAAGAACCGCGTCGTGGGCGTCACGCTCAACCGCGAGATGAAGAGCCGTTTCCTTCCCTCTCAATAATCTATGGCACGCGTTAAACGAGGTACAACGAAGAATAAGCGCCGCAAGAATATTCTGGCGCAGACGAAGGGCTACCGTTTCGGCCGCAAGTCGAAGGAGCGCGTCGCGAAGGAGGCGATCGTCCATGCGGGTACGCACGCCTTCCGCCACCGCCGCACGAAGAAGCGCGAGTACCGCCAGCTCTTCACGCTCCGCATCAACGCCGCAGCCCGCGAAGCAGGCTTCTCGTACTCAAAGCTGATGGGCGCCTTCAAGAAGGCCGGCATCTCGCTCGACCGCAAGTCGCTCTCGACGCTCGCCAAGGACTACCCGGAAACATTTACCCGGCTCACCAGCCAGATCAAAGCTTAACGGCTCCCAACACCCTCGAACAATCCCGCCATCATGCGGGATTGTTCTTTTATCGGTGCCCCTTGTCGCTCTTTCCCAGCTCGTGGAGCGCGACAATGAAGAGGCTCTCGCTCCATCCGAGCGGTGTGTTGTCGTTGTAGGCAGCACTATTTGAAAAGTAGAGCTCGGGAATGCCGCGCGCCGTGACTGTCCGCTGCGCCTCCTCGAGAAACGCGTGCGCCTGCGCCTCGTTTCCCAACTTGTGGGAAACGATCGCCAACCAGCTGAGACCGAAGGTCCACTCGGCTTCTTCAGAAACACCGTCCTCATTTTTGTTGTAGTAGCGATCGCCCTTGTAGCGGATGACGCCGCGCGTACGCAGCAGGTGGTACTCGACGTTCTCGACGATGGCCTTCGCCTCGTCCTTTGTCACGATGTCGTACGGCCAGATGAGCGAGAGGAGTGCAAGATCTACGAACTTCCGCGCCGATTCGCGCGGCAAGAGAGCGCGCAGCCGCTCCGATCCCTTCTGGAGAAGCTCCTCGGGCACCTCGATCCCGGCGATGTGCCGCGCCATCGTGAGCCCCGCGAGGCACGCGCCAACGGAGGAGGCATGGATCTCCTGATCTTCTTCCCACATTCCTGAATCGGCGTCGTGCCAGTACTCGAGCGTCGAGAGGTACCACACGAGCTTTTGAATGATTCGCCGATCGTCGTCGGATTCAATGAGAAGACCCGGTTGGCGCTGTTCCATTTCGCCGACCTTGAAGAGAATGCAGCCGATCGAGTCGTTCTGCTTGTTGCCCCACTCCTCCCAGAATTCCTCGAAGGTCGCGGGATGGTAGCGCGGATGGATGTACTGGTAGGCATGCTCGGGCTTGTGCGCGATCGCGGCATCGATCTTGCTCTCGTGCTTCTTGAGAATATCGAGGATCGCGCGGTAGGTCTTCCGGACGGTGTCGTAGTCGCCGAGGACCTCGAACGCGAGGCACTCGTAGAAATTGTCGCGCAGCCATGCCTTGTCGTAGCCGGTCGCGACGCCGCCGGGCGCGGCAAAGAAGAGTCCGGAGCTGTGCTGCAGCTTCTCGAGGATCGCGACGTGCTGCGCGATGAGCGAGTCGTAGAGCGGATGTGCCATCTCCGGCATTGTACCGCGCGCTAGAGGATCATCTCGGCGCCCTTCCCCGTCGCGCTCCAGCCGTCGCCGTTCTTGTAGACGAGCTGGTGCTCCTGCTTCTGCTTCACCACCTTTTCGATCAGCTTTTCGACGAGCGCCTTGGGATCGGTATCAAAGACGATATTCGGATTCGGGCGGTGCGCGGCGTCGATGATGAGCTCGAGGAGCTCGTCGGTATCGGCCTCGCTGCGGAGGATGCCGATCGGGCGGTGGTCCTCGAAGGCGACCGCGAATTCATTGATGGTGCCGACGCGTCCCGGGCCGATGATGACGGCATCGGACGAGCGGACAAAGAGAAGGTCGCGGCCCGAGTACCCAAAGCCCGTGTAGACGACCACGTCCATATAATCGAGCGGCAACTTGTAGGTCTCGACGTGTTCGAGCTCGGTCGAGGCCGGCGAGAAGCCGATCGAAAAGCCGCACTCGTCCTTCGCCCCCATCGCGGCATACATCGGGAAGCCGGTCGTCGCGCCGGTCGTGATAATTGCGCCGTGCGTCGCGATCTCGCGGCCGATCGCCTTTGCTTTCTCGAACGCGTCGAGGCCGGAGTACTGCGTGTCGGCGGATCCCGAGACGCCGATCTTCACAACGCCATAGCCATCCGGAAGCCGGCAGAAATTCTGCGGCACCGCGGCGTGATTGGGATGGAGCATGCGCTTCATTTGTAAAAGTATATCACCTGTGTGCGCACCCTTGTGCAAAAACTAGAATTCAATCTGCTGCGTGTCGCCCCGCTCTGGGACGCTCGCATCGACGCCGAGGAAATCCTTGATGCGCTGAGCAAGGAAGAGCGATGCCTTCGGCTCTCCCATTGTGACGAAGATGCGCTCGATCTTCTCGCCTACCGCTTCGACAAAGGAAAGGAGCTGGTCGCGATCGGCATGACCCGAGTAGCCGCTGAGCGAGGCGATCTCGGCTTTCACCGGGACCTTGGTGCCGTCGATCGTGAGGCTTGGGGCGCCGTCGAGAATGCGGCGGCCGAGCGAGCCGGGGGCCTGGAAGCCGACGAAGAGAACCATGGAGCGCGGATCCGGCAGGTACTCGAGCTCATGGGCGCGGATCCTGCCGCCGACCGACATACCAGCTCCTGCGATGATCACTTTGGCGCGGGTGTCGCGGTGGATCTCACGGGACTCACCCGTGTGGCGCACCACCTCGAGCTGGGGGAAATCGAACGGGTCGTCGCCGCGCTCGAAGTGCGCCCGGGCGTCTGGATTGAGAATGTCGCGGTGTTTCCGGAAGACCTCGGTCGCGCGAATCGCGAGCGGCGCGTCGAGGTAGACCGGGATCGGCGCCATCTCCCCTGTCCCGACGAGATCGTTGAGCTCAAAGAGGATCACCTGCGTGCGCTCGAGCGAGAACGACGGGATGAGGAGCGTGCCGCCGCGTGCGCGGACCGCTTCGACCGCGCGGCGCAGCGCGTCGCGCCTGTCGGCGCGTCCCTCGTGGAGGCGATCGCCGTACACGCTCTCCATCACAAGGTAGTGGGCGCCACTCGGATGTTCCGTATCGGCGAGGAGCGGCTCCGGAGTGTTGCCGAGATCGCCGGTGAAAAGGATGCAGCGGCCGCCACGCGTGAGGCGGACGAGCGCGGAGCCGAGAATGTGCCCTGCATCAAAGAACTCTGCCGTACAGTCGCCTACCGAGAAGGCCGCGTGATAGTCGTGATCGTGCCAGAGCGAAAGCGCGCGCTCGGCATCGTGCACATCGTAGAGCGGCTCGCAGCCGTGGCGGAGCTGGTGCTCCTGCATCACGTGGATCGCGTCGTCGAACATGAGGCCAGCGAGATCCCGCGTCGCCGCGGTCGAGTGGATGGCGCCGCGGAAGCCGGCGCGCACGAGCCGCGGGATGCGGCCGATGTGATCGGCGTGCGCATGCGTCACGAGGAGCGTGTCGATCTCCGACGGATCGTACGGAAAATCCGCGAGGTTTTCGACGTCGCACACGTGTTCGCTCTCGAGCGAGCCGCAGTCGACGAGGAGCTTGTGGCTTCCGGTATCGAGGAGGAAATTCGCGCCGGTCACTGCGCCGGCGCCTCCGCAAAAGCTCAGCTTAGCGGACATAGCGTGCGAGCATACTGCCGATGAGGCAGGCGCCGATAAGGTCGTCGACGAGATCCTTCGCCGTATCGACGGAATAGCTCATCCAGGGTGAGTACGTGAAGCCGAACGCGTACTCAGCGATCTCGACTCCGATACCCAGCACGAGCGCGCCGAGAATCGCCGCTCGAAAGGGGTGCGGGTGGCCGAGCGCAAGAGCGCACCACGCACCGATGAGGCCTGCGAGAACGCCGCCGATCACGTGCATCGGGATATCCCACCACCAGTAGACGAAGAAGTACCCCTTCTCGAGGCTGAAGAGATATGCGGCAAGAAGCAGCCAGAAGAGCGCGGAGCCGCTCCAAAAAATACGCCGGGTCATTGGTCGCATTGTAGCGCACTGCGGGGCGGCGAAACAAAAAACCTCCCAAATGGGAGGTTTTTTGCTGAGCGGTGGTACGGTAAGCCTGGAATTGGAGTCCAGGTGGGAGCCCGCAGCCGCTGCCGCTGAAATCGCCGAAGCATTCTCATTGGCATACCGGACTATAGAAGGCCGCCCTTTTACATACCAAGCAGGTTTATGTACCTACCGCTGCGTCTGAGTATACACCGCATGATTGTTCAAACACTTCCCTCGCCTGGTGATTTGTGTCGGCTTTCCTTCGTGATGATGAAATGAAAACCGCCCGATGGCCGGACGGTTTTCGTCTCCGCTTTGTGCTTATTCGAAGATGCCATCGAGCTCCTTCGCGTAGAGGATATCTTCCTGCGTCACCTTGTAGTCAATGACCTCTTCCGGCTTGAACCAGTGCGGGATCTCCATGTTCGCTTCGTCGACAGAGCCCGAGGCGTGAATGAGATTGCGGACCGCGCGATCGTCGGTATCCGACATTACGTACGAGTCGATCACGAAATCGCCGCGGATTGTGCCGACCGGCGATGTGCGCGGCTCGGTCGCGCCCGTGATCTTGCGGACGAGCTCGACCGCGTGAGCTCCCTGCCAGACCATGCAGATGACCGGCCCGGCCGTCATGTACTTCTTGAGGTTCTTGAGGATCTTCGCCGTGATCTCGAGCGGATCTTCAGACGGCGGCGTGAGGCCGCGATCCTTGTAGCTCTTGATCGTCTTCTCGCCGGTAACGCGGCGCCAATTGGGATCGAGCGTGTAGTGCGCTTCGACCTGCTCAGCCGTCGCGACCACCATCTTGAGGCCGACGAGCTTGAGGCCGATGCGCTCGTAGCGGCGAACGACTTCGCCGATGAGCGCGCGCTGGATCGCGTCAGGCTTGATAATGACGAGCGTACGCTCGCTGCTGGGATGGGTATTTTCCATGCGCGGGAGTGTACCACATCTTCATCCTCCGCGGTACCGCCTGAGGCGCTATGCGGTGACGAGGATCTTCGCGCTGCACGTCGTTGCGGCGCGTGCGGCGTCGTAGAACGTAAAGGTGTAGGTCCAGGTACCCGGCTGATCAAAGAGGAGCGTCACGGCACCCGCGGTATCCCGCATGTTTTTGGTATCGAACGCCTGCTCCACCGCGCCGGTCGATCCCCACGCGAGGATCACGTCGTTTCCGAGGGGCGTACTGGATGCCGAGAAGAGCATGGCGCACGCGAGCGCGCTGCCGCTCTGAGTCGACGCGAGCTGCGCTTCGAGCGCTGCGGTGCGCGTGATAAGTTGCAGCGGCGTCGGCGCCGTCGGGATCCCGGTGTCGGCAAGCGCGAATGCGGGCGCGATCATGAGTACGAACACAAACGGAAGCGCAAAGATTTTTTTCATACCTATTGATACTGCGGCTGCGGATGAATAGCAAGCCGGGTTAGTCGCTGTAGCCGAATTTGCGGCGGATCTCGGCTTCGATCGCCTCGCGGGAACGGCCGAATTTGGCATACGAGAGCTCCTTGAGCGCATCGACTCGGGCGTAGTCGAAGGTCGGAAGCTCGACCGTCTCGATGGTAAACGGAAGCGCGGGGGTTCCTCCCACGAGCATCGCGGCGACGCCGGTGCGATTCGGCAGATTTTCGAGATCCTGCGCCGTGAACGTCGGAGCGAACTGCTTCTCAAGGAACTCCGCATCGGTGGTGCCGATACGCATCGCGATCTTGGTGCCGACGTTGCCGATCACGGCGTCGCGAATCCCCTCGTCGAGCTGCGCGATGAACTGGTGCGCGACGGTGAGCGAGAGCTTGTATTTGCGCGCCTCAGAGAGGATGGTCGCGATCGACGGCGTCGCGAAATTCTGGAATTCGTCGATGTAGAGGTAGAAGGTCGGGAGCGCGCCGCGCGTATCGACGCGCGAGAACGCCGCCTGCAGGAACTTCGAGACTAAGATGAGGCCGAGGAGGGCGGCATTCTTGTCGCCAAGGCGGCCTTTTGAGAGATTCGCGAGGAAGATCTTCTTGCCATCCATGATGTCGCGGAAATTGAACGACGAGTGCTCCTGCGCGACGATCGGCCGCATCACATCATTCGTGAGGAAGACGTCAAACTTGCTCGTAATGTAGGGCGCGATCTCAGAGAGCGCGGCATCCCCTTGCGCGGCATCGGCGATCTTGCGCCAGAACTGCACGATGATCGGATTCTGGCAGCGCGAGAGCTTGAGCTCGCGGAAGGCGCGGTCGGCAAAGACGCGCGGGATCTCGACGAAGGTCGAGCCCGAATCGGGATCTTCGACGACGAGCTGCACGGCGTTGCGGTAATACTGCTCAAACATCGGGCCGAATGCTTCGGGGACGTCGGAATAGAGCTTGCGAAAGATGCCGTAGACCTCATCGACGACGAAGGTCTTCATCTCGGGGCGCGAGCGGTCGTACTCGAGCATGTTGAGCCCCATCGGCTGTGCGGTATGCGCCGGGTCGAAGTAGATGACATCCTGCATGCGCTCCGGCGGGATCGCGGCGAGCACGTCTTCGATGTCGTTGCCGTGCGGATCGATGAATGCGACGCCGTCGCCATTTTGGATATCCTGAATGATCATATTTTTGATGAGTCCCGTCTTGCCGGTCCCCGTCTGGCCGATCACATAGCAGTGGCGCAGGCGATCCGCTGGCGAGAAGTGGACGTGGTGCGCATCGGCGCCGTAGCGATTGGTCCCGATCGTGATACCCTCGCTCGCGGCGACCTCGATCGGCGCGGCGGCTTGCTTCGCAAATGAGCGCTTGAGCTCGCGCGACGTCGTGACGCGCTCGGCGGTGAAGTGGAACATAGCGGAAATCTCTGCGAGGGAGAGCGGCATCGCTTTTCCCGCATCGAATTCGCGGTAGGTGTACTCGCGGAGGAATAACGTGAGGCTCCAGCTCGACACGCGCTTGAAAGCGAGGTGATTGCCTTTCGGATCGTCGTACTGGCTGAACGGCGCGATGAGATTGTCGATGAGCTCGTCTGCGCGGGCAGCCGTCTGCGCCGACGCGACAAGGCGGATCGACGCCGGCAGGATGCGCGTGGTCAGCTTGCGGCTGATCTCCTCGGTCGCTACCTGATCGCCGCCGTGATGCACCTCGTGCTCGCGCGCATTCTTCGAGGAACTGAAGAGCTGCTTCCCTAGCTCCTGGAGCGCCTCGCCGAATTCAGACTCAGGGATCTTCACCGCTTCGCGGACGCTCTTCCCCTTCTCGATCTCGCGGAGCACTTTCTTGTAGTGCTTGTTGTACCGGTCGCCTTCCGAAGAAACAGTGATCTGGAGCGCCGCGCCCTCGCCATGCTTCGCGATCTTGGAAAATGCGGCAAGCAGCACGTTCATCGGATCGTGCTCAAACATATCCGGCGTCTTGAGCGGAAAGACCGGATGATTCGCGAGCGTCGCGAAAGCGCCTGCGTGCTCGCCGCTGTAGTTGAAAATATTGTAGTCACCGCGGCTCTCGGAAATCCGCGCATTGGGAAAGACCGAGGCAATGAGCCGCTCGGCGAGCGTCTTCTTCGAGCGCGGGACCGAGAGGTAGAGCGACGCTTCTTCAGAGCCCTGCGGCACGGCGATCTCGAGCGAGAAGCCCTCGCCGTGGTGGACGAACGAGGCGAGACCGGCGTAGAGCTGCTCCGAGGACGAGAGGAGCTGCTGGAGCTTCGCCTGGCGCGCCTCTTCTCGGCTGCCATCGCCATGCGCTTGCGGCTCGACCTGGAAGAGGCAGAGCTCGAGCGCATGCCGGACGCGCTCCGGCGCGGGGCTGCCCTTCTGCGGCAATCCTTCGGCCACATAGCGCACGAGCGCACGGTGGAAATCGTCTTCGAGGTGCGGATTCTTAAGGCGCGCCGCGACCGAGAGCGCATTGCGGATGCCGTTCTTCGCGACGATATCGAGGAGGCCGTCGAGCTGTCTGTCGTGCTCCTCAGGCTCGAGCTTGAGGAGGTGCCGGAGCGTCTCGTGCTCGGGCATGATGACCGTCTCGTGGAGGATCTTCGCCGATGGCACGTCGGCATACGCGGCGATCTCGCGCTTCGCAACACGCTGCGATTCGTGCGCATTCGCCGGGATCTCGAGCGCGCGCTCCTGCTGCGCGACGCGCTCGCGCAGGTAGGCGATCTCCTCTTCGGGAGTTTTGAATCTTTCGGGTGCCGCACTACGCGGACGCTCAGCTGAGCGCGGAGGCATGCAAAAAGTATAGCATTGCGCGTCTTCCCGCTTTCTCGTACTCTGCGGGCAGCGGAGGTGCCTCAATGGACACACCACGGAAATGCGGCGGCTGCACCGCATGTTGCTACACGACAGCGGTGTTCTCGATTCAGAAAGATGAGTTCGCGGCATGCCGTCACTGCACGAGCGGCGGCTGCGGCATTTATAAGACGAAGCCGCAGGACTGCAGTGATCACTCGTGCATGTGGCTCGAAGGTTTCGGAGCCCGTTCCGAGCGCCCGGATCGATCACGGTACGTTGTCTCGGCAGCCGAGGTATTCGACATGGGCGATGTGGTCACGATTCACGAGATGAAGACCGGCGCTTCCGACAGCGCGCCGCTCGCCACATTCGTGAAGAAGTGGGCGGTGCGCAATAGGCTGCCGCTGTGGATCATTCGCGAGCATGCCGGCAATACGCTGTTCATCCCCGAAGAAGCTGACCTCAGCGGGAGGACATTGCAGATCCTTCGCGATATGGACGATCTCACGGTGCGCAAATACACCGTTGAAATTCCGGGACCCGCCTCACAATGATGCGGGTCCTACTCTTTGGTCATGATTGAAAGAGTCTTTTCCGATAGGCACCGAGCGCGAGGAGTGCGTTTATACAAAAGAGGTATGCGGGGAAGGCGTACGCGCTGAGCGATGGTGTGGCCACAAAGAAGCTCGTCGCGACACTCAGCGTCGCCATGAGGAACGAGAATCCGTTTTCGGTCTCTGGAAATCTCCATGCCTTTATAAGGGTCGGGAAGCCCGCGGCGAAGTCGCCAAGGATTGCAAAGAAGATTGCGATGATCGGATCCTTAGTGATTGCCCAGAGAATGAGCGCGAGCGCAGAGCATGCACCACAGAAGTAATCGACGGCAGTGAGCTGCCAGTACGAATGCTTGTTGACGAACGATGAGAGGAAGACAAGGAACGGCAAGACACCGGTCATGAAGACCGGGAGCACCGCCCAGGTGACACCACTGGTAAACGCAGCCGCCGCTCCTATGAGAGGCGCGATCGACCACATGAGCCACGTCATGCGGTTTGGTTTCGTGATACCTCGCAGCGTGTCGCGAACGTAAAAGAACGTCCCGAAGACATTCAGGAGCGATCCACCGATCACGATGAGCGCGTCCATTTTTATTCCTTGGTCAGAATCTCGGGGCCGTTCGCGGTGACGAGGATGGTGTGCTCGGCGTGCGCGCTGCGCGAGCCGTCTTTGGTGCGGTATGAGAAATTATCTTTGTCCACGAAGAGATCGCCGGTTCCCAGGGTAAACATCGGCTCGATGGCGATCACGAGCCCTTCGACGAGCTTCTCGCCTTCGCCCGGCGTGCCAAAGTTCGGCACATGCGGATCTTCGTGGATCTCGCGGCCGACGCCGTGGCCGGAGAGATTCTTGGGGTATCCGAATTTCTGCTGCTTTGCGAATTTCTCGACGGCCGCGCCGATGTCGCCCGTCGTATTGCCCACCTTCGCCTGCACGATGCCCATTTTGAGCGCTTCGAAAGTCCCCTTCACAAGGCGCACGTCTTCCGGGCTCTTGGGAGTGCCGGCGATCACGGTGATCGCGTGGTCGGTGACGAGGCCCTTGTGCCAGATGCCGAAATCGAGGCAGACGACGTCGCCGTCTTGGATCTCGTAGTCGTTCGCCGGTGCGTGGACGATGATGTCGTTGACCGAAAAGCAGAGTCCGGTCGGAAATTTCTCTCCGTGCTTTCCCGAAGGATAATCGATGAACGCCAGGTCGTCGCCATCGGCTGCGACCATTTCGCGCGCCTTATTCTCGAGGTCGAGGCCCGTGACGCCCGGCTTCGTCATCTCGCCGAGGATGTGCAAATGCCGCGCAAGGCGGCGGCCGCCTTCGCGGAGAATGTCGATCTCTTCCTGATTCTGTACGATCATATTATTGAGTGAGTCCGAGCGCGGCGAGAATATTTTTGTGAATCGTCTCCGGATCCGGTTCACCGTCGATGCGGTGGATGGTACGGCCGCGCGACTCCAGCATCGCGAGCTGCGGTAAGACGTCGCTCTGGTACCAGCTGAGGCGGTTGCGGATCCCCTCTTCGGTGTCGTCGTTGCGGCCGCGCGCGAGGAGGCGCTGCATCACCGATGCCTCAGAGAGCTCGATCGAGATGACGCGGAAATCCGTGCGGCCAAAGAAGGCCATCGCATCATCGAAGGCGCGCGTCTGATCAGCGCCGCGCGCGAGCCCGTCGGCGATGATGTGCTCCTCGCCCGTCACGAGATTCTCAACGAGCTTCTTGGTCTGGAGGTAGGTCGGCATGAAATCCGGCATGCGGTGGCCGGCGTCGATCACGGTGCCGGTGAGCTTCCCTGCAAAGGTGCCGGTGTCGCGGAGATTACGGAGCTCCTGGCCCATATCGATCTGGATGATCTTCTGATCGGAGTGCGCGCGGATGTAGTCCATCAGCATCTTCACCTGCGTGCCTTTGCCGGCGCCCTGCGAGCCGAAGAAGAGAACCGTAACTGGTTTCATACTGATAGTGTACCTGAATTAGAGCTGGTAGCCTTCGGATCGCATGATCTCGATCACGCGATCAACCGTCTCCTGGAGAGAGCCGTCGGCATTGATAACGCGGTAGTCGTACTGCGGCGCGTGGACGCGCAGCTCGTTCTCGGTGATCTTCATGCGCTCGTCGAATTCTTTCTGCGTCCACTCCGGATTGCGCGCGCGGAGGCGGCCGCGGAACTGCTCCACCGACTCCGGCATGATGAAAATGGTCGTCGCATCGTAGCGCTCTTTGAGAAGCCGCGCGCCGTCGATGTCGACCTGCGCGAAGACGATGTGCCCCTCCTTAATGCGCTCTTCGAGATCCGGAATGTAGGTGCCGTAGTACGTGCCGAGCGCGGGGACGAAGCGGTGCTCAGGGATATTGCCGTTGCCCATCTCCTCATCGAAGCGATCCTGCGAGAAGAAGTGGTAGTCGACGCCGTCGACCTCGCCCGGGCGTGGCACGCGCGTCGTCGCCGTGACGAGGCGCTCGCACTTGGGGAAACGGCTCATGATCTGCGAGATGATCGCATTTTTGCCGGAGCCGGAGGGGCCGGCGATCACGACGACCTGTTTGCTTGCCATGGGGAGCAATCTACCACTCGAGCAGTCGATTTCCAAACAAAAAAGCTCCCGTGCGGGAGCTTTTTGTGCTGTGAGGCGCTTTAGTACTCGCGGATCGAGGTCTGCGCGTCGATCTTCTTCACCATATCGAGCACGACCGAGACGACGATGAGGAGCGCGGTGCCGCCGATCGTGAGCGTCGTGATGCCCGTGAGGCCCTGGAGGACGATCGGCAGGACTGCGAGGGCGCCGAGGAAGAGCGCGCCGACGAGCGTGATGCGGGTGATGATGTTGCCGAGGTAGTCCGAGGTGGTGACGCCAGGGCGCACGCCCGGGATGAACGCGCCGTTCTTCTGGAGGTTCTTCGCGATCTGGTGCGGCTCGAAGGTGATCGCCGTGTAGAAGTACGTGAAGACGACGACGAGGAGGAAGTAGAGGATGCCGTAGATCCACTGGTTCGAGAGCCAGGCGACGACATCCGACGATGCGCTCGCGAGCCACACGACCGAGACATGGCTGAGGAAGGTCGCGATCATCTGGGGGAAGAGCAGGAAGGAAAGCGCGAAGATGATGGGGATCACGCCCGCCATGTTCAC
>Ga0164242_10003808_pt1 | contig 17088 bp, 16 predicted proteins | sample OricomgcompostMG_FD_108783 | JGI IMG/M metagenome (GOLD analysis project Ga0164242, IMG submission 108783) | Miracle-Growth compost microbial communities from Emeryville, California, USA - Original compost - Miracle growth compost (MG) ...
CGTCCGCGGGCATCGCGCCGCGGCACAGGCACGGCTCCAGCACGGGCGTATCGACGCGGAAATACTCGCGGCGCTGCATGTAGTAGAGCACGTCGGGGAACGCCGCTTCGAACGCGGGGCGGCCTTCGAATTCGGTCTCGTGCGGCGCGGCCGTGGCGAACTCCACCCGCACGCCGTCGGGCGAGGCATGGAACTGGCACTTCGCGCTCGCCAGCACGTCGCGGTTCTGCTCGGGCAATGCGCCCCAGTCGAACACGAAGGTGCGCTCGCGCGTGTTCACTTCGAGAATGCGCGTGACCAGTTGGCCACCGCCGTATTGCAAGGTCAGGAAGTCGCCGCGATTGACGAGGTTGCGCAACTGCACCCCGACTTCTAGCGGGTTGCGCCGGCCATAGTCGGGGACTTCGCCCTCGGAGGCTTCCTGTTGATTCGACTGAGCGGTATTCATCGGCGTGCCGGAATTTCGTGGACATGCCGGCGCGCCGCGGCCAGAGCCGCCGCGCGCCGTCCGGGCGGTTCTCGCCGCCCCTGATTCTTTTACATCTCGCCTGCTTTAGCGGCAGGCACAGGCAGAAATTTAGGGGTTCCGCGCAAATATTCCGTGCGCTCGCGCACCGCCATGGCGGACTGTTGCGCGCGCCGCGCATAACCTCGGCGCGGCAACGTTTGCGTTCGGCGATCATGGCGCGATCGGGCCGCTTCGAGTCGTTTCGGGTCGTTTCGAGCCAGCCGGGCCGTCAGGCCATCTGCTGCATGATCGACATGAGCTTTTTCGCGTAATGCGGGTCGGTTGCGTAGCCGGCGCGCTGCATGCCGTGCGCGAAGCCCTCCGCGCTGCTCGAATTGTTGATGACCGAGGCATAGCGCGGGTTGTTCTTGAGCAGGTTCGCGTAGTCGGCCATGGCGTCGTCGTACGAGTCGTAGGCGCGGAACTTCTCGACCACGCGGTGCGGCGTGCCGTTCACGTACTCGGTCGTCATGGTCGAGACGGTCTTGCCGGTCCAGTCCCGGGTGGCCTTGATGCCGAACACGTTGTGGCTCGTCGAGCCGTCCGCTTTCATGATCTCGCGCTTGCCCCAGCCCGACTCCAGCGCGGCCTGGCCGACGATGAAGCGCGCCGGAATGCCGGTGGCCGCGCTCGCCTGCTGCGCGCCGTTCGCGAGCTTGTTCACGAAGGCGTCCACTTTTTCGTCGCCGTTGCCGCGCACGGGCGGCGTGAGCGCGCTGTTGGCGTCCCAGCCTTCGCCCTTGCCGAGCGTGCCGTTCGCGGCGGCGTTGCCATAGGCGCGGCCCAGCGCGCTCAGCATCGCCATGTTGCCTTCGTTGCCGCCGCCGCCCGCCATGCCGGACATGGCGCTGGCGATACCGCCCGCACCGCCTGCGCCATCCGCGCCGCCCATGCTGCGCATGAGCTGCTTGATCATGGCGTTCGCCACGCCGATGCCCTTGTTCGACATTTGCTGCGCAAGCTGCTGATCCATCATCGAGGTGAATTGCGCGCCGTCTTTCGAGTCGAGCGGCCCGTCGTCGGGCGTGGCTTCGCGCATGCTCTTGAGCATCATCTGCGTGAACACGGCGTCGAACTGCTTCGCGGCCATCTTCACGCCCTGCTGGGGCGCGGCATTGGCGGCGGCCCGCATCGAGTCGAAGCCCTGCACGTCCAGCGCGAAGCGGTTGGTGAGGTCGAGGCTGCTGCCGATATTCGCGTTATCCATGTTCCCGTCCTTAGATGATCTCGAGGTCGGCGCGCAGCGCGCCTGCCGCCTTCATCGCCTGCAGGATCGACATGAGGTCCGCGGGCGTCGCGCCGAGCGCATTGAGCGCCTTCACGACTTCCGCGAGATTGGCGCCCGCCGTCACGAGCTTGAGCGACCCGTTGTCCTGCTTCAACTGGATCTGCGACTGGCGCGCCGCCACGGTGTTGCCGTTCGAGAACGCGCCGGGCTGGCTCACCGCCGTCTGCGTGTTCACGACCACCGAAAGATTGCCGTGCGCCACCGCGCAGCTATCGAGCGTGACCATCTGGTTCATCACGATCGAGCCGGTGCGCGCGTTGAGGATCACCTTCGCCGCCGGCTGCGCCGGGCGCACGTCGAGATTCTGGATCTGCGCGATGAAGCCCACCTGCTGCGCCGGATCGGTCGGGCCATGCACCTGGATCGTGCGGCCGTCCACGGCCTGCGCGATGCCCTGGCCGAACATGTTGTTGATCGCCGTCACGATGCGCTGCGTCGTGTCGTAGTCCATGTCGTTGACTTCCATCTGCAGGATGCCGCCCGCCTGCGTGACCGGCGACGGCACCGCGCGCTCGACCGTGGCGCCCGCCGCGATGCGGCCCGCCGCGAGCTGGTTCACCTGCACCCGGCTGCCGTTGGCCGCGGCGCCCGCGCCGCCCACCGCCACGTTGCCCTGGGCGATGGCGTAGACCTGGCCGTCGGCGCCCTTGAGCGGCGTGAGCAGCAGCGTGCCGCCGCGAATGCTCTTGGCGTTGGCGAGCGAGGAAACCGTCACGTCGATCTGCTCGCCGGGCCGCGCGAACGGCGGCAGCGTGGCGGTCACGATCACGGCCGCGACGTTCTTCAACTGCATGTTGTTGAGCGTCTGCGAGGAGCCCGTGGCGCTCGACGTGTTGTTGATCGAGATGCCCAGGTTCGCGAGCATGTTCGCGAGCGTCTGGGTCGTGAACGGCGCCTGGGTGGTCTGGTCGCCGGTGCCGTCGAGGCCCACCACGAGGCCGTAGCCGATCAGCGGGTTGTCGCGCACGCCGCTGATCGACACGAGGTCTTTCACGCGCTCGGCATGCGCGGGCGCGGCGTAGGCGAGCAACGCGCCGCACGCGAACACGAGACCGACCACGAAGCCCAGTGCGGTGAGCCGGTCTTTCAGGCGCGAGCGGCGCGTGTGACGGAAGCGGATCTTTACCATGGCGCGAGATTCAAAAAGAAGCGTTGCAGCCAGCCCATGGTCTCGGCTTCGTTGATCACGCCTTTCGCGGAGTATTCGATTCTCGCGTCGGCCACATCGGTCGAAAGCACGGAGTTGTCTCCGGCAACGGTGGCCGGGTTCACGACGCCGGAAAAGCGCACGAACTCATTGCCCTGGTTGATGAGCATCTGCTTCTCGCCCGAGACCATCAGATTGCCGTTGGGCAGCACGTTCGTCACCGTCACGGTGATCACGCCCGTGAAGGTGTTGGACGCGTTCGCGCCGCCCGTCGCGTCGAACTGGTTCGCGCCCTGCGAGTTCAGGTTCGCGTGATTGAAGAAGCCCGGCAGGAAGCCCGCCGACCCCGAAAAGCTCGTGGTGCTGCCGCGCTTGGTGTTGGCGCCCGAGGACTTGGTCGCCGACATGTTTTCGGAAATGACGATGGTGAGAATGTCGCCGATATTGCGCGGACGCTGATCCTCGAAGAGCGGCCGCCCGGTGTAGCCGGGGTTGAAGATCGAGCCGGGCGAGGTGTTGGGCGGCGGCGAAGGCGGCACGGCCGTCATCGGCTGCGCCGTGATCGGCTGCCGGTTCGGGATGTAGGCGCAGCCCGCCAGCGCGGCGAGCGCGAGCGCCGCCACGGCGGTGCGCAGCCGCGCGCGCGCGGGCACCTGCAGCTCGCGCACCGCATGCAGCGCGTGCGCCGCGCGCTTGCGAGCGTTGTTTCGGACGGACTGGCTCATGCTCTTCACCACTTCTCTTCCATGCAGCTATGACTTCTGATTCCCTGCGCTTCCCGGGCCGATGCTTAAACCTGCATCTGGCTCAAGGTCTGCAGCATCTGGTCGGAGGTCGTGACCGCCTTGCTGTTGATCTCGTAGGCGCGCTGCGTCTCGATCATGTTCACGAGCTCCTGCACCACGTTCACGTTCGACGCTTCCACATAGCCCTGGTTGAGCGTGCCCGAGCCGTTCAGGCCGGGCGTCGTCACCGTGGGCGCCCCCGAGGAAGCCGTCTCCGAAAGCAGGTTCTCGCCGTTCGACTGGAGGCCGGCCGGGTTGATGAACATGGCCAGTTGCAGCGAGCCGATGGTGGTGTTGTTCGACGAACCGGGCGTCGTGACCGTCACCACGCCGTCGCTGCCGATGGTGAGCGAGGTGGCGTTCGCGGGCACCGTGATGGTGGGCAGCACCGGATAGCCGCTCGAGGTCACGAGCTGGCCCTGCGAGTTGGTCTGGAACGAGCCGTCGCGTGTATAGGCGGTGGTGCCGTCGGGCATCTGCACCTGGAAGAAGCCCGCGCCGTTGACCGCCACGTCCTTCGAATTGCCGGTCTGCTGCAGGTTGCCCTGGGTGTAGAGGCGCTCGGTGGCGACCTGCTGCACGCCCGTGCCCACCTGGCTGCCCGAGGGCAGCTCGGTGGTCTGCGTGGAGTTCGCGCCCGGCTGGCGCAGCGTCTGGTACATGAGATCCTCGAACACCGCGCGCGAGCCCTTGAAGCCATTGGTGCTCACGTTCGCGAGGTTGTTGGAGATCACGTCCATTTGCGCCTGCTGGGCGTTCATGCCGGTGGCGGCGATGTAAAGCGATCGGTTCACGGTATTTTTCTCCCGGCGCGCGCTTGCGCAGCCATTTCAATATTGCTCAGGTGAACTGGAGCAGCTGGTTCGCGCTCTGGTCGTTCTGGTCGGCGGTCTGCAAGAGCTTGGTCTGCATCTGGAACTGGCGCGCGTTGTCGATCATCGAAACCATCGCCGCCACCGGACTCACGTTGCTGCCTTCGAGCGATTCCGTCGCCACCTGCACGGTCGGGTCCGCATCGGCGGGATTGCCGTCGGCCGTGCGAAAGAGGCCGTCGTCGCCGCGCGTGAGCGAGCCCGCGGGCGGGTTCACGAACTTGATCTGGTCGATCATGGCGATGGCGTCGGCGGGGCTGCCCGGCGCGATCGCCGAAACGGTGCCGTCCTTGCCGATCGTGACCGCCGAGCCCGGCGGCACCGCGATCGGGCCGCCGCCGCCGATCACCTGGAGGTTGCTGGCCGTCACGAGCTGGCCGTTCTCGTCCACGTGCAGGTTGCCCGCGCGCGTGTACGCCTCGTTGCCGTCCGGTGTCTGCACGGCGATGAAGCCCGAGCCCTGGATGGCGATGTCGAGCGGATTGCCGGTGCGCGAGATCGCCCCGGGCGTCATGTCGGAGCCGGGCGTGGCCGAGAGCACGAAGGTGCGCGTGGTCGTGTCGTTCACGCTCGAGCCGTCGCCGAACGACATCGGCACGGCGCGGAAATTCGCGAGCTGGGCGCGAAAGCCCGTGGTCGAGACGTTCGCCAGGTTGTTCGCGACGACGGCCTGCTGCTCGAGCGCCTGGCTCGCGCCCGTCATCGCGGTGTAGATCAGTCGGTCCATGATGTGCCCGGTGCGTTATGACGTGAACGTGCTTACATCTGCAGCAGCGTCTGGTCGACGGTCTGCTGCGTCTTGATGGTCTGCGCGTTGGCCTGATAGTTGCGCTGCGCCGTGATCAGGTCGACGAGCTGGTTCGTGAGGTCCACGTTGGACTCTTCCACCGCGCCGCCCGTGAGCGAGCCATGATTCGTGCTGCCCGGCGTGGAGACCTGCGGCACGCCCGAGGCGGCCGTTTCCTGGAACTGGTTGCCGCCGAGGTTCAACAGGCCGTTCGGATTGTTGAAGTTCGCGAGCACCACCTGGCCGAGCGTCTTGGTCTGGCCGTTCGAGTAGTTGCCGGTGATGGTGCCGTCCGAGCCGATCGAGAAGTTCGAGAGCGTGCCGCTCGCGTAGCCGTCCTGCGCCAGATTGTTCACGCCGTTGGCGCTGCCGTACTGCGTCGTGCCGGAGAAGTTGAGCGCGACGTCCATCGCCTTCGCGCCGTCGGCGGGCGCGCCGATCTGCAGCGTCATCTGGCCGGAGCCGGCGGTGGCGACGCCGGCCGCGTCGCTCGACGAAACGAGGGCGCCCGACGAATTGAAGCTGAGCGAGCCGACTTCCGAAGCGCTGCCGCTCGACGTGCCGGCGTAGACGTTCCACACCTGGTCGCCGGTGGTGGCGTCGGTGCCGCCGTCCACGAAGTACATGTTGACCTGCTGCGTGCCGCCGAGCGAGTCGTAAGCCGTGATCGAGGTCGAGTAGTTGTAGCTCGTCGAATCGGTCGGGCTGAACGAGGAGGTCGGCGGGGTGGACTGCGCGTTCAGGTTCAACTGCGCGGTAATGTTTTGCGTCACGACCGGCGCGATATTGGTCGTCGGCACCTGGAGCGGCACCGTCTGCGCCGTGTTCACGGTGCCGTTCGTGCCGGCCGCGTAGCCCATCAGGTCGTTGCCGGATGCGTCGGTGATATAGCCGTTCTTGTCGAGCTGGAATACGCCGTTGCGCGAATATGTGATGGTGCCGTTGTTCGACATCTGGAAGAAGCCGTTGCCGTTGATGGCGACGTCGAGCGCCTGGCCCGTCGTGTCGATCGTGCCCTGCGAGAAGTTCTGCTGCACCTGCGAGAGTGCCGCGCCAAGACCGATCTGCGTATTGACCGAGGTGGCGACGGTGTTCGCATAGACATCGGCGAACTGCGCCGTGCTTTGCTTGTAGCCCACCGTGTTCGCGTTGGCGATATTGTTGCCGATGACGTCGAGATCGTTCGACGCTGCGGCGAGGCCGCTCAATCCTTGCTGGTAGCCCATGAGTGTCTACTCCCGCGCTGTGGTGTTCAATAAGTGTTCAGAGAATGCTGGCGACGCTCGAAAGCCCGACCGTGCTGCCGTTGGCGAGCGAGAGGCCCGCGCTGCCGTCCGATTGCTGGATCACGGCGTTCACCGTGCTCGCGACGAGCGCGCTGGCGCTGGCCGACTGGCCGTTCAGGGTGGCCGTGGCGTTCACCGTGTAAGTGCCGTCGGCCACGGTGTTGCCCGACGAGTCGGTGCCGTTCCAGATGACCGGCACCGTGCCCGCCGGCTGTGCGCCCAGGTCGAGCGTGTTGACGACCTGGCCCGCCGAGTTGGTGATCGTGAGCTTGACGTCCGAAGCCCCCGAAGGGAGCTGCACGCCCAGTTGCGGCGCGCTGCCGCCCGACACCGCCATGCTGCTGCCCGGCGCGAGCACGGTCGAGCCGATCAGCAGCGCGGCCTGGGCGTTCTGGCCCGCGGAGAGCTGGGTCGACAGCGAGGACAGCGACGTGTTCAGTTGCGAGATGCCCGACACCGTGTCGATCTGCGCGAGCTGCGAGGTCATCTGCGAGCTGTCCATCGGATCGGTGGGATCCTGGTTCTGCAATTGCGTGACGAGCAATTGCAGGAAGGTCTGCTGCAGGTCGCTGCCGCTCGTGCCGCTCGCCGAGGAGGTGCCCGAAGCGCTCGACGAGGCGCCGTTCATGGTGTCGAGCAGTTGCTGCGACACGGTGGCGGAGCTGCCGCCAATGGTGGTGTTGCTGGAGGTCAACGCGTTCTCCTCGGATACGCTCGATGTCGCTGTCTGTCGTGTGGTGCGGCCGGGGCCCGTCTCGGGCGCCTGCTCGCTTGTCTGTGTCTCGAGTGCCGCTTCAGGTGCCGATGGTCAGGGTCTTGAGCATCAGCGTCTTCGCGGTGTTCAGGGTCTCGATGTTGGCTTGATACGAGCGCGAGGCCGAGATCATGTTCACCATCTCCTGCACCGGGTCGACGTTGGGCATCGTGACGTAGCCATTGGCGTCGGCGGCGGGATTGTCCGGGTCGTAGCTCTGCTTCATGGGCGTGGGGTCGTCGATCACGCCCGTCACTCTCACGCCGCCCACCTGCTGGCCCGACGCGGTACGCGCGCCGCCGAGCGGGTCGACCGCGAACACGACCTGCTTGGCCTTGTAGGGCTGGCCGTCGGGGCCGGTCGTGCTGTCGGCGTTGGCGAGGTTGGACGCCGTCACGTTCAGGCGCTGCGATTCCGCCGACATGGCGGAGCCCGCAACGCTGAAAATGTTCATCAGGGATGGCATGGTTTCGTTGACCTCTCGGATGGCGGGTGCTGCTTGCTGCTGGTTGCCTGCTTGACGTTTGCTTTGCTGCGTGCGCCGCGCTGCCGGAATCGATGACCGCGCGGGCGCTTGCGCCGATACCCGCGCTTCAGCTCGAACCCGACTGGATCGCCGAGAGCATCGTCTTGATCTGCTGCGACAGCACGGTCATGCCCGACTCGAAATGCAGCGCGTTGTCGGCGAACTGCACGCGCTCGGTGTCGAGATCGACCGTATTGCCGTCGAGCGAGGGCTGCGTCGGGTTGCGGTACATCAGCGGGCTCGTGTAGGCCTGCGTCGGGCCGCCGGTCGGGATCAGCGTCACGTTGCCGGTCATGTGACCCGCCTCGGTGGCGGCCATCGACATGCCGCTCGTCACGCCCGCGGGCTGCGCCAGCGCGAGCGGCTGGAAATTGCCGCCTGCCGCGCCCGCGGTGCCCCCTACGCCCGCTGCGCTCGTCATGCCGTCCGCTGCGCCCGTCGCCCCCGGCGTGGCCGCGCCCGCCTGCCTGAGCGCACCCGCAAGCGATGCCGAAAAGTCGACGTCGCGCGCCTGGTAGCCCGGCGTGTCGGCGTTCGCGATGTTCGAGGACAGCAACGCCTGGCGCGTCGCGCGTACATCGAGCGCTTCGCGGCCAAAGGCGAATTCGGCGTCGAGTTTGTCCAGCATCGGGCGTTCTCCGTGACACGAAATGAAGGGCGGCTCTGGCGCGTGCTTCGCGCCTCGGGCAACCGGGCGAGGCGCACAGGCCTTTTTCCATGGAGACGAATGTTAGGCGCGGCTGGCAAGAACCAATCGGACGAATAGCCGGTAAAGCCCCCCTCTATTCGACGTAAGCGCGCGAAGTCCGCCGCCTAGAATGCGAAGCGTGTCAATGCAATGAATGGAGAACGACGATGCCGCAGACTGCCCCTTCTCGCGCGCGCCGCGCGGCCGTGCTGGCAGCGCTGGCATCGCTCGGCGCCGCCGCGCTGACGGTGAGCGCCGCCGCGCGCGCGCAAAGCGAGGCGCCGGGCCAGCAGATCTATATTGCGGGCCCCGGCGACCGTGCGGGCTCGGACGCCGCCCGGATGAGCGCGATGCTCGCGCAACCGGGCAAGGCGAACGCGGGCAACGGCGCCGCTGCGATGGGCGCCAACACCAACGCTTACGCCAACGGCTATGCGCCGAACCCGGCCATGCTCGCACGCAGCACGCAAAGCGCCGCCCCGGGCCAGCAGCAAGAGGACGAGGCACCAGGCCAGCCGGGCATGATCACGATCCCGGGGCCGGGCGAGCGCGGCCGCGCAAGCGCCGCGGCGATGCCCGCCGCCATCGACAGCAACGCAGGCGCGGGTGAGCTTCAGCGCGTGAACGTGGTCACGCGCTCGAGCGCTGTCGCGCCCGTCGTCGTCGAGACCGCCGCACCGGCCGTGGCCGCGAGACTGCCCGCCGTGCCCGTGACACGCGCGCCGGCCGTGGCCGCGAGACTGGCCACCGTACCGGTTGCGCGAGCACCGGCCATGGCCGCCCAACCCTACCCCGGCGCGAGCGCCAGCGCCGTCGCGTACGCCCCGACCGCGCAAACGCCCGCAGGCCAGGAGGACGGCGAGCGCATTCGCGCCACCGCGCTGGCTTTTTTGCGGCAGCAGGCGGAGGGCCTGCCGGGCAAGGTGAGCGTCACCGTGCCGCCGGTCTTCCCGCGCGGCCTCGCCGCCTGCGCCGCGCTCGAGCCGTTCATGCCGCCGGGCGCGCGCATGTGGGGCCGCACGACGGTGGGCGTGCGCTGCGTCGGCGCAAAACCGTGGACGCTCTACGTGGTCGGGCGCGTCGCCGTCGACGTCACTTATTACGTGGCCGCGCGCCAGATCGACGCCGGCCAGACGCTCTCCGCCGTCGACTTCATGCCGCGCGAAGGCGACCTCGCGAGCCTGCCGCAGACCATCATCACCGACCCCACGCAGGCGAACGGCGCCGTCGCGCTCGCGCGCATCACGGCGGGCCTGCCGCTGCGCACGGATATGCTGCGCAGCGCCTCGTCGGTGGTGATCGGCCAGACGGTCAGGGTGATCGCCGTCGGCTCGAATTTCACGATCTCCTCGGAAGGCAGCGTGCTCAACAATGGCGCGCCCGGCCAGATGGTGCGCGTGCGAACGGCCAACGGGCAGATCATCAGCGGCGTCGTGAAAGACGCCTCGACGGTGCAGGTGCAGATTTAGGGACGGGCGCAACGCCGGGGGAAAAGGCGTCGGCGCGGATCGTGCGGCAGAACACGTAACAGCATGTAACGGCAGGATTTTCGCGCTAAAGTTCGCGCCAGCCCTTGCCGTTATCAAGGCCATACGGATCAGGAAGCCCTATCGTGAAAATCGACCCCTCCACCCGCAATGACGCGCGTTCGCTCCAGGATGGCCCGGCGCGCACGCAGCAAGGCGAATCCGCGAGCGCTCCGGGCGCCGGCGGCACGGCATCGGCCGCCGCATCGAGCGCGCTCGGATCGGGTACCAGCGGAGACGCCAGCGTGAGCCTTTCGTCGCTTTCCTCTTCGCTGCGCTCGCTCGCGGCGAGCGGCGCCGCCGATATCGACATGGGCCAGGTCCAGTCGATCAAGGACGCCATCAAGAACGGCTCGTTGCAGATCGACGCCGGCAAGATCGCCGACGGCATTATCGAAACCGCGCGCGGCCTGCTCAAGCCGGCCTCCGGCAGCTAAAGCCCGGGTCCGGGCCCGGCACGCACGGCGCAGAAGTCCGGCAGCACGCGCCGGCCCGCACATTCGCATTCTCAGGTGGTCCCCGATGAAAGACGCACTGCTCGCCACATTGATCGACGAACACGCCGCGGTCGAGGCGTTCGCCTCGCTGCTCGCTTTCGAGGAGAAGGCGCTCACGACGGCGAACGGCATCGGCGCGTTGCCGCAGATCGTCGAAGAGAAGACGACGCTCACGCAGCGCATGGCCGGGCTCGAGAAGGCGCGCGACGCGCAACTGGCCGGCCTCGGCCTGCCGGGCGGACGCCAGGGCATCGAAATGGCCTGCGACGGCGATGCGCGGCTCGCGGGCCAGTGGGCGCTGCTCAAGGGCTCGACCGAGCGCGCGCGCCGCCAGAACCTCACGATCGGCATGATGATTCGCACGCGTATGGAACATAACCGCCGGGCGCTCGCGATCCTGCGCGGCGAAACCGGCAACGGGGCGTCGATGCTGTATGGGCCGGATGGGCGCCTGCCGGCGTTCGGGCTGTAGGCGCGGTCCGGCTGTAGGCGCGGTCCGTTAACCCAGTCCGTTAACCCGGTCCATTGACGCGGTCAGTTTTTTCGCGCGGCGCGAAGCCGCAAGCGAGACGGGAAAGCCGAAGCGCGGGTGCTTCGGCTTTTTTGTTTTCGAGGGGCGGCAACCGATGCGGGCAGCCAGCCGTTCGCCCTGGTGCGATACGCCGCTACCTTCGCTTCACTCCTGATCGACTTCGGGCCAAAGTCTTGGGAACAGGAGCCGGAGGCTCTTCAGGGGGAGTCCGAAGGAAAGGTCGCCGCGTGGCGAAGGGGCTTCCAGCAAACCGAAGTCGAGCAGCGAACGGGTGATCCGGCGCGCCAGCACGTCGCTCACGCCCAGCATCTGAGCAAATTCGGCGCGCGTCACGGCGCGCCGCAGCATCACGAACTCCATCGCCAGCGCCGTGGTTTCCGGCTTGATGACGGACTTCTCGGAACCGATCGACCACGGGTTCGAATCCAGATACCTCAAAAGATCCCTCAAACGGTCCGTGATGCCCTCGAACCCGGTCATACGGACCATGAAGCTCAACTGATCCAGGCAGCAGTCCAGGAAGAATTGGGCAAATCGCACCAGCCCCTCCTGGGAGAGATTGCCCCGCCCATCCAGATCGTTGCGGCGCGTCTGATCGGCCTCGCTCAGCCTTGCATAGTATTGGGCGTGCTCGCGCGCAAGACCACGAAGCGGCGACCACAGACCGTGTGTCAGCCCCGCGGCGCGCAATGCCAGATGCGAATGCAGACGCGCCACCCGGCCGTTACCGTCCGTAAACGGGTGCACCCAGGCCAGCCTGTGATGCGAACAGGCAATGGCGATCAGTTGGTATTCCCTTGCCCGAATGCGCGCGTAGCGCCGCGCCCAGGCATCGAGCAGCGGCGCGATCATCCCGGGTTCTGGCGCAAGATGACGCCCGACGGTGACGTCCACCTTGCGCAGCTCGCCGGGAATGATCGGCGCGCCTTCGCTGGTGAATCGCTCGTCGGCGGGCAGCAGGGAAAAGAACCATTCGTGAAGTGTCGAAAGGCGTGCCGGCTCGAACAGGGCGGCGACGGAAAGCGTCTCCCAATCGTCTTCGAGACCGATTTCTGTCGCGATATGCGCGAGAGCCAGGTGTTGTTTCTTGCGCTCGACGATGTCCGCGGAGTATTGCTCTCTGAGCGCGGCTTCGATCCGGGCAGGCGTGGTGTGCTGGCCCTCGATTTTGTTCGTGTAGTACGAATTCATGAGACGCAACTGCGGCACCAGCGCCGCGGCAAGCGGGGTCTTCAGCACAGGAAGCAGCCCCTCGGAAGCGCCGACGAGTTCCGAGGCGCGGTCCAGCAGCGGATCGAGAACCCGCTCTTCGGGAAACAAGGGTTCGAACGAAGCCGTTGACGTCATGGCGCGGTGTTCATATCCATGTAGGGTTTCAAGTCGCCAATTATACCTACTAACCTATTGAATTATTTTGATTTATTTAATTTTCAGTAGGGTTTTATGTAGACTTTCATGTCGGATCGGCGGCTTGGCTCGAAAGGCCGTTCGGCCGCCCTTGGCCAACAAAAAAGCCGAAGCGCTTGCGCGCCCCGGCTTCTCCCCTCCCTGTCGGCGCCGATGCCCCGGCGCCGTGCCTGATCAATTCTCGGTGCCCGCCCAGGACATCTCGCGCAGTCGCGTGCGCAGACGCGCGACGGCCTGGCTGTGCAACTGGCACACGCGCGACTCGCTCACCTCCATCACCGCGCCGATCTCGCGCAGATTCATGCCGCGCTCGTAGTAGAGCGACATAAGCAGCTTCTCGCGCTCGGGCAGCCGCTCGATCGCCTCGACCAGCGCGCCGCGCAGGCTGTCGTCGAGCAGCGCCGAAAGCGGGTCCGAGTGATCGACGCAATAGCGGTCGAGGAACGGCTCGTCGTCGGCGGCGCGGTCGAAGTCTTCGTAGTAGATGAGCTGGCTGCCGTGCAGATCCTGCAGCATGCTTTGGTACTCGTCGAGCGGCATCTGCAGATGATCGGCGATCTCGGTTTCGCTCGCCGAGCGGCCGAGCCGCTGCTCCACCCGATGCACGGCGCCTTCCACTTCGCGCGAGGTGCGCCGCAGGCTGCGCGGCAGCCAGTCGTTACTGCGCAGCTCGTCGAGCATCGCGCCGCGAATGCGCTGGCTCGCGTAGGTCTCGAACTGCGCGCCCTGATCTTCCTTGTAGCGGTTCGCAGCATCGAGCAGGCCGATCATGCCGGCCTGGATCAAGTCGTCGAGATCCACGCTCGCGGGCATCTTCGCCACGAGCTGGAGTCCCAGCCGCCGTACCAGCGGCGCGTATTTCGCGAGCACTTCGGCCTGCGAAATCTTTCCTTGAGCGTTATACATCTGGCTCTCCTATGTCCGTCACGCGTGCTGATGCGCGGTGCGCTGCACGGGCGGTTCCGCCCGCCATCCCGCATGAGCCGGCGCAGGCGCGGATGGAACGCCTGTGACGGATGAAACGAATGAGTCTGCCGAATGCGCCGGGTCCAGCGCATTCGAGCGGGCGCCGCCCGGGTCCGAAAGCGCGGGGCGCGTCGGCCAGTGCGGCAGTTCGGCCGCCACATGGCGAAAGTCGCGCGCGGCGGCCGTCGACGGAAACGCATCGACGATGCAGCGCGCGAGTTGCACGGCGCGCGGCATGTGCGGCTCGGCGGCCACGCTGCCCGCGCTTTCGAGCGACACCGTGAGGTAGCGGCTCGCCACGCCCGCGAGGTTCTCCAATGCGGCCTGCGCATCGCTCGCGCTCACCACGTGGTTCGCGAGCACGCGAAACTGCGCGATCGCATGCGCGAAATGCAGGCGCTTCATGCACGCGTAGGCGTCGGTGATCGCCTGCGCGGCCACGCGCATCACGATCAGCACGTCGTGCGCGTGCATCGCGAGCGGCGAGAGCGCGCCTTCGGCATCGAGCTGCGCATCGATCAGCACGAAATCGGCCGGACCCGCGAGCACCTTGCTCAGCTGGGCATCGAACTGCGCGCCCGGGTCCTGCGCGAGATGCTCGCGGGGAGCCGCCAGCACGCCGAAGCCAGGGGCATGGCGCCCCACGGCTTCGTCGAGCGCCATCTCGCCGCGCATCACCGCCGCGAAGTTTCGTGCGCCGTTTCGTGCGAAGTTTCGTGCGCCGTTTCCCGAGCTGCGCACGCCGCCCAGCAGCGCGCTCACCGAGCGCGGACCGAGACATTCGTCGATGACGAGCACGTCCTTGCCCTGGGCCGTGAGCGCGGCCGCGAGATTGACCACCACGGTCGTGCGCCCGGGGGAGCCGCGCCCGCCCGTCACCGCGATCACGCGCGAGCCTTCGCGCGCGAGCAGCCGCCGCAGGCCTTCTGCCTGATCGATCACGAACTTATCCAAACCGGACCTCGTGGGCTTGCGTACCCGAGCGCGTCGAGAGGGCGGAAAGCAGCGCGGGAATATCGTCCTCGTGCGGCACGAACGGCGAACGGTCGCGCGGCACGCAGAACGCGCTGCGAATCAGGAAGCGGCGCGTGGCCACGTACAGGTTCTCGGGCACCTTCTGGCCCGTCGACACGTAGTGCACCGGCAGCTTGTAGCGCAGGACCGTGTCGAGCGTGCTGCCGAGGTTGGTCGCCTCGTCGAGCTTGGTGAGGATGCAGCCCGCGAGCGGCGAGTTGTCCGGGCCGCTCTGGTATGCCTGCACGACTTCGTTGAGCGTGTCGCCGTGGCTCGTCGCCGCCAGCAGCAACAGGCGCTGCACCGGACGGCCGGCGCTGCACAGCATGGCGATCTGGTCGGCCACGGCGCGGTCGCGCTGGCTCATGCCGATCGTGTCGATCAGCACGATGTGCTTGCTCTTGAGTTCGGTGAGCGCGAGTTGCAGATCCGCGCCGTCGCGCACCGCGTGCACCGAGACGCCGAGGATCTTGCCGAAGATGCGCAACTGCTCGTGGCCGCCGATACGGTAGCTGTCGGTGGTGAGGAGCGCGACCTTGCTCGCGCCGAAGCGCATCACGCAGCGCGCGGCGAGCTTCGCCGTGGTCGTGGTCTTGCCCACGCCGGTCGGGCCCATCAGGGCGAACACGCCGCCGCGCTCCATGAGCGCTTCTTCGTCCTCGAGCACGGGCAGATTCGATTCGAGCACCGACTGGACCCATTCCATGCCGGCGGCTTCGCTTTCCACATTCGGCAGGCGGTCGACCACCATCTTCACGAGCTGCGCCGAGAAGCCCGCCGCGAAGAGCTGCTTCGTGAGCGTGCCCTGCACCGGATTGCGGCGCTGGCGCTCGCCCCACAGGAGACCCGCGAACTGCTCTTCCATCATGCCGCGCATGGAGGCGAGCTCGTGCATCACGGTTTCGTTGACGACTTGCTCGATGCGCGTGCGGATCGCTTCGCTCACCGTGTGCGCCGTGCTGGACGCGGCGGCTTGCGCGGCTTGTGCGGTGTTGGCGGCGGCGTTCGGCGTGGCGCTTTGCGCGACGGGCGCCGGCCCAGCCGCGTCCGGGCTCTGGCCGATGCTGCGGGCGGCACGACGCGCCGCGACGTACGCGGCCTGACGCGCCCATTCGGGCGTGCTCGCCTCGACATCGGCGGGATGCACGGGATCGGCGGCCACGCCGAGGCCCTTGGCCATGGCGGCCGCAGGCGTGATGCCGGCCGCCAGCGCCGGATCTTGCTGACCCGCTTGCTGGCTCGCGATACGGCGCGCGTGGTCGATCAGCCAGGGGTTCGATTCGGCCATCGTGCGCGGCGCGCCCGACGGATCGGCGGACGGTTGCATGGCGGCCTGCTCCAGGCGCACGGCGGCATCGCGGCCTTCACGACTTTCGTGGCCTTCATGGCCGGCCATGGGCGCCGGGGCCGGGCTCATGGTCCCGAGGTTTCGCGCCGCGCCGGACGGCTGAACGGCGTGCATCGTCTGCGCGGTCGGCGGCATCGTCGACTGCTGCGCGGCCTGGCCAGCCGCCGCACGCGAGGCCGCGAACGGTTGCGCCGCGGCTTCGGGCGCCTCTGCGTTCAGCTTCGCCTGCGTCGATTTGGCGAACGAGACGGTGGTGTCCTCGCTGCCGTCGGCTGCGTCTTGCGCATCGGCGCTCATGCTGGCGGAATCGCGCTCCGCGCCCACTTCCGGGCTCGCGCCGAACACCGACGAAAACACGTCCGGCATGCCGCCGCTTGCGTAGGGGTTGCCTGCGGACGCCGCCAGGGCACCCGGCATTGCGACACCCCCAGCAGGCTTGACGCCGATGGCCGCGCGCGGCTGCTTTGTCGCGAAACCCGCGCCAGCCTGTGCCTGGGCATTGCCGAACGATGCGCCGCCAGAGGGCGCTCCACCAAAGGGCGCTCCACCATCCGCCGGCGCGATCGCCGCGAGGTCGCGGTCCGCGAGCGCGACGATTTCGACACTGCCGTCGTCGAGCGTGCGGTTCGACAGCACGACGGCGTCCGCGCCCAGCGCTTCGCGCACGAGGCGCAAAGCGTCGCGGCTGGTGCCTCCGATGAATTTGCGAATGTTCAAGCTATGCCCCTGATTGAGGTGGGCGGCGTGCGCCGCCCGTCGTTTCCTGCGGGATTGCGTCTGGATTACTGCGGGCCTGGCGTATTCGCGCAGAGCCCTGCTCCGATGTTGGAATTATTTCGAAGCCGAGGCCTCGACGATCGATGGATCAGGGCGGGGAAATCTGGGTAATTCGGGGGATGGGGGAGCGCGGAGCGCTCGCGCGGCAAAGCGGCGCGCGAGCGCGCGTTGGCTCTGAGTCAGGCGAAGCTCGGCCTGGACCCCAGCCGATATTTATCGAAGGCGAACGTAACAAGTGGGCGTCGCGCGCTCCCCCCGGACGCTGCGGCGCATCACCCCGCCCCCACCACATTCACCACCTTCACATTGCGCGTGTCCGGCACCTCGGCATACGAGAGCACCTTCAACTGCGGCAGGCTGCGGCGCAAAAAGCGCGAGAG
>Ga0164242_10003809_pt1 | contig 17087 bp, 11 predicted proteins | sample OricomgcompostMG_FD_108783 | JGI IMG/M metagenome (GOLD analysis project Ga0164242, IMG submission 108783) | Miracle-Growth compost microbial communities from Emeryville, California, USA - Original compost - Miracle growth compost (MG) ...
AAATAGAAGGTCGGTTCCCCGGTCGACATCAGTCCCCCTCGAGGCGCACCACTCGCCCGAGTCCCCAGACCTGATCCGTGTGTCGCGCCGGATGCAGTTTTCTCCAGCCCCCAGCGTGACGGCACCAGCCGTCTTGATCGATGGTATTAGGGTCTGCGGGGGAACGCACGGGCGGAAGCCGGGGTTGACAGGGCATTTTCGGTGTGCTGAGTGGATGCCGCGGCCCGGGCGGTCTCTCAGGTGCGGCCGATAGGCTGGTTCGGTCGGCTCAGGGCGAGATGTGGGTTTGTGTGCCCAGGGGGCCGATGATGGGCGCCGCTCGGCGTGCATGACCATCATCAGAATGGCCCCGGCCGACGAATGTCCGGGTTGCCCGAGCGTGCGCGCTCGGGCGCTGTTCTCGTGCAAGAGAACCCAGAAGGACCATGCCCAAGAACAAGAAGCCGGCCGGAGGCCGGCCCGCTCGCAATTTCGATCCCCATTACGCAGCGAAGACCAAGCACCGTCCCGGAGAATCGTCGGCCGGCAAGCCCGGCAGTCGTAGCCCGGGACACCGCGGATACCGCGCCGCCGAGCCCGAGTCGTCGGCGCCCAAGCGTCGCTGGACCGCGCAGGAGAAGGCCGGACGCGACGAATCGCGCGCCATCCGCGACGGTCGCGGCTATCGCGACGAGCGCAGCCATGGCGTCGAGCGCGGCGCCGAGCGTCGCGACGGCGGCTATCGCCAGGACCGCGCGCCGCGCCGTGACGACCGCGCTGGTTACGACCGTGGCTCGCGTCCGACCTACCGCGACGACCGCGCGCCGCGCCGTGACGACCGTTCCGGCTACCGTGATGACCGTTCCGGCTACCGTGATGACCGCGGTCAGCATCCGTCGTACGACCGCCGTGATGACCGCGCGCCGCGCCGTGATGACCGCGCGCCGCGGCGTGATGACCGTGCGCCGCGGCGTGATGACCGCGGGCAGCGTCCGTCGTACCGTGACGACCGTGGCTCGCGTCCGACCTACCGTGAGGATCGCCGCGACGATCGTGGATACGGCGCCGATCGCGGATACCGCTCGGACCGCACGGCGGACCGGAGCGACCGCTACCGCGATGACCGCGGACAGCGTCAGGCGCACCGCGACGACCGCGCACCCCGCCGCGACGACCGCGCACCCCGCCGGGACGACCGTGGCCAGCGCCCGTCGTACCGCGACAACGATCGTCGTTCGTTCGATCGCGACGACCGGGGCGCACGCCCCGCGTACGGCGACGCCGACCGCCGCTCGTCGAGCGACCGCCCCGCGCGGTTCCGCGACACACCGTCGCACGCTGCGCGCCGGGACGACCGTCGTTCGTTCGACCGCAACGATCGCCGCGACTTCGACCGTCGCGACTCGCACACGTCCGCGCAGCACGAAGAGCACATCGACGTCGTCCACGAGAAGCTGCAGGCGGAGGCCGTCCAGGCGGATGCCGGGGCCACGGCATCCTTCGCCGATCTCGGTCTCGGCGACAACATCGTCCGCGCGCTCGCGGGACTGGGGGCGGAGCACCCGTTCCCCATCCAGGCCGCGACGATCGGCCCGATCCTTGCGGGCAAGGACGTACTCGGCCGCGGCCGGACCGGCTCGGGCAAGACGATCGCCTTCGGGGCGCCGCTGGTGGAATCGATCCTGCGCTCGAAGGCCGGAGTCAAGCGCGAGTTCGGTCGCGCTCCCGTCGCGTTGATCCTCGCGCCGACGCGTGAGCTCGCGCTGCAGATCGACCGCACCGTGCAGCCGATCGCGCGCAGTGTCGGCCTGTTCACGACGCAGATCTACGGTGGCGTTCCGCAAGCGCGTCAGGTGGGCGCGCTCAAGAAGGGCGTCGACATCATCATCGGTACGCCGGGACGCATCGAGGACCTGCACGAGCAGGGCAAGCTCGACCTCTCGCAGATTTCCGTCGTCGTGCTCGACGAGGCCGACCACATGTCGGAACTCGGATTCCTCGAGCCGATGCAGCGCATTCTTCGCCTCGTCGCCGACGGCGCGCAGAAGCTGCTGTTCTCGGCGACGCTCGACCGCGAGGTCGCTGCCCTCGTCGACGAGTTCCTCGTCGAGCCGGCCGTCTACGAGGTTGCCGGCGAAGACCAGGACTCGGGCACCATCGACCACCGCGTGCTGGTGATCGATCATCGCGACAAGGCCGAGATCCTGAACTCGCTGGTCGATCGCGACGGCAAGACGCTCGTGTTCTCGCGCACTCGCGCGTACACCGAGATGCTTGCCGAGCAGTTCGAAGAGGCCGGCATCCGCGCAGTGGCACTGCACGGCGACCTCAACCAGGCCAAGCGCTCGCGCAATCTGCAGCGGCTGACCGACGGCAAGGTGAGTGTGCTGGTGGCGACGGATGTCGCGGCCCGCGGCATCCACGTCGACGACATCGACCTGGTGGTGCAGGCCGATGCGCCCAGCGAGTACAAGACGTACCTGCACCGTTCCGGTCGGACGGGGCGCGCCGGGCGTCCGGGCACGGTCGTGACGCTCGTGCCGCGTCAGCGTCAGCGCCGTATGTCGGAGCTGCTGGAGCGCGCCGAGATCGACGCACCGTTCACGCCGGCGCGGCCGGGCGATGATGTGCTCGAGGAGCTCAGCGGGCGCCAGATCGACCCGACGGCCTGATCTATGCACGTCGCCACCAGGCGGTGAGAGAACAACTGGCGGACGAGGATGCGGGTAACGACCGCGCTCTCGTCCGTCAGCTGTTCTCTCGGGGGAGTGCATCGGAGCGGGGCTGCGCTCTTCCCCTCGCGCGGATACTCTGACAAGATGGGCCGCAACGTTTGTAAAGACGGTTAGCAATAATCGCCCGGACGTTGCTCGCTCCCGATGCGAGCGCACTCCCCAATCGAAGGAGCTTGTGAAGTGATCCCCCGCACTTCTCTGCTGGCCACCGCGCTGGCAGGAGCAGTGATCGTGGGCATGGTTGCGGCATCCCCTGCCACGGCCGCCCCCACGACCGACACCACCCCCACCCCCACGACGAACATCAATGGATATCGGAACGTGGGCTATTACGGCGGCTGGCAGGCCGCCGGCGACGCGAAGGCGACGCTGAAGAAGCTGTTCGTAGATCAGCCGACGGGTGAGAACATCACCCATCTGAACTACTCGTTCGGCAACATCGCGGGCTCGCAGGATGCCCTCGATGCAGCGCGGGCCGACGGTGGCCAGGGTCTCGATGGCGTCGAGCCGTACACGTGCTTCATCTCGGACGTGGTCGCCTCCGCTGCGGGAGAGACCGACGCGGCCGGCTCCGCTGAGGATGACTTCGTTCGGGCGTACTCGGCCGACGATGCGGTCTTGGGCGTCGCCGACACGAAGAAGCAGAAGCTCGCCGGCAACTTCAATCAGCTGCGAGAACTCAAGCAGCTGTACCCCGACCTGAAGGTGAGCATCTCGCTCGGCGGCTGGTCGTGGTCGAAGTCGTTCTCGAAGGCGGTGGCGACGCCGGAGCGTCGGGCCGCGCTGGCGTCGAGCTGCATCGATCTGTACATCAAGGGCAATCTTCCCGAGATCGACGGTCGTGGGGGTGACGGCGCGGCTGCCGGCATCTTCGACGGGTTCGACATCGACTGGGAGTGGCCGGGTGCGCCCGACTGGTCGCAAGAGGTCGGCAACTCGGTGGACCCCGAGAACGATGCCGCGAACATGCTGGCGTTCGTGAAGGAACTGCACACGCAGCTGAATGCCCTGTCGTCGAAGACCGGCGACGACTATGAGCTGTCGGCATTCCTGCCCGCGAGCCCGACCGTCATCACCGCGGGCGGCTGGAACGTGCCGGAGCTGTTCCAGTACCTCGATTACGGCAACCTGCAGGGCTATGACCTGTGGGGCACGTGGTCGGCGACCACCGGACATCAGGCGAACATCTATGGTGACCCGGCTCAGAACTGGGGCCTCGGCCTGGACACGATCGTCGCGTCGTACAAGGACGCCGGCGTCGACCCGTCGCAGCTGAACCTCGGTGTTCCCGCCTACGGGCAGGGCTGGAAGGATGCCGCGGCCGAACCATGGACGCCGGGCACGGGCATCGGCCAACAGTCGTACGACCAGCTGAAGGCGCGCAACCTCGAGATCCACCACGACTATTCCGCGAACGGTCACTACAACGCGACGTGGGGCTATGACTCGGCAACCGACGAGTTCTGGTCGTTCGATGACACCTTCTCGGTTGCGGAGAAGACCAAGTGGGCGATTCGTCAAGGCCTGGGCGGAGTCGACTTCTGGGAACTGAGCCAGGACCTCGATGGTGACCTGTCGGCAGCGTCGGCAGGGGTGATGCGTCAGGCCGACGACGGTGCGGTCGCCGGGGATGCGTTGACCTCGTGCGCGCAGACTCCGAGCGTCACCGCGACCGCGTGGAACGCTCAGACGAAGTACGAGACAGGCGACCAGGTGTACCTCAACGGCCATGTCTACGAGGCGCTCTGGTATGCGAAAGGCGAGGCGCAGGAGCCGGGTGCGTCGAACGTCGGGCCGTGGAGCACGCTCACTTCGTGTGGCGTGGATCCGTCGACTGTGCAGGCGTGGGCTGCCGACCGCGTGTACGAGCGCGGCGACAAGGTGACGTACAAGGGCGTGACCTATACGGCGCAGTGGTGGACCCGCAACCAGAAGCCGGGCCAGCAATGGGGACCGTGGCAGAGCTGATCTGCAGCTGAAGCACAGCACGAGGAAGCACAGCAGGCGGAAGCGCAGCACGCTGGAGCGGCCATCCTTCGGGGTGGCCGCTCTTGTGTTGGCAGTGGCGGGGCGGGTGTGTGTCATGTCGTTCGTCAGGAGGGCGGCTGTTCGGTGATGGTGTCGGTGGTGATGGGTTCGGGGATGAAGGTGAGGGTGCTGAAGGGGGTGTCGGTGTAGTGGCGTCCGGTGGGGCTGGTCCATTGGAGGATGCCGTGGCCGAGTTGTTTCACGCGCCAGAGGGTGTGGTGTTTGACGATGTGGTGGGGTCGGCAGAAGTCACCGAGGTTTTCTTCGCTGGTGGCGCCGCCCAGGGCGGCGTCGATCGTATGATCCTTGTCGCAGGTCCAGGGGGGTCTGGTGCAGCCGGGGAAGCGGCAGTGTTCGTCTCTGACGTGCAGGAAGCGTTTGAGCTGTGCGGTGGGTCGGTATCGGTCGACGGCGAGGGGTTCGCCGGTGGCCGGGTGGGTGAGGACTCTGTCCCATCCGGGGGCGCCTGCGGCGAGGCGTTTGGCGGTTGTCAGGTCGATGGGTCCGTGGCCGGCGAGGAGTGCGGTTTGTTTGCTGTGGCCGAGGAGGGTGAGGGCGGGGATGGTGATCTGCACGGTCGCGTGGATCGTGTCGAGGGCGTCGCCGTGGCCGGTGGGGGTGCCGGTCAGGAGGATGTCGGCGAAGATGTCGGCACGTTTCTGATCCATGGTCCGCGGGTCACTGTCCTCGTCAGCGGCGGCATCGTCAGCGGCGCAGGCGTCGGCGTGGGGGCCGGTGATCAGGGTGAACCAGGGTCCGCCGTCACCGTCACCGTCACCGCCGGTTGCCGCCGTGCCCGTCTCACCCGCGTCAGCGGTGCCCGCCTCGGCGTCGCCCGCGTCGGGAGTGCCCGTGTCGTCGGTCGTGTCCGTCTCCGTGGCGGGCGCCTTCTTCTTCGTGGTGCGGGTGAGGGTGTGGGCGGCGGCGGTGAGGCGGTCGTAGATCGCGTGGGCGAGCACGGCGGGGCCTTCGAACACGATGCGTCCGCGGCCGTGGGGCAGATCGATCAGCTGCACGGACCGTTCTTCTTTGGAACGTTCGATCTCCGCGGCCACAGTGTCGGGGTCGATCCGTGCGGCGAGGACCTTCACGATCTTGCTCAGCCGGTACGGGGTCTCACTGCCTGCGGCAAGCAACGCCCGGTGCTCGTAGTCGGCACGCTTGTCCGGGTCGGCGATCAGGGTGCCCGCGTCCACGATCGTCTGCGCGTGCGCCTGGTCGATCTGCCCCGCCGACAGGGCGGTGTGGGTTTCGGGGAACAGCTGGACCAGCAGCGAGGCGGTGCCCATCCTCGACTGCACCGACCGGTCGGAGAGCCGCATGGCCGCGGCAAGCTCGGCGGAGATCTCCCGCAGCGGCAGGTCATGCGTGATGCGCAGGCCGCGCTCACGCCGGTCCTTCTCCCGCTCGATGACCACATCAACCGCCTCGGCGAGAAGCGATGCCTCATGCGCCTGCAACGCGGCGATCTGCTTACGCGTATCGACCAGGTCAGACACCAGAGTATCGAGCGTGCCCCACAGCCCCGAACGCGTCAACGGAGCCGACGACGCCTCAGGACCACCCGCGGACTCGTCGGCGGACGCGGCCTCGGGCTCAGAAGCGCACGGGTCACCCGGCTCCGCGGCGGACGCGGCCTCGGGCTCAGAAGCGCACGGGTCACCCGGCTCCGGAGTGCACGCGCGCTCATCGTCCGGGTCTACCGGATCAGAGGGCTGCGGAACAGAAGACACGAGAACAAGCTCCAGACGAACGCCAATGAATTGGGCGTGCCCGCGACGTCTGAACCTGATACCGACCGAAACGTCGGCACATCACTGCGAAATGCTCTGAACCCTGCTGCTACCTAGCGAAACGCGGACCTGCTATGCAAATAAGATTACCACGTATCACCGAGAATACAAGATATATCTGTGAAAAGTCTCGAGCAAAATTTCGAGCACACATGATGTCTTGCGCGCGCGTCTTCGGTGCTCTCTCATCATCGCATCCACCACCGACACTCATCCGATGAAGACGATCCCCGTAGGCTGGGTGCATGCGACGCCGCCACCCGGAGCAGTCCTCATCGTTGCGCGGACGCACGGTCGACGAGGCGGAGGTGACGTCTCCCTTGCCCCTCGCGGCCGGCGATGCCCAACTGCTCATCCGCCGTGTCGCGACCCCTGCCGGCGTGCGCGGAGGTGCGAGTCGGCGCCCCTGGTATGAGGTCGCGTACTTTCCGCAGGGCCGCGGTGAAATGCCGGACGTCGACGCCACCTCGCCGCACCCGCTCGCGGAGTTGCCGTTCCGCATCCATCCCACCGATCAGGCGGACATCATGAACACCGCCGACCGTGCAGCCGACGATGGTGACGACCGCTTCGTCGCGTGGTGGGCCTGAGTATCCACGGCGCCGGAACATCACCCGCGCCGAGACATCACCCGCGCCGAGACATCACCCGCGTCGGGACATCACCCGCGTCGGGACATCACGCGCGCCGTGGCATCAAAAGCGACGGCCTCGCAGAAGCACCCCACCCTCAGAAGAGGCGGTCGGCCGCGGCATCCACCCGCCCCGGCGAAGCCGCACGCCGCGAAGCGAGCGACGTCGTCACCACCGGTCCGGTCACGGCACGCCGCGGCTGGTCGTCTTCAAGCCTGCCGTCGAGTCCGTGCACGCGCAGCAGCGGGCGCACGCGCTTGCCGAGCCAGGCGCGGTATCCCTTGGGCGCATACGCCGCGACGCCGGGATACAGTCCGCGATACGACGACACGAGTTCGGGATGCTGCCGCTCGAGCCACTGCAGGAACCACCCCTTCGCCCCGGGGCGCAGATGCAGCGCCCCGAACACCACCCGCACTGCGCCGGCAGCCTTGATACGGGCCAGCGCATCGTCGAGCATCGGAATTGAATCGGTCAGATGCGGCAAGACCGGCATGAGGAACACCGTGACCGCGAACCCCGCATCGGTCGCCGCGCGCACGGTTTGCAGTCGTGCCGCCGTCGACGGCGTGCCGGGCTCGACCGAGTGCTGCAGCTCGTCGTCGAACATGGCGATCGACATCGCGAGCGAGACGGGGACGTGGGATGCCGCATCCACCAGCAACGGCAGGTCCCGGCGCAGCAGCGTGCCCTTCGTGAGGATCGAGAACGGCGTGCCCGATTCGGCGAGGGCCTCGATGATGCCCGGCATGAGCCGGTAGCGTCCCTCGGCGCGCTGGTACGGATCGGTGTTGGTGCCCAGCGCCACAGGCTCGCGTCCCCACGTGCCGCGGGAGAGCTCGCGACGCAGCACCTCGGCGACGTTCACCTTCACGACGACCTGCGAGTCGAAGTCGTGGCCGGCATCGAGATCGAGGTATTCGTGCGTGCCGCGGGCGAAACAGTATGAGCATGCATGCGAACAGCCCCGATACGGGTTCACTGTCCAGTCGAACGGCATCGCCGACGAGCCCGGCACGTGGTTCAGCGCGCTCTTGCTCATCACCTCGTGGAACGTGACGCCCGCGAACTCGGGCGTCGTGACCGAGCGCACGAACCCGCTCAGCCGCTCCATTCCGGGCAGGGCCGCGGCATCCGTCGCCCCCACATCCTGACCCTGCCACCGCATCCCACCATGGGAACAGATATACGAGAGAATGTCAACGGCATAAGAGAGAGTGTCGAATCCTGGGAGCGCTCTCGACCTGGAGTGAACAGAGGGGGCAGAATAGGTCGGGTGACGGTTCCCGACCCGCACGATTCCCCGATTGTGCACGCCCCCCTGACGCGGCGTGCGCTTCGCGAGGCGCGCGCACGGGCCGACGCCGAGCAGCGGGCGCAGGATGCCGCCCCACAGGCGCAGACCGTGGCGATGGATGCCGCACCACAAGCCCGAACCGTGGCGGTGGATGCCGCACCCGCGGTCGCCGACCGGGCAGACACCGTGACCATCCAGACGCTGCCGATCCCGATCATCGAGCCCGACGGCGATGGGCCCTCGCACCCGCCGATCTTCAAACCGCCGCCCCCTCCGCTGCCCCCGGGCGGACTGCGGCCGGTGCTGCGCCCCTTGACCACCGAACACGCGCACGCGCGTCACGCGCGCAAGCCGCGCGTCGGCATGGCCGCGCGCATGAGCCTGGCCGCGGCATCCGTGCTCGTCGTCGCCGGCGGCGGGTCGGCGTTCGCCCTCTCGCAGACCCCGCACGAGACCGCGCCCGTGGTCGCCGAGACCGCCCTGGTCGCCGACATCACCGGCTCGAAGGTCGGGCCGCGCATGGTCGACCCGACGATGGAGCCCACCGAGACACCGGCGGCCCAGCGCGATGAGACTGTGCCGTCATTCGACCAGTCGCTCGCCTCGATCGCCCTGTGCGACACCGCCGACTTCACCCGCGCGCTCAAGAACGGCGACGACGCCGCGGCGATCCGCGCCGCGGGCGGTGCCGAACGGTTCCGCGACGCCGTCGCCGACGGCCAGGCGCCGTGTGTGCCACTCACCGACCCCACGCACGTGTGGGTCGTCGTCGACAAGACGCACGCGCTCGACCCGAAGGACTACGCACCCACGCCCCGCCAGCAGCCCAGCGGCATGGAGAGCCTCGACGGCAGCGGCCTGCGCAGCGACGCCGCCGGCGCGCTCACCGCGCTCGATAAGGCCTCGAAGGCGGCGGGCGCGGGCGAGATCGCACTGAACAGCGGCTACCGCTCGTACAAGACGCAGATCGGCAACTACGGTACGCAGAAGGAGAACCGCGGCACGAAGGGCGCCGACGCCGTCAGCGCACGGCCCGGCTACAGCGAGCACCAGACGGGGCTGGCTGCCGACGTCGTGCCGTGCACCGACGGCTCGTGTGCCACGCTCGACGACGTCGCCGGCAGCCCGCAGGGCGACTGGATCGTCGAGAACGCGTGGAAATACGGCTGGATCGTCCGCTACGAGAAAGGCGAGACCGGCATCACCGGCTACTCGCCCGAGCCCTGGCACCTCCGCTACATCGGCCGCGACCTGGCTGAGGCGTACCACGACGGCGGCTATCGCACCCTTGAGCAGTTCTTCGGGCTGCCGGCGGCGCCCGACTACGCCGACTGACCGGGCTCGCGAGGCGCCACCGGCCGTGATTATGCGGTCTTGTGCAGTCCGGCAATGCCCGCCGCGGCATACGCCCTTTCCTTGTAGGCGGCACTGAATGCCATAGGTTGTGAGACTGGATGCCGCGTAGGATCAAGATGCCGCGATGCTGAATCCACGTCGCGAGCTCGACGAAGAGAGAGGTTCCGCCCGCCATGGAACGGGAAATCTACGGTGAAGACCACGAGGCGTTCCGCGACGTCGTCAAGGAGTTCCTCAAGCGCTACGCGACCAACGAGAAGCGTGAGCAGTGGGACAAGGACGGCGAGATCGACCGTGACACCATGCTCGCCGCGGGCGAGGCCGGCATCATCGGCCTGTCCGTTCCGGAGGAGTTCGGCGGCGCAGGGATGCTGCAGGACTACCGGTTCCGCTCGATCGTGCTCGAGGAGACCATCCAGTCCGGCAACGGCTCGCTGGCCGGCGCCTTCGGCATCCAGGATGACCTGGCCGTGCCGTACCTCGTGCACATGGGTACGCCCGAGCAGAAGCAGAAGTGGCTGCCGAAGATGGCCACCGGCGAGATCCTCGGCGCGCTCGCCATGACCGAGCCCGGTGCCGGATCCGACCTGCGCGGCATCAAGACCACCGCCAAGAAGGTCGACGGCGGCTACATCGTCAACGGGGCGAAGACGTTCATCTCCAGCGGCAAGACCGCCGACGTCGTCGTCACGTTCGTCAAGACCGGCGAGGGCAACCGCCCCGACGCGTTCAGCCTCGTGCTCATCGAGGACGGCATGGAGGGCTTCGAGCACGGCAACAAGCTCAACAAGGTCGGCTTCCACGGGTGGGACACCGCCGAGCTCAGCTTCACCGATGTGTTCGTGCCCGACGAGAACCTCATCGGCGGTGCCGAGGGCAAGGGCTTCATCCAGCTGATGATGAACCTGCCGCTCGAGCGCCTGTCGATCGGCGTCGCCGCGGCCGCCGCCGGCGAGGCCGCGTTCAAGTGGACGCTCGACTACACGCTGAGCCGTGACGCGTTCGGGCAGCCGGTCGCCGACTTCCAGAACACGCGCTTCTCGCTGGCCGACATGGCCACGACCGTCGACGTGATGTGGACCTATGTCGACCGCGCGATGATGCTCTACAAGGACCGCAAGCTGAGTCCCGAAGAGGCCGCGAAGGTCAAGTTCTGGGCGACCGAGCGCGAATGGGAGCTGCTCGACCTCGGCGTGCAGCTGCACGGCGGCTACGGATACATGCTCGAGTACCCGATCGCCCGTGCGTGGACCGACGCCCGTGTGCACCGCATCTACGGTGGCACGAACGAGATCATGCGCGACATCGTGTCGCGCCAGCTGGTCGGTCGCAAGTAACCGACGGTTCGGGATGCCGCGGCCCGGCGCTCACGCAGCGCTCGGAGCCGCGGCATCCGTCATTCTGACGCGGGCGCGGCGCCGGTCTTCGCGATCACCGCGACCGCGCGCGCGAGCTCGTCTCCGGTCGGGACCGCGTCGGGGCTGAGCAGCCACAGCAGCCCGAGGCTCTGCGCAAGCGCATAGTCGAGCTTCGCGACGGCCTCGACGTCGGCGTCACTCAGCTCGGGGCGCGCGGCGCGGAGCGCGTCGGCGACGCCCTGGTGGCCGTGTGCGGTGGCCTCGGCGAGGCCCCGCGCGCCGTCGTCGCTGCGCAGCGCCCGCGCCGCGTTCTCGAGGCTTGCCAGCAGCGTCTCGCGGTGGGCGGTGAAGACCTCGGGCATCCGATTCCACAGTGCGGCGAAGCCCTCGAGGAAGGGCTCTTCGGCGTGCGCGGCGACGACCTCTTCCATCTCATCGCCAAGGCCGCTGCCCAGCGACTGGGTGAGCGCCTCGGTGATGAGCTGCTCCTTCGAGCCGAAGTGATAGCCGATCGCCGCGAGGCTGACCCCCGCGGCGCTCGCGATCTCACGCGCGGTGGCCCTGGCCACGCCCTGTTCCACGATCACCCGGCGCGCGCCGGCGAGGAGGTCTTCTCGATTGCCCATGCTCCGATCCTAGAACGATTTAGACATTCGTACTAGACAAACGTCTCAGGTCTCTGTTAGACATCTGTTTTAGACAAGCGTCTCAGATCATCACGGCTCATCACATCGGAGGAATCATGACCACGCACAGCACCACCCGTGTTCTCGTCTCGGGCGGCGGCATCGCCGGGCTTGCCCTCGCGCTCCAGCTCGTCCGTCACGACATCGCCGTCACCGTGGTCGAGCGGGCCCCCGCACCACGCCCCGGCGGCCAGGCTGTCGACCTGCGCGGCGTGAGCCGTGAGGTCGCCGAGCGCATGGGGCTGATGGACGCGATCGCGCCCTACCGCCTGCACGAGGAGGGTCTGGCCTACGTCGACGGCGGCGGGCGCGTGTTCGGCCGCATGTCGATGGCGGCCTTCGACGGCGCCGGCGCCGTCGCCGAGATCGAGATCGCCCGCGGCGACCTCGCCGAGGTGCTGCGCGCCCAGTTGCAGGCGGCGGCCGACGTGCGTCCGGGCCTGCTCGACCTGCGCTTCGGTGACCGCATCACCGCGCTCACGCAGGACGATGACGGCGTCGACGTCACGTTCGAGCAGGCTCCCGCCGAGCGATTCGCCGTCGTGGTGGGCGCCGACGGCGTGCACTCGGCGACGCGGCGCCTGGCCTTCGGACCGGAGGAGCAGTTCGCGACGAGCCTGGGCGGTTACGCCGCCTTCTTCACGATGCCCACGCCCGCCGACGTCGACCCGGGCTGGTTCGCGATGCGCTTCGTGCCGGGCATCACGTTCGGCATCCGCCCCGACCTCGACGCCACGACCTCCAAGGCGATCCTCACGCTGCGCGTGGACCGCGACCCGTCGCTGCGTGGCGATCGCGCGCGCCAGCAGGGGCTCATCCGCAGACTGCTGCACGACGCGGGGTGGCGCGCCCCCGAGATCCTCGCGGCGATGGGAGAGGCATCCGACTTCTACTTCGACGAGCTGCTGCGCATCGACATGCCGAGCGTCGTCGAGGGACGCGTCGTGCTGCTCGGTGACGCCGCGTCGTGCGGGTCGCCGATGACCGGCATGGGCACCGCCACGGCACTTGTCGGCGCCTATCTTCTGGCGGAGCGGCTGGCCGAGGCCGAGCGAACCGCTGAAGGGGGAGTGGATGCCGCAGCCGCCCTGCTCCGCTATGACGCCGATATCGCGCCCTTCGCTGAGGCGGGTAAGAAGATCCCCGGCGGTGACATCGCGCGCATGGTACCGGCATCCCGGTTCGAGGCGGCGATGTCACGCGCCATGACCCGCGCGATGCTGTCGCGCCCGCTGCGCCCGCTCGTGCGTCGCATGTTCGCCACCGGGCAGGACGCGCCGACGCTGCCGGCGGAGGTCGCTCCGGTGCGGTGAGGCGCGGGCGCACCCCACAGCGCGCCCGCACGTGGCTAGCATCGGGTGCGGGATGCGAAAGGGGAGCGCATGGCCGACGACCCCGAGGGGGAGTGGCCCTTCGTCGCCCGCGACGCCGAGCTCGACATGCTCACCGCCGTGGTCGAGGCGGGCCGCGCCGACCCCGACGCGCCCGCGGGCGCCGTCATCGTCGCGGCACCGGGAGTGGGCAAGACCCGGCTCGCTCGTGCCGTGGCCGATGCGGCGCGGGCCCGCGGCATCCCGATCCTCCGTATCGTCGGCACCCGCGCGACCGGCCGCACGCCCTACGCGGCCGTCGCGCATCTCGCACCCGACGTCGTGCCGGAGGGGGATGCCGCGGCCCACTATCGCGCGGTCGCACAGGCGCTGCCGGCCGATCCGCGTCCGCTGCTCGTCGTGGACGACGCGCATCTGCTCGACGAGGGCAGCGCCGCGCTCGTGTTGCACCTCGCGTTGACCGGCGCCATCACGCCCGTGGTCACCGTGCGCCGCGGCGCGGCGGTGCCCGACCCGATCACGACGCTGTGGGCCGACGGCCTGGCCGCGCGGGTCGACCTGCAGCCGTTGTCGGCGCACGAGACGGGGCTGCTGCTGCGCGCCGCCCTCGGCGGCCACGTCACGGCCGTCACGGTGCACCGCCTCGCCGAGATCTCGGCCGGCAACGCGCTCTACTTGCGCGAGCTGGTGCGCGCGGCGAGCGAGACGGGTGCGCTGCGCGAGAGCGACGGCGTCTGGACGTGGAACGGCACCGTTGTCGTGGGCGACCGGCTGGTGGATGCCGTGGGCCGGCGCCTCGGCGAGCTCTCGACCGATGAGCGCACGGCGTTGACCCGCCTGGCTGTCGGCGAGCCGCTGACGGTGGCGCTCGCCGAAGACGTCGCCGGCGCCGAACGGCTCAGCAGGCTCGAGATGTCGGGGCTCGTCCGCATCGACGAGGGCGTGTGCCGGCTCGAGCATCCGCTCTTCGGCGACGTGCTGCTGGCCGAGCAGGGGCGGGCCGCGACCCGTGCGGCGCTGCGCGCGGTCGTCGAGGCGGCCGAACGTCTCTCGCCCGGCGACGATCTGCTGCGCCGCACCACCTGGCGGCTCGACGCCGGCGCGCCCGCATCTGCCGTCGACCTTCTCGCGGCGGCGCGCCTCGCGCTGGCCGCGTTCGACGCCGAGCGGGCAGCCCAGCTGGCCGAGGCGGCGCTGGCCGCAGGCGTCGAACCCGCGACCGAGGCCCGGGTCGTCCTGGCCACGGCGTGGATCCGCGGGCTGCGCTTCGCCGACGCGGCGGCGCTGTTGGAGAGCGCCGAAGACGAGGTGCTCGCGCACGGGTCGGCGTCGGTGCGCCGCGAATGGCTCGACGCGAGCATCGTCGCGCTGCACCAGGGGCTCGGCCGGGGCGGCGACGCCGAGCGCCTGCTCGTGCGCACCGAAAGTGCGCCGGGGGCGACCGAGGCCGATCGGCGTCTGGCGCGGGCGATGCGTGCGAACATCCTCGTCGATGACGGGCGCCTGGGCGAAGCTATCACGCTGACCCGTTCGGTACTCGCCGACGACGCGCCGCCCGATTATGCAGCGGTGCTCGCGGCATCCTCCCTCGGCGAAGCCGAAGCGCTCAGCGGGCTGACCTACAGCGCCCGGCGTGCCCATCAGGTGCTGTACCGGCTGCGGGACGCAGGCGTTCCCGAAGCGGCGCGCGCCGGCGACTACGCGGGGCTGCAAGAGCTCATGTGCCGCACGCTCGAAGGTCATGCCGACAGTGCGGCCGCCGTCGCCGAGGACCTCTACCGCATGATGGCGGCCGGCCACGAGCACACGACCGTTGGACTCTGCGCCCTGGTCGCAGGCAAGGCGCAGCTGCTGCAGGGGCGCGTGGCCGTCGCTGTGCAGAGCCTGCGCGAAGCGGTCGACCTGCTGCGCCGCACCGACCTCGACGGCGCACTGCCGTGGGCGCTGTCGATGCTGGCGCAGGGCGAGGCGCTGTCGGGGCGCCTGGCCGATGCACGGGCGGCGCTCGCCGAGTCGCGCGCTCTGCACCGCGACCCGGTGCCGGCCCGGTCGCGGTTCGACCTCGCACTGGCCGAGGTGCGCGTGGCGGCGGCCGCGGGAGACCTGAGCGCCGCGGCGGATACGGCGCTCGCGACGGCCAACGGGCCGGGCCTGGCCGAGTTCGCGGTGTATCGCGCCGAGTTGCTGCATCTGGCCGTGCAGTTCGGTGTCGACCCCACCGTCGTGCTGCCGCAGCTGACCGAGCTGGCGGAGCGGGTCGAGTCGGATCTGGTGCCTCTGCTGGGCGAGGTCGTGGCCGGGGCCGCGGCATCCGACCCCGCCCGCCTCGCGCACGCGAGCGAGCAGCTCGAAGAGCGCGGACTGCGGCTGAAGGCGCTCGCAGCGGCGGCCGAGGCGGCCCGGCTGCTGCAGGCGGAGGGGATGGATGCCGCGGCCGCGCGCCAGCGCGCACGGGCAGCGCGCCTGCAGGAGCGGTGCGGGGCCACTCCCGTGGCCGCGGTCGTCGGTGCGAAGCAGCTCAGCCGGCGCGAGCGCGATGTGGCTCTGCTCGCCGCCCGCGGTCTCACGAACGCGGCCATCGCCGAGCGTCTCGTCGTGTCGGTGCGCACGGTCGAGTCGCACTTGTATCAGGTGTTCGGCAAGCTCGGCGTGCAGCATCGCGACGAACTCGGGAGGGCACTGGAGCGCGTCACCGAAAAACCAGTGGTCGACTACTGAGGCGTTCGGCGCCGCGCCGGCCTACCGTGGAGGCCAACACCGGCGGCCGCGCGGTGGGGAACGACGGCGCGCCACGGCGGGAACCAGGAGGTCGCGATGTCGGTGGAAGACGGCGGCGCGGCCCGAGTCGGCTCCGAGCGGGGGACGGGACGGGACGGACGACGCAACGCCCATGACGGCGGACGCGGTGCAGGGGATGCTGGGGATCCGGCCGCCGCGGCGTCGTCCGATTCCGTACCCGACGCGGCGCTGATCGCAGAGCTGCCCGTCGAGTCGGCCGTCGCCCTGCGGCTGCATCGGGCGGGGCATCCCGACGCCACCATCGGGGTCGCGCTGGGCATTCCCGTCCAAGCGGTGCCGGTCACGCTGCAGATCGCGCACGGCAAGCTCGACGCGCTCGCCCGCGAGTAGTGGGTGGATGCCGCGGGTCCGCCGCGGCTCAGCAGACTCCCAGTGCGCTCACCGGGGTCTTTGTCATTGCGCGGTGCTTACTGAGGAGAGGAAGTCCCGCGCAACGCCGCCGGAACCCGGAGTGCGGTCGCGCGAGCTCAAGCCGGGAGGCTCAGCATGATTCGTCATTCCTCCGGTGCCCTGCGCCGGTTTCTCTTGCCCGGGGTCCTCATCGCCGCGGCATCCCTCTCTCTCGTGGGATGCGCGGCGTCGTCGTCTTCGGGCTCGACGCCCGCCGCCAACGCCAATGCGCCCGGCAAAGCGTCCGACACGATCTCATGGGCGCTGCCGCCGGCGACCACCCCGAACTGGATATGGCCGTTCTCGCCGATCTCGGACTTCTCGGTCACGAACTCCGAGATGCAGCTGATGATGTATCGCACGCTCTACTGGTACGGCGACGACGGCAAGACCGGCGTCGACTACTCGCTGAGCTTGGCGAAGAAGCCCGTGTTCAGCGACGGGGGCAAGACGGTGACGATCGCCCTCAACCCGTACAAGTGGTCGAACGGTGAGAGCGTGACCGCCCAGGACGTGATCTTCTGGATCAACATGGACAAGGCCGAGAAGGCCAACTACGCCGGCTACTCGCCGGGGCAGTTCCCCGACAACATCGTCACGGCGACGGCGAAGGACTCGTCCACGGTCGTCCTGACCACCGACAAGGCGTACAGCCAGGAGTGGTTCCTGATGAACCAGCTCAGCCAGATCACGCCGATGCCGA
>Ga0164242_10003811_pt1 | contig 17076 bp, 11 predicted proteins | sample OricomgcompostMG_FD_108783 | JGI IMG/M metagenome (GOLD analysis project Ga0164242, IMG submission 108783) | Miracle-Growth compost microbial communities from Emeryville, California, USA - Original compost - Miracle growth compost (MG) ...
AGCACGCGCCGCTCGAACTGGAACACTTCCTGCCGTACCGGTTGTCGATCCTGTCCAACGCGATCAGCCAGTCGATCGCCGACGACTACCAGCGCCGCTACGACCTCAGCGTGACCGAGTGGCGGGTGATGGCGGTATTGGCCCGTTTCGATGGCCTCTCCGCCCGCGAAGTGGCCGAGCGCACCTTGATGGACAAGGTGGCGGTGAGCCGCGCACTGGCGCGCCTGGTGGAAGCGGGCCGGGTCACCCGCGCCACGCATGCGGGCGACAAGCGCCGCTCCGTGCTCGGCCTGTCCGAAGCCGGCTGGGCCTTGCACGATGAGGTGGCGCCGATGGCGCGCGCCCGCGAGCGCGAGGTGCTGGCGAAACTGGATGGCGAGGAGCAGCGCTGGTTGACGCGGATTCTGGATCGGTTGATGGGGTAGAGCCGGGAATGGGGAATCGGGAATGGGGAGTCGGGAATCGGGAATGGTTAAAGGCAAAAGCAGCGCATCCCCCAGGCGTTCGGGCTGAGCGTAGCCGCGCAGCGGCGAAGTCGAAGCCTTCCCTCAGCTTGCCGGCTGTTCACCGTGCTCCACCCGCTACCTCACCCCGTGCATCAACCGGTTGATCAGCGGGGAGATCAGAAACAGCAGCACGCCGCCGCCCAGCAGGATCCAGAAGCCCATGGTGTAGCCGGACAGCGCCGACTCCACCGTCATGCCGGTCTCGCCGCTGACGTGGCCGGCAAACAGGCCGGCCAGGTTGTTGCCGATGGCGGTGGAGAGGAACCAGCCGCCCATGCCCAGGCCCACCAGCCGCAGCGGCGCCAGCTTGGTCACCATCGACAGGCCGATCGGCGACAGGCACAGCTCGCCGGCGGTCTGCAGCACATAGCACAGCACCAGCGTCCACAACGGGATCAGGCCGTCGCTGCCGACCAGGTTGGACAGCGCATACATCAGCACCGCAAAACCCAGCGCGTTGCCGATCAGCCCCAGCCCGAATTTGCGCGGGATCGACGGCTCGGCGCGGCGCTTGTCCAGCCATGCCCACACCAGCGTCAACAGCGGCGCCAGCACCACGATGGCCACCGGGTTCACCGACTGGAACCAGCCGATGGGGAAATCCCAGCCGCCCAGGTTGCGATCGACGATGTGCTGGGCCAGGAAGTTGAACGAGCTGCCGGCCTGCTCGAAGAACATCCAGAACAGCACGTTGAAAGCGAAGATGATCAGCATCGCGATCACCCGCTGGATCTGCACGCGACCAGTGCGGATCGCCTCGATCACCAGCATCACCGCCACGCCCAGGAACAGCGCGGTCAGCAACCACTGCAGCACCACCGCGCCGGCGCGGTCCATCAACAGATACACCAGCGGAATGGCCACCAGCACACCCAGCGCCACCCACGCCACGCGCGCACGGCTGGCGATCTCCGGCGCCGGCCGCCCCACCATGCCGAGCTGGCGGCGGCCGAACCAGAACCACACCAGGCTGATCAGCATGCCCACGCCGGAGGCGGCGAACACCACGTGGTAGTTCTGGTGGCCCGGCGTGCCGAACACGCGCGTGGCCAGCAGGCTGGTCAGCACCGGCGCGATCAGCGCGCCGGCGTTGATGCCCATGTAGAACAACGTGAAACCACGGTCGCGCCGCGAATCGCCCGGCGCGTACAGCTGGCCCACCATCGAGGAGATGTTCGGCTTGAACAGGCCGTTGCCCACGATCACCGTGGCCAGGCCGAACATGAATACCTCGTGGTTCGGCACCATCACCATGAACAACCCCGCCGACATCACCACCGCGCCCAGCAGGATCGACCGCTGGTAGCCGATGATCTTGTCGGCCACATAACCGCCGAACACCGCGGTGGCATACACCAGCGCCAGGTAGGCGCCATAGGTGCGGCTGGCGGACGCCTGGCCGGCGTCGTCGCCGCCGTAGAACTGCGCCACGATGTACAGCGTGAGCGCCCAGCGCATGCCGTAGAACGCGAAGCGCTCCCAGAACTCGGACATGAACAGCATCCACAGCGGACGCGGGTGGCCGAGCAGTTGCGGGTAGGTAAAGTCGCGAGGCGTACTGTCGCTCTGGATCATGGCAGTCCCATCGTGTCGTTGGCCGCACCGCAGTGCAGGCGCAGGAAATCGTGCACGACATGTACCGACCCCCGTCCGCGTCGTCAAATGCACTGCAACAAGTTACGGCCGCGGGACGCGCGGGACGGCATGCTTGAAGCAGGCCTTCCCCGCGCGATGCGGCGCCGTGATTTTGGGCACGCTCACGGGGGCGAATTCCGCGCCAGGAGCGGCGGCTACTTGCGCATGAAGCGACGGCGCGCCAGCCAGAGGATCAAGCGTTGCAGCGGATGGCTGTTGCCGCCCGGCCGCCATGTACGCACCAGCTTGTTGCGGTAGGCGTCGAAATGCAGCCCATGTGGCGCCGCTATCACCTCGCCCCGTCCCAGCAGGATTTTCAGCGCCTGCGTACCGGCAATTCCTGCGCAGATTTCGCAAGCCATCGGCGTCGACGGGCCGCGCTGGTTGACCAAATCCACGGCCGAGGGTTCGACCAGGTAGGCCTGATGCAGCACCGACGGCGCCAAGCCCACCATGAAGCGCAACAGCTGTTCGTTTCGCGGCTGGTCTTCCAGCTGGAAATACTGTTCGAACGTCATCCGGCCGGGCAGGAACGCCAACACCGCCGCACCCATGCCCAATGGCGCGGCCGTGATGGCTGGAATGCCGCGCTCGGCGCACAACGCAAACAGCCTGGCGCGGATGTCGAGCACGAAAAAATCCAGTCCATCGATGTACAGATCCACTCCCGACAGGAATGCATCCATGTTGTCGGGCGTGACGCCTTCGGGAAACTTCTTGATGTCCAGATCGGGATTGATATCGCGCGCCATGCGCGAAACCACCTCGACTTTGGGCAGGCCAACGGTCGACTGGAAGGCACCGGCCTGGCGGTTGAAATTTTCCGTTCCGAAGCGGTCGAAGTCCGCCAAATTGAACGACTGGATGCCCAGTCGCGTCAGGGTCAGCAGGTGCGCACCACCCACGCCGCCCAGACCCGCGATTGCCACGCGCTTGGCACGCAACACGGGCTGCTCTGCCGTGGTTATCCAGCCTATCGTCCGACTGAAAGCCTTGGCGTAATCGAACGGCTCCGTCGACAACGGTCTCTCGGGCATCGCGGGCACCTGCGTTCAACGACAACATCATGGAGCTTAGGCGGCCACTGTCCACGGGCCGTCAACGCTCGGCAATCCTGCAGCGGCCGAAAACAACCCAGGGAAAAATGGCGCCGCTTCGGAAAAGCGGCGCCATGATCGTCAGACCGCCTGCATCCGGATGGCGCCTCAGGCGCCCAGTTCGGACTCTTTGCTGCGACGACGCAGGAGCAGGCCCATGAGGCCCAGGCCCACGCCCAGCATGCCGATCGGACCCGGTTCGGGCACTGCCAGCGACTTGCCGGTCAGCGTACCGGTGCCCACGATCGGGTAATGGCAAATGTCGGTCGGATCGCCCGTTACCCCCGAGCATTGGGCGTACGGCATGAACGAGAACGCCGAGCTGAGATCGAAATCCGCGCCGTCGGCCCGGCTATTGGTATCCATCCAATATCCGGCCGCGCCACCATTCACGTCCAGCAAACCGAAACCACCCGACAGCGAACCGGGCGCGGAAATCGGCCCGTTGATGTTCGAGTAGAGATCGCCCACTGCGGAGAACCCGGTGAACGGTGCGGTATGGCCGGTCAGGCTGAGCCACAAGGGACCGGTACCAACGCCCGCCGAGGAGGGGTTGGCCACATCAAACGAACCGGTAGGGTCGACGTAGAAATTGATGAGGCCGCCGTCGAATACCACCTTCGGGTTCAATGCCGTGCCTTCAATGGCGGACACCGTGTACTGGAAGGTGAAGTTCAGGCTGCAACCCGAACAAAACACCGACTGATCGTCGCCGTTGATCGAGCCAATGCGTCCATAGCCGGTCAGCGTGTCGCCGACGGCGGCCACGGAGGACTCACGGAAGTCGATGGCCTGCACCGTCAGATCCGCGCCATTCGCGGGGTCCCAGGTAATACCGCCGACGGTGATCGGCGCTGCCACCGACGCGCCGCTCCATGCGCCCAAGGCCAGAGCGCCTGCGAGCGCGACTCCAATCACTTTCTTTTTCATCATGTTCTTCTCCTTCAATGCGAATAGCCGCGACCATTACTTGTCCGCGATTTGGCCCCTGCCCTGGTGCTGAGGAGGCAAATCACGTGCCACGCTCGCAAGCGTCTGTTTTCATTGATTAAATAGGGACATCGGGGGCTGTCCGGGGCATTTTTGTAAGGTATTCCAACAGGCGGATATCCCGAGCAGCCGCCGAATACGCTCTATGAACGCACAAACGGCTGTTTTTATTGGCACTTTTTACGAATCCTTTTCGGCGGCCATATGTAAACTATTTCGACACACTTTTCTTCACGCGGACTTCACGAAAGTGAAGTGAATTTGGCGTGAAATTAAGGATTTACCGTCGACACGGTGGCGTTCGGACGCGCCGGAAAGTTCGCGCAAAAGTGTCAATTCCGGCGCCGTCAGGGGAACGAAAGCAGCCTGGGCGATCGGCGCGACGGTGGACTTGATTTCGGTCAGTTGCGATGGACCGACGCCCCCATTGCGCGGCGTGGGCAGCGCCCATTCCCTTGCCCGCATGAGCTTCCGCGGACACGGGCCGAGCGCGTGGCGAAAGATTCGGCGTGGGACGAAGGTCGGGTTAGGACAGCAGACCGAAGCTGGCAGTCGCCCGTCGACCACTACGATGGCGTGGCACCGATCGCGCATAGCCAAGCCGCAGGAAGACCAGCCCACGACCGGACCCACACAGCTGCGCCAGGCGGGCGTCGAGCCGCGCCAGCACAGGCCGCAGGCCGGGCTCGACAGGCACGAAGCCCAGGCTGAGCACGCCTGCCGCCGCGTATGGCTGCACAGACAGGCCGGCCAAGGTCGCTTCCAGCCATACGCGCTGCAATGCGCGGCCACCTGCGAACACATCGCTTCGGGCCGAAGACGGCACCACCAGCAGGCACAGGCCCGGCGACAACCGGATAGGCAGCCAGGCTGAACGCCACCCCAGCATCGACGCGGCCCCCAGGCGATTGAGGGCACGCATCACCGCGGGACGGCGCATCGCCGTAAAAGCGGGACGCATGGGGGGCTCCACGGCCAAGGTAGCGGGCGCGAGGCCTTCATCGCAGATGCTGTTCCAGCCAGCGGAAAAGCGGATGCTGGAAAACAGTTCCGCGTGCAAGACGGGGCTGTGGAAACGCAAGCTTTCGGCGAGCCGAATGGCCTTCAACGCAAGGCTTTTCTCGTGGCTCGTCCCAGGCCACCACAGCCGTGCGCCCTCCATACGTCCCGCCTGCGCATCCAACCGCGCCCGGAGGTCAGCGGACAGGGGGCCACGCCAGGGAAAGCTGCGATCGGTATGGCGGGTGTCGATGGCGGCCGCCAATGGCTCCGTCGGACCCTCGGGGTCGCGATACCACCGGATGCGTGCAACCCAGCGTTCCTCATTGGCCTGCGGAAAGACCCGGACATCCGCCGCATACCCCTGCGAGCGGGCGTAGATGACCATGTTTTCCACGCACGCGCCGGTCGCCAGGTCGCTGAGCACGTAACGCGTATCCGACACGCGTCCGCTGCGCTCGGCGTCAATTCGCACATCCAGACCATCGCCAGACCACGCGAAGTGCCAGGGTTGCGAATTGTCCGCCGAGGGCGCCGCGATACCCGCGCGCACGATGCCTGTTTTCAGGTCCTGATTCATGATTCCCAGGCCGGTGATGAATCTTCACGGCGCCCGTTTTCCGGAGCGATCGGGCCGATGCCAGCCACTCTAGCGCCGAAGGCGTTCACGTTCGGTATCGAACTGCACGCTGAACCGCTGACGCGCCCGGATGGCCGTTTTGATACCTAGGGCTCAAAAACCTAGTATCTTCATCGCCTATAATTCACATAACTTTCGCCACTCATACACAGTCGGCGACTGTTGCAGGTCGGCCTTGGACGACCCTGGGCATGGATGCAACCCGCGCCAAATGCGGGCAGGCTCGTTCCCCAGCCATGATTGTCCACCATTCGCAAACCTGGATGACTACGGTTTGCCAAGCAAGCGCGGCGCGAATCGAGCCCGCGACATAGCGGCCAGACGGAACCTGCGGTCGAAGTGGTACCTAGCCGCGGCATGTGGCGTCCCCCCGAGACAACGTGCCGTACACCGGCGACCGCAACATTACCGAATAGAGCTGCAAATGCCCAATACCGCCATGGACCTCGCGCGTGCCGCGCGCTCCCTCGACAACGGCAAAACGACATGTTCGTGTGCCACCAACCTCGATGAGGTGCAGGCGGCCTGGCAACTGGTCTACGACCGCTACTCGCAAATGGGCCTCATCAACCGGAATCCGTTCGGCATCCATGCCGTTCCCGGCGCCGTGGGCAAGCACGCTTGCGTGATCTGGGGGCCGGACGATGTCGGCGGCGTCGGGCACACGATGACGCTGTTCCGCGACAACCCGATGGGTCTGGCGCTGGATAGCGTCTACGCCCAGGAACTGGACGCGCTGCGCCAATCAGGCCGACGCCTGCTTGAGGTGGGCATGTTGGCAGACCGTCGCGAATCGGCGGCGCGCGGCATCGGCGCGTTGTTCAGCATGATGCGTTGGGCCATACATTTTGGGTTGCACACGGATCTGACCGACATCGTCATCGGGGTGCACCCGCGGCATGCCGCGTTCTACATGCGCTGTTACGGCTTCGAGGAATTCGCGGCCCCCACGGACTATCCGCTGGTGCGAAACAATCCCGTGGTGGGTTTGCGCCTGCGCCTGCGCGAGATGCTGGCGAACGACGTATTGCCGCGGGGGCTGGCCGATGCCCGCGACAATCCCATACCGGCAAGCGCGTTTTCCGACCGCTTCACGTTCGACCCAGGACAACTGCGTGGTTCGCTCATCGCCAATTTTTTGAAGGATCGCTACAACATCGATCCAAGCCGGATCGCCGAGCCGCTCCACTGCGAGCTCGCCTGCCCGGCGCAAGTCGGGTAACGCTCGCGCCGGTGCATGGCACTGGCGCAGCAGCAATCGGGCCGCAGGTAGTGGCGCGATCGATGCCGCGAAACGCCACCAACCGCGAAAGAAAGCAAAAGACCGCCGAAAGAGCGTTCGTTAGCCGCCCGAGGCACCGCCCAGCTCGCGATAAAGCGCATCGGCGGCTGGCTTGTCCTCGAAATCGGCCGCCGACTGCAACGAGCCGAGCGTGCGACGGGCAGCCGCCTTGTCGCCCGTGCGTGCCTGCGCAACGGCCAGGTGATATTGGATCGATGCCACCTGCGGTGCTGCCTTGGCGGCCTTGACCAGGATCGGCAAAGCAGCCTTCGCCTGGTCACGGGCGATCAGCGCCCAGGCATACGTGTCCTGGACGCTGGACGACGTTGGGGCGAGTTTGTAGGCGCGTTCGGCCATCGGCAGTGCCTTTCGATCGCCCTGTTCGGTGTAGATCCAGGCGAGATTGTTGAGCGCGCCCACGTTCGAAGGGTTGTCCTTCAACAATTTCTCGTATTGGGCCGCGGCCAGCGAATTCTGTTTGTGGGTCAGGTAATGCTGGGCCAACAAGGTGCGCGCGGCTTCATCCTCGGGATGTTTGGCCAACCAGTCGATCAGTACCGCTTCGGGCTTGGTGGCACCCGATGCGTTCAGCGCCAGAAATGCCTTGATCACCAGCGGCCGGTCGGCACTGGCCTTCAGGCCGTTCTGGTAGGCGACCGCGGCGTCGCGCGGGGACTTGTTCGCCATGTACAGATCGCCCTCCAGCGCGAAGCCGGCGGCCTTCGTGGCAGGTTGCGCCTGCAGCGTGCGCGCCAATGCCAACGCAGCGGGAAGGTCTTTCCCCTGCATTTTCACCGTAGCGAGCAGGATCACGGCCTGCACCTGGTGCGGATCGCTCTTGATCACCTGCTCGAGGTTGCTCTCGGCAGCTTTCGTATCCTTGGTGATGAGCTGCGCGCGCGCCAGATTGGTGCGGTACAGGGCCGCCTGCGGCGCGAGGTCCACCGCCTTCTGCAATGTCTTCAACGCCGCATTCACGTCACCCGCATTCATCTGTGCCGCACCCAGCGCATTGACCGCCGCGGGATTCTGTGGATTGACCGCCACCAGGCGCTTGGCGGTGCTCACCGCTTCGTCGAACTGACCGCTCTCGCTGTAAAGCAAGACGAGGGCGATGTATGGCGTGGGCGATTCAGGCGCCGCATCGATAGCCTGCTTGCTCCACTTGATCGCACCCGCCTTGTCGCCTTGCAATAGCGCGAGCCGGCTCAGGGCCATCATGGCCACTTCGTTGCGGGGGTCATGTTTCAACACGGCGTTGTAGCGGCCAGCGGCGTCCTTGTAGTGTCCATCCAGCGAATCGAGGCTGCCCAGGCTCAGCAGCGTGGCGAGGTTGCCTGGCTCGATCCGTGCGGCCTGTTCGTACTGGGCGCGAGCTTCGGGGCGCTTGCCTGCGGCGATCAAGGCCGTCCCGTAGACCAGGTGCGCCGCGCTGTCCTGCGGGTGTTTCGTTGCATACGCCGCCGCCGTCTTGACCGCGTCGTCGACCCGTTTGTCGCGCACATACGTGATCACCATCAAGCGGTTGCGCCGCGCTTCACTGGCGGCGTCTTCAACCGGCATGGCCTCCAGCAGTCGCAAGGCCTCGGAACCCTGGCCGGCCGCGATCGCCTTTTCGGCGGGAGCGAACGGATCATTCGCTGCCGCCTTGTCACCGGCGAGCGCTTTCGCCCCCGGCGTGCGGTCTCCGGAAGCCGCCGCGCCCTGCAACAATGCCAGCAACTGGGTATCGGAAGGCGTGTCGTCCACCGCCGGGCGCAGGGTGTTCAGCGCCTGGCTGGTGCGACCCTCGCGATAGAACGTCAACGCCAACAGCCGCCGTGCCTCGACGTTGTTCTGGTTGATACCCATGGCGTTGCTGAGATACATCTCGGCCTGCGCGTAGTTGCCTTGCGCGTAGCTCACTGCGCCCATCAACGTCTGCGCCTGCTCGTTGTTCGGCGCATCCTTGAGCACCAGCTGGAGCTGTGAAACGGCATCATCCAGATGACCCTGCTTGTAGAGCGCCACGGCGTGCAGATAGCGCGGGTAAGGCTGGTCCGGCGCCATTTTTTCCAGGGCCTGAATGTTTTCCAGCGCCCCGTCGAGCTTTTCCTGCTGGATCTGGGCGTTGGCCAGGCGCAGCAACGTGTAGAAGTGCTCCTGTGGCAGCCAGTCCGGTTTGCTGAAACCGAGAACCTTCTGATACGCCGCTTCGGCCTCGGCAAATTGCCGGGCATCGAACGCCAGATCGCCCTTGGCTATCCATGCCTGCGGACTTTCCGGTGCGGCCGTCAATGCCTGTTCTACATACTTTTGGGCGGCGTCCTGGTTGTCGGCCGTGCCGGCCAGCTTGGCCAGCCCGATCAGGGATCGCGCGTCATTGGGGTCCAAGGCCAGCGCTGCCTTGTAGGATTGCCCGGCCTGATCGAATTGCTTCAGCCCGCGATGGGCATCACCGCGCAACCGCAGCACGCTTGCCTTGACCTTCGGATCGAGCTGGGCATCCAGCGACAGGGTCTTGAGCAATTCGTCGTATTGCTGGGACAGCAAGAGCGCCTGCCCCAGCGGCACCGCCCATTGCGTCTCGGGCACGCCATTCGCCTTGGCGTTCTGAAGGTCGTTCAACGCGTCCTTCGGGTCGCCGAGCATCAACGATGCGCGACCCAGCAGCAGCCAGGCCTGGCCGTTCTTGCTGTCTTTCTGCAGGACCTTTTTCGCTTCGATATAGGCTGCGCGGTATTTGCCCTCGGCCTGGTTCCTGGCGCCGTCGGCCAGCCCGTCGGTACGGCTGGTCAGGCCACAGGCCGCCAACAACAGGCTGATCGAAAGGGCGAGCAAACCGCGCCGAACGTGGCTGGTATTCAAGTTGTTGGGCATGTTATCGATCTCGGTTGGCACATCGGCAGGCATGGATCAGTCGGCATCCGCCGTTTTCTTCAAGGCATATTTGTCGAGCAGGTCGTAAAGCGTCGGTCGACTGACGCCAAGCAGGTCCGCCACCCGTGAAAGATTGCCGTTCGCCTTGGCCAGCGCGCGCTGGATGGCGCGTTTTTCGGCATCGGCGCGCACCTCGCGCAGGCTCAGGAAATCATCCCCGGTGGTGCCCAATTGCAATTCGGCCAACCCTATCTGCTTGGTGTCAGCCATGATCACCGCACTGTTGATCGTGTTTTCCAGCTCGCGGACATTGCCTGGCCACGAATGGCTCTCGATCGCCTTGAGCGCCTTGGCGGAGAAGCCGCGGATGGACCGGCCGTGGCGGCTGGCTGCCTGGGTCAGAAAATGTCGGGCAAGCAACGCCGCATCACCGATGCGGTCGCGCAGCGGCGGCAGGCGAACGCTGACCTCGCTGACGCGGTAGAACAGATCCTCGCGGAACCGCCCTTGCTGGATCAGCGCACGCAAGTCCTGGTGCGTGGCGCAAACGATGCGGATGTCGACCGGGATCGATTCGCGTCCGCCAATGCGCTCGATCACCCGCTCCTGCAGAAAGCGCAGCAATTTGGACTGCAGCGCCGGCGGCATGTCGCCAATCTCGTCCAGAAAAAGGGTGCCGCTGACGGCCAGCTCGATCTTGCCCTTGGTTTGCCTGTGGGCGCCGGTATAGGCACCTCTCTCATAACCGAACAGTTCCGCCTCGAGCAATGGCTCCGGGATCGCGGCGCAGTTGATCGCCACGAACGGGCCATCGCGTCGCGAGCTCAGGCGGTGCACTGCACGCGCGAACAGCTCCTTGCCGGTGCCGGTTTCCCCCAGCAGCATGACGGTGGCGTTCGACGGGCCGACCTTCTCGATCAGCCGACATGCCTCCACCATCGCTTCGCTGCCACCGATGATGCCCTCAAGCACCGAGCTGGACTGGTTTCGCAGCGCACGATTCTCTGCCTCCAGCTCGTGCACCCGATACGCCCGGCTCACGATCAGGCGCAGCACCTCCAGATCCAGCGGCTTGGAGCAGAAATCGAAGGCGCCAAGGCCGATCGACTTGACCGCGTTGTCGCGATCCCCGTTGCCGGTGGCGACGATGACCTTGGTGTAAGGCGCCTTCTGCAGGATTTCGACAAGCGTGGCAAACCCCTCGCTGGTGCCGCTGGGGTCCGGTGGCAAACCCAGATCCTGCAGTACCACGGCCGGTTGGTGACTCTCCAGCATGGCCAGGGCCGAGGCGCGGTCATCCGCGAACAGCACCTCGTAATCCTCGAAGCTCCAGCGCAACTGGGTCTGCAGACCGGGGTCGTCCTCGACCACCAGCAGATGACGCGGCGCCGTGCTCACGATGCCGCCGTCGATGGATTGGTCATGGCCGAATCCCCTTCGTAACCAGCGAGCGGCAGCCGGATGGTGAATACCGTGCCCTCGCCCGGCGTGCTGTCGACATGCACCGTCCCTCCCAGCGAGCGGACATACTCACGCGCCTGATACGCACCCACGCCCATGCCCTTGCTCGCCTTGGTGGAGAAAAATGGCTTGAAAAGCCGGTCACGAATGAAATCCTCGTCCATACCTTCCCCATCGTCCTCGATATCAATCACTGCGTCGCCGGCGACGCGTCGCGTGGTCAGCGTAACGTGGCCATGCGTTCCGGCCGCGTCCTGGGCGTTGCGCAAGACATGCCCCAGCACCGTGGCGAACTGTTCCGGATCCGCCTGCACCCACAGCTTTTCCGGCACCGGTCGGTAATCGGGTCGCGGCGACTGCGCCTGGCATTCGGCCAGGGCCTTGTCGACCACGGCAGTCAGCTGTACGCGGCCGAGGTTGGCAGGCGTCACGCCTCCGCGCAACTGTTCGAGAAGGCGCGAGATGCGTCCCACCGAGTTCGCCACCGTCGCCAGCATGTCATCAACGAACGCGGGCTTGTGCTTGTGGCGCTCCGCGTTCTGCAGCAGCAGCGATTGCTGGGCAGCGACGTTCTTGAGGTCGTGCATCAGGAACGCGGTGAGCCGGTTGAAGCCTTCGAACTGACGCGCCTCGGCCAACCGGCGAGCGTTGACGGCCTGCGCGAGCGTCCCCGCAACCTGGCTACCGGCCGCACGCAGCAGATCGATATCTTCCCAATCAAAAGTGCGGCGCGCGCGTGGCTGCGCGACCACCACTACGCCCACGAGCCGATCCTCCAGTACCAAAGGCACCAGCAACCAGGCGCGCGGCAACGCGCGGAAAACGTCTGGCGCCCGCAGCCGCTCCTCGCCCAGCGGTGGTGGTTCGTCCAGGTTGAAAATCCAGTGGCGCTTGCGCATCAACTCGATCGCGGGCAAGGCGGTCGAGACCGAAAGACCGGGCGGTACGGGCATGTTCCAGCGCGCTTCCGGCACCAGATCATTCTGCTCATCACACATGAACAGCGCACCGGCCGGACTGTCCATGATCTGTGCCATGGCACGCACCGCCCGCAACGGCAACTCGGCATCGCTGGCGGACAGCGTCGCGGTCAGGCGCAGCCATTCCTCGCGATAGTCGTGCCGGAAACTGAAGAAGTTCTTCTGCAAGACCACGCGAACGCGCGCGCGCGCCTGCCCGGACGTGGCCAGCAACAACACGAACAGCAAGGCGAAACAGATCAGGGTGATCTGCGCGACGCTGCCCCAATCACCGCCATACAGGCGCACATAATAGCCACCGATCGCGGTGGCGATGATGTAAACCGCCACCACCAGCAGACTCGTGGAATAAAACACCACGCGTCGAGAAACACCGACCTCCAGCGACCACTGCGGGTTGCGCGCGGCTGCCACCAGCAGCAACGGCACCAGTGCGGCATCGATGAAACCGCGCGCCGCCCACGCGTTCAGATTGAATTCCCGGTAGAGAACAGCGTAGGAATACAAAAAGATGTCATAGGCAAACAGCACGCCGAGGGATATCACCAGAAATTTGAGCGCCCACCGCTGCTCGGGGTCGACATTGCGGTAGATCTGCTCAAGAAAAACCACCCCAAGCAGGGCCAGTACCAGCACGCCCGCCAGCGGCACGCTGATGTCCAGCGTCAGCCCGGTCGCGCGTGCCAGCCCGGTCATCGGCCACAGGCAATAGCAGGCCAGCGCGATCCAGAGTGCATGCACGCCGAAGCCCCAGCCACGTCGCCAGCCCGACGTTCGCCAGATACCGAACAGCGCGCTCACAAACGCCAGCCACGCGCCGAACCGCAATACTTCGGCCAGCAGAATCCAGTTTGCCGATACCGCCCGCGTCCATTCCGCGTAAGCCAGAAACACGCCCCACAACGCCATGACCAGAGTGGCCACGATCAGCAAGGCGCCAATTCGCTGGCCACGCCAACTGACAGCTAGCAACGTCGCACCGATCAGAAAGGCGGCCGCGCAGATCAGGTAGCTGGCAATGGCAATGACGTGCATGGATTAGTCGCGCGGGTGGTGCGGCACTGTTGTCGGCCTTGGCGGGTACGGTGTTCCCTGGAGCATCGTGGGTGCCCGTCAGGATAGCCGCTAGGAAGCGGTTGCCGGCTCCGCCACATCCGCCGCCGGCATGACGTTCCATCGCCGGCGGATATCGGCCACGACCCGCGCGGCGGTTTGGCCGTCCCACAAGTCGGGTTTGCGCCCATGAACACCGTTGCCGGACAGAAGCTCGTCCACCGCGGACAGCAGCCCGGCGGCGGCGATCAACCGGTTGCTTCCTTCGGTGACGGTGACCGGGCGCTCGGTGGTATTGCGCAACGTCAGGCAAGGAATCCCGAGGTATGTGGTCTCCTCCTGGACGCCACCGGAATCCGTGACTATCAGGCGTGCATCGCAAACGAGGTTCATGAAATCCACATAACCCAGTGGCTCGACAAGCTGTACACCAGGCGCCTGCGCCAAGTCCGTCCACAAGCCGAAGGCTTCCAGATTCTTGCGCGTGCGCGGATGAACGGGAAACACCAGCGGCAGTCTCGCTGCCATGGCGATCAACTGACGAACCAGTTCCGACAATGGACCGACCTCATCCACGTTCGATGGTCGGTGCAGCGTCACTACCGCATACTCGCGTCTTGCCAAACCCCGCCGCTGCCGCTCGCCGCTGGCCTCGATACGTTCGCGCATCAACTCGTAGGAATCGATCATGATGTTGCCTACACGCGTGATCTTGTCTGCGGTCACGCCTTCGGCGGCGAGATGCGCATCGCCATCGGGGGAAGGCGTCCACAGGATGTCGGCGAGGGTGTCGGTCACCAGACGGTTGATTTCTTCGGGCATGTCGCGGTCGCCACTGCGCAAGCCAGCCTCCAGATGCGCCACCCGAATGTGCAGCTTGGCCGCGACCAGGGCGCAAGCCACAGTGGCATTGACATCGCCGACGACGATGACCAGATCCGGGCGTTCCGCCACGCAGGCGGCCTCGTAACCGAGCATCACGTTGGCCGTCTGTTCGGCATGGCTGCCACTGCCCACCCCGAGATGCAAACCCGGGGAGGGCAACCCGAGGTCCCTGAAAAAAGCGTCCGACATGTTCTTGTCGTAATGCTGGCCCGTGTGCACCAGCCGCACACTGCACCACGACTCCTTGCGCAACGCGTGGAAAAGCGGGGCAATCTTCATGAAGTTGGGCCTTGCGGCCGCGATCAAGTCAATCCTGAGCCGCTGCATTGCGGAGTGCCCCCTTGAGCTTCAGAGAAGCCTCTAGTGTACAGCGCGGTGGCATGCGCCCGGCTCTTCTCCTCACCCCGGTTTCGGCCCCTTCGTGGCGGCCGGATGGCCTTGATGGCGATGCAAAAAAAGGCCCGCCAAGATGGCGGGCCTTTTCACGAGCACTTCAAGCGTGCTCCACATCCGAAGGCTAATGCCCGCTCAGACGTTCTCGCGACGGCGGCGGCTGGCGGCAAAGCCGATCAGCAGCGCGCCGAGACCGAACATGCCAAGCGCGGCCGGCTCCGGGACTGGGTGCACGGATTCCACCACGACGACGAAATCGTTGTAGTCGAAGTCGGTACCGTCTTCCCAAGCTTGCAGGTATTCGCCCGGCGTAAACACGCCGTTGGTCGCCTCGATCTTGTTCGAACCATCACCAGCGTAGGTGACAACGCGGGGGCCGCCGTTGCCGTTCAGCGCGTTGTCCGAGTAGTAGAAGGTGTTGCCAACCTTCAAGAAATAGCCGAACAGGTTGCCGCCGCCAAAATAGACTTGGTCGGAGTGACCTGTTGAATCCGCCAATGGATCCGCTGACGCATAATACGTTGCCTTGAAACCACCGGTACCGTTGGTTTTCAGGGTCGTGGTGTACCCAGCTGATGCACCGTCGAACAACGTCAGCGTATTGGTGATGTTGGTCGGATCGAAGATGCCAAAGGTGAGGTTGGCGGCGCTGCCGGTCAGGGTCAGCATGACCGTGTTTTCGCTACCACCGGTGCCGGCGACGGCCCAGTAGCTGGCGGGGTTCAACTGCTGGGTGTACGGGTTGATGCCATTGCCTGCGGAGAAAATGCTGCCGTCCGTGCCGGCTGCGCCGAGGATTTGGTCCAGGGTGTGTTCGCCATAAGAATTCGTCGTGGCGATGCAGGTCGGGCCGCCATCGAAGCCGGCCGCGCACGGCGTCGCGAACGCTTGCGACGCGAACAGGCTGGCAGCGGCGAAGCCGGCGAGCCCGAGATACTTGATTGTCTTCATGGTGTGGCTCCTTGGGAAATCGGACAAAAAGTTGATGCGCCGATATAAAGCAAAGTGCATGCCACAACATAAACATATGATATTGCTGTTTATTTTACTGGAAAGACAATTCAGCTCTACACAGAACGTAAACATTTTCGACACTCAAAGCGGCGCCGATCGCCAGCCGCGAGGCCGGTTCGCCCAGCCTGGGTCCGCATCGGAGCCTTCCGGGCGCGGCCACCCTGTACCGGCCGACCTCGCGGCGTGAGCGGCGCCTAACGAACTGATCTGAATGGTCAATCTGTGCCACAGCGCGCAGTTCGCGGCGATGGTCTTCTATAGCCTGCAATCCGACCCATGTGCCTGACGCGGCGGTTCTGCTGCGTCGACTTGGTGCCAAGAGCGAGACAAAGCCACCACCTTTGGGTGGACAGGGGGCTGCGTCCAAGCAACTAGGAAGGTGGGGGCTACGCCCTCACGCGATTCAGCGGATGCAAGGCAGACGAGCAAATGAACGCAAACCAAGCATCACGCTCGCCCATAGCGAGTGGTCGACCCGCGCACGTTGCCGGAAAGTGGATTATTGCGTGTGCCGGCGCGCTTCTGGGCGCGACGCATGCGCGCGCCGCCACGATGCTGACCAACACCGTCGTCAGCCAAGCCACGCAGGCCCAGAGCAGCGTGCCGGTGACATTCGGCCAGGTGTTCAAGGCTGGCGACGTCCCCGCCGGCGCCACGGTCAGCGCCAGCCTCGACGGCCACCCGGTCGCCCTTCAGGTGGATACCAAGGCCACCAACCCGGATGGCAGCCTTCGCCACGCCGTCATGACAGCGATGGTGCCGTCGCTGCCCGGCAACGCCACGTTGCCGCTAACGCTGACCACACAGACGGCCTCGGCCAACCCTGCCGGCACCGTCACCCTTTCGCAGCTGTTGTCGACAAACTACGACGCCAACGTCGCGCTCACCGTCGACGGCAAACCCTACACCGCAAGCGCCCGCAAGCTGTTGCAGGCCGCCGGCAACGCCAAGGCGTGCACGCCTTGGGGTACGCAGTGCGACCTGTGGCTTTCCGGCCCGCTGGCAAGCGAGTGGGTGGTGAACACTCCGGTGACGGCGGCCGATGGCACGGAAAATCCCAACCTGCGCGTGTTCTTCGCGGTGCGTGCTTACGCCGGCGCCACGCCGGGCACGGTGGGTGACATACGCACCGACATCATCGTCGAGAACAGTGCAGCGTTCGCGCCACAAAGCCAGCCGCAATACACCGCCACCCTCACCTCCGGCACCGCTAGCTACACCAGCCCCGCCCTCACCCAGTACGCCTATACGCGCTGGCACAAGCAGCTGTGGTGGAACAACG
>Ga0164242_10003812_pt1 | contig 17073 bp, 16 predicted proteins | sample OricomgcompostMG_FD_108783 | JGI IMG/M metagenome (GOLD analysis project Ga0164242, IMG submission 108783) | Miracle-Growth compost microbial communities from Emeryville, California, USA - Original compost - Miracle growth compost (MG) ...
CAGGTCCACGTCGTACGCCTGGAGCCGCGCCCGGCGAACATCGAGGGCAAGGGCGCGGTCACGATCCGCGACCTGGTCAAGAACTCGTTGCGCATGCGCCCGGATCGGATCATCGTCGGGGAGGTTCGTGACGCCTCCGCGCTGGACATGCTGCAGGCGATGAACACCGGCCACGACGGCTCCATCTGCACGCTGCACTCCAACGGGCCACGGGACACGCTGGCTCGGCTGGAGACGATGGTGCTGATGGCCGGCATGGACCTGCCGATGCGCGCGATCCGCGAGCAGGTCGCCTCCGCGGTCGACCTGATCGTGCATCAGACCCGGTTCAAGGACGGCAGCCGCCGGATCACCCACATCACCGAGGTGGAGCGGATGGAGGGCGAGGTGATCACCCTCCAGGACATCTTCGCCTTCGACACCGCCGCCGGATTCGACGCCGACGGCCGGGTGCTCGGTCATCTGCGCCCGACCGGACTGCGGCCCAAGGTCTTGGACAAGATGGCCTACGCCAACGTGAGCGTCGACCCGATGCTCTTCGCGATGGACCGGTTCCGATGATCCGCCGGGCGCTCCTGGCCCCGGTCGTGGCGGTGCTGGCGGTGGCACTCCTCTGGGTCGCCGGCCTCTCCTGCGCGTACGCCGACGCGACGGCGACGGCGCAGATCAGCCACTTCGAGCGCACCGGCACGGGGCTCTCGATGCTGGTCTCGGTGCCCGCCGACGCGAAGGTCGACCTCGACCACGTCGCGGTGACCATCGCCGGCCGGCTGGCCACCGCCTCGGCCCAGGCGGGCTCCACGGGCCAGGTGCGGCGTACCGCGATCCTGGCGATGGACACCAGCACGTCGATGCGCGGGGCGAAGTTCGCCGCCGCCAAGACCGCTGCGGCCACCTACATCGACGCCCTGCCCCCGGACGTCTACCTCGGCATCGTCACCTACGGCGGCTCGGTCACCACCGCCCTGCCGCCCACCCGCGACCGCAGCCGGGCCACCGCCACGCTCGAACAGCTCGCGCTGCACCCCGCCACGCTGCTCTACGACGGGGTCCAGACAGCGCTCGACGACGCCGGCGAGAAGGGCCAGCGCTCGATCCTGGTGCTCTCCGACGGGGCCGACACCGCGAGCACGACCCCGCTCGGCAGGCTCACCGCTGCCGTCGCCCAGACCGACGCCCTGATCGACGTGGTGGCGGTCGACCGGGCCGGCACCAGCACCGCCTCGCTCCGGCGCATCGCCGCGGCCGGCCGCGGCACGGTGCTGCCCTCCGACCCGACAGCGCTCTCCCGGACCTTCGCCGCCGAGGCCGGCGTGCTGGCCCGGCAGATCCTGGTGACCGCCCACCTGCCGGCGGGGCTGACGGCGACCCGGGGCACCGTCGAGGTCACCCTGCCGACGCTGCCGACCACCGGTGGTGGCGCCCTGACCGCCTCGGCGTACGACGACCGGCTGCAGGCGACCCCGCCGGCACCGGTCGCCGACCGGCAGGCCCACTGGGTGCTGCCCGGCTGGGTGATGTACCTCGGCGCCGGCTTGCTCGCCGTCGGGCTCTTCGCGCTGATCCTGATGCTGCTGCCGCGCCGGCGGGCCGACTCGGCCGAGGAGCTGGTGACCAGCTACACCACCAGGACCGGCGCCGGCGGGACCGGTGGCGCGGGTGCCACCGGTGGCGCCGGTGCGGCAGGCCGGGCCACCCCCCGGCTCGACGCCGAGCATGCCCTGGCCTCGGCCACGACGGCCGCTGCCGACCTGCTCAGGCGCAACGCCGGCCTGGAGGCGCGGATCGCGCACTGGCTCGAGGGCGCCGGCAGCGACCTCAAGCCCGCCGAGTGGCTGCTGGTCCACCTCGTCGTCGCGGTGGCCGCCGGCCTGCTCGGCGTACTCCTGGGCCGCGGCGACGCGATCCTCGGACTGGTCTTCCTGCTCCTCGGCGCGATCGGCCCGTGGGCCTACCTGATGCTGTGCCGAAGCCGCCGCCAGCAGCGGTTCGCCGAGGCGCTGCCGGACACCCTGCAGCTGATGTCCGGCTCCCTCTCCGCCGGTCTCTCGCTCGCGCAGACGATCGACACCGTGGTGCACGAGGGCAGCGACCCGATCGCGAGCGAGTTCCGCCGGGTGCTGGTCGAGACCCGGCTCGGCGTGGACCTCGAGGATGCCCTCGACGGGGTCGCCGAGCGCTTCGACAGCCCCGACTTCAGCTGGGTGGTGATGGCGATCCGGGTCCAGCGCCAGCTCGGTGGCAACCTGGCCGAGCTGTTCGACACCGTCGCGGCGACGCTGCGCGAGCGGCAGTACGTACGCCGCCAGGTCGCCGCGCTCTCCGCCGAGGGCAAGCTGTCCGCCATCGTGATCGGCGCGCTGCCGCCGGTGTTCACGCTCTATCTGCTCGTCACCAACAGCGCCTACCTGCACCCGCTCGTCCATGACCCGCGCGGCATCATCATGGTCGTCTTCGGCGTGGTCTGGTTGGGCATCGGCGCCTTCTGGATGAGCCGGCTCGTGAAGGTGGAGGTCTGAGGTGGTCGTGATCCTGGCCCTGGGGATCCTGCTCGTCGTCAGCTCGATCGTGCTCCTCGCCCTCGCCCTGCGCACCGACCAGGAGGCGGCCGGCGTCAACCGCTCCCTGGCCGTCCTCGAGGCGATGGGGCACGCGCCCAAGGAGCTCACCCACGAGCTCGACCTGCCGTTCACGGACCGGGTGATCGAGCCGCTGCGCGCTCGCGCGCTGGCGATCGGCCGCCGGGTGACCGGCGCGGACGCCGCCGAACGGATCCGGCGCAAGCTGGACACCGCCGGGAACCCGCCCGGCTGGACGGTGGACCGGGTCCTCTCCGGCAAGGTGATCTGCGCCGTGGCCGGCCTGGTCGTCGGCGTGCTCGTCGCCGTGCTGCTCGGCACCGGCTTCCTGATCGGCGCACTGCTCACCCTGGCCGGGCTCGTGGTCGGCTTCTTCGCCCCGAACCTCTACCTCTACCAGCGCACCTACGATCGCAACGAGCGGCTCCAGCGCGAGCTGCCCGACGCGATCGACCTGATGACGATCAGCGTCGAGGCCGGTCTGGGCTTCGACGCCGCCCTGCAACAGGTGGCGATCAAGACCGAGGGGCCGCTGGCGGACGAGTTCATGCGGCTGCTGCGGGAGATGCAGCTCGGCCAGGGCCGGCCCGAGGCCTTGCGGGGCCTCGCCGAGCGGTGCAACGTGGACGATGTGCGCTCCTTCGTCAGCGCGGTGGTCCAGGCCGACGGCTTCGGCATCCCCGTCGCCCAGGTCCTGCGGGTCCAGTCCAGCGAGATGCGGATCAAGCGCCGGCAGCGGGCCGAGACCAAGGCCCAGCAGGTGCCGGTGAAGATCACGGTGCCGCTGATCTTCTTCATCCTGCCGTGCCTGTTCATCCCGGTGATGGGACCCGCCATCATCAACATCATGGACAGCCACTTCTAGCCGATGGGGTCCTCGCTCGACGTCGCCTCGCATGTGGACCCGCACCACCGGCGGGTCGCGGCGATCGCCCGCGGCTTCACCGCTGTCGCGATGCTGGTGCCACTGCTGTGGTCGCGGGACGCCCCTGCGCTGGTCGCGCTCGGCTTCACCGCGCTCACCTGGGCGGTGGTCACGCTCCTGGAGTGGCGCAGCCGGATCACCCTCGACGTACTCGGCGGGATCGAAGCCGGCGCGGTCGGCCTGATCGCCGGTGTGGTGATCGACCGCTCGCCGGCCGTGCTGGCCGGGCTCGCCATCGTGCCGTTCACCGCCGGCCTCTACCGGGGCGTCTGGGGCCTGGTGATCTCGCTGTCGACCGAGCTGTTCGCGGTGGTCACCTCCGCACTCGCCGTCCAGCACGGGATGACGCCGCAAGAGGGCTACGACATCTTCAGCTGGTGCTTCGCCGGACTCGGCGCCGGCCTGATCGGTACCTTCCTGCTGACCGCGCTGCAACAGCGGGCCGACCCGCTCGCGCCCTACCTGTACGCCCAGTCGCTGCTGCGCCAGCTGATCGACCTCAGCGGCGGCCTCGACGGCGGCCTGGACCCGGTCGCGCTCGGCGGGGGCATCGTGAGCCAGGTCCGCGACGAGCTGCCCACCAGCGCCCTGGCGCTCTACGTCCCGCGCGGTGAGGCGCTGACCCCGCTGGTCACCAAGGAGATCAGCGGCCCGGACGACGCCGCCTGGGAGGAGGCCGCACTCACCGCCTGGACCACCGCCGACGCCTTCGTCGACGGCAACCTGTTCGCCATCCCGCTCCTGTCCTCGCAGCGCGAGACCGTCTCCGCTGTGACCGTGGGCTGCCTGTCCGACCGGGTCACACCGGAGGGCCTGGGGTTGCACGACCGGATCGCGCGGCTCCGCCGAGACCTCCACGTCAGCGCGGTCCACCTGGAGACAGCGCTCCTCTTCGCCGCGTTCCGCGACTCGGCCACCGCCGAGGAGCGGCGCCGGCTGGCACGGGAGATGCATGACGGCGTGGCCCAGGACATCGCCGGGCTCGGCTATCTGGTCGACGCCCTCGCCAGTACGGCGACGACGCCGCAGCAGACCGAGCGGATCGGCGTACTGCGCGATCGGATCACCGCGGTCGTCGCCGAGATCCGCCGCTCCCTGGTCAACCTGCGCACCTCGGTCGGCGCCAGCGAGAGCCTGGGAGCCGCGATCGGCTCGATCGCCCGCAACCTGACCGAGGTCTCCGGCGTACCGATCCACGTGACGCTCGACGAGACCACCGACCGGCTGCGCCCCGAGGTCGAGGCGGAGCTGTTCCGGATCACCCAGGAGGCGATGAACAACGCGATCAAGCATGCGCAGGCCTCCGCGATCGAGGTGCACTGCCAGGTGCGGGCACCGCACGCCCGGATCACCGTCAGCGACGACGGGCGTGGTATGCAGGCCCCGCGCAAGGGCTCGCATGGTTTGGAGATCATGCGGGAACGGGCGTTGCTGATCAACGCGACGCTGACCATGCTGGATCTCGACCACGGCGGCGTGGCTGTCACGGTCGAGATCGCGGGCGGAACCGAGAACGCCTCCACGGAGGCTGGGAAGGCACGGGTGTAGGCATGACGGCGGTGCTGTTGGTGGACGACCACGAGCTCATCCGCGAAGGCCTGGCCGGCGTGATCGACCTCGAGCCGGACCTCGACGTGGTGGCACAGGCCGGGACCGTCGCCCGGGCGCTGGAGCTCTACGACGAGCTCTCCCCCGAGGTGGTCATCGCCGACCTGCAGCTCCAGGACGGCACCGGGCTCGACATCCTGCGGGCCATCCGCAAGCAGAGCAACACGACCGGCGTGGTGGTGCTGACGATGCACTCCGGCGACGAGCAGATCTTCGCCGCGATGGAGGCCGGCGCCTCCGGCTTCGTCGGGAAGGACGCGCCCTCCCAGGAGGTCGTGCGCGCCGCCCGGCATGCGGCGGTCTCGCCGCGCTCGTTCGTCTGCTCCGGACTGGTCGGGGCGATGATGCGTCGGCAGACCTCGGAGTCGACCCGGCTCTCCGACCGCGAGCACGACGTACTGCTGCTCCTCGCCGACGGGCTCGGGGCAGCCGAGATCGGCCGCAAGCTCTATCTCTCCGAGTCGACCGCCAAGTCGCACATCGCGCGGATCTACCAGAAGCTCGGCGCTGCCAACCGCGCCCAGGCCCTTGTCACCGCGATGCGGATCGGGCTTCTCTCCAGCGTGAAGCCCAGCGGCCTCTGACTCCCCCGGCCGTCCCGGGACCCCACACAGGCCAGGACATAGCCCGAACGGACTATGCCTGTCGGCACCTTCACCCGATCCCGGGACTCCCCTCGTTCTTGCACGATGGGCCGGTGGGGGCGCGGCGCAGACGTGCCCGTGGAAATGAGGGGGAATCATGCTTGACTACCTGCGCAATCTGTTCACCTGTCGCCGGCGCGACAACGACCGCGGCGCGTCCGCGGTCGAGTACGGCCTGCTGGTCGCCGGCATCGCGGCCGTCATCGTCGTTCTTGTGATGACGCTCGGCACCCGGATCGAGCACGCATTCCAGGACACCTGCGACAAGATCACGACCACTCAGGACAGCGGCACCTGTACCAACGGCGACGCCACTGGCCCCACCGGCGGCAGCAGCTGACATCTGAGCCTGGGGAGCATCGAGGCGCCGCAGCCCCAGCTGCGGCGCCTCTGCTCACCCCGCCGCTGACGGAGACGACCGGGGCCGACACCATCGGGAGGGATGGCCGATGACCCAACGAGGGCAGCACCAGCGCGGGGCGTCCTCGATCGAGTACGCGCTCCTGGCCGCCGGCATCGCCGCGGCTCTCGTGCTGGTCATCGCCCTGCTCGGCGGCAAGGTCGGGGGCCTGTTCCAGGACACCTGCGACCGGGTCAGTACGGCGATGAACAGCACCTGCGACACCAGCCACTGACCTCACCGACCGCCCAGCACCCGCCCCGCCACCGCGATCCGCTGCAGCGCGGTCGGATGTGAGCCGAACCAGACCTGCGACCAGGCCGGCGGCGTCGGATCGGCCAGCGAGCTGATCGCCAGCTGCCGCTGCAGATCGACGAACGAGGTCTTGTCCTGGGTGGTGACCAGTGCGTCCACGTCCGCCCGGGTCTCGATCTGACGACTGATCGTGTTCTGCACCGGCAGCGCCACGAACGACGCCAGCGCGAACAGGGCCAGCAGCAGCGGAACCACCGCCGGGTCGCGCAGGCCGCCGTGCCGACGCCCGACCAGCAGCCCGAGCAGGCCCACGCCGAGGAAGGCCGCCGCCACCCCGAGCAGCGTGCCGGTCAGGACGTCGTCGTGGCGGGCGTGGCCGAGCTCGTGCGCGACCACGGAGAGCACCTGCCCGCGCGGCAGCTCGTCGATCAGGTTGTCGTAGAGCACCACCCGGCGGGTCGAGCCGAAGCCGGTGACGTAGGCGTTGAGCTCGGTGGTGCGCTGCGAGGCGTCGGTGACCAGGACGTCGTCGAGCCGGACGTGCTCCTGCTGCGCGATCTGCATGATCTGGCTGCGCAGCTCGCCCTGCGGCAGCGAGGTGAAGTTGCCGAACAGTGGCTCCACCAGCACCGGATAGACGAACGAGCCGAGCAGCACCAGCGCCGCGATCACCACCCCTGCGACCGCCGGCCAGGTGCGCCGCCAGCGCCGGGCGATCGCCAGCAGGACGATCACGGCGATCGCCGTCGCCACCACGCTCACGCCGGTGCTGATCCCCGCGTCGGATAAGTACGCCGCCCAGCTCTGCCGGGACAGCCCATAGCGGAGCTGCTGGTGCTGCAGCGCGGCATCGAGCGGCAGCGTCACCACCCGGCCGATCACGCCGACGATCACCACCAGCACCATCGCGCGCAGCCACCACGGCCCGCGCAGCCGAGCGGTCACCGCGCGCCCGAACCGGGTGAAGCCCAGCAGGCAGGCGACCACCAGCGAGACGACCAGGGCGCTGCGCCCCAGCCACCGCGCCACGTGAGAGTACGCCGAAGCCCGGGCGATCTGCTCGTGTGTGAAGACGCTCTGGGCCGCCGGCGGATGGAGCGTGCCCCCGGGATAGGGGTGCCACGGCACCAGCACCGCCGCGAGCACCACGAACGCGATCCCGCCGCCGGCCGCCATCGCCACGGAGAGCCAGCGCATCAGGCCCATCCGGGGAAGCGCCTCGACCCGGTCCGCCGCCGCCTCGCTCACTGGGCCAGCTCCACGAGCTCTCGGCGCCACCGGGCGGTGAAGTCCTGCACCCCGAAGCCGAACTCGCGTCTCATGCTCGCATCGAGGTCGGCTCCGCCGCGGACCTCGTCGTACAGGTCGACCAGGGCCTGCTGGCCGCCGAGCTGGGCGAGGAGCCGGTTGGCCAGCCAGGCCGCCTCGTACTCGGCGCCGAACTTCTCCGACTGGTCGTCGAACTGGCGGTGACCGGGGAGGTGCTTCGGCACGCCGTCCTGGCGCACGTCGGCGATGATCTGGCGGGCGGTGGTCGACAGCGGCAGACTCACGTCGCGCAGCGCGACGTAGTCGGCGAAGCCCTCCAGCAGCCACGGCGGCACGGTCGTGTTGGTGGCGACGTCGGTCGCGGCGTGGGTGGCCTCATGGCTGAGCACGATCTGGGCGCCCTGGCTGTTGAGGCCGCCGATCACCTCCGGGTTGACCAGCACGTGCACGGGCCCGTGGGCGCTGCCGTCGACACTCGCCGTCACCGCTGCGACTCCGTGGTAGCTGCCTTCGGCGGCGTCCATCATCCGCTCCAGGCCGGCCTCGGTCGCCGGCACCTCCAGGACGAGGTCGGGGTGCGGCCACGGGACCACCTTGCGCACCGCCGCCACCGCATGGGCGGCGAGGGCCTGGTAGCGGACGGCCCTGTGCTCGACAGCGGGTCCGGTCCCGGCGAGCACCACTGTCGTCTGGCCGGCACGCCGCACCTGCACGGGGCCGGCGAGCCACAGCGGCAGCCGCCCCTCACCCTGCCCGAAGCCGGTGATGTCGACCCCGCTGGCACTGCCGTCACCGGTCGCGCCGGCTGCTCCCGACGCGCCGCCCGCGCCGGCGGCGGGCGCGAAGGTGGTGCTGACCTCCGCCGAGGCGGTGCTGGCGTCGACGCCGCCGAAGCGCCACGTCATCGCGACGTCGGCGGTCCAGGAGCCGTCCGCGCTGACCGCGCCCTCGGGTGCGACGTAGCGGGCGGTGAAGTCCTCGAGGTCGAGCGCGTCGGCGTTGCCGGTGGCGGTCCGGGCCGCCGATCCCGGTGCCGCCTGCGGGTCCCGGTGCGCGATCGCGTCCTGCCAGGCGTCGAGCGCTGCCGCCGCCTGCCCGGGAAGCTCGGTCGCGGGCCGGCCGGTGCCGGCCGCGCCGGTCGGCACGACATAGGTGTCGTCGCCGTGCACATGCCAGGCGATCAGCCCGACCAGGACCGCCGCCACGACGACGGCCGCCACGACGACACGGACCGCCACTCTCGAGGAGTGGCGGTCCGTGGCAGTCATGGCGCCGAGTCTCCCAGACTCGGCCAACGTCGCCGGCTCAGCCCGGGCGGACGGCGCCCACGTAGGGCATGGAGTAGAGGCCGGTGACCTTGACGCCCACGCTCGGGTTCTCGGCGTTCACGATCATGCCGTTGCCGATGTACATCCCGACGTGGCTGATCGGGTGGTAGTAGAACACCAGGTCGCCGGGCTGCAGGTCGGAGGCGGCGATGTGCCGGCCGGAGCCGTACTGGGCGGCCGAGGAGTGCGGCAGCGCGACGCCGGCGGCGCCCCAGGCGCGCATCGTCAGACCGGAGCAGTCGAAGGCGCTCGGTCCGGCGGCACCGAAGACGTAGGCCTTGCCGACCTGCGCCATCGCATAGGAGACGGCAGTGCCGGCGGCACCGCTCGCGCTGACCGCGTCGGTGGGCATCCGGGTGTCGGCGCGGGAGAGCATCTCCTCGCGCTGCTTGGCCTGGAGACCGTCGAGGACCTTCTTGGCCTCGGCGAGCTTCTCGTCGGCGGTGTCCTTGGCCTGCTTGAGCTCGGCCTCGGTCTTGGCGACGTCGGCGGCCCGGCTTGCGGTCGCCTTGTGGCGCAGGTCGAGCGCTGTCACCTGGTTGGCGTAGTCGGTGAGGAGGCTGTTCTGGATGCCGTCGTAGGCGGTCATCGTCGACAGGCCGGCGAGGAACGCCTTCGGGTCCTCGCTGGTGACGACCTGGCCGACGGCCGACATGTTCGAGCCCTCGAACTGACGCATCACAGAGTCGCGGACCTGGTCGCGGACGCCGCTGAGCTGCTGGTCCTGGCGCTTCTGGTCGGTCTTGAGGTCGGCCAGCTCGGAGCGCAGCTGCTTGAGGCGGACGTTGGCGGCGTCGTAGTTCTCGCCTGCGACGTCCGCCTGGTGGTAGAGGTTGTCGACCTTGGCCTGAACGTCCTTGATGGAGGGCGCTGCGTGGGCGGAGGTCGAGGGAAGCATTCCGACGACTCCGGCGACGGCGAGTGTCGCGATACCGGCGGTGATCCGGTTCCGTCCGTTCAACACGAGCGGGCGTTCTCCTTGTATGTCGTACGCCTACCGGGTGAGCTGACGGATTCGGGCACGACATGCCCTACTCCCACTCCTCGCGCCCTGTAGGGCACGCCTCGCGGGAGATTCACCCCAGATGGCGGCCAGGCCGCCGTTGGTTCCCCGGCTCGTGACCCGCCCGATGCGAGTCACGATTCAGCGCGGCACCCGCGTGGATCGGTGTGATCCACTGCCTCGGGCACCAGTGGACTAGACGATAACCGAGGGGAACACAGCCCCGCCAATCCCTCTCCACAGTGTGTCGATATGAAATTGAACTTCTCTGGCCTCCTCTGCCACATCAGTCCCACTGGCCCCAGCGGCATCGGCATCAGGTCAGGCGGACTCCACCGCGGGCCCTTCCTGCGGCGAGACGAGGCGCAGCGGCGGCACCAGGCCGCCGTCGGCCAGCACTGCCAGGGCGCGGGCCTCCTCCTCGTTCATCGTCAGCTCGGGCGGCAGCCCGAGCAGCACCGTCACCACGCAGTCGTGGCACTCCAGTCCTCGCACCACACAGGTGTCGCAATCGATCGTTGTGCTCATGCCAAGACCGTCGCAGGCACCACTGACAGTTTTGGATCCCAGGCGTGCGCGGCGTGTCGCGCGCCGTACTCGGGCGTGTCCAGGACCGGCGTCGAGACCGGGGCCGGGATCGGCGTCAGCGCAGGGCCTGGAGCAGCAGCCTCGTCGGCACCGGCCGCCCGCCGTCGAGCGCGATGTCGCGGGCCACCGCCTGGTCGTCGCTGGCGACCAGCACCACCCGGCCGGAGGGCTCGGCCGCCACCAGGTCGCGGATGACGTCGTCGGCGATCACCCCCGCGGGGCTGAAGACGACCCGGACGCCGCGGGGCGCGCCCGAGACCTGCCGGCCGGCGGCGCTGGTGACCGCGGCGGCGTCGAAGACCACCGTCGTCTCCGCGCCCGTGCGCGCGACCAGCGGCGCGAGCGCCTGCGTCAGCCGGATCCGCTGGGCGTCGAGCGGGGAGGTCGGCCAGGCCTGCTTGGTGAGGTTGTAGCCATCGATGATCAGCCGGGCCCGTGGCATCGCGAGGTAGCCCTCGAGCTCGCCGATGCTGTTCACCGTGCGGGTGCGACCGCTCGCCGCCGAGACCGGGACGGCGTACTGCGCCTCCGCGCTCTCACCCGGCGTCCCGCTCGCCTGCGGCAGCGCCAGCTCCCGGCGCAGTCCCGATGTCGCCTCGGTGATCGTGTCGAGCAGCAGCCGGGTGCGCAGTGTCGCCTCCTCGCGCTCGGTGCGGGCCGCGCGCCGGTCCTCACCGGCGTCGGCCTCCAACTGCGCGATCCGGGCGCGCGCCTGGCGCAGCTCGCGGGCACGGCTCGCGGCGGTCGCCTCGGCCTCCGCCTGAGCGGCCTGCGCCCCGGCGAGTGCCTCGTCCACGCCGGCCAGCGCCTCGCGGCCGCTGGCCCGGGCCTCCCCGAGCCGGCGGCGGAGCACGGCGTTCTCCTGCTTGAGCTCCTCGACGTCGGTACGGCGCCGCTCGCGGACCTCGCGCAGCTCCTGCTCGAGCTGGTCCACTCGGCGCTGCAGCCGGGCCAGGTCGTGCTCGGCGACCGCCGGGCGCGCCTGCAGGCCGAGCAGCGTCTCCGCCAGCAGGTCGGCCCAGGCCTCCGGCCGCACCAGCCAGGCGAAGGCGGCGGTCTCGACCGGCTCGGTGCCCGCGGGCAGCCGGTCCGCCGCGAACCGGGGCCTCGCCGAGCGCAGCTGCGCCGCCACCCGGGCACGCAGGCCGCCCTCGGCATCCGCGTCCAGATCGAGCGCTGCGGCGATCGCGGTGCTGCCCGCCTTGGCGCGCCGCGTCGGCGCGAACGCAGCGATGCGCCGCAGCGCTGCCGACAGCTCCGGGACCTGCGGGAGCACCTCGGCCACGAGCGCGACGACGCGCGCCCGCACCGGCTCCGGGAGCTCGGCCACGGACGGCACCGGGGCCGGAGCAGTGGTCACGACTGAAGGATAGGCGGGCGACGACAGCGCGCCGCCCGGGAATTGTCAGTGGTCGGTCCTAGCGTCGCCGACATGACCACCGCACCACCACGATCTCGATGGGAGAGCCAGCGCAGCTTCGACGAGCTGGGGCGTCAGCTGCGTGAGGTGACCTTCTGCGTGGTCGACCTGGAGACGACCGGCGGCTCGGCGGAGGGCGGCTCGATGATCACCGAGATCGGGGCGGTCAAGGTCCGCAGCGGCGAGATCCTGGGCGAGTTCCAGACCCTGGTCAATCCGCACACCGCCATTCCGCCGTTCATCGCCGTGCTCACCGGCATCAGCAACACGATGGTCGCCGATGCCCCGGGCATCGAGTCGGCGCTGCCGGCGTTCCTGGAGTTCGCCGCCGGGTGTGTGCTGGTCGCTCACAACGCGCCCTTCGACGTCGGCTTCCTCAAGCACTTCTCCGCCCGGCAGCAGCGGGCGTGGCCGGCCTTCGAGGTGGTCGACACCGCCAAGCTCGCCCGCCGGGTCATCACCCGCGACGACGCCCCCAACTGCAAGCTCTCCTCGCTGGCCCAGCTCTTCCGGGCCGGCACGACGCCCAACCACCGTGCCCTCGCCGACGCCCGGGCCACTGTCGACGTGCTGCACGGGCTGATGGAGCGGCTCGGTGGCCTGGGCGTGCACACCCTGGAGGAGCTGCAGACCTTCTCCGCCCGGGTCTCCACCGCCCAGCGCAAGAAGCGTCATCTCGCCGAGGCGCTCCCCCACGCCCCAGGGGTCTATCTCTTCCGCGATGACCGTCAGCAGGTCCTCTACGTCGGCACCAGCCGCGACCTGCGCACCCGCGTCCGGTCCTACTTCACCGCCTCGGAGACCCGCAGCCGGATGGGTGAGATGGTCGGGCTGGCCACCACCGTCACCGGCATCGAGTGCGCCACCGCCCTGGAGGCGCAGATCCGCGAGCTGCGGCTGATCGCCGAGCACAAGCCGCGCTACAACCGCCGCTCCCGGTTCCCGGAGAAGATGCACTTCGTCAAGCTCACCCGAGAGCCGTGGCCGCGGCTCTCGCTGGTCAAGCGGGTCCTCGACGACCAGGCCGACTACCTCGGCCCCTTCTCCTCCCGGAAGGTCGCGGAGAAGGCGCTGCAGGCCCTGCACGACACGTTCCCGGTGCGGCAGTGCTCCGACCGGCTGGCCCGCACCGCGGCCAAGTCGCCCTGCGTGCTGGCCGAGATGGGGCGCTGCCTCTCCCCCTGCGACGGGAGCGCCGACGAGGACGCCTACGCCGCCGTCGTCCGACAGCTTCGCAACTCGCTCCTGCACCAGCCCGACGAGGTGATCGAGTCGGTCACCGCACGCATGACGGCGCTCGCGGAGGACGAGCGGTTCGAGGAGGCCGGCGTGCATCGCGACCGGCTGTCGGCGTTCCTGCGGGCAGCGGCCCGCACCCAGCGGCTCTCGGCGTTGGCGCGCTGCCCGGAGATCGTTGCCGGCCGGCGTCGCGAGGACGGCCGCTGGGAGGTGCACGTGGTGCGCCGCGGGCGGCTCGCCGCCGCCGGCACCATGCCTCCCGGCGGAGACGCCCACGACTACGTCCGCCAGCTGCGCGCCTCGGCCGAGACCGTGCTGGCCGCGCCGGGGCCGGTTCCCGCCGCAAGCGCCGAGGAGAGCGAGCTGATCATCAAGTGGCTGGAGTCCCCCGGCATCCGCCTGATCGACATCGACGGCGAGTGGACCTGCCCGGTCGCCGGCGCCACCCGCCACCTCGCCACCCACGACGCGGTCGAGGAGTCGCGCCGCATGCTGGTCCCCTTCGACGAGCGCCGGGAGCTGTCCACGGTGCATCAGCCAACGCGCTGACCGGCCAGCACACCGACGGGCCAGCACACCGACGGGCCTGCGCGGTAACGTGCCTGCGTGATCACCGCCATCGTGCACGTCTCCGCTGAGGTCGCCCGCATCCCCGAGGTCGCCGAGTCGATCGCCGCCATCGACGGGGTCAGCGAGGTCTACTCCGTCACCGGCCCGATCGACCTGATCGTCCTCGTCCGGGTACGCAACCACGACGAGATCGCCGCCGTCATCGCGGACAAGCTCAACAAGGTCCCCGGCGTCATCGACACCGAGACCCACATCGCCTTCCGTGCCTACTCCCGGCACGACCTCGAGGCGGCGTTCTCCCTCGGGCTCGACTGAGCATCTCTGCGAAAGGCTCACCTGAGACGACGCGCGGGGAGCGCCGAGACGCGTGGTCTCAGGTGAGTCTTCCCGCTCAGCGCGCGGAGCCAGCGACCCACCGCTCCAGCGCGCCAGCAGCGGCGCCGGAGTCGATCGCTGCGGCGGCCCGGTCGATCCCGACCGCGAGCCGATCCTCGATCGCGCCGTCGGCATCGTCGTACACCGCAAGCGCGGCACCCGCGTTGAGCACCACCGCGTCCCGGATCGGGCCGATCTCCCCGGCCAGCAGCCGGCGTACGACGTCGGCGTTGTAGCCGGGCTCTCCGCCGCGCAGGTCCTCGGCCGTGGCGAGCGCCATGCCGTACCTGGTCGGGTCGACGCTGTGCGTGGTGACGGAGCCGTCCTTCACCGCCCACAGCGCCGAGGTGGTGGTGATGGTGAGCTCGTCCAGGCCGTCGTCGCCGCGGAACACCCAGGCATCGGTGCCGCGGGCGGCGAAGACGCCTGCCATCACCGGAGCCATCTGCGCGTCGGCGCACCCGATCGCGCTCGCGCCGGCGCGGGCGGGGTTGGACAGCGGCCCGAGGAAGTTGAACGTCGTGCCGATGCCCAGCTCCCGGCGAGTGACCGCGGCGTGCCGCATCGCCGGGTGGAACAGCGCCGAGAACAAGAACGTGATGCCGGCCTCGTCGGCCAGCGCGGCAACCCGGTCCACCGGCAGATCGAGCCGGATCCCGAGGGCCTCGAGCACGTCGGCGGAGCCCGACTTGGAGGAGGCCGACCGGTTGCCATGCTTGACGACCTTCGCCCCGGCGCCCGCGGCCACGATCGCCGCCATGGTGGAGATGTTGACCGACATCGAGCGGTCGCCGCCGGTGCCGACGATGTCCAGCAGCCGGCCCGGGATCGAGATCGGGGTCACCCGGTCATACATCGCCGAGACGAGTCCGACGAGCTCCTCGGAGGTCTCGCCCTTGGCACGCAGCGCCACCGCGAAGCCGGCCACCTGCGACGGCGAGGCCTCGCCCTCGAGGATCTCCCCCATCGCCCAGGCGGTCTGCTCGGCGGTCAGATCGGCGCGCGCGACCAGCGCCCCGAGCACGTCGGGCCACGTGATGATCGTCATAGCGCCCTCAGGCCGGTACGGCGGCGCGGAGCAGCCCCACGACCGTCTCGGCGAGCGCGATCGGGTCCAGCGGCTGCGGAACCGCGGCGTCGGCACGCGACCAGGTCGCCAACCAGGCGTCCTGCGGGCGCCCGGTGAGCACCACGATCGGCGGGCACGAGTCGATCTCGTCCTTCAGCTGCTTGGCGATGCCGATGCCACCGGCGGGCACCGCCTCGCCGTCCAGGACCGCCAGGTCCACGGTGCGGGCGTCGAAGTTCTGCAGGAGGATCGGCTCGGTGGCGACCTCGACGTACTCGACGTCGGGCAGGTCGGGGTGAGGCCGGCGCCCGAGGGCCAGGATCACCTGCTTCCGAACGCTGACGTCGTCGCTGTAGACGAGGACCTTGAGCGGCTTCGCGGAGGCGGTCACGGGCGCGACTCTACTCGCGCAGGCTCTACGGCGGCAGCAGCGAATCAGCGCTCGGGATGAGGTAGTGCCCCACCCACCCGACCTGGAGCCGGATGCCGACCAGCGCGACCGCCGCGAACGCCAGCGCCCGCACCCATCGCCTCGCGCCGGCCGGAGCCAGCGCCGTCACCGGCAGCCACGGGACCGCGGCAAGCAGCAGGTAGCGCTCGATCGAGCTGGTCGGGCGCAGGGTGAGCGCCAGGTAGACGGCATAGATGCCGGCCCACAGCCGCAGCTCGAGCGGCCATCCCCTCCCCGCCGGTACGACGAGGGCCACCAGCAGCACCAGCAACGCCAGCAGCGCCGTGATCGTGGCGCCCTGGTCGGGGCCGCCGAAGAGCCAGCCGAGGTAGGAGCGCTGCAGGCTCAACTGATTGTCCCAGGCCCGCTGGGTGGCGAAGTAGGCGTCCGGCCGGCCGGTGACGAGCCCGGCGACGGCGGGCCAGAGCAGCACCAGGACGGCCGCCGCGCCGGTGAGCCAGCCGATCGTCCAGCGCTGCCGGCGGCTCGACGCCCGCCAGTGCACCACGCCGTGCAGCGCGATGACGGGTGCGGCCGCGACGACGATCGGGCGGGTCAGGGCCAGCAGGACCAGCGCCACCCAGACCCCGGCGTACTCCCGACGGGTCAGGCACCGGACGAGCAGCGCGATCCCGAACAGCGCGAGGCCCTCGGTGTAGGCCGTCTGCAGGATCGGCGCCGAGGGGAACACGCACAGCGCCAGCACGGTCATCGCCGCGGCGAACCGGCCGCCGCGGCGCTCCACCATCCGGAAGATCAGCACCATCGCGAGCGCGGCGAACGCCAGGCTGACCAGTGACGCGGCCGGCGCGAAGTCCAGGGGCGTGACAATCATCACCGCCCGGACGAGTGCCGGATAGAGCGGATAGAACGCCCACGCCGTCTGCGGCACCGGGCCGGACGCGGGCAGCGAGGTCGGGTAGCCGTGCCGCGCGATCGTCTCGTACCACTGGCCGTCCCAGTTGGTCAGCGCCGCCCAGTAGCCCGGGTGAGCGGGCTTGAACTCCTCGGCGTGGATGCCGAGGGAGCCGTCGATCGCCACCTGGGCATGTGCGGCGTGGGCGATGAGTGCCACGTCCACCAGCCGCGTCACGGCGAAGATCACCACCGGTGCGAGCCACCAGGGCGAGCGCACGAGGAGCCTCACGACCTGAAAACTACCGGTCAAGGGAGGGGGGTGGGGTGCCCTTCGGAACAGGGCGCGACATAATGACGCCCGTGGCGACTGTTTCGACTCTTCCGGCTTCCCGTCTGCACGGGCATCACGACCGGCCCAGCATGGTCAGCGTGGGAACGATCATCTGGCTCTCCAGTGAGCTGATGTTCTTCGCTGCGCTGTTCGCGGCGTAC
>Ga0164242_10003813_pt1 | contig 17071 bp, 15 predicted proteins | sample OricomgcompostMG_FD_108783 | JGI IMG/M metagenome (GOLD analysis project Ga0164242, IMG submission 108783) | Miracle-Growth compost microbial communities from Emeryville, California, USA - Original compost - Miracle growth compost (MG) ...
CCCGCACCCCCGGCCATCTCGACCACGACCACAGCCTGCCAGGGTCGTGGTCGAGATGGCCGCGTCCCTTGTCCGTCCCTTTCTCACCCTTCGCACCCCCAGGCGCCAGCTCCAGCCGCCCTGGGCCTGGGCCGGGTCCGCCGCCCCCCGTGGAATCAATCGTCTAGCCGGCGGACCTGCCGATCCGCCGGCCGACGCTCGGTGGCTACTTCTTCTTCGGTTCCGCCTTCGGCGTGCAGGTCTGCGTGGTCGACGCGTTGATCGTGGTGCCGTCCTTGTAGGTGAAGGCGCCGCGGTACTTCAGCTTCTTCGAGGCCGGGCATTTGGCGTTGACGAAGCTCATCTTCTTGCCCTTGTAGGTCCAGGACTTGTTGATCTTGACTTTGAAGTCGGTGATCGCGCCGTAGCCGCCGGCCAGCGGCGGGATCGTGACGTCGAGGCGCGGGCCGTAGCCTTCCTTGTTGTAGTTGGAGACCACCCCGGTGAGGATCAGCGTCGTCTGCACCGGTGAGACGCCGTAGGAGTGCAGGAGGACGACCGGCTTGCCGCCCTGCGGGACGCCGTTGAAGGCCGTCACCGTGACCGGCTCGGTGAAGACCGTGCTCAGCGGGATCAGCGTGATCGCCGAGCCCTTGCCGATGATCGCGTCGCCACAGGCTTTTTCGGCCGCTTCGGTGGTCGTGTTCTGCAGCTTCGCCGGATTGCAGGTCGGCAGGCCTTTGGTCTGCAGCGACAGGTTCTGGTCGAAGTCGATGACGTCGTGGACGGCGGGGCTCGGGACGCCGTTGGTGGCGGTGGTCGAGCCGGTCTTGACGTCGACGCTCAGGGTCGCGGTCGAGGGCGTCTTCTTGTAGAGCGCCTTCGGCGAGACGGTGGCTTCGATCGACTGCGTGTTGCCGTCGGGACCGCTGACGGTTTCCCCGGCCAACGCGGCCGAAACCGGGATCGCGAGTGCCACGAGGGCGGCAAGGCCCGCGATCAGAGTGAAACGTTTTCGCATTAACTTTGCTCCTGAATCGGAAATTTGCGGATCGCCTCCCATTTCCCCCAACCGGCCCGCGGCGCCAGAGTAGCGCGTTGAATTCCGATTAAGTCCCCGCTCAGGCGTCGTTTGGCGGGGAATCGCTCGGATACGATTCGCGCGCCCATTCCGCAGGGTCGAGGGGGCCAGGGAGGGGGCAAGCGACGACCCGTGGCTGCGAAACCCCAAGGCGAGGAGAAACGCTCGGCCACGGGCCGAGGGACTACTCCTGCCCGGCTCGCGGCGATCGGGGCCCTGGCGGTGGTGGTGATCGTGCTCGCGATCGTCCTCCTCACCGGCGGCGGCGGGCACAAGTACACCTTCCTGTTCCAGAACGCCGGCCAGCTCGTGCCCGACAACCAGGTGATGATCGGCGGCTCCCCGGTGGGGACCGTCTCCAACATCGAACTCAGTCCCAGCAACCTGGCGGAAGTCGAAGTCGAAGTCGAACAGGAACTGCACGAAGGGACGACCGCGGTGATCCGGGCGACCTCGCTCTCCGGCGTCGCCAACCACTACGTCTCGATCAGTCCTGGGCCGAACAGCAGCCCGGCGCTCGAAGAAGGCGCCGAGCTCGGCCTCTCCTCGACCACGACGCCGGTCGACATCGACCAGCTCTTCAACAGCTTCCCGCCGAAGGTGCGCGAAGGCCTGCAGAACTTCATCAAGGGCAACGCGCAGATCTACGCCGGGCGCGGCAAGGAAGCCAACGAAAGCTACGAATACTTCGGCACGGCGCTGAACCGGGCGTCCAACTTCGCCGCCGAACTGAACGCCGACGAAGAACTGCTCTCCAAGTTCCTGGTCAGCTCGAGCGACCTGACCACCGCCGTCGCCGGCCGTGGGGCGCAGTTGTCGAGCGCGATCTCCAATGCCAACCAGGCCTTCCAGGCGCTGAACACGCAGAACGTCGCGCTCGACGAATCGCTGCGTGAGCTGCCGCCGGTGCTGCGCCAGTCGAACACGACCTTCGTCAACCTGCGCGCCGCTCTCGACGACGTCGAACCGCTGATCGACACGGCGAAGCCCGCGACCAAGAACCTCGCCCCGTTCCTCGCCGAACTGCGCCCGGTCCTGAGCAAGTTCATCCCGCTCACCCGGAACTTCAGCCTCGCCCTCGAACGGCCCGGCCCGCATAACGACACCGCTGAACTGCTGGCGACGATCCCGACCGTGCAGTCGCTCGCCTCGAAGGCGTTCCCGCACGCCGAAACGGCGATCGCCGCCTTCCAGCCGCAGCTGAACTTCATCCGCTCCTACACGCCGGACGTCTTCAACGGGATCGCGAAGCTCGGCCAGGTCAGCGGCTTCTACGACGGCAGCGGCCATTACATCCGCGGCGCGACCAGCCTGCAGAACCTCTTCAAGGACGAAAGCGGCGAGCTCGTGCCGCTGAAGAAGGGCGAACAGTTCCAGCCGTTCGGCAGCGGCGCGACGATCCCGAAGCGCTGCCCGGGCGGCGCCACGCAGCCGCCCGCCGACAACTCGGCCCCCTACGTCGACCCGCCGCACACCGGCAGCTCGGTCGACCCGTCCGAATGCGACACGACGCGGGCGGTCAGCAACCCATGAAAAAGTTGCTCGCCGGAATCGTCGTGGTCGCCGCCATCGTCGTCGCGATCGTCCTGATCGCGGGCGGCGGCTCCGGCAACGGATACGTGGTGCGGGCGATCTTCGACAACGGCTCGTTCATGGTCAGCGGCGAGCAGGTGCGGGTCGCCGGCGCCAACGTCGGCACGATCAAGTCGGTCGGGGTCTCGCTGCCGGGCGAACCGACCGCGATCGAAAACGGCGAGTTCGTCGACGTTCCCGGCAAGGCGGTGATCGAGCTCGAAATCAGCAACCCGAGCTTCCAGGACTTCCGGGAAGACGCCAGCTGCGAAATCCGGCCGCAGTCGCTGATCGGCGAGAAGTACGTCGACTGCCGGCCGACCCTGCCGCGGGCGCCCGGGGAGAAGCCACCACCGCCGCTGCGCCAGATCCCCGAAGGCGAACCCGGCGCGGGCCAGTACCTGCTGCCGCTGGGGAGCAACTCGACCAGCGTCGACCCGGACCTGATCAACGACATCAATCAGCTTCCCTACGCGCAGCGCTTCCGGCTGATCTTCAACGAACTCGGCGCCGGGCTGGCGGGCCGCGGCGGCGACCTCGAGGCGGCGATCAAGAAAGCCAACCCGACCCTGCGCGACGTCGACAAGATCTTCGGCGAACTGACCGAACAGAAGAATCAGCTGGCGCAGCTGGCGGCCGAATCGCAGGAAATCCTCGAACCGCTGACGGAAGAACGGGAACACGTCGTCGGCTTCCTCGCCCACGCCGGGGAAAGCGCCGAAGCGAGCGCCGAACACGGGGCCGAACTCGAAGAATCGCTGCAGAAGTTCCCCACCTTCCTGGCCGAGTTCCGGCAGACGATGAACAACCTGAAGGAATTCTCCGACGCGGGCACGCCGCTGTTGGAAGAGCTCGGCGTCGCGGCGCCGTCGCTGACCGACGCGACGCGTGAGCTGACGCCGTTCTCGGAAGCGACGACGGTGGCGCTGAAGAGCCTCGGCAAGGCGGGCGAAGAATCGGGCCCGGTCTTCGGCGAAGCCGAACCGGTGGTGCGCAAGGCGACGCGTTTGGCGAAGAGCGGCGAAGTGCCGACGAACGAACTGGCGAAGCTCTTCATCAGCCTGAAGAAGACCGGCGGCTGGGACGGCCTCACCGAACTGATCTACAACACCGCCGCGGCGACCAACGGCTTCGACAAGTACGGCCACTTCGGCCGCACGCTCCTGGTGCTGAGCACCTGCGTCGAGTACGAAGACCACGAAGCGGGCTACAGCGGTTGTGTCGCCAACTTCAACGGCATCCAGGCGGGCAGCGAACCGACGAGCGAGCGGGCGCTGGTCAACCTGATGAAGGAACGCGGGATGTTCGAAGAAGGCGGCGGGGGGACGGGCGAGAATGCCGCCGAACGGGGAGCGGAAGCGACCCGGGGTCTCGGCGAAGCCCGCTTGGCGCAAGCGCCCACCACCACCGCGCGGGGCACCGGCGAAGGCGAATCGGGCCTCGGCGAAGCCAACTCGGCGACCGGCGGGACCGAACCGCTCCTCGACTACCTGATGGGGCAGGAAGAAGAATGAGGAACCGCAACGGAGGCTTCGCGGTGAGCCCGGTGCTGGTCGGCGCGGTGACCGTGCTGGTCGTGATCGTCGCCGTCTTCCTCGCCTACAACGCCAACAACGGCCTGCCCTTCGTCTCGACCTACAACCTGAAGGCGCGCGTGCCGAACGCCGACGCGCTGGTCAAGGCGAACGAGGTGCGGATCGGCGGCGCCCGCGTCGGCGTGGTCAAGTCGGTGGTCCCGGTGCAGTTGAAGAACGGCGGGGTCGAGGCGGAACTGACGCTCAGCCTCGACAAGAGCGCCGAACCGATCCCCAACGACTCGACCATCCTGGTGCGGCCGAAATCGCCGCTCGGGCTGAAGTACCTGCAGATCACCCCGGGCACCTCGAAGGTCGGCTTCAAGGCCGGGGAAACGATCCCGGTCCGCTACGCGACGCCGGAACCGGGGGACATCGACAAATTCTTCGACATGTTCAACGCGCCGACGCGCAAGGCGATCCAGCGCAACCTGGCGGGCTTCGGCGACGCGCTCGCCGGGCGCGGGCCGCAGCTGAACGAAGCGATCGGGGCGCTGCGCGGCCTGGTCGAACAGGGCGAACCGGCGGCGGCCAACCTGGCGGCGCCGAGCACCAACTTCGCCGGCTTCTTCGAGGCGCTGGAGGCACTCTCGGCGACGGTCGCGCCGGTCGCCCAGCAGCAGGCGAGCATGTTCCGCGTCCTCGACCAGACCTTCACCGCCTTCGCCCACGTCTCGCGCCCCTACATCACCGAAACGATCGAAAAAGGCCCGCCGACCCTGGAAACGGTGAACGCCGGGCTGCCGCGGATCAATCCCTTCCTGCACGACACGGCGCGCTTCTTCACCGCGCTGCGGCCGGGGGCGAAGGCGCTCGCCGAAACCTCGCCGGTGATCGCCGAATCGCTGCACGCCGGCGTCCCGGCACTGAACGCGTCCCCGGTCCTCAACAACCAGCTGTTGCCGACCGCCGAAGCGCTGCTCGCCTTCCAGGAAGCGGAAGGCACGATGACCGGCCTCCACCTGCTCACCGACCTGAACAAGAACCTCGAACCGCCGCTTCGGTTCATCATCCCGGCGCAGACCGTCTGCAACTACGGCACGCTGACCCTCCGCGGGATCGCCAATTCCTCCAGCCAGGGGAACGAATACGGGCGCTGGCTCAACTTCATCTCCTTCGCGCCGCCGGAAGGACCGAACAGCGAGTCCGGCCAGGCCTCGGCCCCGGCGGACGGCAAGGCGAAGAGCGAAAGGGCCAACCACCTCCACTACAACCCGCTGCCGAACACGGCCGCGCCGGGCCAGCCACGCCTGTGCGAAGCCGGCAACGAGCGGTACGTGCCGGGCCAGACCGTGATCGGCGAAGCGCCCAAAGTCTGGGGCGAACACACCTTCAACGAAGAAACGGCGGAAGAAGAAGGCGGCGAAGAAGAATGAACCGCCGCCGCCAACGCGTCCCCAATTGGCTGATCGCCGTGCTGTTCATCCTCGTCTTCACGATCGGCCCGTACCTGGCGTTCACCAAACACATCCCCTTCACCAGTTACGGGTACGAGCTGAAGGCGACCTTCACCAACTCGGCCAACATCGCGCTGAAGTCACCGGTGCGGATCGCCGGGGTCGAAGTCGGCAAGGTGATCAGGACCGAACGCGACGGCGACGCGACCACGGTCGTCTTCACCGTCGACGGCGACGGTCGGCCGATCCACAAGGACGCCTTCGCGACGATCCGGCCGCGGATCTTCCTCGAGGGCAACTTCTTCGTCGAACTCGACCCGGGCAGCCCGAGCTCCCCCGAACTCGGCAGCGGTGGCACGATCCCGATCAGCCACACCTCGACCGCGGTGCAGATCGACGAAGTGCTGACCGCGCTGCAGTCGCCGGTGCGCGCCGACCTCGGCCGCTTGCTGGAGAGTTACGGCAAGGCGCTGACCCACGAACCGACGGCGGCCGAAGATCTCGACCAGCTGCCGATGGTGCACGGGCTGAGCGGCGGCCAGGCGCTGAACAAGACGTTCGAATTCGGCGCCGAAGCGGGCAAATACAGCTCGCAGGTGACGCAGGCGCTGACCGGGACGCAGAAGGGCGACCTGGCGAAGCTGATCTCCGGCTCGAGCCGCACCTTCGCCGCCTTCTCCCATGACCAGGCGGCGCTGCAGGGGCTGATCGAGAACTTCAACACCTTCACCGGGGCGCTCGCCAACCAGTCCGAAAACCTCGAAACGACGGTGCGCGAACTGGCGCCGACGCTGAAGACCGCGCACGCCTCGCTGATCAGCCTCGACCAGTCGCTGCCGCCGTTGCGCACCTACGCGATCGAGCTGCGGCCGGCGGTCGCCGAGCTGCCGGAACTGATCGCCAGCTCCAAACCGTGGCTCGCCCAAGTGCGCCCGCTGCTCACCGGCAAGGAGGCCGGCGGCGCGGTGAAGCTGCTCGCCGAAGCGACGCCAGGGCTGGCGGGCGCGGCGCAGGCGGGCAAGGCACTGACGCTGCCGCAGATCAATCAGCTCAGCCTCTGCACCAGCAAGGTGTTGGTGCCGACCGGCAACCAGACGATCGACGATCAGTTCAGCACCGGCGGACCGAACTACCGCGAATTCCTCTACACGCTGACGAACTTCGCCGGCGCGGCGGGGAACTTCGACGGCAACGGGCCGTTCCTCCGCGCGCAGGTCGGCGGCGGCCCGCTTCTGGTCGGGGAACCGAACCCACAGGGGAACCTGCTCAGCGACAAAATCAACTACGCGCACGTCTACGAAGAGCCGCTCGGGACGCAGCCGCAACTCGGCGGCCAGCCGGAGTTCAAACCGGAAGTGCGCTGCGACACGCAGCCGGTACCGGACGTCAACGGGCCGCTGAGCCAGGTCGGCCCGCCCTCTCCGTCGCTCAGCGGGGTGAAGAAGTGAGCGAGCAGACGCCCACCACGCCCCAGCGCCGCAGCCGCGTCAGGCACTTTCGCGCCTGGCTCGGCCGGCAAGCCCGCGGCCACCGGACCGACACGATCGCGATCCTCGTCCTCGCCTTGGCCGGCATCGTGATGATGCTCGGGATCTTCACCCAGCAGAAAGCCTCGCTGCCGTCGTGGATCCCCTTCGTCGGCGAAGAATTCGAACACATCTCGGCCGAGTTCCAGACCGCGCAAGCGGTCACCCCCGGTCAGGGCCAGGCGGTCGTCGTGGCGAGCATCCAGATCGGCAAGGTCAGCTCGGTGACCCTCGAAGACGGGCACGCGGTCGTCGGGATGGAGATCGAGCCGAAGTACATGAAGCTGATCCACCCCGACTCGCAGTTCCTGCTGCGGCCGAAAACCGGGCTCAATGATATGACCGTCGAGGTCGAACCGGGGAAGGGCGACGAACCGGTCGAAGATGGCCATCGCTTCGGGCTGTCGCAGACCGAACCGAACGTCAACCTGGACCAGTTCCTCGCCAGCCTCGACTCCGACACCCGCCAGTACATCCAGCTGCTGGTCGCCGGCGGGGCGCAGGGGATCGGCGGCCGCGGCGTCCAGCTCGGCAACGCCCTGCGTCGCTTCGAGCCGTTCGTCGAGTACACGGCGAAACTGAACAAGGCGATCGCCGGGCGGCGGACCGAGCTGGCGAAGGTGATCCACGACTTCGGCGAGCTGACTACCGAACTCGGCAAGCACGACCAGCAGATCCGTACTTTCGTCGGCTCCTCCGAAAAGGCGCTCGGTGACTTCGCCGACCAGAAGCAGGCGCTGGAAGAAGCGTTCGAAGAGTTCCCCGCGACCCTGCGCGCCGCCAAGGAAGGGCTGGCGAGCTCGAACGAATTCTCCAAGGTCGCGCTGCCGACGCTGACCAAGCTGATCCCGCAGGCCCAGGCCTCGACGCCTGCCTTCAAGGCGACCGAGCAGCTGTTCAGCAAGACGACCGCGCCGATCCGCGACGGCGTCCGCCCGTTCACGCGCGAAGTCCGCCCGGTCCTCAACCAGGCCAAGGAGGGCTCCGAACCGCTGGAAAAGACCGTGCGCAGCTTCGGCAACAGCCTCGCCGGCCTCAACTCGTTCTTCAACGAGCTCGCCTACAAGCCGAAGGGCGACAAGCAGAGCTACCTCTTCTACCTGCCCTGGGCGAACCACGACCTGAACAGCGCCTTCAGCCTCCAGGACGCCAACGGCCCGGTCCTGCGCAGCGTTCTCGAGGTCAGCTGCACCGCCTCGGTCCTCGCCTACCAGTTCGGCGTCACCGAACGGAAAGCGAAAGACAAGCCGTTCCTGGACACGCTCCTGCGGATGGTCAACGTGCCGCGAAAAGAAGAAATCCCGGTCCCGTTCAAAACCGAATCGGGCACCTGCGAAGAAAAGAACGAAGAATGAGCAAGCGCGCCCCCAGCACCATCCAGCTCGCCGTGATCACCGCCTTCGCGCTGTCCTGCTTCGGCATCCTGCTCTTCCTCTGGGTCACCTTCGGCGGCTCGACCCCGTTCAAAGCGAAGGCCTACCAGGTCAAGGTGCCGTTCACCGAGGCCTCGCAGCTGGCCGAACAGTCGGACGTGCGGATCTCCGGCGTCGACGTCGGCAAAGTCGAAAACATCGAACTCGGGCCGGGCGGCAAGGAAGCGGTGGCGCGCCTCAACATCGACGACAAGTACGCGCCGCTTCCGCGGGGAACGCGGGCGATGCTGCGGACGAAGACGCTGCTCGGCGAGACCTACGTCGAATTGACGCCGGGCAACCGCAATGAACCGACGATGCCCGAAGACAGCACGCTGCCGCCGGCGCAGGTCACCGAATCGGTGCAGCTCGACGAGATCTTCCAGGCCTTCGACCCGAAGACGCGGGCGGCCTTCCAGTCATGGATGCAGGAAGCGGCGGTGGCGATCGAAGGGCAGGGCCAGAACCTCTCCTACGCGATCGGCAACTTCGACCCCACCTTCACCGAATTCGAAAACCTCTTCCGCGTCCTCAACAGCCAGAAGGCGGCGGTCTCGAAGCTGTTCTCGAACGGGGCCAAGACCTTCGAAGCGCTGCGCGGCCGCGAAGGCGAACTGGCGGACCTGATCCGCAGCTCGAACGAACTGTTCAAGACGACCGACGAACGCAACGAAGACATCGAAGCGCTGTTCCGCGCCTTCCCGACCTTCCAGGACGAGTCGCGCCTCACCGTCGACCGCCTGCGCGGCTTCGCCGTCAACGCCGACCCGCTCTCCAAGCAGCTGGTGCCGGTTGCCGAACAACTGTCGCCGACGCTGATCAAGTTCGGCGAACTGGCGCCGGAAGCGAAGAAGCTCTTCGAAGCGCTGCCGGCGGTGGAGAAGGAGGCGCCGACCGGCTTCCCGGCGCTGCGCAAGCTCTTCCGCGACGACTTCCCGCCGCTGCTGCGGGCGAGCGAACCCTTCGTGCGCAACCTGAACCCGGTCGTGACCGGCCTCGGGCTCTACAAGCGCGAGTTCGCGGCGACGCTCGGCAACCTCGCCGCCTCCTTCCACGCGACCACGACGAAGGAAAACGCGAAAGGCGAACGGCTGCACTACCTGCGCGTGATCGGGCCGATCCTGAGTGAAACCCTGGCGACCTATCCGAGCCGACTCACGATCAATCGCAACAGCCCGTACAGCCCGCCGGGCTGGGCCGCCCTGCTCGGCAAGGGCGCCCTGCCGGGTTACAACACCGCCCAATGCACCGGCGGCGCCTCGGTCACGCTCGACCCGTCGACCGCGGCGACCGAAGCATTCCTCGAACGCACCCCGGCCGAACAGATCAAACTCAACGAAGCCACCGGCAATGACGAAAACGTCATCCTGACGCCAGAAGAACGCCAGCTGGAATCGGAAGAGCTGCTCGCTCAGATCAACCAGTTCGCCTTCAACGGGACGGGCGGCTCGGCCGGAGCCCACGCCCCCGCCTGCAAACAGCAGGAAAGCTTCAAGTCGATCTACGGCAACGGCGAAAAGACGCAGTACCAACACACCTTTGAACAGACCGGCCGCTGAGGCCGAGCCGTTCGAAGGGCGTCGGGGTCGCGATTCAAGCGCGCTCGTAGGTGACGAGCTGGATGCCGGCGCCGATCGTGCGGGCGTCGGCCAGCTTCAGCGGCACCTTGCGGCCGTGGTCGGCGAAGAGGCGCTTGCCGCCGCCGAGGACCACCGGGAAGACCATCAGGCGGAGCTCGTCGAGGAGGTCGGCGGCGATCAGGCCCTGGACGAGCCGGGCGGAGCCGGCGACGAGGATGACGCCGTCGACATCGTCCTTGGCGGCGGCGATGTCGGTGGCGAAGTCGCCGGCGAGGACCGTCGTGTTGTTCCAATCGGCGCTCTCGATCGTGGTCGAGTAGACGTACTTTGGCATCGAGTTCATCTTCTCGGCGAAGCCGACGTCGTCTTCCATCGACGGCCAGGCGGCGGCGAACCCTTCGTACGTGACCCGCCCGAGCAGCTGCGCCTCGGCCTCTTCGAGCTCCCCCAGCTTGAACTTGTCGCCCTCTTCGCCGCGGTCGATCTCGAAGGTCCAACCCCCGTGCGCGAAGTCCTCCGCGCCCCCCGGATCCTCGATCACCCCGTCCAGCGAGATGAACTCCGTAGCCACGATCTTCCCCATGATGCCCTCCTGTCGATAGTGCAGACGAGTCGATCTCGCCTTCTCACCCAAGACGACGAACGGCTCCGAAACTAATCGACACCGATCTCAATCTTTCGGTGGGACCCATTTCCGGACAAGACGCAGATCCTCGTCGGTCACGGTAGGCAGGTAGTCGAGCATGTCCTCGTCGGATTCCTCGATGCCGTCGACCTCGAGAACCTTGTAGGTGGGGTAGACAAGAGCCACGACTCCCTCGGTACCGACAGGCCAGCGCTCCACCGGATTGATGAGAGCGACTCTGTCGAGTTCGCCGATAGCGGCGCGCGTGATACTCATCGTCTTTCCCTTCCTCGCAGATACGCGGTTGACAGTCGCGGCCGCGCGCCAGGTCCGTCCAGATTCCAGCCGGTCCGAAGCCACGACCAACGATGACTGTAGCGGCCAACCCCAGCTATTCGAAATTTGACCGTGCAGCCCATCGCGCCCGCTTTCTTCGGTTCTACCTTGGAGATTGGAGTGTGTGTTATCCCGGCTTGTATCTCCGCGATCAGGTAGTCGAGAGAATCGAGGTCGATCCCCAGGATGACCAAGAACCCGTTCGCCTTCGGGCCGCCGACCTCATGGGCATGCACGAGCGAGTAGGTGCGGAGCTTCTCGTCGATGCCGATCGGTTCGGTGTATCGGGGGAGAAGTTCGCCGACTTGGGGTGGCCACGGCATGCCCGCGACGCTAGGTGGCAAACACGCACACGTGGCGCGCGAAAAGTCAGAATCGTGTGCTGACTTTGTAGTGGAAGTGTGACGGTTAGGGCGTAGGGGTCGCGGCGCGTTCGATCAGGGTGGCGGCCAGCTCGGTGCCGCGGGCGGACTGGAGGCGGCGGGAGGTCTGGGCGAGGCGGTCCGTGGGGGCGGCGTCGTCGAGGAGGCGGGCGATCGCGGCGCGGAGGTCGGCGGGGTCGTGGGCGTAGGTGTCGACGCGGATGCCGAAGCCGGTCTCGTCGAGGCGCTGGGCATTGTCGTGTTGGTCCCAGAAGATCGGCAGGATCACCATCGGCTTGCCGAAGAAGAGCGACTCGGTGACGGTGTTGTTGCCGCCGTGGGTGATGACGAGGTCGACCTGGGGGAGGACCGACGTCTGGGGGAGGAACTCGGCGCCGACCATGTTGGGGGCGAGGTCGAACTCGCTCGCCTGCGGGCCCTTGGAGACGATGAAGCGGTAGGGCGCGTCGGCGAGCTCCGCCACCAGGGTGCGCATCAGCTCGACGTCGGCCGAGCCGAGGCTGCCGAGGCTGAGGTAGACGAGCGGCTCATCGCCCCCCGACAGCTCCTCCGGCGGGCGCCAGTCGGGATCGGTCGCCCGCACGCTCGCCTCGAGGTTGTGCCACGTCGGCCCGAGCGCCTCGCGCCGCGGGTAGTCGATCTCCTCCGGATAGAGGTAGAGGTTCAGCGTCGGGCTGGCGTGGATGAAGTCGTCGCGGGGGAGGGGCGGCGCGCCGCGCTGGCGGCAGAACTCGTCGAAGTCGGCGTGCATCTCGTCGTGCGCCGCCCGGTAGGCGTCCCAGAAGTCGGCCCAGCCGGAGCGGTCCTCGCTCGGCAGCCCGGAGAAGACCGGCGGCAGGTCGGGGTCCTTGATCTCCAGCGGGTTGCAGGAGTCGATCCGCGCCCACGGCCGCCCACTGGCGAAGAGCGCCGGGAAGGTGACGACGTTGTCGCAGGCGACGAGGTCGGGCTCGAGCTCGCCGATGATCTCGGTCAGCCGCCCGTCGACGTACTTGGCGCCGTCGATCAGCGCCTGGAAGGTCGGCGCGATGAACTCGCCGAGCTGCCGGGTCGTCGGCTTGCGGAAGACCGGCGCGGTGTCGCGGATGAAGTCCTTCCAGAACTGGCCGGGCGCTTCCTCGGTCTCCGGCGGCGGGTTGAGGCGCATCGTCCGCTCCTCGAACCCCTGCGCCTCGAGCGTCCCGGCGAACGACTCCTCGACGATGAAGACGACCCGGTGCCCGCGCCGCCGCAGCACGTCGCCGATGCCGACGCAGTTGTTGGTCGGGCCGAACGCGCCCTCGGGGAAGAACACGATCGTCCGTGCCGACGCGCTCACGTTGCTAAACATACGCGCCATGGACTTCGGAATCGGATACTTCCCCACTGCCGACGCGGTCGGCCCCGGTGAGCTCGCCGCCTTCGTCGAGGAGCGCGGCTTCTCCTCGCTCGTCTTCGCCGAGCACACCCACATCCCGGCGAGCCGCGAGTCTCCCTACCCGGGCGGCGGCGACCTGCCCCGCAAATACACGGCCACGCTCGACCTCTTCGTCGCCCTCACCGCCGCGGCGCTCGCGACCTCCCGCCTGCGGGTCGGCAGCGGCATCAGCCTGGTGATCCAGCGCGACCCGATCATCACCGCCAAAGAGGTGGCCTCGATCGACGTGCTCTCCGGCGGCCGCTTCGACTTCGGCGTCGGCGCGGGCTGGAACCGCGAGGAGATGGAAAACCACGGCACCGACCCGCGCACCCGGATGCGCCTCTTCGCCGAGCGGGTCGAAGCGATCAAGACGATCTGGACCGAGCGCGAGGCGACCTTCCACGGTGAGTTCGTCAACTTCGACCGCGTCCTCTGCGAGCCGAAGCCGGTGCAGAGCCCGCATCCGCCGGTGCTCGTCGGCGGCCTCGGCCCGACCGTGATCGACCGCGTCCTCGCCTTCGGCGACGCCTGGTTCCCGAACTGGACCCCGGACATCACCGACCGCGCGGCGGAGCTGCGCTCGCGCGCCGAGCGGCCGATCGACTTCATGGCGATGGGACCGCCCGCCGACCCGAAGGAGATCGAGAAGCTCGCCGAGGCCGACACCCGTCTCGTCTCCTGGTGGCTGCCGAGCGGCGGCTACAGCGTGATCGAGCCGGCGCTGGAGAAGGTCGAAAAGGCGATCGCCGAATTCACCGGCGAGGGATGAGCGGGGCGGCGTGACCTCCGAGGAGGCGCGCGCCCGCTTCGCCGCCGCCCGGGTCGCCCGCCTCGCCACCGCCGACGGCGGCGGGCGTCCCCACCTCGTGCCGATCGCCTTCGCCGTCGCCGGGGACACGATCTACAGCGCCGTCGACGCCAAACCGAAGCGCACGCGGGCGCTTCGCCGACTCGCCAACGTGCGGCAGAACCCGGCCGTCTCGCTGCTGGTCGATCACTGGGACGAGGACGACTGGGGAGCGCTCTGGTGGGCGCGCGCCGACGGGACGGGACGGGTGCTCGACGCCGACGATCCGGAGGCGCGCCGCGCGGCCGACCTCCTGCGCGAGCGCTACCCTCGCCAGCGCGACGCGGGCGAGGTCCTCGCGGTCGACGTCGGCCGCTGGAGTGGCTGGGCGGTCGGCGCCGGCGGCGCCTGAGCGCGCGGCGACCCGTCGCCGGCGACGCATAGATTTCCCGCTCCATGGAGGCGCACCGATCGGTCGAGCGATTCGAGCAAGGGCACCGCGCCCGCGGTGAGTTCGACACCCCCGGGTTCGCCCGCCAGGCGGCGCTGGTCGTCGCGGTGATGGCGGCGTTCCTGGCGATCGCCACCTTCCTCTCCAACGAGGCGGTCAAAGAGGTGATCACCGGCGAGACCCATCGCGCCGACACCTCCTCGCAGGTGGAGAGCAACCAGCTGAAGATCGATGTCGCCGCAGGCGACAAGCAGATGCTCGAAGTGCTCGCCGACGGGCCCCACGACGAGGCCGAAGCGGCGAAGGCGGCGGACGCCCACGAGGAACGGATCGCCAAGGAGCTGGTCCCGACCGACCACGCGCTGACCGAGGAGATGCACCACGACGAACAGCACGTCGACCACTACAACGACAAGCACCTGCTGTTCGAGCTGGCCGAGGTCGGGCTCGAGGTCGGCATCGTTCTCTCGACGGTCTCGATCATCGCTCACCGCCGCTGGCTGCTCGGCGGCGGCGCCGCGGTCGGCATCGTCGGCGCCGCCCTCCTGGTCGCCGGCGCCCTGGTCAGCTGACCGCCCGTCACGGAGTCGGCACACAGATGGCGCTGAAGAATTACTTTTCGCGCACCACTATTGGGAATTTCAGCGTCACACTAGGCCCATGCCACTCGGCCTCTGGAAAAGCAAGTGGGAGATCCATCGCGAGGACATGACCCGCTTCTGGGCGGAGATGGAGCGTCGCTACGAGGATTTCCAGGCGCGGTTGGAGCAGCAACGCGAGGAATTTCGGGAGCAGATGGATAGCCGGCGCGAGGAGTCGGACAGGCGGTGGGCGGAGTCGCGGGAAAAGTCGGACGCGCTGCGGGCTGACTACGACCGCGAGCTGGCGGAGACGCGGCTTTTCAACCGCGAGGTCCTACTGCGGATGGAGAAGACCTACGCGAACCTGAACGCGACGCTGGTCTACGTCGGTGAAGAGCTCGCCGAACTGAAGGCGGCGGTCAACGCTCAGACCGAAGCGATAATGAAGCTGGTCGACCGGTTCGAAGAGTGGGAGGGGCGGTCGCCGGGTGAGCCGAGGCCGTCCTAGATGGTTGTTTCCACGGAGGTGGGGGCGGGGGTCCCGTTGTTTGTGGCGGTGGCGGCCGTCCGAGATCGGTCCCGGGCGTCTCGTGGCGGCCCGTGGCAGGCTGTGGCCGCCACGAGACGCCCGGGACGTGAGGGGGATGAAGGGAAGACGCCGAGGGTTCGACACGTTCCCGCCGCGAAGACGCCACCGGTCCGGCACGAGGTCACAGGTCCTGCACGAACTCCACACTTACGTCGGAGGTCCCTCCGGGAGAGGCTTCCCGAAGCCTTATTCCGTGACGAAGACGCCGGGAACGTGACGAAGCACGGGGAGAGACGCCGGGAACGTCACGACTCCTCATGCGTTTCAGGCCCCGATCGGAGGGCCGAGAACGCGCTGCATGAATCAAGGGCCCTATAGGACCCCCAAACCATGGTCACGTGATTGCAACGTCTGAAGAACACAGACAGACCTGTGACCTTCTCCGGGTCTTCGTGCCGTACCTGTGACGCCCCCGGGTCCCGTGACCCGCTCCCCGCACCCCCGGCCATCTCGACCACGACCACAGCCTGCCAGGGTCGTGGTCGAGATGGCCGCGTCCCTTTCCCGTCCTTTCAACCCCTTCCCGCCCCTGGCGCCTACGCGCACCAGCTTCAGGAGGCCTCGCCCTCGTGGAATCGTCGTCTAAGAGTCGCCGGACTCGACGTCCGCGACCTCGGCGGCGATGCCGGTGAGGAGCCACTCGAGGCCGGACTCGAAGGCCTCCGCCTTGAGGCCGAAGCTCATGTGCTTCTTGTGTCCCGTGCTCGCCATTTCGGCCAGGTGGGGGTACTTGCCGGTGGCCGCCTGGGCGGCGATGTAGGCGTCGATCTCCTCGACCGTCGGGCCGTCGTCGAGAGCGCCGCAGGCCGCCGGTCGCGGCGCGGTGCGGAGCTCCCAGCGGACGAAGCCGAGCGTGTAGGTGTCGACCGCGAGCAGGGCGGCGCGCTTGCGCTCCGGCGTCAGCGGCAGGCCCGCGACGACCGCCAGCGACTGGTCGATGTGACGCAGCGCGTTGGGCCCGAGGCGCGGCCTGCCGAAGGCGGCGGCGACGAACCAGGGATGGATGCGCGCCGACTCGCGGGTGAGGCGGGCGATCTCCCGCAGGCCCTCCCGCCAGTCGTCGATCGCCAGCGGTTCGGGGAGGATCGCGCCGCCCATCACCTCGTCGACCATCAGGTCGATCAGGTCGCCCTTGCGCTCGATGTGGGAGTAGAGGCTCATCGGCCGTGCCTCCAGCTTGGTCGCGATCTTGCGGATCGAGACCGCCTCGAGGCCGTCGGTGTCGGCGATCTCGATCGCCGCGGCGACGATCGCCCCGCGGGAGAGCGGCTGCGGGCCCGTCGCCTCCGCCGCGTCGCGGGCCCAGACGGTGTCGATGTCGCCTGCCATGGGGAAAGCATAACGATCCGATACAGCGTACGAGCCTCTGATACGGTGTACGACATGAGCCAGTCCCCAGCCTCAGCCGCCACCCCCGTCGACCCCAACGCACTCGACCGCGACACGATGGTAACTGCCGGGGTCGTCCTCCTCGGCGCGATCATGTCGATCCTCGACACGACGATCGTCAACGTCGCGATCGATCGCCTCTCGATCGACTTCAACGCCCCCCTGACGACGATCCAGTGGGTCGTCACCGGCTACACGCTGGCGCTGGCCGCGGTGATCCCGGCGACCGGCTGGGCCGCCGACCGCTTCGGCACCAAGCGCATCTACCTCTCCTCGCTGGCCCTCTTCATGCTCGGCTCGGCGCTCTGCGCCGTCGCCTGGAGCGCCGACTCGCTGATCGCCTTCCGCGTCCTCCAGGGGATCGGCGGCGGCATGATCATGCCCGCGGTCATGACGATCATGACCAAGAA